>Ga0207695_10000191_pt1 | contig 174087 bp, 144 predicted proteins | sample KBSC54metaG_FD_184354 | JGI IMG/M metagenome (GOLD analysis project Ga0207695, IMG submission 184354) | Corn rhizosphere microbial communities from Kellogg Biological Station, Michigan, USA - KBS C5-4 metaG (SPAdes) (version 2) | ecosystem: Host-associated > Plants > Roots > Rhizosphere >...
AGAGTGAAGCTTTATCGCTACGAGTGAGGCGAAAACCTCCCAGAATCCTTTGGGCGAGTACCCCCTCCCCCCTGGTCGGCCTACTGTTTTCAATAGGTTACGGCGGAAGGTGGTTGCAATGGTAATTATCCCCTCACGTCAAGTATACTAGATTTGCCGTGACAGGGTAGAATCAGGACCAAATAGAAAAGCCCCGATGCCAGTCGGGGCCAATCCGGTTTGCGTGGACACACAAATCTTAGCATGAGGTGTGTCCAATGACCGCGATGGAGCAGAAAGCTAATAAAGCAGAAATTGATGCAGTATCGGGAGAAGTCCTGACGAGTTGGCAGCGTCAAGTACGCTCGATAATGTCCGCAGCTTCTCTTGAAATTCGCGATCGGCAGTCTCGGAGCGAACGAGATCGCGCGTCCTCGCAGGCCATAGGGCAACTCCAGCTTCACTCAGCAAGTACTCCAGAGCGCCTATTCTGAGTTGGGAATCGAGAACGAGTCTGCCGATAGCTACCGCTAATTCTTTGTCCGTCTTCTCTGCCATAGTGCCGAGAATTATAAGATGGCGGCATTTACCTAAAGGGCCAAATCCAAAAGCGATTTATGTTTTGGATGAGCTCACCAACGAAAATAAGCACCGAACGCCCTTAATCACTGGGTTCGTCACTCACTTCAAGACGGATGAGCCGCCTCCCTTTAGGCATGTCGAGCTTGAGGTAACCAGAACTCGGAACGGAAAGACGATACCGGGCGAGAGGATTATTGCGTACGTCACGTACAAGCACCCTCTTGTAAAGGGATTGGAAATCATGTCCGTCCTCGACGCTCTTTTCCTTGCTGTTCGGGAGGACTCTCTTCCGCTTTTTGACAGGTTTTTTTGACACATCCGCCTTTCCGGCGGACATGATACACTTCCGCCTAGCGGAGGTATCATTCCAGTGAGCGGAAACTCAAAGGGTGAACCGAGCGCGAAACCTCTTAAACCATCTAAAGAAGTCCAAGAAAAGATGCGACCTGTCAGTCGTGAATCCTTCTTAGGCCTGTTGAAACGAGCGGCTAATTTGCCCGCTCTACAACCTCATCCAAAAGCGAAGTAAACATCGGCTTTTCAGAGAACCGCCGATTGTAGCGATAGGCGTATTCATCGCAATACATCTGCAAATACTTTGCACTTACCTGATGGTACACTCCGCCGATTCCCCTCTTTAAAAGACTCCAGAATCCCTCAATCGTGTTCGTGTGAATGTCGCCGCAGACATAGACTTTCTGCGAGTGATTGATGCGGCGATGATCGTAGCTCTGCCCCATCCATTTCACGTTGTCATAGGTGGTGTATTCGTCTGTGTAAACGATGCTCTCAGGCAGAATCTTCTCCTTGATGATTGGGAGGATCGTGGTGGCCTTCACGTCCTTTGTGACGTAAGCGGCTACTTTGCCTCCGCGCTCAACCATGCCGAATACGGGAGTCTTTTCATCTGTACTGCGCCCCGTTCCTCCTCGCTTTCCCAGATGCTTATTCTTGGCTTTGCCTCCGATGTAGGACTCGTCACACTCCACCGCTTCGCCCTCCAAGCTGACGTCCTCCGACATCAGGGTGCGAATCTGTTTGAACATGCGCCATGCTGTTTTGTAGGTAACGCCAGTTTCGCGCTGAATCTGCTTTGCTGAGATTCCGCAGCGGGTTGCTGACATCAGGTACATGGCATAGAACCACAGGCGCAGGGGCGTAGGAGACTTGTGGAATATCGTGCCAGCCATCGGGGAGACCATCGTGCCGCAATAGTCGCAGGCATAGGCTGGACGGCCTGTAACGCGGTGATGCTTGCGCTCGACTCCGCATTTATCGCAGTGAGTAATGCCACCGGGCATCCGCTGTTCCTTCAGCCACTCCAAGCATGATTCATCATCAGGAAACTGCTCGTTGAAGTGGTTGACGGTATATCGCAAGTGCTTTGGAATCGATTGCTTAACCCGCTCGCGATGGAAACTGTTCTTCATGACTATTACAGTTTGCCAGATATTCTACTTGATGTCAAGGGATAATTACCGTTGCAATTATCTGATAACGCGGGAGTTAGGATCTAAAATGAAGCAAACAAGGGAGTTATTGCAGATGACGCACCTCGCGTCCGGTGCGGTGAGATTCCGGCACTCTTCAAAGCTGCGTCGCCAAAGCCGAAGATCCCGTCGCTGACGGAACGAAGGCAGAAACCCCGTAGGAATCTCGTTCCTGATCTCAGTATGGAGAAATCGGCGAATTAGGCTGCAAAATATCGGAAATCAGCTTTTTTGGTTCCAACCGGGCTCGGCGAACGTCGGCTGCGTTCACCGCCGCTTTCCTGTATACTCAAGGGAGCCTCTCCGGGGCAGGGAAGCCCCTGTTTACAGAGGCTTGCGACCGGGCCGCCAAAGCCCGTCCAGACAAACGAGAGACAATGCCCAAGTTGAAAACGCATACGGGCGCGAAAAAGCGCTTCAAGATGACTGGCACCGGCAAAATCAAGCGGGGCCAGACCAAGACGCGCCATATTCTTTCGTCGAAATCGCCAAAAGTGAAGCGCAAGCTCGGTAAGATCGTGCTTGTCTCGGATGGTGACTACGCGAAGGTAGCGCGCATGATCCCCTACGCTTGATCCAGATGTTTCACCAAAGGGGCGCAGCACGCAGTGCCCCCCGCCGGTTACGAAACGCGTCCTGACCGGCGAGAGATCAAGCTTGATTAGCGAGTGAAGAGGTCTAAAGCGCAGAAGCGCCTCCTGCCTCCAGCCGCGATGACCCACGAACGCAAAATGGAGAAACAACAATGCCTCGCGTAAAACGCAGTACCAAGCGGAATGATCGCCGCAAGAAAATCCTAAAACGAGCCAGCGGCTACTTCCTCACAAAATCCAAGCTCTATCAGGCAGCCCAGGAAGCAGTCGAGCGCGGCCTCAAATTCGCCTATACGGGCCGCAAACAGAAGAAGCGCCAATTCCGCTCCCTCTGGATTGTGCGCATCTCCGCCGCCTGCAAACTCAACGGCACAAGCTACTCGCAGTTCATCAACGGGCTTAAGAAGGCCGGCGTGGACCTCGACCGCAAAATCCTCTCCGATATCGCTATTCACGACGCCGCAGGCTTTACCAAGCTGGTGGAGCAGGCCAAGGCCGCTCTCGCCAGCTCAGCCGCCTAACAGCCCGGCGCTGCACGCTTTAACACCAACGGCCCGGAGCTTAGCTTCGGGCCGTTTCTCTTTTCGCGCTCAAAACAGCATCCACCAGTCATTTATCCTTTGGACTACGCAATGACTTCAGACGCAATTCCCGCATTGCCGGAGTACAACGACTCCGCACTCGACCAAGCCTTTGCCGCACTCGCCCAGCAAGCCACGGACGAAGCCGCCGCCATCGGATCGCCGACCGACCTCGAAGCCTTCCGGCTGCGTTGGGTCGGCCGCAAGCAGGGCCGCCTCAATGACGTCTCCGCGCGCTGGCTCAAAGCCGCGCCGCCTGCAGCAAAGAAGTCGGTGGGCGAACGCTTCAAGACGCTCAAGGATCTCATCGAAGGCCTGCTCGACAAAGCGGCCGGAGCAGGTCCCGGCGATGCCGCATTGGCCGCCGAAGCGATCGACATCACGCTGCCTGGAACGCGCCGACTCACCGGAGCCGAACACCCCATCACGCGTACGCTCAATGAAATCGTTTCGGTATTCGAGGCACTCGGCTATTCAGTCGGTGTCGGCCCCGAAATCGAAACCGACTTCTACAACTTCGAGTCGATGAACTTCCCGCCGGGCCATCCCGCGCGCGACACGCAGGACACCCTCGTCATCGCCAACCAGGAGCGCCGTCCTCTCCGCGACCGACTTCTTCTGCGCACTCACACGTCGCCCGTGCAGATGCGCACCATGGAGCAGCAACCGCCGCCAGTACGCATCGTCATCCCCGGCAAGGTCCACCGCAACGACGCGCAGGACGCCACGCACTCGCCGATCTTCCATCAAGTCGAAGGGCTCTGTGTCGACACAAACATCACCTTCAGCGACCTCAAGGGCACGCTCGACCATGCGATGAAGGCGCTCTTCGGCTCGTCCGTCAAAACGCGCTTTTTCCCCTCATTTTTCCCGTTTACGGAGCCCTCAGCCGACGTCCAGATCAGCTGCATCTTCTGCGGCGGAAAAGGCTGCCGCAAATGCAAACATTCCGGGTGGATCGAACTGCTCGGCTGCGGCATGGTCGATCCCGCCGTCTTTGCCTTCGCGCAGGAAAAGCAGCCCGGCTACGACCCAAAGAAGATCAGCGGATTCGCATTTGGCATGGGCGTCGAGCGCATCGCCATGATGAAGTTCGGCATCAGCGAAATCGGCCAGTTCTACGCAGGGGATATGAGATTTTTGGGGCAGTTTGTTTAAGCAGCAATAGCCCGCCGTGCGGGTTAGCAGCCGCCTTGCGGCTTGTTAGCGGAGTTAGCAATGGCTAGATCTAGAAGTTATCGCGATTTGATTGCCTGGCAGAAGGCGATGAAGCTGGCGAAAGCCGCGTATCGCATCAGCAACGAATTACCTCGAAAAGAAGCATACGGATTGATTTCTCAAATTCAACGGGCCGCGGTTTCTGTGCCGTGCAATATCGCCGAAGGTCACGGGCGCCTGACCGATCTCCAGTTTCGACACTTCCTTGGAAATGCAAGGGGCTCGCTTTCCGAGCTGCAGACGCAGATTGAACTCGCATTCGACCTCGGATACATCAGTGCCGAAAAGCTGAAAGAATTCATGGACAAGAGCTCGGAAGTTGCTCGATTGATCAACGGCCTAATTACCGCGTTGCGCGAATCGCGTAGCGCGACGAAGAAACTCCTGACTCCGCCAACCGCGCGAAGCGCGGCTAACTACGCTAGCTCCGCCATCAAGGAGCCTTTTCTATGAAGATCCTTACCAAATGGCTTCGCAGCTATCTGCCCGAGCTTCCCGTTTCCGACACCCAATTAGCCGAAGACCTGACTCTTCGCGGCATCGCTGTCGAAGGCATCTTCGACCTCGGTTCCGGCAACGGTTCTCTCTACGAGATGGACATCACCACCAACCGCGTCGACGCCATGAATCACTACGGCATCGCGCGCGAGGCGGCGACCATCTACGGTGTGGAAATGAAGCCATTAGCCACCACGCTTCCGGCCTCGCAGCCCGCCGCCGGCCCTTTTCCCGTCAAGATCGAAGCCGAAGACGCATGCGGCCGCTTCACCGCCCGCGTTCTACGCGGCATCACCATTGGCTCGTCGCGCGACTGGTTCCCCGGCGCAGAAGTCGCAAGCTACTTCGGCCTCCTCGAGCAGAAGCAGATCTCCAACGCCGTCGATGCCACCAATTTCGCATGGCTCGCCATGGGCCAGCCAACGCATGCCTTTGACCTCGACAGACTTGAAGGAGGCATCATCGTTCGCCGCGCCCGCAAGGGCGAAAAGCTCAAGACCCTCGACGGCATGGACCGCATCCTCGATCCCGACGATCTCGTTGTCGCCGACCACGTCAAAGCCCTTGGCCTCGCTGGTGTCATGGGCGGCTGGGACACGATGATCACTTCGGAAACCAAGAACGTTCTTGTTGAAGCCGCGTGGTTCGAGCCCATGGCAGTTCGCCGCACCGCTCGTCGTCACGGCCTGCACACCGACGCCAGTCATCGCTTCGAGCGTGGTGCCGACTTCAACGCCGCTCCCGTCGCATCCGCAATTGTCAGCCGCATCCTGCTCGCTAACGGCGGCCACATCGAAGGCGATCTCGTCGATGTGCGCGTTCCCGCATGGGAAGCCCGCACCGCGAGTCGCCCCGCCGTCTCTCTCGCGCTGAGCGAAGTACACCGCCTCCTCGGCAAGACCGAGGACAAGGAAGGCATCACCGCTGCGACTGTCGAATCGATTCTTACCGGCCTGGGCTGCGGTCTCATCGGGAGATTCGAAGGAAGAGCGGGAACAGGCGATCGGGCTTCCGAGCACATAGCGTGGCCCATCACTCTTCCGAGTTGGCGTCTTGATCTCCAGCGCGAAATCGACCTCATCGAAGAAGTCGCCCGCGTTTACGGCTACAACCGTTTCGCAAACACACTTCCCGCATTCGGGGAAGGGATAAAGGCTTTCCCGTGGGCAGAAGCCGACGCTCTCGTCCGCCGCACCCTGCTCGCCGCGGGATTCCACGAAGCCATCTCCAGCACGTTCTGCTCCGCCGTCGAAGCTGCACTCACCGCGCCCATTCCCGGTCAAATCATTCCGCTCGGCAATCCGCTCAGCGAAGAAGCTGGAGTCATGCGTCCCTCGCTCGTCCCGGGCCTGCTCAACGCCGTTGCCGGCAACCTGAATCGCGATGTGAGCGATGTCCGTCTCTTTGAACTCGGCACCGTCTTCAGCGGCACGACAGAAAAAGTGGATGAACGCCCGGCGCTCGCATTCGCCGCTGCCGGCAATCTCCCCGATCAAAGTTCGCTCCATCCGGCCCGTCCCATCGAGTTCCACGATCTCAAGGGTGTTGTCGAACAGCTCTCCCGTTTCCAGATCCGCGACACCTACTTCGACTGTTTCCCCGCCGACTCGGGTCTCACGCCCGCGTGGCTCCATCCCTACCGCTCCGCCCGCGTCGCAGCCGATGGCCTTACCGTCGGCTGGTTGGGGCAGCTTCATCCCACCCAAGCCGCAGCTCGCAAAATCAAAGATGCCGTCCTCATCGGCGAAATCTACATCGACCGCCTCTATAAGCTGCCGCTGCGCAAGCCTGTAGCTCGCGAAATTTCGCGTTTCCAACCCGTGCGCCGCGACTTCTCGCTTATTCTTGACCAGAGCATCCCGTGGGAGCGTATCGACAAATCCCTCGCCGCGCTGCAAATTCCCGAACTCGTCGACTGGCGCGCAGCCGAAGTCTTCCGCGATGCGAAACTCGGCGCGCACGATTATTCGCTGCTCGTCAGCGCCACCTTCCAGGCGCCCGACCGCACCCTCCGCGAAGAGGAACTTCAATCATTCCAATCGCGGGTAGTCGAAGCGGTCAGCAAAGCGGGCGCGAAGCTGCGGACCTGAGTCGAAATTTGGTGCCCCGGGGTCTGGGTTCTGAGACCTGGGATAATATTTCCTCCTCAGTTTCCCTCAGGCTCCGCCGCACTCATTGAGAGCTATACTTCCCGAATACAGCGCATTTGCGCGGAGGTTATTATTCATGTCGCCATCATCTCTGGAATCCCAGATCGCGGAACACATCGAGCACTCTGAAATGGATCACAACGGCCAGGGCAATCTCGCTCTCAGCAGCGCCGATTTCTCGGCGCTCGAAGAACGCGTGTCCCGTGCCGTCAATCTGGTCAGGAGCGAGCGTCAGGCCCGCGCAGCAGCCGAACAGCGCATCACCGACCTCGATGGACAGCTCACCGAACAACGAGATCTGGTTCAAACACTCCAGGAAGAAATTCACTCCCTCAACGCCGAGCGCGATCAGGTTCGCCAGCGCGTCGAGAAGCTTCTCACTCAATTGGATTCTCTCGAACTCTGAGGTTCCGCATGGCAAAAGAAAATCCGCCCAGCGCTCCAGGCTATGTCAGCGTCAGCATCTATGACCAGGCTTATCATTTGCGCGGCCAGAACCCTGACCACATCCGCCGACTAGCAGATTTGGTCGACAGCAAGATGCGTGCCGTGGCCGCGCAGGGCCGCACCGTCGACTCGCTGCGCGTAGCTGTGCTCGCGGCGTTGAATCTTGCGGACGAGCTCTCGCAAACATCCGGCGTGGACGCAAAGGAGGGGCGCGCCCGCGCCGCGCAGCTTCGCGAGATGCTCGACGAAGTCCTCGAAGACGAACGCAAAGCGGCATCCTAGGCTCGCCCCGAGCTTCCTTTGGCTCGTGGTTCCGAAATGAACCCGTGCTCCCAGAAGTGACTTCGGTCTCTAACACAAATCGCGCAGCGCCCGCAAGACTTGCAATTCCTCTCCAACATCCATACATTCAGCAATAGAAACCGGCCTGCAAAGCAGGTGCAGTGGTCAATGCTGGATGAACCTACATTCATTGAACAGGAGTCTCGACTCGTCTATACGGTTCTGTGTGCCGTGTCCGCCAGTCCGGAATGCCTAAGGAACCGCGGCGAGACTCCACCGTCTTAGGACGGGTTCACCAGCACATCACTCACGGCCCCGTGGGTCGGGTTCTAACCATCCTTTCGTGCGGCGCATCCTGCTGCAACGCTTCCATGCCCTATCCTTGTTCCAGGTGCATCCAGTCCTCTTCCACTTCGGTGCGTTGGTTATCCCCTCATACGGCGCCATGGGCGCGCTTGGCCTTCTGCTTGCGTTGATGCTGGCCCTTCGCAATGCGCGGAAAATCGGCATTAATCCAAACCGCGTCTGGAATCTCTGCATACTCATGCTCTTTACCGGCCTCATCGGCTCGCGCCTTCTGCTGATCGCCGCAAATTGGAAAATTCTGCGTGCACATCCGCTGTGGGCATTGAGCGTGGCCATGATCCATCACCCTCTTCTAGCCGCCATCGGAGCACTCATCGCGCTCGCCATCGGCTCCGTCTACGTGGGTTTGCATCGGCTGCCCTGGCGCGCCACTGCAGATACTCTCGCCGCACCGCTCGCGCTCGGGCTCGCATTCGAACAGGTAGGCGCGCTTCTCGCGGGTTCCGGCTACGGAACAGGAACGCATCTTCCGTGGGCTATCGTCTACACCGATCCGCTCGCGGCCCGCTGGAGTGACGCCCCACTCGGCATTCCTGTTCATCCGGTACAGGCCTACGCTGCAATATGCTTCTTCACCGCGGCGATTGGCCTTGTCCTGTGGCTTCCGAAGCGACGTCAGAACGGCGATCTCGCTGGACTCTTTCTGATCAGCACGGGTGCCGTCATGTACATCACCGAGTTCTGGCGAGATCCCTTGGGACGCGGTGCGCTCTTTCACGGCTTCCTGAAAGGCCCACAAATGGCGGGCATCCTTTTCGTTCTCGGTGGAGCGGCTCTTCTCCTCGATCGCCCATCGCAGCGAGTTGCTCTCGCTTCATCCGCAGTTGCCGATTCCACTCCAACCGCCGCATCCGGACAGACCCATGGCTGAGCCACGCGAAATCGCCGTCCCGCTCGAGGCCGCCGGCCAGCGCCTCGATCACTTCATCGCCAGCCAACTCGATGGTGTAAGCCGTTCGCGCGTCCAGTTGTTATTGGACCAGGGCGACGTCCTCGTCAACGGCGCCGGAGCCAAGGCCTCGCTCAAGCTTCGTGGTGGCGAGCAAATCTTAATCACAGGCGAGCCACGCCCCGCTCCGCTCAGAGCTACGCCACAGGACATCCCGCTCGATGTCGTCTACGAAGACAAATACCTTGCAGTCATCAACAAGCCTGCCGGAATGATGGTTCACGCCGGAGCGGGCGAGACTGAAGCCGCGCGCAACAGAAACACCCTCGTCAACGCGCTCCTCTTTCGTTTCAACTCTCTCTCCTCAACCGGGGGTGAACTTCGCCCGGGCATCGTCCACCGCCTCGACAAAGAAACCAGTGGCCTGATCGTTGTCGCCAAAAGCGACGCCGCACATACAAAACTCGCTGAACTCTTCTCGTCTCGCCAAATTCGCAAGACCTACGTCGCTCTCGTCCATGGGCGAGTCGAACGCGACAAGGGAAGCATTACTGCAGCCGTGAGCCGCGATCCACTCCGTCGAACGCGTATGACCACGCGCCCAGCAGGGAACTCCCGTACCGCTATCTCCCATTACGAAGTCGTACAGCGTCTCGATACACGCTTCGGCAAGTTCACGCTTGTGCGCGTGCGCATTGAAACCGGCCGCACCCACCAGATTCGGGTCCACATGGCTTCGATCGGCCACCCCGTCGTAGGCGATACGGTGTACGGGGCATCTGGCCAGCTAACCGATCAGGCAGCTTCCCAGGCGGCCACCTCCCGAGCTGCTCGTCGCAATGCTGCACCTGAGCGCCTCAGGCTCAATCGCAATTTCCTCCATGCAGCTCGTCTCGAGTTCACGCACCCATTCACAGGTAAACCCCTTGGATTGGAGGCCCCGCTGCCCCTTGAGCTGACTGAATTTCTCGCCCGTATTAACGAATCCTGAACAGCCTTCGTCAATACTCTGTATTGGCACATCATGAATCAGGCTGGCCGATTGCTAAAATGAAGACTGATATGAGGACAAATCCCTTTTGTCTGGTCGCCCTTGCAGCGGCATTGAGCTTCGCCGTGTCCGGCCAGCCTACCCTCGCGCAGCAATCTGCCCAGGCGCAGCAGCCTGCTACTCAACCGGCACAGACGCCGGCGCCGCAGAAACCCGCTCAGATCCCGCAGACACAGGCTGGTCAACCGGCCTCCGGACAGCAGCCTCCCGCAGCCGGGCAACAGCCCGCAGCAGATCAACAAGGCCCTGAGGATACCGGCCAGGTCTTCCGCATCGGCGTCAATGAAGTCAACCTCATCTTCACCGTGACCGACAAGCACGGCCACTATGTCCCAAACCTCAAGCAGAACGACTTCGCCCTCCTCGATGATCAGAAGGCCCCCGAGAAGGTCACGTCCTTCCGCCAGCAGATCAACCTGCCCCTCCGTGTCGGCATTGTCATTGACGCCAGCACATCGATCCGCACCCGCTTCCAGTTCGAACAGCAGTCCGCCATCGAGTTTCTCCTTCAGATCCTCAAGGCTCGCAGCGACCGCGCCTTTGTAATGGGGTTCGACGTCACCCCCGACGTGAAAGCCGACTGGACCAACAACATCGACGCTCTCGAGACAGGAATCAATCGGCTCCGTCCGGGCGGCGGCACCGCCATGTACGACGCGGTATACACCGCCTGCCGCGATAAACTCCTCGACGCATCGCGCGGGCAGGAACCCGTGCGCAAAGCCATGATCCTCATATCCGACGGCGATGACAACCAGAGCCGCGTCCATCTCGACGAATCCATCAAGATGTGCCAGCGCGCTGAGACAATTGTCTACGCTATCAGCACCAACTGGACACCGAGCCGCGGCAAGGGCGATCAGGTGCTCACCCAACTCGCGCAGGATACCGGTGGCCAGGTCTTCTTCCCACCGTCAGTCGAGCAGATGTCCAACAGTTTCAAAAACATCGAAGAAGAGCTGCGCAGCCAGTACGCGCTCACCTACATTCCAGCAGACTTCAAAGCCAACGGCCAGTTCCGGCCGATCTATCTCTATTGCACGGATCGCCGCTATGTAGCCCGGGCCAGAAAAGGCTACTTCGCCCCCAAGGATTGACCCCAATTTCAATCCAAAACAAACGCGAGCCAATCCGGCTCGCGTTTCGTCTATTCACTACTTGCTACTCACTACTCACTTTTTACTGCCTCTAACAGCTTCATCAAGCCCGCCTCATCCAGCACGGGCACATTCAGCTCTCGCGCTTTATCCAGCTTCGAGCCAGCCTCTTCCCCCGCAATTACATAATTCGTCTTCTTGCTCACCGACCCCGAAACCTTTCCGCCAGCCGCTTCGATCTTCGCCTTTGCATCTTCCCGCGACAGATTTGACAGCGTTCCCGTCAGCACCAGCGTCAACCCCGCAAGCTGCGCCGTCTTCTGTTTCTTCTCCGCCGTCATCATCACTCCGGCAGCCTTTAGGTGCTCGATCAGCTCGCGATTTGCCGGCCGCGCAAAGAAATCCGTGACCGCCTGCGAAATGCGGTGCCCAATCTCCTCCACGCGCTCCAGTTCTTCCGCGCTCGCGTTCATAATCGCATCCATCGATCCGAACTCCTGCGCGATCGCATCAGCCGTTCGTTCGCCAACGAACCGGATTCCCAATCCCATCAGCACACGCGCCAGGCCCGCATGCTTAGAGCCCTCGATCTGCTTCAGCAGCTTCCTGATCTCCACTGGCCCAAACACGCGCTGCTGCTTCTTCACACCATTGCGTTCAACTTCCTGCGTAAGCGACGCCAGCTTCTCTTCAGTCAGCTTGTACAGATCCGCAACGCTTTTCACCGCCTTGGTCTCAATCAGTGCATATACCGACTGCTCACCCAATCCCTCGATGTTCATCACCCCGCGGCTTGCCCAGTGCTCGAGAGCGCCGTGCAGCAGGGCAGGGCAGTCGATATTCACGCAGCGGTAATCAGCCTCGCCCTCTTCCCGTACCGCAGTCTGGCCGCACACCAGGCAATGTGTCGGATACTCATATTTTTTCTTTCCACGCGGATGATCAGCGTCCTCCACGATTGCGGCCACCTTGGGAATGACATCCCCGCCACGCTCGATCTTCACCCAGTCGCCGATCCGCAATCCCATCCGCTCGATCCAGTCGGCATTGTGTAGAGTCGCTCTGCTGATCGTGGCCCCACCCACAAATACGGGATTCAGCATCGCCGTCGGTGTCAGCTTCCCCGTGCGACCTGTTGTGATCATGATGTCGTACATCTGCGTGATCGCCTGCTCCGCAGCAAACTTGTACGCCAGCGCCCATCGCGGCGCCCGCCCCGTGTAACCCAATCTCTGCTGCGTGGCCTGCGAATTCACCTTAAAGACCACGCCATCAATGTCGTACCCCAGTGTCGGCCTGCGCTTCTCGGTCTGCTCGATGAACTTCATCATCTCTTCGACCTTATGCATCTTTCCCCGGTGCGGGTTCACCCTGAACCCCAGCGCCGTCAGCGCATCCAGCGTGGCATCCTGGCCCAAGTCGACATATTCCCCATTCACCAGCAGAAAATACGCGTACACATCGAGCCGACGCTGAGCGACAATGCTTGGCTCTTTGGTCCGCAACGTCCCCGCCGCCGCATTCCGTGGATTCACCGCCGGCTCCAGCCCCTCGGTCTCCCGAGCCTTGTTCATCTGTTCGAACGCCTTCTGCGGCATCACTGTCTCGCCCCGCGCTTCGAAATCCGCCTGCATTCCAGCCGCTCGCAACTTCTCCGCCGAAATGACGAGCGGCACGCTCCGAATCGTCCTGACGCTCGTCGTCACGTCTTCGCCGACCTGTCCATCCCCACGCGTCAACCCCCGAACCAGCCGCGCACTCCCATCCTTGCCCGCTGCGTAGTGCAGCGCGATGCTCAGCCCATCCATTTTCTGTTCGGCCGTGTACTCCACCGGGAGATTTCCCGCCAGCTCATGGACTCGCCGATCCCAGTCCCGCAGTTCCTCTTCTGAATAAGCATTGTCCAGGCTCAGCATCGGCCGCGAGTGCCGCACCTTCTGGAATCCCTCCGCCGGCTTGCCACCAACACGCTGCGAAGGCGAATCCGCCGTCACCAGCTCCGGATGCTCTGCCTCCAGCGCCTTCAGCTCCTTCATCAGCTTGTCGAACTCCGCATCACTGATCGCCGGCGCATCCATCACGTAATAGAGGTGCTCGTGCCCCCTGATCCCCGCCCGCAACTCTTCGATCCGCTTCTCCGCCTGACCCGTTTTGTTCACATCACCCATGGGCAGGATTATAGGGGGCACGACACCCAACTTCGCCAACGTGCGCAGCACGCTAACCCCGCTAACCGCGCGAAGCGCCGCCAACTCCGCTACCATGATCCCAACGCCATGGAGCCCATCACGCACTTCCTTACCGGCGCATGCATCGGCCGCGCCGGACTCAACCGCAAAACTGCATACGCCACCCTGGCCGCCGTACTCGCCGCCGAAGCCGCCGACCTCGATGTCTTCTGGGGATTCGCCGGCCCCGTCGAGGGCCTCAAGCATCATCGCGGCATCACCCACACCTTCCTCGGCGCTCCATTCATCGCCGCCGCAGCGGTCGGCGCGACATGGCTCTACTCCCGCTGGCACCAGAGCCGTCGCGAACGCCGCCTTGCATCTCTGCCGCCACCCGAAGCCGGAGCACCGCAGCGTTCGCAACCTCAACCGATCCGCTGGTCGTGGGTCTACCTCTCCGCCTTCATCTCATCCCTTAGCCATATCGCGCTCGACTGGACCAACAACTACGGCGTGCGCCCCTTCTACCCCTTTAACCCACACTGGTACGCAGGCAGCTTTGTTTTCATTGCCGAACCCGTCATGTGGGCCCTCCTCTTCGCCGCGCTCATCATTCCCGGCATCCTCGGCCTTGCCGACCGCGAAATCAGCTCCCGCCGCAGCGCCACGCCCTTTCGCGGCCGGGGAATGGCGATTTTCGCGCTCAGCGGAATCTTTCTCCTCTGGTGTTTCCGTTACGTACAGCACGCGCAGGCTGAAGGACTCGTGCGCAACAACCCCGTCACCCTCGATCCAGTGGACCGCATCTCCGCCGAGCCCTATCCCTGGAATCCCTTCCGCTGGCACATCATCGTCGAAACCCCGAACTACTACCAGTTCGCCGAGGTCAACACCCGCACCGACGACATCGAGAGCGACACGCAAGCCGACCAGATGTTCAAGCCAAAAGACACAGCTGCCGTGGAAACAGCCAAGCAGACTCTGCTCGGGAAGGTCTATCTTGACTGGGGAACCTGGGCCGTCGTATCCGATATCGGGCAAGTTCAAGTCGTCGGTGTTGATCCGCCAAAGCTCCCACCTGGCCGCACCTGGACCACTGTGGAGTTTACGGATCTTCGCTTCGGCTACGACTTCCGCGGCACTGGAAACACGCGTCCTCCCGGAGGCCTGACCGGCGCTGTCTATATCGTCGATGGAAGGGAAGAAGCTGGCCAGGAGATGGGCGGCCGCGAACAAAAATAGCGCTTTCGATCTCGATTTAATTCTCGGAGAAAGCGGCTGCCCCACATCTTGATTCTGAGATGTGTGATCCCTTTAGCGGTTGCCCAGTCATGAGTGGCCGAGGTCTCGTCGTTGAGACCTGCAATGCGATCCACCGAGGACAAGAACGTCGAGGCGACCATCTAACCGTCGCATTGCGGGTTGGATGGGAAGCAATCAAACCCGTTTCCGGCTCTTCGCCCGCCCCGCACTATGCCGCGTCTTGCCTCTCTGTACGTGATGCCGCGTTGTCGCCGACACTTGCCGCACCGCAACCCCATGCCGTCCCCGACGGTGTACCACTGCGGGCCTCAGCACCGCACCCACCCGCTGCTCCGCCGCCGCGGGATCGTCCGTATATGCCGGATCCAACATCGCAATCACTGAGATCGCCCGCGTGCGGTATTTGTGCGCCCACTGGCTGCCCATCAACGACTTCTGCACGCCCAGCCAATACTCAGGCGATTGATCTATAACAGCCGGGATCGCCGTCGCCTCTTGAATCGCAGCGTCCACCATCGCCGAATCCGCACTGGCACTCGAGACCACCGGCGTGTCGGGATTGATTGCCGTCAGAAAATTGTCGAAGTGCTGAAGGTTCACGCCCATCTGGTAAACCAACTGCGCCATCGCCATCTGCTGCGGCCCGTTCAGCTGGTCGAAGTTCCTGCAATAGGCCTTTGCGTTATAAACCGCCTGGATGGCTCCTACGCGCACGAGTTGAACGGCATCATCGTCCGAGATCTGCGCCGACAGCTTGAACAGCTTCTTCCGCCACGTCCGTTTGCTCCAGGTGCGCCGCCGTTCGTAGAAGACCTTCAAAATGTCATCCAGCCGCGAAGGATCAAACCCCGCAGCCTGCCAGAGGTCAGCCGACGATGGCTCCAGGAACGGGTGTGGATTGTTGGAGTCCAGCTGCGGATGCTCACGCTCCGGCAGATCCAGGCTGAACCCAGCCCCGATCAGCGGTTGAGCAGTACGAGGATCGGGGTAAGCCGCGAGAACCCAGCCCTCATGGCGGCGATCTCGCAGAATATCCACCAGCTCGGTCATTTCAAACTTTACGTCAGTATCCTTGAACTCTTCCATCATCCGCAGCGCGGGGCTGGGCGCAACAGCGGCTGATGGTTCCGCGGTTGCCGGCTGACCAGGGATTGTTGCGGGGTTCGAGGCCTTCTGCGCAAAGGCAGGGCTCCCCAGGGCTATGGCAACCAGGGCAAACGCGAAGGTTTCAAGAGTTCTCACTGAGCTGATCCTGCTTCCAGATTGACGGTTTTTCACCTCCAGCGCAATCACCACCGCGCACCGAAAGCGAAAAAAGTAATTGCTTTGTTCAACACCATGGGCTGCCCGCGGTTGCTCCCGCAGTATGAAAACTTTTATTCATCCGGCGGTTCGCCATGGTTGACCGCCCGGGTCTGACGCTTGACAATGGTATTTCCATACCGGTGCAGCTCTTGCCGGGAAGCCGTGTTTTCAATCAGAGGTGCTTATGCCCGCTTATCTGCTGCTGGTTCTCGCCATTCTCACCCGTGTGCTGCCCCACCATGCCATGCTCAACTTCACGGCAGTTGGCGGCGCGTTGCTCTACTTTGGTGCGCGGCGCTCATGGCGCGAGATGCTGGCGCCTCTTGCAGCTTTGATTGCTGCCGACTACTTCCTCACGGTTTACAGCTATCATTACGAGTTCGTATGGACTTCTTATGTCACCACTTGGGCATGGGCTGTGGCCGCGATGATCCTCGGGGCGATCCTGCTCAAGTCGCGGACCTCCTGGCTTCGGCTCGGTGCTGCGGTGGTCCTGGGACCCACTTCTTTCTGGCTTATCTCCAATTACGCTGTCTGGGCTGCGTCGAGCCATACTGAACGGCTCGCCAGTGACATGTATCCGAATACCCTCTCCGGCCTGATCGCCTGCTATGCCGCCGGCGTGCCGTTTTATCGCAATGACCTGGTTTCGACCGCAATTGTCGCCGGACTGGCATTTGGAATCCCCGTCCTTATACGCAGAGCCCGGATGAGTAACGCGAGCGCAGTTCAAGTTCGCTAAAAACAATTCCCAGCAAGAACACTGCCGCACCTGCTGTATTTGTCGGAAACCAGAGCGCAGATTCCATCCCACTCGTTCGAGCGCTTATGCCGGAACAAGGGCCCCAGACCGACGTCTACGAGTACATTCTTGAGAAGATCGACAGTGTGCCTCACCTCGAGGCCATCATTCTTCTTTGGAATAGCCGTCCTGTCGGCTGGTCGTCGGACGAACTCGCTTCTCGCCTGTATGTCCCGGCAGAGCGCACCTCTGAGATTCTTCAGGATCTGATTCGTCAGCAGCTCGTTCAGCAAACGGCCGGGTCGCCGCCGAGGTTCTCTTATCTGCCCCGCAATGACGAGCAGAACGAATGGATGATCCGTGTCGACACTGCCTATCGCCGAGAGATCGTGCGAATTTCGACCATGCTACATTCGAAGGCATCACCCTCCGTTCGTGAATTCGCCCGCGCATTCCGTTTCAAAAAGGATCGGGATTGATGACCATAGCACTCGATGCGCTCACATTCTTGACTACCATTTTGTGTGCGGCCCTCCTCCTGCGCGCCTATCAACGTGTCCGAAAAAGCCTTCTGTTGTGGAGTGGTCTGTGCTTCGTTGGCTTGGCGGTATCCAATGCGATCCGTATTGCGGACTTGCGCATCTTCCTTGCTCTCGATCTCTATACCTATCGACTTGGCGCAACGGCAATCGCCATGAGCCTCCTTCTGTGGGGCCTTGTATGGGAGAGCCAATGAGCTCCATTGCGTATCCAAATCTGGACTACTTTCTGCTTGGCTTCATTGCCGCTTCTTCTCTTGTCGCCGGGCTCTTCTTCCTTCGCTTCTATCGGTCCACTCGCGACCCCCTCTTCCTCGCCTTCCTCATCTTCTTTGTCGTTCAGGGATGTACCAACGCCGTCGTCCTTGAACTCTCGCAGCCCAACATCGGTACCCCGATGATCTTTTTCATCCGACTGGCATCGGTGCTGATTGTCCTCGTCGCAATCCTCTGGAAGAACCTGGCAAAAGACTAGAGACCTTGCGAACTGTTTACTGTGTGGCGCTTCTGGCGCCGGGTCGCGGCTCTCGGCTATCAATGGGTTACCCGTCCAGGAGGCAGCGTGTGCGGTCGCCAGCTGGAAAAGTCTCCGCCGCTTTGCACTCAATTCTGCTGATATGGTTCACAATAGCCGGGACAGTGGTAAAGCTGCTCTATCCAACCCGGACGTTTAAGTCATTTGAATGTAACAATTTACGACTATCTTCAATGTCTTGAGTAACTTACGTTTCAGGTGTTTCGTTTAAGTTGATTGTTTTCAGGAGATTGCTCGAAACCCGCCGGGGGGGGGAGGGGTGTCCCTTCAATCACTGAGTGGGTGCTCGGGTATCTCTCCCGTCTTTAGCTTCCGTCGCCACCAGATCGCAAATCCGATCAGAGCGATCCCGCCAACCACAAGCAGAGCTGTCAGGGCGTGGTGCTCCACAACCTGCACCGCTCCGGGCCCAAGCTTGATCACGAGCAGGGAAAGAACAAACCACCGCACCAACCGCCCCGTAAACACCGCCAGCATGAATGGAGCCACACGCATCTCAAACACGCCTGCCGCAAAAACGAAAAGCTTCCAGGGAGTGGGTGGCGGTAGTGCCGACGGGATCGCCATTGCCAGGAACTCTTGCTTCTCAAACCGTAGCTTCATGCGCTCATAACGATCGCGGTTCACCCGCTTCAGGATGAACAACTCACCGCCCGCTCTCCCCAGCGCATACGGCAGCAATCCGCCAATTGACGATCCCAGCGCCGCCATCATGCAATACGCCCAGAAGTGACTCTGGTCTTTCCACACCCATACGGCAATAAGCGCGTCCATGGGCACCGGAATCGTGGAGGAATCCATCACCGCCACCGCCCCGGCCCCCGGAATGCCCCACTTGATCAGCACCGGAAGAATGACAAGTTTCCACTTGGACCAGATTGCCTGAAAAAAGTGCTTCAAGAACGTCCCTTTCGCGCTTAGAAACGTCCAAACCCCAGCGCGAATTCCTGATGGGGTGGAGTCTCGCGCTCGCTCGGACTCATCCGAAAACCGGAGCCGCAAAAGATCAATTGTACGAGGCAGGATCGCACGCCGGGTTACGATTGGCCGCAATCCGAGAGGATGAGAGAATAGAAAGCAAGGATTTCGATGCAGAGCTGGCCCGGAGCGAACTTCACCGAGCCAGCCATCGCCTACGCATGCCGACCAGTGAAGCACAACCTACCGCGAATGAGCAGGATAAACCCGCGGTACCGCACCCCAGGAAGGCCAGCACAGGCCCCCTCAATATCAGCTACCCCGAAGACGAACGCATCTGGGATAAAGACGAGTCCGCAAGAGACGAGAGTAGCTCGACCGACTCCATTCACTCCCCAATGCGCATCTCGCGCGGCGCAGCAACCTCGCGCTGGGTAGACTACGACACGCACGAACTCCTGATGATGATCAGCGAGCTCGAGGATGAGCGTCGCTGGGCTCGCCTCCGCGAGGGCATCTGGATCGCGTTGCTGATCCACATCGCAGTCCTTCTGGCCGCGTTTCTTCTCCCGAAATACGTCTTCATGCCTCGCGTCATCGATCCGTTCGACGCCATAAAACAACGCAAAGATCTCGCCTACTTGGACCTGCCGCCCGATCTCGTCCGCAAGTTACAGGCCAAACCCAACGTTGCGCCATTGCCCGCACAGAAGCAGCCTCGAGTCGATAAGAAGACTCTTGAAGCCCTGAGCAAGCCCGCTCCGCCAATTCCCAAACCTGAGACTTCCGAACCAGCTACGCCTACGCCAAATCCAGCACTCACTGCTCCTGCGCCCAAAGTCGAACCTGCTCCAACGCCGCCCACTGAGGCTCCCAAACCGCAAGCGGTTCCTCGTCCCAGCTTCGCCATGGGTTCTGCAAACCCCGCAGACCAGCTCCGGGATGCCATGCGCGGTTCACGATCCGGTCCCGGAGCCGCTACTAATCCTGGCGCAGGCCCGGGCGAGTTGCCCATGCATCCAGGTGCCGGAACAGGCGGTGTTCAGGTCCTGAGTGACACGCAGGGTGTCGATTTCAGCTCGTGGCTGTTGCGATGGCATCGCGAAACAGAGCGCACCTGGGACCCACTCATTCCCGATGAAGTGAATCCGCCAATCTACAAGAAAGGCGCAGTCGTCATCTGGTTCAAGGTGCTGCCCAACGGCCGCATCATGGAAGGCAGCATGGCCCTCGAAGGCCGCTCGGGTGACACCGGACTCGATCGAGCAGCGTGGGGAGCTCTCACCGGCTCAAATTATCCGCCTCTGCCGCGAGACTTCCACGGTCCATACCTCGAACTTCGCGCCGTGTTCCTCTACAACATGGAGCCAGGCAGGCAGTAAGGCATATTCATCTCAGCGCGATATCATGGAGGCGTTCTCGTCCACGCCTTCCCACCTCCATGTTCACGCAGCCCAATAAGTTGGAGTTTTCGCGATATCTTCGTCACGAGTCCGTCACCATCGCTCTGCTTTCGATGGGCGCGGTGGCGTTCTTTCTTTTCGTGACCGGTATTTCCAGCGCGTTCTTCGCCCAGCAGGAGGAACTGGCAAAACGCTGGTCAATGCGTGGCGTCTCAGACCTGAACGCCGGACATTTTGCTGAGGCCATTCCGGAGTTTCGCGCGGCTCTGCTCTATACCCGCGATGATTTCAACTTCCGTCTCGGTCTGGCGCAGGCGCTGATGGGATTGAATCGCACCGATGAAGCTTATAACTACCTGGTCAACCTGCGTACGCAGCACCCGGAGAACGGACTGGTCAATCTGGAACTGGCGCGCATCGCTGTCGCTCGCAATGACACACAGCATGCTGTGCGTTTCTACCACAACGCGATCTACGCCAGTTGGCCAGGTGACGAAGAGAAGCAGGAGCGCGGAGCACGGTTTGAGCTGATCGGATACCTGCTCAAGATCAATGCGAAGACGCAGGCCGAGTCAGAACTGATATCCCTTGCGGGGCTTGTCGGGCAGAACGCTCAGCAGCAGGCTCGTCTGGGGAATTTCTTCCTGAGCATTCCGGATAATGAGCACGCTCTGGCCGCGTTTCGCCGCAGCATCGAAGCCGACGCGCATAATACCTCGGCGCTGGCGGGAGCCGGCGCGGCTGCGTTCAACCTTCAGCAGTACCCGCTCGCAGCCCGGTATCTTGGGCGGGCTGTTGCCGCGAATCCTGGCGATGCGGTGAGTAGCGAGAACCTGAGAATAGCCAAGTTTGTGGTTCAGATGGATCCGTTCCAGCCCAAGATTCGCGCCGCCGAAAAATATAGGAAGGTTGTTGCAGACTTCTCGGCTGGCGGAACTCGGCTCAAGTCCTGCCCTGTCGCCGGCACCTATGCCGCTCCAGATGACCCGACGCTCGATCTTTCAACCGAATGGAACAAGCTTCAGGCGCAGGTGACTGTCGCGGGCCTTCGGAGCAATCCTGACCTGGTGGATACAGCGATGAACCTGGTCTTCACCATTGAGCGCCAAGCGAACGACTGGTGCGGAAAGCCGGCACCCGCGGACGCAGCCTTGCTGCTCGTGGCGCGACTGCGTGAGGGGAGCTAGATTGCGCTGGTTACGGTTCGCTCAGTCATCGACCGCCGTCGAAAGTGACACGCTGACGAAGGCGGAGTTCGAAGCTGGACTGACGCCGGCGCGTGTCTTGAGATCGGTGTTCCGGGAAGAGCGCTTTTTCCTGGTCCTCTCAGTGTTCATCGGAGTCTTCTCGGGACTGGCGGTGGTCTGCTTCCGTTTCGCCATCGAGTGGAGCCGGATTTATCTGCTCGGCTCCGGCGTTGACGTTCCGCACTGGAGGCTGATTCTCACGCCCGCCCTGGCAGGAGCCGTTATCGCGATCATCACCATCCATATCTTCCCCAAGGTGCGCGGCAGCGGCGTGAATCAGACCAAGGCTGCGGTCTACATCTACAACGGCTACATTCCATTCAGGACAGCAATAGGTAAGTTCATCACCTCCTCGGTTGCGATCGGCTCCGGTCATTCGCTCGGACCCGAAGATCCATCCCTGCAGATCGGTGCGGCGCTCGCCTCCGCGATAGGCCGCCGGCTCAAGCTTTCACGCGACCGCATGCGGTTACTGGCTCCCGTGGGAGCAGCGGCAGGACTCGCCGCGGCTTTCAACGCGCCTATTTCGGCCGTGCTCTTCGTTATCGAGGAGGTGATTGGCCGGTGGACAGCGGGCATTCTCGGTTCCGTCGTGCTTTCGGCGGTATCGAGTGTGGTTGTAACGAGGTGGTTTCTCGGGTCGGAGTCCCTGTTCGGGATTCCGTCTGTCGAACTGCGCCGCCCTTCAGAATTGATCGCCTATTGCGTTCTGGGCATCGTCGGCGGCCTGGCTTCTGTCGTCTTCTCAAGCGGCATCGGAGCGCTTCGACCCCGCTTTATGAGGCTGCCACGCTGGACACACTATCTACAGCCGGCCATCGCCGGACTGCTGATTGGCGTTATTGCCGCACTCGGGGCACCGCAGGTGATGGGCGCTGGGTACGAGTACATCGATGAAGCCATGCACGGTCAGTTCACCTGGCAGTTTCTGGCTATGCTGGCCGGGCTGAAGATTATCGCAACCATGCTGTCCTTTGTCAGCGGCACACCCGGCGGAATGTTCGCGCCCACGCTGTTCATCGGCGCCATGCTGGGAGCTGCTGTCGGCGGCGCGGAGCATGCTCTGCTGCCGCATTTGCAGTACTCGGCAGGCACCTACGCTCTGGTCGGGATGGGTGTTCTCTTTGCCGGATTCCTGCGCGCGCCTATGACTTCAGTCTTCATGGTGCTTGAAGTCAGCGGCAACTACACGATCATTGTGCCGGTTATCGTGGCGAATACCTTCGCATACGTGATCTCGCGCTCTCTGCAGCCAACTTCCATCTTCGACACTCTCAGCCGCCAGGACGGCCTCGATTTGCCCTCAATGGAGGAACAGCGTGAAGAAAGCATCCTGCGTGTCGAAGATGCCATGCAACCGTCCGGGCCTGTGCTGAATGCAGATGAAGAACTTGATGAGGCGTTGCGGAAGTTTGGAGATTCTTCGCACTTGGCGCTGATGGTTCGTTTGCCGGGACATGAGTGGGCACGACTAACTCATGAGCAAGCAGTAGCGATGGCGAAGGAAGGCAAGGGTGCGCTTACTCTCGGTTCCCTGGTGGCGGACTCTGCCGTGCCCTATGTTCATCCCGACCAGGCCCTCGACACGGTGCTGCGCTATGTCGACCGCTATCCGTCAGTGCCGGTTGTTCATCGTGCCGACCTCGGCAAACTGGAAGGCGTGATTTCGCAGGCCGATGTGCTGAAGTGCTACCGCGACTTCCGTGAAGACTAGGCAGATTTTCTACCGAATGGATCCGGGCGAAGGGATCGAAAAGACCACGTCACTTGTTTGTCATTTGCTTGTCATGCCCGTTTCCGACTTATTGAAGAGCGGCGAAGATGGTTTCAGCGACTATTCCGGATCTGATGCCGTCATCTGACTCCGATGGCGATATAAGCGATTCCCCCAGCGTCGATCCGGTTCGGGTGGCCTTGCACACGGGCGCGCAAGGCCACTCTTTTTTAGCTGGACCTGATTCGAACTAGGGCTTGGGCTCAGTCGCTTTCATGAACTCCGCCAGGTACTTCTTCCACACGGCCGCATCGGTGTGCGTACCGTGACCGCGGGTCTGATCGCTGATGGGAATCAGAATGAACCGGCCGTGCGGAATCAGCTTGACCATCTTCTCTGCAACGCCAAGCTCCGGCGGATTGATGAAGTCATCGGCCGAGTTGATCCACAGCACCGGGGCTTTGATGCTCTTGAGCTTCGGTTCTGGATTGTAGTTCCGGCTTGCGTTCAGGTAATAGATCATGTCGTTCGCATCGGTCGATGCCATGGTTCGGGCGAGGTAGCGATCGACGTATTGCTCGGCTTCGGCCCGCGTGGGCGCCTGCTTCTGCATTACGAGCGGCGCCGATCCCATGACCAGCAGCATCTCGTTCGCGCCGCGCAAGCCATCCTGCGGTTCGGTCTTGTACTCGCCGTTCTGCCATGCGGGGTCGAGCTTTAGATCCTGGATCGCCATATAGCGCATCATGCGATTGCGACCCCCGATCTCAACCGGTAGACAGGCGAATGGAGCGAGCGCGTCCACAAAGTCGGGATAGGTCTCACCCCACACGAAGCCTTGCATGCATCCCATCGAGGTGCCGAAGATCAGGCGTAGATGATCGATGTGCATCTGGTCCAGCATCATGCGATCGGCACGCACCATGTCTTCATAGTCGTACGCGGGGAAGTGCATCCGCATGCTGTCGGAAGGCTTGGAGCTTTCGCCGTGGCCGATTTCATCCGGCAGGATGAGGTAGTACTTCTGGATGTCGAGGACGCCGCCCGGCACGAACAGCACGTCGGAAAAGATCGGATTCATCAGCGAGTGCGCGTTGCCGCCCGTGCCATGCAACAGGAGGATTGCATTGTCCACGTGCCCGGCAGAGTTGCGATGTGGAGTACCGAGGGTGAGGTAATGCAGGCGCAATTCCGGCAGCGTCTCGCCCGAGCCAAATCGAAAATCACGTAGCGTCGCTACGCCATCCCGCGTAGCCCACTTCGATGCGGAATTTGCTGGCGCACTCGTCGTCGCCTGAGCGAATAAAGGTATTGAACTTGAGATGGCGACGACTGCCAGAAGTGCTTTCTTGCGCACCAAACGTTCACCTCCTGAACGCCCTGAGCCTAATGGTCAGGCTCGTGCTGTGCAAGCAAGAAAACATGTGGTTTTCAGGTGTCCCCTGAGCGCTATAAAATCTATGTGTCAGGTATGTACAAGGTCTCGCATCCCTCCGACACACCACTTCTCAAGCGCTTCCGCCGCGGACGCCATGACCGTGGGCGCTGACCCGCTCTCTGAGCTAGTCTATTGCCGTTGAAAATCCCTCTTCCCGCTCCGTGCCTGCTCCGGACCAGAAGGCATATCTCGGCGCAACTTTCGCAGTTCTGGCATTTCAGCTCATCCGCCAATGCGGATAGAAAGGTACCCTGATGAACAGCTTCAACAGCCGCGCCACTCTGAAGTCGGGAAGCAAATCCTACACAGTTTTCCGACTGCCGGCGCTCAGCGCACACGGAATCGACCTGCGACGCCTGCCGTTCAGTCTGAAGATCCTCCTCGAGAACCTGCTCCGCCGTGAAGACGGTGTGAACGTCACGGCCGGCGATGTCGAGTTCCTGGCAAGGTGGGATGCAATGGCCGAGCCTAGCCGCGAGATTGCCTACATGCCGGCTCGGGTGCTTATGCAGGATTTCACCGGTGTTCCCGCTGTGGTCGACCTCGGGGCCATGCGCGACGCCATCAAAACATTGGGCGGTGATCCTCAGAAGGTGAATCCCCTCATCCCCGCCGAACTGGTCATCGACCACTCGGTTCAGGTAGACGAATTCGGCACACCCAAGGCGTATGAGGCTAACTCGCTGCTTGAATTCCAGCGCAATCGCGAGCGGTACGCGTTTCTTAAGTGGGGACAGACAGCTTTCCGCAACTTCAGCGCTGTGCCTCCCGGGATGGGCATCTGCCACCAGGTCAATCTCGAATACCTCGCCCGCGTAGTCTTTACAACCGAGGTCAACGGGGAACTGCAGGCTTATCCCGATACGCTGGTCGGTACCGACTCGCACACCACGATGATCAATGGACTCGGTGTGCTGGGTTGGGGCGTAGGTGGAATCGAAGCCGAGGCTGCAATGCTGGGCCAGCCCGTCAGCATGCTAGTCCCGCAAGTAGTCGGCTACAAGCTCACGGGCAAGCTTCGCGAGGGGGCAACCGCCACGGATCTCGTTCTCACGGTCACACAGGCTCTCCGTAAGCTCGGGGTTGTCGGTAAGTTCGTCGAATTCTATGGCCCCGGCATTGCCGCTTTGCCGCTCGCAGACCGCGCCACCATCAGCAACATGGCTCCCGAGTACGGAGCGACCTGCGGCATCTTTCCCGTCGACGCAGAGACGCTCCGCTACCTGCGCCTCACAGGCCGCAGCGACGAACAGATCGCGCTCGTGGAGGCCTACTACGAGGAGCAGGGACTGTTCCACACCGGCGAATCGCCGGAAGCCGAATACTCCCAGACAATCGCACTCGACCTCGCCACGGTGGAGCCCAGCGTCGCGGGGCCAAAGAGGCCGCAGGACCGGGTATTACTCAAAGACACAGCTGAAAGCTTCGCCAGGCAGTTGCCAACCCTACTTGCTCCGACAGCGAAGCCCCTTGGCACGCGTACAGCCACGATGTGGGAACCAACGGCTGTCACCGATACAGCTCTGGCAGTCGCGCGAGAAGAGAACGAAGGTCCCGCCACCTCATCGGCATTTGCCAACGACCATCCTGCCGAGCGGACCTTCAAGACCGGCCCAATCAGCACCACGGTGAAGGGGCGCTTCAACATCGATCCTGACAAGTACCTCGACCACGGCTCGGTTGTGATCGCCGCAATTACCAGTTGCACCAACACCTCGAATCCCTCGGTGATGCTCGCAGCCGGCATTCTCGCTAAGAAAGCAGTTGAGAAAGGTCTTTCCGTTCCTCCGTGGGTGAAAACGTCCCTGGCTCCAGGGTCGCGTGTAGTGACCGATTACTATGAGAAATCAGGCCTTCTGCCGTATCTCGAGAAGCTGCGCTTCAACGTCGTCGGTTACGGGTGCACTACCTGCATCGGCAACTCCGGCCCTCTGCCCTCCGACGTTTCGAAGAGCATCGATGAGCACGGCCTCGTTGCAGTCAGCGTGCTTAGCGGCAACCGCAACTTCGAGGGCCGGGTCAACGTCGACGTGCGCGCGAATTATTTGATGTCGCCGCCGCTGGTTGTTGCGTACGCTCTGGCGGGCCGCATTGGTCACAACTTCGAAAGCGAGCCACTGGGCAAAGACTCGAACGGTGACCCGGTCTACCTCCGCGATATCTGGCCTACACAGCAGGAAGTCGCCGAGGCGATCGACAAAGGAATCAGCAGCGAAGGCTTCCGCAGGGAGTACGCCAACGTCTCGGATGGCGATGCAAGCTGGCAGGGTCTTAGCTTCCCCACGGGCGATGTGTACAAGTGGGAATCCGATTCCACCTACATTCGTCGAGCACCCTATTTCGATGGCATGAAGCACAAGCCTGATCCGGTGACAGATATTCCAGGCGCGCGCGTCCTCGCCGTTCTCGGCGATTCCGTTACGACCGACCACATTTCTCCGGCGGGCAACATCAAGGCAAACGGTCCTGCAGGAAAGTACCTTGCCGAACACGGCGTCAAGCCGGCCGACTTTAATTCTTACGGCTCGCGCCGTGGAAATCACGAAGTCATGGTGCGCGGCACGTTCGCCAACGTTCGTCTGCGCAACAAGCTCGCGCCGGGAACAGAAGGGGGAGTCACGCGCCTGCTGCCTGAAGGTGAGCAGATGTCCATCTTCGACGCGAGTGTGAAGTATGCAGAACGTAAGACACCGCTTGTGATTCTCGCCGGGAAGGAATACGGGGCTGGATCCTCCCGCGATTGGGCGGCGAAAGGCCCGAATCTGCTCGGAGTACGCGCTGTGATCGCTGAGAGTTTCGAACGCATTCACCGGTCGAACCTGGTCGGAATGGGCATCCTCCCCTTGCAGTTCGAGGAAGGCCAGAGTGTCGAATCGCTCAACCTCTCCGGCGAAGAGGTCTATGACTTCGCTGGTCTCACAGACCTGCTGAAGGCGAGGTTCAGAAACGGACGTATCCTGAAAGTAAAGGCAAAGGCTACGGATGGCAGCGTGAGAGATTTCAATGCGGTCGTCCGGATCGATACACCGCAGGAGATCGAATACTATGAGCACGGCGGCATTCTGCTCTACGTACTTCGTCAACTTGCAGCGAAATAGGTGTTCTGACCACGCCTCAAATACCAGCGTCTCTTTCGGAGATGCATGACAAAAAGCCACTCCGCGGATGGAGTGGCTTTTGGTTGGCGTGAAGGAGAATTAGCGTCGCTTTGTTGCCGCCGTCTTTTTTGCAGACGGCCCCTTTTTCGCTTTGCCCGGCACTTCAGCAGACTGGACTGCCGGCGTAAGGTTGGCAAGCGCTTCGTCTTCGTGCGGCGCAAAGAACCGTACTCCCTCCTGGTTGTGCTCCCCGAGTACGTGCAGTCGAAGGAAATTCGTGGAGCCCGACTTCGTCCGCGTTCCCGCCACAATTGCAATCACCTCGCGGTTGCGGACATATCCATGCTGTTCCAGCAGGCTCTCGGCAACATCTACAAGCGCTTCCGTCGAATTCACCTTTGGGCAGCGGACCGGGGTGGTTCCCCACAACAGGTTGAGCCGATTGATAGTGATGTCGACCGGGCTGAGTGCGAAGATCGGCGAACTCGGGTGATACTTCGAGAGTTGCCGCGCTGTCGCACCCGATTCCGTGAAGAGCGCGATTCCGCGCAGGTCCAGATCGTCTGCCGCGTGTGCCGTTGCTTCGCAGATTGTCTCTGCAATTGACAACCGCGTCTGCCGCAGCAACGGTTCGTTCAGATGATCTTCCTTGATGTGCCGTTCGGCTTCACTGATGATCCGGCCCATCATCGATACGGCTTCGATCGGATACTTGCCTACTGCCGACTCACCCGAGAGCATCACCGCGTCGGTGCCGTCGTAGATCGCGTTGGCAACGTCCGAGACCTCGGCGCGCGTGGGGCGGGGGTTTTCAATCATCGATTCCAGCATTTGCGTCGCGGTGATCACCGGTTTGAAGTACTCGGCCGCGCGCCGGATGATGTGCTTTTGAATGGCCGGAACCTTCTCCGGCGGAACCTCCACACCGAGGTCGCCGCGTGCCACCATGATCCCGTCCGCCGCCTGCAGAATGCTGTCCAGATGCTCGATGGCCTGCGGCTTCTCGAGCTTTGCGATGATCCACGTTTCTCCGCCATACGCTGAGACGCGATTGCGGACCAGCCGTACATCTTCCGCAGTACGTACAAACGAAACAGCCACCGCGTCCACGCCGTGTTTCAAAGCGAACTCGAGGTCCTGCGAATCCTTCTCTGTCAGGGACGGAACCCGCACCGGAATCCCGGGCAGGTTGATGCCCTTGTTCTCGCCTAGCATGCCGCCGTTAATGATCTCGCAGACGACGTCGGGACCTGTAACCTCGTGCACGCGCAGCTCGATCAGTCCATCGGACAGCAAAATGCGCGAACCCTGTTCAACGTTTTCAGCCAGCGTCTTGAAAGTCGTACCTACCAATGAAGCAGTTCCAGGTACATCACGCGGTGTGATGGTCAATCGACTGCCGGCCTTCAGTAAGACCGATTGGTGATCCTTGAGCTTTGACGTGCGGATCTTCGGTCCTTGCAAGTCCCCGAGGATGCAAAGCGGCTTGTGTTCCTCGCGGCTCACCTTGCGAATCATCTGGATGAGAGCGAGCTTCTCTTCGTGAGTGCCGTGAGAAAAGTTCAGTCGGACAACATCCACGCCCGCGCGTACCAGATCACGAAAAACCGGCTCGGTGTTAGAGGCAGGGCCAAGAGTAGCAACAATCTTGGCACGGCGTTGGATGGGGGTATCTTTCAGGTTCGTTTCAACGAACGGCATTAAATAACTCCATGAAATCAGGTATAGGAAAAGGGGATGTATGTGTGCGGTCTGCTTCATTATACAAGCGCCGCTGCGACAAAGATCCCCACCCAGCATGGCACAATGGGCACAATGCAGTCCGTGGGCGCGGTCACCGACAGGATGCGAAGGTCTTTCGATTGGCTTGAATTAAAGCTGGCGATTGCGTTCGCGGAACAGAACGCCATTCAACTCCGCTCCAAGTAGAGCTGTAAATGAGGTGATGTACAACCAGACGAGGGTCGCGATTCCGGCTCCGAAGGAGCCATAGAAAATCGTGTAGTCTGCGATGCGCGTCACGTACCAGCCGAAGGCCAGCGTGGCCGCAAACCACACGATGCTGGCCGCAATCGCGCCGGGCATGATGCGCATCCAATGCTCTCCGCGCTTGGTTCCGAAATGATAGAGCGCTCCCAATACTGCAAGACTGGTTCCAAAAGCCAGAGTCCAGCGCACCATGCGCCACAGAAAGAGCACGACACTGCGAAGCTGGTGTCCGGCGTTGTATACGAGCCAGAGCTCGATGGCACGTCCAAATACGAGCACGATGGTAGCCAGCGCGAGCGGCACCAGGACAAGGAAGACAAGAAATAGGGCGCGCCACCGCCGTTCCCAGAAACCCCAGTCATTTCGCGGCAAGCGATATGCTCTGCGAAAACCTTCCATCAACGTAAGCATCAACCCGAGTCCCGCGAAAATGCTAAGAATCGAGCCAGAGATGATCAAGCCTCCCGGGTGAGCAGTGCGGGCATGCATCGATGAAAGCATCAGGTGTACTGTATCCGCCGGAAGGATCTGCCCTGAGACCCACCGGATCTCGCCCACAGCTGTCGGCCCTTCCGGAACCTTCGCAATCATCGCGGTCAGCACGATGAACGCGGGAAAGAACATCAACATTCCGGAATACGCAGCTGCTTTCGCCGTGTTCAGCACGTCGTGTTCGAGGGCTAGAAATACAGCCTTCCGGAAATGGCGCAGGAACTTCCGCATGGTTCCATCCAAAGAGTAGTGCATCAGTCCTGAATCGCACACAGTGAGTGGTGCCGCGGTGCATGGGGAATCAACAACTTCTTTGTTTGACCTCACAAAAGGTCGTGAGTGAAACGGTTTATCATTCTTTCGAAATGTTCAATACCCGATTTCTCGCAGTAGTTGTCGCATCCTGGTTGCTTTCAGTACCGAGCGCCGGTCGCGCGCAGAACGCGCAACTGGCTTCACGCGAGGTCAACGCTCGTGTTGAATCCCTTCTGAAGCAGATGACTCTGGAAGAGAAGATTGGACAAACCGTTCAATACTCGGCCGGCTTCGCAACGGGACCATCCGCGTCAAAACTTACTTATGACGAACTGGTGGCGAAAGGAAGCATCGGATCGATGCTGAACGTGGTCGGCGCCGAGCGCACCAACCACTTTCAGCACATCGCGATGGAGAAATCGCGGTTGCACATTCCCCTTATCTTCGGGCTCGACGTGATCCACGGGCACCGCACCACGTTTCCTGTGCCGTTGGCCATCGCCGCAAGTTGGAATCCAGAAGACGCTGAGACCGTCGCGCACGTTGGCGCGCAGGAAGCCCGGGCAGACGGCATCGCCTGGGTCTTCTCGCCCATGGTTGACATTGCTCGCGACGCCCGCTGGGGCAGGATCGTCGAGTCCAATGGCGAAGATCCATACCTCAGTTCCGCGTTGGCTCGGGCATGGGTAAAGGGCTATCAGCAGGGCGATCTCGCCAAACCTGATTCCGTTGCTGCCTGTGTCAAGCATTTCGCTGCGTACGGAGCAGCGATTGCGGGGCGGGATTATAACGCCGTCGATATGAGCGAAGTTACGCTTCGCCAGGTTTACCTCAAGCCGTACCACGCAGCAGTTGAAGCCGGCGTCGCGACGGTGATGACTTCATTCAATTCCCTCAACGGTGTTCCTGCCACAGCCAATCCATTACTCCTTACTCAAATTCTCCGCCACGAATGGGGCTTCAATGGGTTCGTCGTCTCCGATTGGGGCGCTGTTGCAGAGCTGAAGAACCACTCTATCGGTGATGGCCCCACTGTCGCGCGTAAAGCGCTCGAATCCGGCACCGATATGGACATGGAGGGGAACCTCTATGCAACGGTTTTGGCTGAACAGATCCGCTCAGGCAAAGTCCCAGCAAGCGTTCTCGATGAAGCAGTCCGCCGCATTCTGCGTGTCAAGTTTGCGCTCGGGTTATTTGATCATCCATATATTGAAGTAACTCCCGCGTACTCACCCTCATCCGAGCGCCGGGCGCTTGCCCGAAGAATTGCCGACGAAACCATGGTGCTGCTGAAGAACGACCCGGTATCGGGCCTCGGTAACCTGCTCCCCCTCTCAGAGAAGATGAACAAGGTCGCGCTCATCGGCCCCATGGCCGACGATGCTCTCGATCTCGAGGGCGCCTGGACCGTCACAGGCAATCCGAAGTACGTGATCACTCTGAAAGCTGCGCTCAGGAAGCGCCTCGGTGACAAACTTCTTTTCGCGCGCGGATGTGGTCTGCTCTCCGGAAAAGACGAAATTGCGCTGAAGGGAGTCACCTTCACTGGCGCATCCTCGTCTTCCGGGCAGCCCATGCCGGGCGATCAGCAATCAATCGCCGAAGCGGTCGATATCGCGCGCAAAGCGGACATCGCCATTCTCGCCCTGGGCGAGCCCACCAACTGGATGGAGGGCGAAGCCGCCAGTCGCACTACCCTCGGTTTCACCGGTGAGCAGGAGCAACTCCTCGAAGCTGTGGTCGCGACCGGGAAGCCTGTGGTCCTCGTCGTCCTCGCAGCTCGGCCCCTCGTGCTGAAGTGGGCCGCGGAACACGTCCCTGCAATCCTTCAGGCGTGGAGCCCCGGCATCGAAGCGGGACCAGCCGTGGAAGATGTGCTCTTTGGTGAAGTGAACCCTTCCGGCAAGCTACCGGCGAGCCTTCCCCGGTCTGTCGGGCAGGAGCCGCTCTACTATGCACAGATGCCGACCGGGCGTCCGGCTCATGGCGACCTCAGCAACATGCCGCGTAATGCTGCTGAGAAATTCGTGTCTCGTTACATGGATGAGGAGAACTCGGCGCTTTTTCCTTTCGGGTGGGGCCTAAGCTACACGACTTTCAGCTATTCGCAGCCAACGATCGACCATGCTGAGGTTCCTCTGACCCAGATCGAACAGAATCACAAGTCGGCAGTGACAGTCGGCGTAGATGTGAAGAACACCGGGAGGGTCGCCGGAACCGAGGTTGTGCAACTCTACATTCGCAACACTTCAGCCAGTCTCGAGCAGCCGCTGCGCGAACTGAAGGGCTTCTCTCGCGTTACGCTTGCGCCCGGAGAGTCGAAGCACGTGATATTTCCGCTCGGTTTCGACGAGTTGAACTTCTACAACGAGGCGCTGAAGCAGACGGTCGAGCCGACGACCTACGACATCTGGGTGGGAGGCAGTTCACTCGCCACCGCGCAGACGGCTCTCAAGATTGTCGAGTAGAAGAATCAGCCAAGCGGATTTGCGTTCTGCAATTCCTATCTGCCGAATCACCTTTGCCACCTCGGTTTCCCCTGAAGCGGGTACACTGTCCACGACAGGAGGCCAAATGCAGACCCGGATCCAGGGCACCACCATGCCCGTTCTCGACGTGCAGCTCGATCCCAACGAAAGCGTCTTCTCCGAAAGCGGCGAGCTTTCGTGGATGACCGCATCTATCCAGATGACCACGCATACCCAGATGGGCGGGGGTGGCGGTCTGTTCGGCGTTCTCAAGCGCGTTGCTGGTGGTGGCAGTATCTTCATGACTGAGTACCATGCCGTCCAATATCCGGGTGAAGTGTCCTTCGCAACCAAGGTTCCCGGACACATCGTTCCGGTGCAGGTGGCTCCAGGGCAGGAGTATCTCGTACACCGCCACGGCTTCCTCTGTGCGACGCCGCAAGTCACGATCAGCGTCGGCTTCCAGCAGTCCCTCGGCGCAGGCATTTTCGGCGGGAGCGGATTCTTGCTCCAGCGCATCGCCGGATATGGCATGGCATGGCTCGAACTCTCCGGCGAATTGATCATGAAAAACCTGGCTCCCGGCGAAACGCTTCTCGTTCATCCCGGACATGTCGGAGCATTTCAAGCGTCCGTGAATTTTCAAATCACCACAGTGCCTGGCATCAAGAACCTGATCTTTGGGGGTGACGGGATCTTCCTTGGCGTTCTCAGCGGGCCGGGAACTGTTTGGCTTCAGACGTTGCCGATATCGCGTCTTGCGCATCAGATCAGCGAATATCTCCCGCGTGTTGAAGGCCGGGACGTCGGCCCCGCTGCTGGAGGCGCGATCCTTGGCGGCGTGCTCGGTTCGATGTTCGGCAACGATCAATAAGTGTATGAACTGGCGCGACGATCAGTTCGGCGTATCCAAGCCAGAGAGTTGGGTAAAGACATGCCAGTATGTGCATCCAACAGCAACAAGGATGGCTAAGTGAACTCGACCGAGAGTGGCAGACGCGATCTCCGCGCCGACATCGTATTTGCATTTGGACTGGGACTGCTCTGTTACCTCGCCTGGCTGCTGCGCCATGTTCTGCTTCTGCTGTTTGTGAGTGCTCTCGCCGCGGTTGTGCTCACGCCCATCGTACGTGCGACTTCGCGCTTCCGGGTTGGCCGCTGGAAACCTTTCAGGGGTCGAGCAATCCTTATTCTCATTCTCGCGGTTGCGGGCGCGCTCACTGCTTTTGGGTTCCTTGCGCTTCCACCTGTTGTTCGTGACCTCAATGAATTCGGCAAAGAGATGCCCGGGCGTTTGCCGGGATTCCTGGAGAAGCTCAAGCACATCCCTTTCGCCGATCGTGTCAATACCGACGCGGTCAACCAGAAGGTGCAGGACTTCGTCAGCAATGCCGCAACTTACCTGCTGCTCTCCATCAAGAACTGGGCCGGAGCAATCTTCAGCATCGCCATGGGTATCATCCTCACGGTCTATTTCATTCTCGAGGGTGATATTGCGTACCGGTGGTTTCTCTCGTTCTTCCCGCTGCAGAAACGCGCACGCCTGGATGCAGCTATGCAGCGTTCTGACGTTCGCATGGGCCAGTGGCTGCTCGGACAGGGAAGCTTGATGCTCATTCTCGGCATCGCAAGCACGGTCGTCTATGCCAGCCTTCACGTGCGTTATGCCTATGCCCTCGGCGTATTCACCGGGCTGTTGAACATTATTCCGGTTGTCGGGTCTGCAATCAGCATCGCAGTAGCATTGCTGGTCGCCGCGGTCGATTCCTGGGGCCGCGTCGTCGGTGTCGCCATCTTTTACGTGGTTTGGGTCCAAGTTGAGAACTCATTCCTGATCCCGCGCATCATGGGTACCCGCGTTGGTCTTCCTGGGCTTTCGATCCTGGTCGCTCTACTCATCGGTTCGGAACTCGGCGGCGTACTGGGCGCCATCATCTCCGTGCCCACCGCGGTGCTTGTTTCTGTTCTCGTGGATGAGTATCTGATTCAGAAGGAAGCTCAAAACGAAGAGAGAGAACTTGCCGCGCAGGACCGACAAACTGACCTGCGAACACGGTGAATGTTCTCGAATGCACATCTTTCAATGTGGTAGTCGGAAAGGCGGGGCCAAGTTCTGTGTCAGATTCGCCTTGCGCCAATGCCTGAGAGGATTGTGATTCTTACGCTCAAGGTCGGGCACGAGATCGCGCCTAATGCGGAAACGGGCACTGCGAGGGCGGCATGATTTTCTTTTAGAAGGATTCCCACATCGTGACTGGGCGCGGTCTGGTAACCGGCCACGTAACCAGCGACCTAGTACTACTTGTGCCACCGAGTGGAGGGCATCTCCGAAGAATTCCTTGGACAGCTTCGATGTGGTATCAGAGAATGCCGGAAACGCAAGATGTTGCAAGCCCATCTTCCCCTCAAGACCACAAGGAGACCAAGTGATTTCAAAATCAGGAAGATTTGCGGTTGTAGTACTGACGTTGCTGCAGACGGCAGTTTTGGCTGGTAGCGCCCAGAACATCATGACGCATCACGTTCGCCAGGCCACGCGGGATGGAAGCGCTCCGGCGGTTGGTCATATGGCAGCGACGCAGACAATGCGCCTTGTCATCACTCTCCCTCTCAGAAATGAGGATCAACTGGATCGTTTGCTTGAGGACCTCTCCAACCCGAACAACGCGAGCTTCCGCCAGTTCCTCTCAGTGGAGGAGTTCACGGAGCGCTTCGGGCCGTCGCAGGCAGATTATGATGCGACACTTGATTTCGCTCGGTCGAACGGATTGAAGGTGGTTGGAACGTCTCGCAACCGCTTGAACATCGACGTGGTGGGAAGCGTTACGCAAATTGAAAACGCTTTTCACGTGAAGATGAATCTGTACAAGCATCCGACCGAGGGACGGAATTTTTACGCTCCGGACAGGGAGCCGACGGTGAAACTTCCTTTCTCACTCTGGCATGTTTCGGGTCTCGATAACTTCTCGATTCCGAAGCCGGCGGGTCTGAACAAGCGCAATAGCGCCAACCCATCAGCAACTGTGGGATCCGGACCATCGGCGTCGTTTCTGGGCAGCGATATGCGGGCAGCCTACTACGGCAGCGGATCGCTGACGGGCGCGGGCCAGAGCGTTGCGCTGCTCGAGTTCGAAGGCGCGAATCTGTCCGATCTGAACACCTACTACGCTAACGTTCACCAGACCAACAGTGTTCCAGTCACCCTCAAATCAACGGACGGGACGAGCACCAGTTGCTCGGCTTCCGCCGGCTGCGATGATACCGAGCAGATTCTTGACATGACTCAGGCTCTCGGTATGGCTCCGGGGCTTTCGCACTTGATGGTTTACGTGGGCTCGACAGATGCATCAATCCTCGGAGCGATGGCGTCAGACACGATCCTGAGTGCACAGATCGGCTGTTCGTGGGCATGGCGACCGGCGGATACCAGCACGGACGATCCGTACTTCAAGGAGTTTGCGGCGCAGGGGCAGAATTTCTTTGTTGCAGCTGGAGATTCGGGCAAGTGGCCGACGCGCAAGAGTCCGTATTATTTTCCGGCCGATGACGCGTACACCACTTCGGTGGGTGGAACCGATCTGGTGACCAGCTCAGCAGCAGGTCCGTGGGCGTCAGAGACCGCGTGGGCTGACGGCGGAGGCGGCATTACACCGGACAGCATTGCAATCCCATCGTGGCAAATCGCGACGGCTAACAGCTGTTCGAACTGTTCGAAGACGCTGCGTAACGCTCCGGATGTATCGGCAAACGCGAATTACACGTTCTATGTTTGCGCAGATCAGAAGGCCTGCACTGCGAATCTGTACGGCGGAACGAGCTTCGCAGCGCCGATGTGGGCGGGCTACCTGGCGCTGGTAAACCAGCAGGCAATGAGCTCGACGGGCAAGACGGTCGGCTTTATCAATCCAACTCTCTATTCCACGGGACTCAGTTCGGCTTACGACACGAATTTCCACGACATCACGAGCGGCAGCAACGGCTACTCGGCGGTGACGGGATACGATCTGGCGACGGGCTGGGGCAGTCCCAATGGCGGTGCTCTGATCACGACTCTGGTGGGAGGAGGCTCGGGTGGAGGGGGCACGTCTGACTTCTCGGTTTCCGCTGCTCCAACCTCGCTGACCGTCAGCAGGGGGAAGTCCGGCACCGTCACGATTACGGTAACGGATACTGGCGGCAACAGCACAGTCTCTCTTTCGGCGTCGGGTCAAGGTAAAGGCGTGACGATCAGCTTCAGTCCGTCTTCTCTGGGCAGCAGCGGAACTTCGACGATGACGGTTAAAGCCAGTCACAACGCGTCGACGGGGAACTCCACGGTCACGGTGACAGGGAAGAGCGGGTCCCTAACCCGGACTGCACAATCAGTAACCCTGACAGTGAACTAAACAACTGGACGGTACTGACAAATAAGGACGCCCGGATCGGATGATCCGGGCGTTGTTGTGTGGGCTCAGATATCTGGTTCCCCGGCGTCAATTGGGGAGCCCGCTTGCAGGGACGGGAATGCTCCCGGTTCGGTATGTCAGCTATTCGACTCGTCTGTGCCGGGTACCCCCTCCCCCCTCGGTATATTGTTTTCAGCAACTTACAGCAAAAGTGTGCCGTAAATATGTCTTGTCATTGGACTTAGCATCTAAAATGAAGGAAACAAATGAGTTAGCTCTCAGGCTTTCAATTTGAGATGTTCCTCCACAATGGGCGCCAAGCCATCAGGAGCAGATCCAATGAGGCACTGAAACGCACTGGGTCATCTGCCGACGAGACGGCGTGATCCGGTGCGTGAGTGCCCGTCTGAACAAAGTATGACGAACTCGGGTAAATGATCTGCAAATCTGGTTGGAATTCCAATGACAATGATTTGGCTCGTAGGGTTTGGCTTCTCGGGGAGACTGACGTGGGAGGACGGGATCGGACGGAGTACGGGAAGTGTGTCGAATCCCACATCTCAAAAGCGAGATGTGGGGCACCTTGCGGACCGCCTCTGGAGAAGGAGTGCGGCGACGATAGCTCCGGCGAGAACGTCGAAGGACATGCAGAACGCGGGCCACCAGGCCGGGACTCCGGGATCCTGAATGATGAGGTGATGGAAATAGTCATAGACGCCGTGAGCGGCGAGGGCGGCTGCGGTGATCCACTGGGTTGTCTTGAAGCCGACAACCGCCAGAATGATGAAGGCCGAGGCTGCGATGGACTCCGCGAGCACGACGTGCATGGTTGCGCCAATGACCGCGAAGAGGATGTAGTAGTGGGCGACGACGAGAACGACGGTGGGATAGAAGGCGCGGTCGCGATCGAATCCGGTGAGCGCGGCGAAGAGGCAGACGGTGATGGCGATAGCGAATCCGATCAGGTACGGCATGTCTTGCTCCTGAGTCGTGGTGGGTGGAGTTGGCTGATTGTAGATGGGGTAAGGGGGAGTTCGGAATGAGTTCCACTCCAAGGCAGGTGGCCTGCGGGACGTCGTCTGCTTGAGGGCCTTCAGAAACTGCGCCACCAGGATCCCCGCGGGCTCGTTCATCAACAGATGCACGTGCTCAGGCATCAGGACGTATGCGTAGATTCTGGCCTGGTGACGTGCCCTCGTTTCCTCCAGTATGGCCCGTGAAGACCCGCTCATCGCGATAAAGCCGCGATGAACGGGGCACAGTTTACGAGGCAGCAGAACAAATCTTGAAAAGGATGAACGGGCCACCCGCCATGGTCCTATCGTAATATCCATTCGATGTTTGATCAGAAGACCCGCTCATCGCGATAAAGCCGCGATGAACGGGGCACAGCTTACGAGGCAGCAGAACAAATCTTGAAAAGGATGAACGGGCCACCTGCCAGATCGGAGTATGTGATGAGAGCCTCCAGGGTTCATGGTCTCCCAGGTCCGGACACACGGACCTGGGGCACCCGCTTGAAACCATACGGCATGGCCCTATCGTAATATCCATTCGATGTTTGATCAGAAGACCCGCTCATCGCGATAAAGCCGCGATGAACGGGGCACAGCTTACGAGGCAGCAGAGCAAATCTTGAAAAGGATGAACGGGCCACCTGCCATGGTCGGAGTATGTGATGAGAGCCTCCAGGGTTCATGGTCTCCCAGGTCCGGACACACGGACCTGGGGCACCCGCTTGAAACCATACGGCATGGCCCTATCGTAATATCCATTCGATGTTGATCTGAAGACCCGCTCATCGCGATAAAGCCGCGATGAACGGGGCACAGCTTACGAGGCAGCAGAGCAAGTCTTGAAAAGGATGAACGGGCCACCCGCCTGAAGAAAACCCTTGGGGCCCCGTTCGCTCAGGATGACAGCCCAAAAAACAGTGAGTGGTTAGGTTTTTAGCCGTGCTGAGCACATCCAAGTTGCTTGTCGTTCAGTGGCCCATGGGGGCGGCAGCGAGTTTTTTGGGGCGGTTCATGAGGAAGGGGAGTGGGACGAGGACCGCAGTGACGGCGACCATGACCCAGATGACGTCGACGTAGGCGAGGAGGCGGGCCTGGATTTGGGCCATGCCGTAGATCTGGGCGCCGGCGTGTTGCATGGCGTCGGGCATGGAGGAGCCGAGGTGATGCCACGCGCCGGCGAGCCCGTTGCGCATGTCTTCGTAGGCGGGGTTGCCGGGCGTGGTGTTGTGCATCAGCAGGGCGAGGTGCTTCTGGCTTTGGCGCGCGAGGAGCGTGGTGATGAAGCTGATGCCGACGGAGCCGCCGAGATTGCGCATGAGCGCGGTGAGTCCGCTTACCTCGTTGTACTTCTCCTGCGGGATGCCGGCGTAGCAAAGAGTGTTGATGGGGATGAAGAGAAAGGGAAGTCCAAGGGCGATGAAGACACGCCAGCTGACGGCCTGTCCGAAGCTGATGTTCTGGTTGAGCGTGGACATGCGGTAGAGGCCCCATGTGGTGATGACGAATCCAACGGAGACGAGCTTGCGCGGGTCGAATTTGGGCGCGAGGGCTCCTGCGACGGGGAAGAGCACCATCAAAACCAATCCGCCAGAAGACACCGCCATACCAGCCTGGCGCGCGGAGTAGCCCATGATCTCCTGCAGGAATTGCGGGATGAGCACAGTGGAGGAGTAGAGAGCGACGCCGACCATGAACATGACGAGCTGCGTCATGCCGACATTGCGACGCCCGAAGAGTCGGAGGTCGAGCACGGGGTGGTCAATGGAGAGCTCGCGCCAGAAGAAGATGGTAAGTCCAACGACTGCGATGATGGCGAGCGTGACGATGAAGCGGGAGCCGAACCAGTCGTCTTCCTGGCCCTTATCGAGCATGATCTGGATGGCACCAATGGAGATGATGAGAAGGCCGAGACCCCAGTAGTCGATGCCTTCGCGGCGCTTGCGGACTTCGGCGAGGTAGGGCGGGTCCTCTACGAGACGGTTGGAGAGATAGAGGGAGATGATGCCGACGGGAATGTTGAGGAAGAAGATCCAGCGCCAGGTGTAGTTGTCGACGATCCAACCGCCGACGGTGGGTCCGAGAACGGGCGCGGTGACGACAGCGACTCCGTAGACGGCGAATGCCATGGAGCGTTTCTGGGGCGGGAAAGTGTCGGCGAGGATGGACTGCTCGCTGGGCTGGAGACCGCCGCCGGCAGCGCCCTGGAGGACTCGGAAGAAGACGAGAAGGCCGAGGGTGGGAGCGAATCCGCAAAGGAGCGACGCGACGGTGAAGAGGAAGACGCAGGACATGTAGAAGCGCTTGCGTCCGATGCGGTTGGCGATCCAGCCGGAGATGGGCAGGACCATTGCGTTGGCGACGAGATAGCTGGTGAGGACCCAGGTGGCTTCTTCAGGGCTGGCGCCGAGGGAACCGCCGATGTGAGGCATGGCGACATTGGCGATGGAGGTGTCGAGCGCCTCCATGAAGGTGGCGAGAGTGACCGTGATGGCAATAGCCCAGGGGTTGGCGCGGGGACGCCATGTCTGGTGGAAGTCGGTTGACACGGCGGTAGCGGCGGCGGCCACAGGGGTCCTCTCGGGTGAAGTTTGTGCCGCCGTGGGGAGCGGGGTGGTGCGTGGGAGTGCTGGGATTAGATTAACGGAAAAAGCAGTGGTCAGTTCTTAGTCTTAGTTCGCAGTTGGTGGTGGCTGGAAAGCGTTAAGGGCTACTGGTTCGGAAGTGCTGTGTCATGCTGAGGAAGAGATGACGGGAGATCAGGCAGTTGCGGGGAGTGGGGCCGGCGCGGGGATGCTGGTTTTGGGGGTGGATACGTGTGGGTTGTCGGGGACGGTGGCGCTGGCTCAAGTCGAGCGCCCCTCAGCAGAGGATTCGCAGTCTAGTGCACGGGATTTTGGGCAGCTAGCAAAGATTCTTGGGCAAATAACACTGGAAGGAAGAACCTATTCGTCAACTTTGGTGTCGGGGATCGATCGATTGCTTACGAAACAAGGTGTGAAGCTGGCGGACGTCGGAGCGATCGTGGCGGTACATGGACCAGGGAGTTTCACTGGCATCCGTGTAGGCTTGAGCGCGGTGAAAGGGCTGGCGGAGCCGGGGCAGATTCCTGTAATGGCGGTGTCGCGGCTCGCGGTTCTGGCGGCGAAGGCGGGGGTGGGGTCGGCTGCCCTGGATGCGCATCGACATGAGGTGTTCTTGAGGGTGGAGTTGGATGGGGAAGCGAGGGAGTTGCTGGCAGGAGCGGAGGAGTTATCCCACATCTCAGAATCGAGATGTGGGGCACCCAGTGTAGTGGCCATCGGTGATGATTCCGCGGGGGAGGTGGTGGGTGCTGCGTGGAGCGGGGCGGAGTTGATTCGAGTTGAGGCGCCGACTGCGGCAGATGCGATTCGGCTTAGCGTGCCCGCGATTCTGACTGGTGAATTCGCGGATCTGGCGACGGTGGATGGGCATTATCTGCGGCGGTCAGATGCGGAGATCTTTGGGGAGGCGGCGAAGGGGGCGTCGAGAGAGAAGGGAGCGGGAGTTCGGATTCGGCGGATGGGGGATGCGGACATCGAAGCGGTGATGGAGATTGCGGAGAAGACGGATCACGCGCCGCGGTGGGCGAGGGCGGCCTACCTGGCGGCGATTGATTCGGGAAATCAGCCGAGGCGGGTGGCTCTGGTTGCGCAGCGTGAAGAGAAGGTGGCGGGGTTTGTGGTTGCTGCGATTCTGCCGGGCGGAGAGGCAGAGCTGGAGAGTATTGTTACGGCGTTGCCGCATCAGAGGCGCGGGGTAGCTCGGGAGCTGTTCGCGTCGTTGAAGCATGAGTTGCGCAGGCAGGGTGTTCGGGAAGTGATGCTTGAGGTACGAGAGGCAAATCGTTCAGCGCAGGGGTTCTATCGGTTCCTTGGCTTCCAGGAGGATGGTCGGAGGCCGGGGTACTATGCCGATCCGGTGGAGGATGCGGTGTTGATGCGGCTCGGCCTTAGGTGAGAAGAAGTCACTTGCCGGTTTCAGTTTTCAGTTCGTAGTGATGGTCGTGTGCGCTGCGTCACGCTTGTTGAGTGAAGGTTAGAAAATCCACAATTACTGGAAAATTCTGTCCCGTTCGCGCTTGCGGAGGGTGCGGGCGGAGGACTATATGTATTGGCTAAGAAACACGGAGGTGCTTGGATGGATGAGATAAATGCCGCCACGCTGAGCGAAGAAATTGGCCGTCTGCAGGCCGAACATCGTCGCTACGCTCAGCGGTTGGATGAACTGGTTCAGAAGCCTTATCTCTCTGAAGATGAGCAGCTCGAAGAAGTTCGCCTGAAGAAGCTGAAACTGCATGCCAAGGACCTGATTTATGCTCTCGAGCATCAGGTTCCTGTCACTGCCTAGGTTTCGAGCGAATCGGGCCCGTGGGACGATGAATTGGACGGCCTTGAGGGGAGTTTGCGCCTCATCCGGGCCGTGCGGAGTGCGGGACTTAGCCGCGGTCACGTTGGTGTCGAATCGACCGTATAATCGTTAGGGACAATGGTTCGTGACGGTTACATCTACGGTTTGAGTCTGCTGGCGGTGGCGGGAGTCCTGGCATGGGCCACAGGCGCCTGGTACTGGAGTATCGTGCCTGTTCTGCTCGCAGCGTTTTTTCTCTGGTTTTTCCGTGATCCACAACGTGAGATTCCCAAAGGCGAGGGGCTATTGGTGTCGCCTGCGGATGGAGTCGTTACGGAGACGGTCCAGATCGACACACCGGATGGTCCGCGGCAGCGCATCAGCATCTTTCTCAATGTGTTCGACGTGCACGTGAATCGGTCGCCGATTGCGGGCGAGATCACGGCAGTGCGTTACCAGACGGGGAAATTCCTGAATGCGATGAACCAGGAGTGCGCCGAGCGCAACGAACAGAATATTGTGACAGTGCAGGGCGAGGGGATGGAGGTCGTCTTCAAGCAGATTGCCGGCCTCATCGCACGGCGGATCGTCTTCAATTATCGCGAAGGCGATCGTGTGGAGCGTGGACAGCGCGTGGGCTTGATCAAGTTTGGGTCGCGGACGGACGTGATTCTGCCGGCTGATGCGCAGATCCGGGTGAAGACAGGGCAGCGCGTGAAGGGCGGCTCGTCGATCATTGCAGAAATGCCGACATCAGAGACGATGGCTGGAGTGAGGGAGCCGAAGAGGTCAGCACGAGCGAGCGTGAAGCCGGAGACGACGGAAGACGGAGAAGTCGCGTGAACTCAGCGGATGCGACGCAGGCGAAAACACGCAATCGGGCGCGCATCCGGCGCGGCATGTTCATCCTGCCTTCGTTCTTCACGGCGCTGAATATCGGCGCGGGCTACTTTGCGATTACGCAGACGCTGGATGCGATCACAAACAATCTGAATGCGATCGGCTCGCTGACACATCTGGATGTGGCGGCAATTGCGATTCTGCTGGCGATCCCTTTCGATTCGCTTGACGGGCGAATCGCTCGAATGACGAATACGGCGAGCGATTTCGGGCGAGAGCTCGATTCACTGGCCGATGTGATCACGTTTGGAGTGGCTCCAAGCCTGCTGGCGTGGGTGTGGGGTTTCCGGTCACTGCCTGAGACGATGAACCCGGAGCTGCGGCAACATATCCTCCAGGCGGGTTCGTTTTTGTGCTTTCTTTTCGTGATCGGGGGTGCGTCGCGATTAGCGCGATTCAATATCAGCCACGATCCGAAGCCGCGGAATCCTGGGAGACCGGATCGCAAATATTTTGTAGGGATGCCGATTCCTGCGGCGGCTGCGCTGCTGGCGTCGACGGTTCACTTCTTCGGCGGGTATCCGGTGACGGAGTGGTGGGTTGCGATTCCGTGGATGATCCTGGTGGGGCTTGCCGGATTTTTGATGGTGAGTACGTGGCGGTTCTGGTCGGGCAAAGAGATCGACCTGAGCAAAGCCCACCCGTTCCGGCTGCTGCTGGTGATGGCGATTGTGCTGTATATCATGATCCGGTTCTCGCACGGCGTTTTGTTTCCGATTGCGCTGCTGTACATGTTTTCGGGAATCTGGGCGCGAGCGGCCTATGGATGGTCGCGCAGACGCCGGAGAGGTATGCAGGGCGGCGCGGAGCCTTTGCAAGAGGGCGCAGATCCCGACGCGGATCCACTGCATCATACGTAAGCTTCCAGCTATTAGCTCCTGGCTTTTAGCTCAAAAGAACCTGGTTGAGGGGAGCGGTCACGAGCGGGTGCTGACTTAAAAAGAAGGAAATCTGTGTACAAGATTGCGATTGTTGGAGCATCGACGCTGCTGGGCAAAGAAGTGAAGGATGCGCTTGCGGAATCGTCGCTGGCGGCTTCTGATGTCTCATTGATGGATGAAGATGAAGGTCTCGGCCAACTGGATCAGGTAGGCGACGAAGTCACCTTTGTGCAGGCCATCAGTTCGGATGCATTTGAACATGTGGACTTCACGTTTTTCTGCGGAAGCGAAGCCCTAACGCAGAAGTACTGGCGGGAAGCGCTGCGTGCGGGGTCGACGGTGCTGGATCTCTCGGGTGCGCTGGATGCGGAGACAGGCGTGCTGGTGCGTTCGCCGTGGATTGCTTCGCAGGAAGTGATGGCGGATCTGTTTACTCCGGCAGTGGAGCCGGCGAATCCAGCAGCGCTGGCTCTGGCGCTGTTGATGGAACGCGTGCAGCAGGTAGCGCCTGTTCGACAGGCAGCGGCCACGGTTCTGCTACCGGCGAGCGAGTTTGGTCGCGCGGCAATGGACGAACTGCATCAGCAGACGGTGAACCTGCTTAGCTTCCAGTCGCTGCCAAAGGCGACGTTTGACGCGCAGTCGGCTTACAACCTGCTGAGCGGGTTCGGAGAGAATGCGAAGGCCAGGATTGCGCAGATAGACGCGCGAATTCGAAGACAGTACAACGCGATTGCAGGCAGACGGCTTCCGGCATTGGCGATTCAAACCATCAGCGCGCCAGTTTTCCATGGGCACAGTTTCTCAATCTTTGTAGAACTGGAGCGGCCGGTCGATTTGGCGGCCATGGAGGATGCATTGAGCGGCGAACACGTTGATATTGTGCTGGAGGAGACGGATTCGCCTTCGAACCTCGCGGCTACGGGGCAGAATGACGTTCTGGTGCGGCTGCGGCTGGAGCCGGGCGCGCGGAATGCGAATGAATCGACGCGGCTGTGGCTGTGGGCAGCTTCGGACAACCTGAGGCTGCAGGCGCAGAACGCGGTGGATTGCGCGATTGACCTTCGGAGGTTGAGGCCGCAGGGAACAGTGCAGTAGAGCAGGGGACGAGGGAACGAGGGGACAAGGGAACGAGGGGACAAGGGGACAGTGAGTCGTGAGTAGAGAAAGAGGAGCACTCCCTGATCGAATGCGAACAGGGAGTGGGTCCAACTTCTTCGCTTGCTATTCCTTGCTGCTGACGAGCGAGAACATGGCGCCCTGGGGGTCCTGGCCGTTGATGATCCAGCCACCGCCGGGAACTTGCATCGGGCCGTTCAACACCTTTCCCCCGCCAGCGTTGACGCGTTCTACGGCTGCCTTTACGGAATCGACCTGGAAGTAGAAGTTCCAGCACGCAACGGGTATGTGGGGAGCTTTCGTCATCATGCCTCCGTCGCCCATAGGCTTGTTGTCGCCCTCGTCGAAGAGGCGATAGATGCCCATGGAGCCCATGTCCATGTCGGTGAGCTTGGTCCATCCGAAGAGCTTTTTGTAGAAGTCGAAGCCAGCTTCGACGTCGGTGGTGTAGAGCTCGTGCCAACTGATAGTGCCGGGAGCGGGCGGTTCGGGGCGTTTGGGAGAGCGCATGGCCGGATTGGGTGTGAAGACGATAATGCCTGCACCCTGCGGATCGGACATGACGGCAAAACGAAGCATATCGGGAATGTCGGTTGCGGGCTTCCACAGTTTGCCGCCGGCTTCGACGATCTTCTCGATGTGAGCATCGACATCGTCGACGGCGATGTAGCCGATCCATCCGGTGTGGCCGGGAATGTTCAACATCCCTGCGATACCTGCGTCGCCAATGTTGAAGGTGGTGTAGGTTGAGCCGTTGCCGCTGGGCATTTCCCTGGTGGTCCAGCCGACAACGTCTGCATAGAATTTGCCTGCAGCTTTGGTGTCGGTGGTCATCAGTTCGTACCAGCCGAATTTGCCTTTGGGGGAAAACATAGAAATTTCTCCTGTCTTTAGGATCGGTCCGAGGGCTCATCTGAGGAGCAGATTCGTTGATATCAACGTAAGCTCAGGATGTCAACAGTCTGCCGGATTAAATGTTGTGAAACGGCTATCGCATTCAGCAGGAGGTCAGGGGCGAACGCATCGGATCCAGAGTTGCTCAATGTAGCTGTCGGTCATTCCGGCGATGTAGTCGGCGACGGTGCGGGCCAGGCCTTCGGTGGGAATCTGGACCTGGTGGTCAGGAGGGAGGAGGCTAGGGTCGCTCATGAGCGTTGAGAAAAGTTGCTGGACGACCTCTGCGGCGCGCTGGTGCTCTTCTTCCATTCCCGGTGAGTTGTAGAAGTTTTCGTATAGAAAACGCTTGGCGGTGGCGCGATCGGCTTCCATCTGAGGGCTGAGAGAGGCAATTCTGCCGGGGGCGCGGCGGATGTCGTTGAGGGTGGTGGCGCCGATTTCGCTGACGCGGCGATGGATTTCATCGATGAGGTCTGTGACGAGCGCGTTCAGGATGCGGTTCAGGGTTTCGTAGACGGTTTGCTTGGCGGCGGCGCCGGGATATTCGCTTGTGATCTCGTTGTGGAAGCGATGGAAGAGGGGAACGCGATCGCAAACGTTTTCGATTTTGAGGATGCCGGAGTCGAGGCCGTCGTCGAAGTCGGCGGTAAGGTAGGCGATTTCGTCAGCGAGATCGATTAGCTGCGCTTCAAGGGAAGGCCGGAGGTCGAGGAAGTACTCGACTAGTTCGGGATGCGAGGCAGCGGTGTAGTCGCGGGAGTGTTTGACGATGCCTTCACGCATTGCCAGCGTGAGATTAAGTCCGCGGAATGCGGGATAACGCTCTTCGAACCAGGTGACGATGCGGAGAGCATGGAGGTTGTGGTCGAAGCCGAGGCCATAACGGCGGAGGGCTTCATCAAGCGCCTTTTCACCGGCGTGGCCGAAGGGAGGGTGGCCTATGTCATGGGCGAGGGCGAGGGCTTCCGCGAGTTCCTGGTTGAGGCCGAGAGCGGAGGCGATGGTACGGGAGATCTGGGCGACTTCGAGGGTGTGCGTGAGTCGGCTGCGGAAGTGATCGGCGGGGAAGTCGCGGGCCAGGCGGGAGAAGACCTGAGTTTTACCGGCGAGGCGGCGAAAGGAGCGGGCGTGGAGGATGCGAGCACGATCGCGCGCGAAGGAGGATCGATAGGGATGGTCGGGTTCGGGGTATCGACGGGATATGAGCTCTCCTTCGCCCTGGACAGCGATGTCGGGCGGTAGAAGGAAGCCGGTGTGCGTTTGATCGCTCATCCTGAACAGATCAGTGTCTCAGTCTGGTTATATCTCAGCGGAATGCCGGTGGCGATGTGATGAGGGGGCGCAGCATTTGGTGACAAGGTTCCCTGAACGTGTTGGGAATCACTAATGTGACCAGCACAAGATGCTATAAATTCTTGGTGCGACAGAATGGACAATCGCCTGCATCCGGGAGTACCATCCTGCCGTTTTTATCAGGTGCGCGGGCTTGGGGTTGAATTTCGCGCGCATTGGGAAGATTGTTCACGTCGACTGGAGGCAAGAATGAAGACGATGAAATCGGTTGGATTGGCATTGTTGCTCATCGGAGTTGCATTCACGACAGGTTGCCAGAGGCACTCGAAAAAGGAGGTTTTCTATCTCGTCTCCTCGAACATGGCTCTGCCTTATTGGCAAACGGTAGCGAAGGGGTTCAACCAGGCTGCCGCGCAGTATTTGGTGACCGCGAAGGTAGTGGGGCCTGAGAACTATGATCCTCAGGCTGAGCTGGCGGAACTGCAGAAGGCAGTTGCAGCGAAGCCCGCGGGTATTTTGATCTCCGTCGCTGATGTTTCGGTACTCGGGTCGGCGATCGATTCCGCGATCGGAGCAGGGGTTCCGGTGATCACGATCGATTCAGATGCAGTTGGAACCAAGAGGCTGTTCTTTATCGGCACCAACAACCTGGAAGCCGGCAGGATGGGCGGCCACCGGGTTGTGGAGCAGTTAGGTGGTTCAGGGAATGTCGTGTTCTTCACGCTCTCAGGACAGCCGAACATGGAGGATCGCCTGAAGGGTTTCAAGGATGTGCTGGATAGCCGCCCCAATATCAAGATCGTGGACGTGATTGACATCAAGAGCGATGCGCGAGCGGCGTTCGACAAGACCCAGGAGATGCTGGCATTGACCGGTCCGAAGAAGATCAATGCGTTTGTGTGCCTGGAATCGGCATCCGGCAAGATGGTCTCTGACGCAGTGAAGCGGGCGAATGGAAATGATCGCATTGTTATTGCATGGGATGTGAACCAGGACACACTGGATGGGATCAAGGGGGGATCGATCAACGCTACCATCGCGCAAAAGCCGTTCACGATGGGCTACGTGGGGTTGAAGGAGTTGGACGCGGTCTTCCACAATCCGCCGTCGTCGCTGGCAAAGGACTACAGCCAGGATGCATTTTCGCCCTTCCCGGTGTTTATCGATACGGGCACGTCGCTAGTCGACAAACACAATGTTGATGCTTTCATCGAGTCGGCGCAGGCGCATCAGTAGGGGGCCTGTTCGTGGCAGGATGACGTAGCTTCATTCTTCTCTGCTGAAAAGACGAGTGCGGCAGCTTCACGGAAACGGAAGCTGCCGTTTCTTTTTCGCCCGACAAAGTCACATGGGCTCCGGTTTAGACGCGTGTAAACGATTCCCCGAGGCGAGCTCGAGGAATTTTTCAATCGGGACTTCTGGACCACTTGACGCTGTGGAGAAATGGGTCCAACATATGCAGCATCGGGGCTATGCAGAGCGGGAAGTGACGGCTGCGATTAGCAGATCGAGCCAGCTAAAAGGCTGAAATTTCGCGTGAGATTCAGGACGAACAATGGTAGTTAAGACCCAGCTCCGAGGTAGTGAAATCACTGGACTGCATGTCGGCTTGAGGAACGTGCGCCGGTATTTCCCTAAAGGAATGCGCGAAATTGAGCTTGAACTGGATGGATTGCAGATCCAGTGTGGCTTATCTCCGGAGTTCTGGAACGGGCAGCCGGAGATTCGCGATTCCCGGCTTTGCGAGTGGCTGGATTTCAAGGTTATTCACCGGGTGGGTGAACGAAAGCAAGTGAAGCTGGCAATGATACCGGAAGGCAGGAGCGTTTTCCGGTTGAGGTCTGAAGAGTTGAAAGAAACCGATTTGCCGGTATAGAAGCTGTCGCCGCGTCCTAAAGACGATTCTGAGTCTGGGTTCTCCATCTAAACTGGATCGGGGGCTAACCCTGGAGCACCAATCAGAATCGCGTGTTGCGAGAGAACGCGGAATTCTTTTGGCGGTGCCTACCGCTTTTCAGTTGCCGATCAACCTGCGTCCCCGAGGTTACCCGCGCACCCGTGCACGGGAAAGGCGGAACCCATGCAAAGGCATTTCGAGTCTGAAGCGATAGAAGCTCTCCGAGAGACATTACGGCAGATTTCTGTAATCAAGGTGAGAGACATTTCCGTTGACCGGCACGGCCATCACGGAGAGAAGACGATTCTTGGCCACATTGAGATCTACGGTCATGCTCATCTGCTTGCCTGCAAGGTTGTGAGCACATGTGACGTGCCGCGGATGAAACGAGCGGTCCATGAACTTCAGCAGATCCACAGGGAACGCGGAGTGGTGGTTTTGCCGATTCTGATTGCACCAACATTGTCGGAGGAGGCGCAGGCGCTCTGCCGGAGCAACAATATCGGATTCCTCGATTTAGAAGGGAATGCGCGGCTCTATCTTGACGAAGTGTTTATTGTGAAGCGCTCTTTGCATCGTAAGCCGAAGACGGCGCACTCAGCATCGCTTCCTACCAGCGGAGCGAGCCATTTCGCGCATGTAGCATAGCGCGGGCCGGGTTTGCCGGCCCGCGACGGGTGCCTCGTGATGGCTACGCTGCGACGGTTTGGCGCTTTTCTTTGACCTCAGGCTCAGTGGTAGCTTCAAGAGCTTTCATTCGGAAGAGGATCCCCGCAACCAAGCCGCCAAGGCTGGGCACAATCAGGAAAAGCCAGATCTGCGACATCGCCAGTCCGCCCACGAGGAGCGCGGGTCCGAAGCTGCGGGCGGGGTTGACGCTGGTTCCGGTGATGTTGATGCCGACGAGATGAATGACGACGAGAGTGATGCCGATTGCGAGTCCCGCGAGTCGCGAGGGAGCTGCGGCCTGGGTCGAGCCGAGGATCACGACGACGAAGATAAGTGTGGCCACGAATTCAAAGACAATGGCTGAAGTGATGTTGTAACCCCCCATATAGCCCAGGCCCCAGCCGTTCTGTCCGAGATGACCCGGGAGGTAGGTACTGGTGCCGCGAACGATAAGGGAGAGGACGCCCGCGCCAAGGATCGCACCGACAAACTGACCGATCCAGTAGCCGATCATTTCGCCAAGCTTCATGCGTCCGGCTGCCCAAACGCCGAGGCTAACGGCAGGGTTGATGTGGCATCCGGAGATGGGCCCGATGCCGTAGGCGGCACCGATAAGAGCGAAACCGAAAGCGATAGCAATGCCGAGGATGCCCACTCTGTCGCCGGCAACGACGGCGGTTCCGCAACCGAAGAACACGAGGATGAAGGTGCCGACGAGTTCAGCGAAGTACTTTTTCATGATTCCTCCGAAGGCAGCTTCCAGCTACTTGCTTCTAGCTCCTAGCTGCTGGCACCAGCGTGCGGGGTTGAGGGATGAGCAAAAACTGTGCCGAGGAGGAATACGGGCCCGATCTAGCCGGTGGCTGGTTCGCAGCGAGTGTGTCAGAGGGCATAGCGTCGCGTCAAGAGATGAATTGGAGGCTAAGATCAGGTTTCAAATTCATCAAACGTTTGCAAATTGTTTGCCTTGCTGCATTAGTCTGTTAACGATTCCGGGTGGCCCGAAGCATCTTCAGACCCGAGGAAATCCAAGACGGCCGCCGGAGAAAGGCGATTCGGTTGAGCCAAACCGTATTTCTGCTCGAAGACGAAACGGACATTGCGCGGCTGGTGCAGCATCATCTTGAGGCGGCTGCGTTTACGGTCCGGATGTATCACACCCCCACCAACATCATTTCTGACGCGGAGCGGCATCCGCCGGCGCTGTTCTTACTGGACATCATGGTTCCGGGGGGCGATGGACTGGATGTGTGCCGCAGGTTGAGGGCACATGCGGGGCTTTCGACAATTCCCATCATCTTCCTGACGGCAAGGGCCGGAGAGAACGATCGCGTGTTGGGGTTGGAACTGGGCGCGGATGACTACATAACTAAGCCATTTGCGACGCGCGAACTTGTGGCGCGGGTGAAGGCGGTGTTGCGGAGGTTTGAGAGGCCGACGTCACCTTCCGTGATCAACTTCGAAGAGGTGGTGATCGACCAGGGTGCGATGCAGTTGAAGGTCCGTGGCGAATTGACGACCACGACGGCGACGGAGTTCAGGCTGCTCGACTACCTGGCGCGGCATCCGGGACGGGTGTTCAGCCGCGACCATCTGCTGGATTCAGTTTGGGGCGATGCCCGGTTTGTAACCCCGCGTTCAGTGGACGTTTATGTTCGGCGCATCCGTGAGAAGATCGAGGTGGATCCGGAGAATCCGCGTTATTTGAAAACAGTGCGGGGCGCGGGATACCGTTTCGAGATGCCAAAGGGCGAGTAGCCGCTGAGCGATTGGCGCGCGGCAGATAGTTAAGTTCTCAGCATGTCAGCGCGCTTCGCGCAAGCAGGTCAGCAAGTTAGCCTGTCGAAGGCCACCTACGAGTTCATTGAGCTGTGCAACAGCATCTGAGCGAGTTCTGAATTGACGCGCAAAGTTTTTGCAAAACTGATGGCTCTGTTCGTGCTGCTGCTGTTGTTTGAGACTGCAGCAATGGAACTGATTCTGCGCCGAATGCTGGAGCATTCCGCGGGAGACGCGCTTCACGAACTGATGCGCAACGCGATCTGGTCGGGCGTGATTGCTTTGCTGATCGCCCTGCCTATTGCGGCATGGGTTGCCAGCCGGATCACAGCTCGATTGCATCGAGTAATGGAATTTGCCGGGCGCATCGCCGACGGGGATTTGAAAGCACGGCTGCAATACGGCGGTGGTGATGAAATTTCCGCGATGGAAACAGCGCTGAACAAAACCGCGGAGCGGCTGGGGCAGAGCTTCGCGGAGATTGAGAGCAGCCGGCGCGAACTGGCGACGATGCTCGATTCCATGCAGGAGGCCGTGGTGGCGGTAACCGGTGATGGGCAGGTGCGCTGGTCGAATGCCGTTATGAAGAAGATTGCGGGGACGGAGATCCGCGCGGGACGGCCGCTGGTGCATTCGGTGCGCGATCCGGAACTGCTGGAATGTGTAAAAGGCGCGCAGAAGAGCGGCGAAGTGAAATACGGGCGAACCAGTTCGCTGGCGCCGGGCAGGATTTTCGAAATCAACGCCGCACCGTTGCCGGCAGGCGGGGCGATTGCCGTGCTGCACGATGTCACACGGGTGGAAGCGGCAGAGCAGTCGCGGCGAGACTTTATTGCGAATGTCAGCCACGAACTGCGGACACCCCTGACATCAATTCAAGGCTATGTGGAAACGCTGGTCGATGCGCCGAAGGCTGATCCGGTGATGACGAGGGATTTTCTGCAGGTCATTCTCAAAAATGCAACGCGGATGAACCGGCTGACCGAGGACCTGCTGGCATTGGCGAGCATCGAGAGCCCCGATTACAAACTGAATACGCAGCCAGCGACGGCGAGCGGGATGGTTCGGGATGCTATTGATGCGCTGGGTGGCCTGGTGGTGGATTCGGGTGTGGATCTGCAATATGCAGGCGCGCCGGAAATGACCGTCATGGTGGATCCGGATGAGATGAACCAGGTGTTCGGCAACTTGATTGAGAACGCAGTCAAGTATGGAAAAGCCGGCGAGCGGATTTGGGTGGGAGCTCGAGGTCTGCAGAATGAGGTTGAATTCTTCGTGCGGGATTTCGGACCGGGCATTGCATCGGAGCACCTGGATCGAATCTTCGAGCGCTTCTACCGGGTAGACAAGGCTCGGTCGCGCGAGGCGGGCGGAACAGGTCTCGGGCTCGCGATTGTGAAGCATATTGTGCAGGCGCATGGCGGAAAGGTTCGCGCAGAGAGCGAACTCGGTTCGGGAACCACGTTCCTGTTTACGATTCCGATTGCGGCGGATAAGCGAGCTGCAGAGGAGCATTCCGATGCGCCTGCGAGCGCGCGGGAAGGTTAAAGCCGCGTTAATAAGTTGATCTAGGTTAAATAAGCACTGAAAGCTGCGCGGTTTTCAAATCCTCGTAACATTCGCTCGCGACAATCAATTACGGCAGTGATCCTGCATGGAGCGAAATCAGTGAATAAGACCTTGCTTGCAGTAGGTTTGTTGGTTGTGGCGATGGGCTCGGCCCAGGCGCAGAAGCTGACCGCAGCCGGTGCAACTTTCCCGTATCCGATCTATTCGAAGTGGTTCCATGAGTACAGCGCAGCGCACCCTGGCGTAGAGATCAATTACGCCTCGATCGGTTCGGGCGGCGGCATTGCCCAGGTGACGAAGGGACTGGTTGATTTTGGCGCGTCGGACATGCCGATGACCGATGAAATGTTGGCGTCATCGCCGGTGAAGCTGTTGCATCTGCCCACAGTGCTGGGAGCGGTCGTGCCGGTATTTAACGTGCCCGGAGTTGCGAACCTCCGTTTTAACGGCGAGACGCTGGCTGACATCTATCTCGGGAAGATCCAGAACTGGAATGACGCGAAGATCGCCAAGGACAATCCCGATGCGAAGCTGCCGGACCAGAAAATCATCGTGGTGCACCGTTCAGATGGGTCGGGAACCAGCTTCATCTGGACCGACTACCTGAGCAAAGTCAGCAATGACTGGAAGAGCGGACCGGGCAAGGGAACTGCTCTGAGCTGGCCCACTGGCGTTGGCGGCAAAGGCAACGAAGGTGTTGCGGGACTGGTTCGACAGATGCCGGGCGCTATTGGATATGTCGAGCTGATCTATGCTTTGCAGAACAAGATGACATTCGGTGCGGTAAAGAATGCTGCGGGCAATTGGATCACGGCTTCAATCCAGGGCGTCACGGATGCGGCTGCCAGCGTGAAGTCGATGCCGGCGGATTATCGCGTGTCGATTACCAATGCTCCGGGCGCAAATGCGTATCCGATTTCGAGCTTCACGTACCTGCTGATTCCGAAAGAGGGCAAGAATGCCGAGAATCGCAAGGTGATCAAGGACCTGCTGAGCTGGATGCTGAAGTCGGGCGAAGGCGAGGTTTCCTTCCTCTCGTATGCGCCGCTGCCGCAGGAACTGATCGATAAAGAACTGAAGACGGTTTACGCGCTTCAATAGGCAGACCCGAGTTTGAGCGAGGCCGCACGAGAGATCGTGCGGCTTCTTGTTTCTGTACGTGAACTCCGCGATTCCGGCTTGTCTATTATTCGTGGCGATTGAGCCTGCTATCTTGCCAACATGCGAAGACTGCTGCTCTTCCTTGTCATCGCCGTTCCCGCATTTGCGCAGGGCGGCTTTCGTCAGCCTGCGCGCGAACAGATGGATCGGGACCTCCTTGAAGTCACCGTTGAGCGCCTGCATCAGCTCTATAGAGCCCATCGCTACACCGTCACGCAGGTTGTGCAATGGCATCTCGCTCGCGTTGCGAAATACAACGGGATTTACCGCGCGGTGCAGACCGTCAATGACAAGGCGGCGCTGGCGGAGGCGGCACACGAGGACACCGAAGCAAAACAGCCTGACTTCCATCCCGGGCCCCTATGGGGCGTTCCGATCGTGACCAAGGCGAACACCAGCATCAAAGGCCTGGTCACCACGGATGGCTGGCGCGGATACATGATTCCCGATCACGAACTTGTTGCTCCGAAGGACGCCACCATCGTGAGGAGACTGCGAAAGGCGGGCGCGATCATCATCGGAGTTACGAACATGCCTGATTTCGCAGCCAGCGACACGAATCGGTCAACCGCATTTGGCCGTACCGGCAACGCATACGATGCGCGTTTCTCGCCGGGCGGATCGTCGGGTGGTACGGTCACGTCGGTCACATCCAATTTCGCCGTGCTTGGAAACGGCACTGACACAGGAAACTCTATCCGCATGCCGGTGGCTACCAGCAACCTTGTGGGCATTTTTCCGACCAGGGGATTGGTCAGCATCGCGGGAATTGCGCCGCTTGACTGGCAACTTGACAACACTGGTCCCATTGCTCGAACAGTTGCGGATGCGGCCCTAGCGCTTACCGTTATGGCGGGTGAAGATCCGCTCGATCCCGAAACCAGCGGCTCGCAATCGAAAGCGCAGGCTGGTCCGTACACACGGTATCTCAGGGCTGGATCACTGGAGGGCAAGAGATTCGGCGTTCCTGCTTTCATACTCGATGGAGACAACACGCCGTTCCAGGGAGCTTGCCCAACCGCGACATCCGAGCAGATCGCGCAGGCCAAGAAGGAAGCGTACCTGCCGTTGAGACCTGAGACGCGCGCGAGGTTTATGAAGGCCGTGGAGGAGATGCGCGCGGCTGGAGCAACGGTGTTGATCGAGTCTGACATTCTGCCGGATGCTTTTGCCGATGCCGCGGCTCATATTTGCACACTTCCATACATCCGCGAAGGCACCGAGAAGTTTCTCGCCAACTTTGGTCCGGCGCAGTACCACTCGCCGGTTGAATATGAGAAGGCGATCGGGCATCCGCTGCCGGCCGTGATCATCGGCGGCAATGAGACGGGCATGTCGAGACTTTCAAACATTCAGCAGGCCGATCTGGAAACTGATCCGAACGCCGAAGCCACGCTGCTGGGGCCGCGACGCAAGGTGCAGCAGATGTACGATGACGAACTCGATCGCCTGCACCTCGACGGCTTTGTCTATCCGGCGATTCAGATGCCACCTCCCGATGAAACCATGCCTCAGAACGGGCACCTCAGCGATGGTCCGCACTCGGCAACTGCGTGGGTCAACATGCTGGGCGTTCCCGCGATCAGCATTCCTGGCGGGTTTTATGATTCAGGGCTGCCGTTCGGGATCGAGATCAGCACGCGCAAATGGCACGATGGCGATCTGATCAGTTGGGCATATGACTACGAACGGAAGACGCATCATCGCAAACCGCCAATTCTTGTTGAAAGCGGTCTCCTGCCTCATGCTGCTCAAGCGCCGAAGTAGGCGTGGTCTCCCACTCATCGCACGATGAGACTGTGCGATGAATGGGGCACTCCGCGCAAGCGTCGAGTAGGCGTCGCCTCCCCACTCATCGCACGATGAGACTGTGCGATGAATGGGGCACTCCGCGCAAGCGTCGAAGTAGGCGTGGTCTCCCACTCATCGCACGATGAGACTGTGCGATGAATGGGGCACCCCGCGCAAGCGTCGAAGTAGGCGTGGTCTCCCACTCATCGCACGATGAGACTGTGCGATGAATGGGGCACCCCGCGCAAGCGCCGAAGTAGGCGTGGTCTCCCACTCATCGCACGATGAGACTGTGCGATGAATGGGGCACTCCGCTCAAGCGCCGGAGTAGGCGTGGTCTCCCACTCATCGCACGATGAGACTGTGCGATGAATGGGGCACTCCGCGCAAGCGCCGAAGTAGGCGTGGTCTCCCACTCATTGCACGATGAGACTGTGCGATGAATGGGGCACTCCGCTCAAGCGCCGGAGTAGGCGTGGTCTCCCACTCATCGCACGATGAGACTGTGCGATGAATGGGGCACCCCGCGCAAGCGTCGAAGTAGGCGTGGTCTCCCACTCATCGCACGATGAGACTGTGCGATGAATGGGGCACGTCAGCTTGTTCTGCATTAGAAGCGTAGGATGAGAGGCGTGCGTTTTTCTCTTGAGGAGCTTTGCTGATGCATCTGCGGATAGCTGGTTATTTGATGTCGGCAGTATTTGGCGTGCAGTGCTGCGCGTTGATGGGGCAGTCGGCGAGTACTCCGTATGAATTAGTGGATCCGCTGATTGGGACGACGGGGAGCGGAAACACATTTCCGGGGGCGACGCTGCCGTTCGGGATGGTGCAGTGGAGCCCAGACACGAATCGCGACGGATGGTATTTCTACAACGAAAAGCATCTGTATGGATTCAGCCTGACGCACCTGAGTGGGGCGGGATGCCCGATGTATGGGGATTTCGCGGTGTTGCCGAGTTCGGAGGAACTGACGTCGAGTCCCGGGACGAACTTCACTCCAGCGCCATTCGATCGCAGGGACGAGAAGGCGCAGCCCGGATACTACGCCGTGACGATGAATAACGGCGTGCGGGTGGAAATATCGGTAACAGAGCGGGCGGGTATCGCGCGCTTCACGTTTCCGAAGGGAACCGATGCCCGGATGGTGATCCACGCGGGGAGCAGTGCGAACTCGATTGCGGCGCCGAACGAGAATCCGAAAGATCATGAGGGTTTCGGGAATCATATCGAGGTCAAGCCGGATGGAAATTTTTCGGGGTGGGCGAGCGCCGGGCGATTCTGCGGCTCGGATTCGGGGTACAGGATCTATGTCGCAGGCAGGTTCAGTGAGCCTTTCAAGTCGACCATTCTGTGGCAGGATGATGCGCTCCAGAAAAGTTCGCGGAGCGCCACGGGAAAGCATACGGGAGCATGGGTCGACTTCGGGGCAAAGAATGAGATCGTTCTCAAGATCGGTGTTTCGTATGTGAGCGAAGCGGGGGCGATGGCGAACTTGCAAAAGGAGATTCCGGGCTCGCATTTCGATCAAGTCCATGACGACGCAAAGAGGATCTGGAGTACGCTGCTTGATCGCTTCGCGAGCGAGGGCGGAACGTCGGAACAGCGGAAGATCTTCTACACGGGCGTGTATCACTCGTTCCTCTCGCCGACGCTGTTCAGCGATGACGACGGGAAGTACATGGGGTTCGATGGAAAAGTGCACTCGGTCGCTGGGAAGCAGAAAGCACAGTACGCGAACTTCTCAGACTGGGACACTTATCGGAATACCGTGCAATTGCAATCGCTGTTTGAGCCCGAGCGCGAGAGCGACATGATGCAGTCGCTGGTGAATGATGCGGAGCAGAGTGGGTGGCTGCCGAAGTGGGAGGCGGCAAACGATGTCACGTATGTGATGGGCGGCGATTCGCCGGCGGTGCTGCCAAGTGAGGCTTATGCCTTTGGGGCGCGGAATTTCGATACCGGGAAAGCGCTCGAGTACATGGTGAAAGGCGGTACGCAACCGGGCAAAGGACCACACGGCGGCGAGGAGAGGGAGTTCCTTGCCGACTACATGAGACTTGGATATAACCCGATCGACAAGGACCGCAGGGCTGCCTCGGTGACGCTTGAGTATGCGAGCGATGATTTCGCGGTTTCGCAGTTCGCGAAGGCGCTCGGGAATCAGAAGGTGTATCAGCAGTTTCTGAAGAGATCAGGGAACTGGAAAAACCTGCTTGATCCTGAAACCCATTTCATTCGGCCGCGGAAGTCGGATGGATCGTGGCAGGAAGGATTCGATCCAGAGAAGTCGCTGCCGCATATTGTTCAGCCGTGGGGCGTGAGCGAGCAGATCGGATTTGAAGAAGGTAATACGTATCAGTATTCGTTCATGGTGCCGTTTGACTATCCTGCGCTGTTCGAGGCAATGGGTGGAGAGAATGCGGTTGAGCCGCGGCTGGATCACTTCTTCGAAGGACTACGGTGCTGGGGAAAGCCTTGCTTCAATATTGAGAACGAGCCTGACTTCGTGACTCCGTATGCGTACGTGTTCATGGGCAGGCCGTGGAAGACGCAGGATGTAGTGACGCGGATAGGGAAGGAGACGTTCAAGACGACTCCGGATGGCATTCCGGGGAATGACGATCTTGGCGCAACCTCCGGCGTGTATGTGTGGAATGCGCTGGGGTTCTATCCCGCAGTTCCGGGCGTTGGTGGTGTCGTGCTGGGATCGCCGATGTTCGACAAGGCTACGTTGAAGCTTGCGGGCGGGAGAACGCTGGTGGTGTCGCGCGAGGGTCAGGGCATCTATGTGCAGAGCGCGACTCTGAATGGAAAGCCGTATGCGAGCACCTGGTTGCCGTTGAATGCGATTCACGAAGGAACAAACGAACTGCACTTCACCATGGGAGCGCAGCCGAACACCGAGCGCGGAACGAAGATGGAGGATCGGCCGCCGAGCTTTCGATAGCAGAAAACGGGCCAGCCTTTAGCGCGGTTTGTTCTCTTCGATGAGGCGATCGAGAAGCGGAATGAGTTTCTCACCGGTGCGGGGAAGAACGAAGGCGCTGGCTGAGGCGTCCCAATCAAGCTTGAAGCTGGTGGCCAGCGCAGAGATCCAAATCTGGCGCACGGGCGTGTTGGGAGTGACGACGAACTTGGTTGCCGGTTCTTCGAAGACGACGTTCAGGACGCCGCCCTGCTCTTCCACTTCGAAACCGGCTTCGTCTTCTTCTTCGCGGGCGATGAGGTGCTTCTTGAGCGCGTCGAGTGCGCCTTCGGCGGCGCGGCGGAATTCGAGTTCGTCCTGCATGACTTCAGTTTAGCAATCGCGGTCGCGTTGAGCGCTGCTAAGAGTCCTTTCTTTGTCGACAACCCCTGGATGACACCAAATTGATCAAAAGAGGATAGAGGGGAGCCATGCGCCGGCGGGCTCGCTGTAGAGGCCGATGGACATCAAGGTGAGAGGCTGGACGACGCGGAGGCCTTGCGATAGACACCAGCGGAAAAGTTCAGTGTTGCGCGTGGGAAGGATGAAGCCTGGACCTCCGAAGGATTCGGCCGAGGTGAGCAGAGCCTGAAGATCCTGGTTGGATTCGGCAGTCGTATGGCCGAAGAAGGCGAGACCGCTGGTGTAACCAGTAATGCATCCCGCGCGCTCGACAACGAGGGCGCTGCCCTGGTGCGTTGCGTGAGCGAGGTCTGCTCCGCGATCGAACCCGTGAATGCGGAATGAGAGCGCGTTGCATGCGACGAGATCGGCGGACGTTGCAGGACGGACTTCGCATCCGCCGATGGAGCGCTCGCGTGTGCGGCCCTGCATAACAGCGAGAGGTTCGCGTACGTCAAACCCCAACGACGCGTAGAGCGATAGAGAGCGATTGTGGAATGCGGCTTGCACGAGGCGGACTCCGGCAGCATTCTGCTCGCGGGAGCGATCGAGCACGGCTTGCATCAGGCTGCGGCCTACTCCGTGGTTCTGCGTGTTGGGATCGACGGTGATGGGTCCGATTCCGTGAACAATGGCGCGTTCGTCAAGAGCGTTGGAGCCGAGAAGCCGGCCGTTCGATTCTGCTACGACGCAATAGAAACCGGGAGCACTGAATAAGCCTTCCATGAGATGGATGGCGTATTCGGGATTGGGGAAATCACACGGAAAGTTGTGTGCGCCGTTGATGGTGGAGAAGGCGTCGTAGCAGATTTTTCCGCAGGCTGCGGCATCCTGCGGTGTGGCGCGGCGAATGAGAATCTCAGGGTTGGATGGCATCTGCAATGACCTCGCTGGGGAGCGGAGGGAAGTATAGCAAAGCAAGGAGGAGAACGCAGCAGAGGCGGTTAGATGCGGGAAGACGAGTTTGAAAATTCGAGGATTTCGTCAGCAGCGAGAGTGGCCGAGTCGCTTTCGAGCAGCGCATCGGAATGAGAGGGTTCGTGGGTCGGGACGGCGCTTGCGCCTTCTCCGGATGGGATCATGCCGATGGCCTGATTTTTTCCAGCCTTCTTTGCGCGATACAGAGCGCGGTCTGCGAACTTGATTACGCCTTCGTAGCCGATGGCGCGGACGTCGTCTTCAAACCATGGGAAAGCGGCCCAGCCGATGGAGCAGGTCTGCTCCTTGGTTTGTTCTGAGGCGTCGATTACGAATGGCTTGGCGCGAAACGCGTCGAGCACACGGTTGGCGAGAGTGGCAGCCTGGCTGCGATCAGCATTGCGAGAGACAACGAGGAACTCTTCGCCGCCCCAGCGGATGAGGAGGTCGGAACTGCGGATTGCGGAGGAGATGCGGCGCGCAGCCTCGATAAGAACGCGATCTCCGCCATCGTGACCGTAAAGGTCATTCACTTTCTTGAAGTTGTCAAGATCGATGACGTAGAAGATCAGGTCCCGGCGAGAAGGATCAGCACCCTCGATGTGAGCGCGGATGGATTGCGCGACGTCGCGCTGGATGTTGGAAGTGAAGAAGCGGCGATTGCGAATGCCCGTGAGTGGATCAGTGGTGGAAGACCATTGAAGGACGAGGTTGGAGTGCCGCAATTCGAGCTGAAGCAGTTGCTGCTTCAGGAAGACGAGTCCTGCCATTGCGAACATGACGATTGCGGTCACGAGCACGCGGAAATGCATGATTTCGACCGACATACCTGGTTCGAGAATCGCAACAACGACCATCACCGGAAGCGACAGGACGGCAATTAAGGTGAGCGCTGTGAGCCAGGAGCGATCGTGCTCCTTTTCGGCGGTTTCTCGGTCGAGTCGGAGACTGCCGCCCGCAACTGCAAGGACCATGAAGAAGGCATACGAGGCGAGATAAGGGACGTCGTACCAGCTACCGACGAAGTAGGTGTACTTTTCGATGGCGCGATTTTCGATCGCAAACCAGAGGTAGCTGAAGGAAATCGCCACTGCGTAGAGGAGGTAAAAACGACGCCATGCCCCTGAGGTTTTTCGAATCAGCTGCGTCAGTACAGAAAGGATGATGACGACTTCGCCGAAGTAAAGGTTGTCGTAGTTGCGATTGTAGAGAGCCTCATTGGGCGAAACGTATTGCCAGCAGCTTACGAGATAGGCATAGAAGAAGACCCACCAGAGAACGAGAAGAAGAAAATCTACGGCTCCGAGGCGCGCGCTGCGGCGGGACTGCTCAAGGTGCGGGCAGATCAGAAAGCCGGAGAGCATCAGGAGGCCTGGAATGAAGAGGAGCACGTCTCCTGCGAAGAGCATGGGCACTTGTTTTTGCAGGAAGACGTCGTAACGCATCCACCAGAGCTGGTTGACCAAGCTGACTGACCAGCCTACGGCCTGCATGATCCAGAAAACGCGCAGGCGGCCGCGGGTGGGGATGGCGTTGCGTGCGAAGGCGACGACGAGAGCGAGGAGGAGCAGAACGGCGGCGGAGTCGCTGAAGGCGCTGAGTGTTACGCCGCGAGGAAGAATCGCGGTGGCAGCGAACTGAATGAACGTGAGAACGAGTGCTGTTGCAATCCAGAATTTTGTGGTCTTACGCACAACAGGGCCTCACTTCTCCAGGTTCTATTATCAGCAAATCGAGTGTCAGCAGACAGGGACGGAACGTGGTATCAGGGTGCGACTTTTGGACCAAAGTAATGCGTGTAAAAGGACTTGGGTCGGGAATGTCGGAGGGAGGCGGCGGTGACCCCCTCCCCATCCTCTCATTTGTTTTCTGGTACTTGCGCGATAGGAGTCCCGGCAAGTCTTAGTAAAGAAAGGGTATCCATCGTAAATATCCGGAAATAAGAAACTTGGCCTCCAATTGCGGTCGGTCGCACGTCACCGGCGAAAACTCCGGATTCAGTTTGAACTTGATGTTCATTGTGCGCCCCAGAAGGCAATTTGCCTGCAAAGGGGCGCAGCTTTTTCGGATGGAGTGGGCGGGCGCGGCGTCGAGGGGTGTGAGGGTGGTTTGGGTTAACAGAGACGGAGCGGCCGCTGTTCAACCGGGGCAGGCAATTGCGCTCACCTCTCACTCACACGGTCAGGTCTTCAGCCTTCGCAGTGTTCTCCGACGATGGCAAGAGTCCAAAGATTGCGTGCAGATCCAAGACGCCGAAGGGTGCGATTACGAGAGCGGGAATCCACCTGCCGGTCCAGGGAAGGCACACGATCAATAGACAATTGAGAGCGGTGAGGGGTGCCATGGCAAGCCAAAAGCAAGCGTGGTGTCTCAGTTTCCATCTCATCGCAATGGCGAGGGCGATCATGGCAGTCGAAACGAAAGAAGGGAGGGCCAGATCAAATCTCCTCCAGTACACAAAAGGGATGGCGAACAGGCCAGTGCCGAGCATGAGACACAGTACTCCACGCCATCCCAGACGCATTTGCCTGTCTTCTTTGGTTATGACTCGGGACCACAGAGAGCTTCCGCGCAAATGAAGACTCCTATAGGTGATGGGGAGATTGCAATCGCATTCTACAGAACTGCCGGGAAGGATTGTCGGCATACTTGGGTGCGCCTTCTTCTGCACTGGTAAACTGACGTTTAGTCCCTAAGAAAGAGAATGGATTGTGGCATCTGGCGTAGGATCTTCCTCTCAAAATTTAGCGCTGACGTTCCAGGAGTTGCTGTTTCGGTTGCAGGGCTTCTGGGCAGAGCGCGGATGTGTGCTGCAGCAGCCCTATGACGTGGAAGTAGGCGCGGGCACGATGGCTCCGGAGACGTTCTTGCGGGTTCTTGGGCCGAAGCCGTATCGCGTTGGTTATGCGCAGCCGTCGCGCAGGCCGGCGGACGGGCGCTACGGAGAGAATCCTAACCGTCTGTTCAAACACACGCAGTTTCAGCTGATTCTGAAACCGCCGCCCGTGAATGTGCAGGAGTTGTATTTGGAATCGCTCGCCGCGATCGGAATCGATCTGGCGAAGCACGATTTGAAGTTTGAAGAGGACAACTGGGAGTGGCCTGCGGGCGGCGCGTGGGGCGTGGGCTGGCAGGTGATGCTGGACGGGCTGGAGATTACGCAGTTTACGTATTTCCAGCAGTGCGGCGGGATGGATCTGGATCCGATCTGCGCGGAGCTGACGTACGGGCTGGAGCGCATCGCGGCGTTTCTGCAGGACGTTGACTCAATCTACGACATTGTCTGGGCGCGCGATCCAGAGAGCGGCAAGGAGATGACGTACGGCGAAGTGCGGCTGGCAGAGGAACTGCAGTTCTCGGTTTACAACTTCGAGGATGCGGATGTGTCACGGCTCTGGGAGCACTTCAATTCATATGAAGCAGAGGCTCATGGATTGCTGGCGCGCGCCGGAGTTTTATTTGGACAGGAAGATGCGACGGCGGTGGAGAAGAAGCGGTTTCCGCTGCTGCCCACGTATGAGCTGGCGTTGAAGTGTTCGAACCTGTTCAACATTCTGGATGCGCGTGGAGCGATCAGCGTGACGGAGCGGGTTGGTGTGATTGGACGGATTCGGGCGCTGGCGGTGGGTGTGGCGAAGGCGTATGCGCAACAGCAGGCTGCGTGAGTTTTTTGTTTCCCGCCCAAGCAAAGCTTAGACGGGGCACCCAGGGCGTGAGTTGATAACCTCCCGCCCAAGCAGAGCTGGACCGGGCAAGCAGGTTTTGAGAAAGCGGAGTTAGCCGCGCTTCGCGTGTTCGCGGAGTTCGTGGAGAAAGAATCGAGTTCATGGCGGACTTTTTGCTGGAGATTGGGCTGGAGGAAATTCCGGCGCGGATGATTGCAGGGGCTGAGGCTGAACTCGGCAGACGTGTGCAGGAGTTGTTGACGCGCGAACGGCTGCTGGACGATTCCGCGCAGGTGAAGACGTATTCGACGGCGCGGCGATTGGCTGTGCTGGTCGAGGGCGTGCGCGGCGCGCAGGCCGATGTGGAAGAGAAGCTGACAGGGCCGTCGTGGAGTGTGGCGTTCAAAGATGGGAGCGCGACGAAGGCGGCGGAGGCTTTCGCGAAGAAGGCCGGCGTGGACGTGTCGGCGCTGGAGAAGTTGACGACGGCGAAGGGCGACTATGTTGGCGCCACTGTGAAGCGGGCGGGGAAGGCTGCACCGGAAATTCTAGCGAGCGAACTGCCAAAAGAAGTGCTCGGCCTCTACTGGGCCAAGAACATGTACTGGCGTGCGGGGAAGCCGGAGCGGTTTGTGCGTCCGGTGCGCTGGGTGGTGGCGCTCATGGATGGGACGGTGGTGCCGCTTGAGATTGCCGGGATCGCGGCGGGGAATGCGAGCCGCGGGCATCGGATACTGCACGGGGACCACTCCGTGGTTTTAACCTCTGCAGCAGCTTATGTTGACGAACTACGCGGAGCCAGTGTCGTGGTGGATGTTGCCGAGCGGCGCCAGGTGATTCGGAAGGCGCTGGACAGGGCGACGCGAACAGTAGCCGGAGCGCGCTGGCGCGAGGATGAGCCGCTGGTCGAGACGGTGGTGCACCTGACGGAGTTCCCGACGGTAATTCTGGGGAACTTCGAAGAGGAATATCTCACGTTGCCGGAGGAAGTGCTGGTGACGGTGATGCGCGATCACCAGAAGTACTTTGCAGTGGAGGACGCGAACGGGAAATTGGCTCCGCATTTTCTGGCCGTGCTGAACACCAGGGCCGATGAAGAGGGCGAGGCGATCATCCGGCACGGGAACCAAAAGGTGCTGCGGGCGCGGTTCAAGGATGCTCGGTTCTTTTGGGATGTGGACCAGAAGGTGCCGCTTACGGAGCGTGTGAAGAGCCTGAAGGCGGTTACGTTCCAGAAGGAACTGGGGGATTACGACTGGAAGACTCGCAACAATTGGGCTGCTGCAGAGAGACTCGCGGAGAGAGCCGCATCACGAGGAGTTCAATTCGATTCCGCTGCACTGCGTGAGGCCACCAAACTGGCAAAGGCTGACCTCACTTCCGAACTCGTCAAAGAATTCACCGAACTTCAAGGTATTATCGGAGGACTTTACGCTAGAGCTCAAGGTGTGAGCTCAGCCGCGTCACGCGCGATCTACGACCAATACACTCCCGCCTCGATGGAAGACAGAATTCCGGAGAACGTCGAAGGCCAACTGCTCGGTCTCGCTGACCGCATTCAGACTATCGTTGCAATGTTTGGCATAGGTATGGCTCCCACCGGATCGAAGGATCCATTCGCTCTGCGTCGTGCTGCGAACTCCATCGTGAAGATTCTTGCAGAGTGCGAGCTGCCACTTACCCTCAAGGATGTTTTGAGAGCCTACAGCGGACCTGTGTGGGCCGGCGAGAACAACCAGAGGGTCGATCCGCCGAGAGATCTCGATTCTGATGAGAATCTCTTAGCTGTCGCCGCCTTTCTGCGCGAGCGGCTGAACTTCTACCTGAAGGATGTGCGCGGGTTTGCGTACGACGTGGTGAATGCGGTGCTGGCGGCAGATGCCGATGACGTTCGCGATGCGATTGCGCGCGCGCAGGCGTTGACTGCAGCACGGGCATCTGCGGACTTCGAGGCAGTGTCAGCGGCGTTCAAGCGGATCAACAATATTCTGCGGCAGGCGGCGGATAAGGGGTTTGCGGTAGGTTCCCCGAACGCGGTGACGCTTGCGCCCGAGGCACAGAAGCTGAAGGACGCTGCCGGGGCACTCGCCCCGGAGGTCGCAAAGCTGCGGCAGGAGCGGAACTACGGCGAGGCGCTCGGGAAGATTGCGACGCTGCGTCCGGCAGTGGATGCGTTCTTCGACAAGGTAATGGTGCTGGATCCTGATGAGCGGGTTCGGGGGGCACACCTGGGATTGATTGATGGCGTGCTGAAAGGCTTCTCGGGGATCGCGGACTTCTCGGAGATTGTTGTTGGGTAGTTATTGCGCGTCAGCTTCGGCTGCTTCTCATCGCCCGTGACTTCATGTTTCGCGTCGTTCAGGTGAGGGCATTGCCTTGCCGCGGCGGACCGCGAGTGCTTACTTGCTTGTTTGCTTTTCGAGAATGGTTACCGACTCCGCAACCTGTTTTTCGAAGTAGCGGCGCATGAGATCGAGCACCTCCCACAGGATCGGATCGCGGACCGAGTAGAAGACCTGATTTGCTACCTTACGCGTAACCACGATCTGCCGGGCTCGCAAGACGGCGAGATGTTGCGAGATGTTGGACTGCTCGGCTTCGAGGCGTTCGGCGATGACTCCGACGGTCAGAGCGCCGTTCCTTAGTTCGTCCACGATGGCAATGCGAGTGGGATTTCCCAATGCCTGAAACATTTCTGCTTTGAATTGGCGCAAGGAATCAGGCATATGCGTTAGTATATTCGAAGATTCGCATATTTCTTTCCCCCGAGATTATGCTTCCGATGCGTTCCCTGAACTTCTCGAGAAAACTGCGCGTCCTTGTCGCAGATGATGAAAAGATCATTGCCGATACGCTCAAGCTGATTTTATCTGGAGCCGGGTACGATGTCGCGATTGCTTACGATGGAATCGAGGCATTGAAGAAGGCGGAAGAGTGGGTACCGGATCTCTTCCTGAGCGACGTCTTCATGCCGGGACTCTCGGGAATCGACGCCGCCACGGAGATCTGCAAGCGGCTGCCGGATTGTAAGGTGCTGCTGATATCTGGACAGGCCACCCTGCACGAGCTTCGTCGCGAAATTCAAGCAAAATGTCACAGGTTTGACGTGCTGTCGAAGCCGATGCATCCGCTGGAGCTTCTGTCCCGGATCAAAGAGATGGAATAGCGCGAATCCAGCCGCACTACATCAGCGATGAGCTTCTACACGGTTACTACTGCACTGTGTAGGAGACGTGCGTGCGGTGGATGACGTTGTAATTCTTGTCCAGGTCGAGAACGGTTAAATAATGGGAGCCGGGGGAGAGGCTGAAGTACTGGTTGACGTCGGTGCCGAAGTAGCGGCCGAGCTTGTGGCCGTTATCCCATACCTGCACCTGGCTGACCGGTACGGACTCACTGGCGTGAGCGACGACGTGCACCGTGGTCATGTTGAAGTTTTCACCCGGAGTAGGTGAAGTGACCTGCACACCATCAAGCATGGCTTCGACGTTGTGAGTTATAGAAGCTCGATGAATTATCTGATACGAAGAGTCGAGATCGATGACGCTGGTAAGGTGAGTGCCGGGGGCGAGGTTATACGTCGCATCGATCTGAGTTCCATAAACGCCAAGCTTCTTACCGTTGTCCCAGACCTGTGTCTGGCTGACCGTCTTGCTCTCGGAGGCGATTGCAATGAGACGGACAGATCCGGTGGTAGTGGATCCGTTACCGGGTGTTGAGATGACGATACTGTTGGTCGGTGAGTCAGAGGATGATGCTGTCTTGAAGAAATCGGCCATGGGCACGGCGTTTTGCGCGGCGCCGGGGCAAGTGGACAGGCCCATTACCGCGCAGATTGTTTTCAGCACATTTTCGTTGTGATAGGTGATGGTGGATTTGTATCCGGCTCTTACTTGCGGACCGATCACGAGATTTGCAGTGCGTCCTCCGCAGCCGGTGGAGTCGCTTGCGGAGCAGCGGTTGTCGGTGGATAGGGTGCCTTCATCCCAGACGATGAAGAGAATGCCATCGCCGCCGGGTGCGAATTCGGGGCGGGCAAGGATTGCGGGGAGATGGTCTTGAAGCCATTGATCGGCTGACGCAAGGGTGCCGTTGTGGGCATCTTCATCGGAGTCGGGAGTGATGTAGATGTAATTGGGCGTATTGTCATTGGCGATATCGGTGGACAGCTGTGTGTAGGGAACGCTTTTCTTGTCCTGGCCGGACCCCGGACACACGTCGGAGAAATCGATCAGCGGATTGTGACGGCGGTAGTAGGCATTATTCGTCCCGCCATAGAGGCCCTGAAAGCCGGCGTAGGGCATGTTTTCCTGGTAAGTCTTCCAGGTGTAGCCGTGCTTCAGGAGTTCGCGGACAATGTTGTCCTGGTAGTGCGCGCACGAAGTGGTGTCGTTGTTGAGCTCGACGGGTGCTCCGGCGACAAACCACATGAGTGCGGGCAGCGAACTGTGCTGGTTGGAATAGAACTGGGTGGCCAAGCCATACTCGCGGATCAGCTGGTTGTAGTAGGGCATTTGCGAGTTGCCCACGATGTTTTCGTAACTATGGTTTTCTTCCGTGATGATCCATACGTGCGAGGATCGCGGCACGGTCTGGGCGTGAATGAATCCAGTAAAGCCGAGCAGGAAGAGTATAGAGACACGTAGGCTATTCGACCGCATATAAGTGGCCCCGATGTTAGTCGAGTTAGGGAACAGCCTTAGATATACAACGGAAGTTGTAATGGAGGGTGAAGTTTCAATGAATGTAGGAGTAACGAAAGTCTTGTGGTAACAGGTGCTGAAGTGACTTGCTGCGCATTGCTGATTCTGCCGCAGGACTAGTCTGCCGGTCCGGGCATCGGGACTGATAAGTGTACCGCGGCTCGGAGACGTCGAAGCGCTTGCTGCACGTGAACAACGGGATTGAGGATACCTGGTGCTGAGCAAAGGATTGTGAATGCAATGACGCGGAGCAGTTGAAGAGTGTCGCGTCGGCCATGGAACACGCGCCAGCGCATCATGATGTATTCGAAGAACACGCGCCATCGCGGGAACTCTTTTGACCTCAGGTAAACGCGCGCGCGTTCTGCCTTGATCCCGAGGGAAGCGGCATCGATCAGGTGCATGCGCGCGGAGAGATCGTGGAGCCTCGTGCCGGGATAGGGGTAATAGATGGAGGGAAAGATCTGCAACGGCAGGCAAGAACGGGCGATCGCGCTGGTTTCTCTTGCTTCCGCCGGCGTCTCGGTGGGCACACCAATCAGCATGTAGAGGCTTATGTCGATTCCCTGTTGGCGCGCGGCACGGCAAAAGCAAATGAGATCGTCATTCGTGTAGGAGGGCCGGTTCAGGACGTCTTTGCGAATGCGGGGCGAACCGGATTCGAGCCCGACATTCAGGCCGATGATGTTGGCGGCGCGCAATGCCTCGAGAGTGGCGAGAAGGCGTTTCTCATTGCGAACCAGGTGAGAAGTGACTGCAAAGTTGGCGTGAAACTCGATGGGGTGTTTCAGCCCGGCGTTGAAAGCGGTGAGATGATCGCAGAAGTCCAGCAGCCAAGGGATCGAAGCGCCGATGGTTTCGATTTCCAGATAGATCGAACGCAAGTCGGGAAATCGGCGGAGGAGCGTCTCGATTTCGGAGAGGATAGTGCGGGGTGAGCGGAAGCGGAGATAGGGGCCGGTCTGCAGTCTGCGCAAAGCGTGATTGGAACAGTAGGTGCAGGAGTAGGGGCACCCTCGGCCAACAACCACATGCACGAGGCGACTCTGAGGATTGACCCAGCGCTCCCAGTGCGCGTAGTTGATGAGCGGCAGGTCATCCAGGTCAGTGCGAAACGGAAGAGAAGGAGTGCGATCGATCTCCTGGCCACCGTCGATCTTGATCCAGAGACCTGGGATGTTACGGGGCTGAACACGACGCGCGATGGCGTCTGCCCAGGCAAGAGCTGCGTCTTCACCTTCGCCGATGCATATCGCGTCGACAACGTCGTGCGAAAGACATTCTGTGCTGCTGACGGATGCGTGGACACCGCCGACGAGGATTGGGGCAGAGGGTTTCAGAATCTTGATCTGCGAGCAGAGGCGCAGAATCAGCGGGAACTCGGTGGTGACAGCGGTGGCAAGGACGGTGTCGCACTTGAAGTCATGAACGATTTGCTGAGCAGTGCGGGCGAGCGGCGTCTTCGGGCAGGCGACCCAGCATTGCACCTGGTGTCCTGCACGTTCCAGGCAGGCAGCGATAACGGCCAATCCGTATGGGATCTTGTCCCAATCGGGCAGAGGATGGTCGGCCGTGTCGAAATACTCGACTGAAAAAACACACGCAACACGAGCATCAGTTGGCTCCCATTCCGAGTAATGCTGCTGATGGAAAGACAGGCTCAGTATAGTCCCGTTGCTGCCGTCGTGCGTTCTACGTTAGTACCCCAAAGTTCTCGACAATTAGTACCGAATACACCGAACCGCGGCGCGCGACCCACGGCGGTTCGCTCGCTGGCGATGGTTCGGAGCGGTTCCTTATCGGCTGAAGAAAACCTGAGGAATCTGTCGCGAATGGACGAATCTCGTACGCGAGCAGGAAAGATCAGGTGATGAGAGGCATCGAAATCCTGGACGGTAGTTACGTGTGTGCCTGGTGACAGGTTATAGATCGCGTCGATCTGCGTCCCATAGACTCCAAGCTTTGTCCGTTATCCCAGACTTGGGTTTCACTGACGGCCTGGCTCTCGGAAGCGGCGGCCAAAAGATGTATGGCGCCTGAGATGACCGAGCCATTGCCAGGGATGGAGATGATGATGCTGTTGGAAGCCGTGCTGGAGGTGATGGTGGATTTGTAACCGGGCTTCACTTGCGGATCGATGACGAGGTTGGCTACGCGGCCTCCGCAGCCGGTGGAGTCGCTGGCTGAGCAGCGGTTGTCTGATGAGAGAGTGCCTTCGTCCCAGACGATGAAGAGCATGCCGTCGTCTCCGGGTGCGAATTCGGCAAGAACGTGCTGATGAGGTGAGATGCGAACTATGACTTTGGTCGTCTGGGAGCTATCGCGGGGGCGGGATGCGGATGACCACGGCGCGGCAGGAGCGAATGGAGCCACACTGTACGGGCTTGAGTGTTTTGTCGAGGCAGATTTCGACGGCGGTGAGGTAGTTATTGCCACAGCTGATGGCAAGGCTTTCGCGAGGAATCCTGGGGTTTTCCTCCATGAAGAGGTTCATCACCTGGTTGGGCGACATGGAGGTCTGGCGGGTGAGGCTTTGCAGTTTGGAAGGCACAGTGACGTTTTTGTAAGCGGTTCGGGCGGTGGTGAGGAAGGCGTCTGCCGAGAGCCCCGAGCAGGTGCCATGGGTGCGCCACTCGTGCTGGAGAAGTCCCTGGTCGGGGTAGATGTCTTTATAGGCGGCGGGGTCGGCGGGACCTGCTGCGTTGGAGCAGTTTTCGGGATAAGTGCCGTCGTAATTCTGAGGCCAGAGGCCGTGGAGGACAAAGGTGGAGTGCGCGGCGCACTCGGCTGCATCCGGGTGGGAGTAGCAGAACTCGGGAGACCAGGAGAGGTTGAGGAGATAGTAATCAAAACCGGAGCCGACCGGAAGCGCGGCGTGTTGAGCAGTGGAGGAAGGGTCTGGCGACGAGAGGCCGCCTGACGTGGACGATTTGCACGCAGCGAGCGGGAGAAGGGACGCGAGAATCAGGGCCGAGATCGCGGGCTTCATGGGGGAAGAATATCAGGTGTCGATCTCCGAGCCGGCTACTGATCGCGACGCTGATAGACTGGCCCGGCAAAGGAGGCGTGAGGAATCCGATGGTGAATGCAGGAAGACGCACGTGCATGGTTGGGTTTGCGGTCGTTTCTCTGTGTTGCGGAGCATCCGGCGCACGGATAGCGGCACAGGCCAAAGCTCAGGTTCCGAGTGAGGACGCGCGTAATACCGAGATCGTCACAACGAATTCGCATCTGCCCTTGCCGCAATTCACCAGCCTGAAAGCGTGGGAGGAGCGCAAGGCATTTCTCCGCAAGCAGATTCTGGTTTCTGCAGGTCTGTCGCCTATGCCCGAGAAGACACCGCTCGATGCGAAGGTATTCGGGAAGATCGAAGGGAAGGGGTACACCATTGAGAAGGTACTGATCCAGACGCTGCCGGGTTTCTACCTCGGAGGCAATCTGTACCGCCCGCGTGATGGGAGGGCGAAACATCCGGGCATCGTGAACCCGCAGGGCCATTGGTCCTACGGCCGGCTCCAGAACGATGAAGTCTATTCGGGACCTTCGCTTGGCATCAGCCTGGCGCAGCAGGGATATGTCGTCTTTGCGTACGATATGGTCGGTTACACCGATACGGTTCAGGTGCCGCACCGGTTTGGAAGCGCGGAGCAGAGGCTGTGGTCGTTCGGACCGCTGGGGCTGCAGCTTTGGGATTCAATTCGCGCTTTGGATTTTCTGGCATCCCTGGATGATGTCGATGCTCGCCAACTGGGGGCCGTGGGAGCATCGGGCGGCGGAACCCAGACGTTTCTGCTGGCCGCGGTTGACGACCGTCTTCAGTTTGCGTCACCCGTAAATATGGTTTCAGCAATCATGCAGGGCGGAGATCTGTGCGAGAACGCGCCGGGGCTGCGCATCGGAACGAGCAACGTTGAGATTGCGGCGATGTTCGCGCCAAAGCCGATGCTGGTGGTATCTGCGACGGGAGATTGGACGCACAATGTTCCCAACGAGGAGTTTCCGGCGATCAAGCGCATCTACGACCTGTACGGGAAAGGCGATCAGGTGGAGGTCGTGCAGATCCAGGCGCAGCATAACTTCAATCGGCAGAGCCGCGAGAGCGTGTACCAATTTCTTTCGAAGATCCATCCGGGTTGGAGTGATGCGAAGACGTTGAGGGAGTCTGATATTTCAGTCCCGATGCTGCAGGAACTGCTGGTCCTCTCAAACCGCACGCTGCCGGCGAATGCACTGGATCTTGGCGGCGTGTTTCAACGCTGGAAGGAGCTGGCGCGGGATCAGAATGAGGAGGCGCGAGACGAGGAGTTTCTGCGGGCGCGGCTGCGGCAAACGCTGCATGTCGAAATCCCTCGCGATGTGATTGCAGATCTGCGCGGGAGGTCTGTCGTTCTAAGCCGTGGTTCGAAGAAGGACCGGCTGCCGGGGATCTGGATTGAGGGAAAAGGGAAGCCGGCAATCGTGCTGGACCCGCGAGGATCGAGCGCAGCGCTGGAAACGAATGTTGTGAAGGAGCTGGAACAGAGCAGGAGGCCCATCCTGCTGCTTGACGCATTTCAGACAGGATCGGCAAAGGCGCCGCGGGCAGGGGATGCCTCCGTCGGACAGCAGAAGGTGCCCGAGGATGCGGGTGAGGAGGTGGCGGCGGATGCGGCGGCCGGATATGCGAAATTTCTGACGTTCAATGTGAGCTTGGATGCCGGACGCGTCCAGGATGTGATTACCGCGATCGCTTACGTGGCGAAGCGTAACCAGGGTGCGGACATCTACGCCACAGGCGATGCAGGTGTCTGGGCAACGTTTGCTGCGGCATTAAGCGATGTCGGCGTCTCATTGCATCGGGAGGGATTGCCGAATTTGGCGTCGGACGATGATTACGTGCGGCATTTCAATGTTCCCGGTGTTCTACGCGCTGGCGGATTCGAAGTTGCGGAGAAGCTGGCGAATCGCGACAAGTGAGCGGCGTCGTGACGAACGTGGGCGTCTTCAGCGCAAGACGGCAGGCGGAGCTTCGAAGTTGGAGAGTTCATCGAAGAGATTGTCGGGAAGCTTGAGCGATGCGGCTGCGATGTTCTCCTCAACGTGGCTTACCGAAGATGTGCCGGGAATGGGCAACATGATGCGCGAGCGGGAGAGGAGCCATGCAAGAGCAACCTGCATGGGAGTGGCTCCTATTTCACTTGCTATGCGATCAAGGAGGTCGTTGGCCTGCCGGTTCTGGCCGAGGGGGGCCCACGGGATGAAGGCGATCCCGTGCTTTTCGCAGTGATCGAGCAGGTAGTCCCACTCGCGGTCGGCGAAGCTGTAGCGATTCTGGACGGAGACGATGGGAACGATTTTGCGGGCGCGCTCGAGGTGCTCGAGAGTGACGTTGGAGAGCGCGACGTACTGAATCTTGCCCTGAGTTCGTAGCTCGGCGAGGCACTCCATGGAGGCGTCGAAGGAGACGGCGGGGTCGGGGATATGGAGCTGGTAGACGGCGATGCGTTCGAGGCGAAGGCGCTTGAGGCTGCCTTCGACGGCTTCGCGTAGGTGGTTCGGGCTGGCGTTGTGAATCCACTGGCCGGGGCCGACCCGCTGCCATCCACCTTTGGTGGCAACTACGAGGTCGGCGGGGTATGGGTGGAGCGCTTCGGCGATGAGCTCTTCTGAAACATTGGGGCCATAGGAGTCGGCGGTGTCGATGAAGTTGACGCCGAGTTCGACGACGCGGCGGAGAGTGGCAAGGGCGGCATCCCGGTCGGCGGGCGGTCCCCAGATGCCTTTGCCGGTGATGCGCATAGCTCCGTAGCCGAGCCGGTTCACGGTGAGTTTGCCGAGAGAGACGGTGCTGGCGGCAGCAGCATGGACGGCGCGGGCGGGCTGGGGCATGAATGAGGACTCCTTATCTGACTAGGATGTGCGGTGACGCAAGGCGGTAGCAAGGGGGAAAACAGCTTTCAGCTATCTGGATCTCAGATCTTCCGGGGGTGGGAGAGCCGGGATCGTATGCCACCCAGGGTTAGGAAAAGCCGCTGGATGGGGCACGCGGTTGTTTTGCGCAAGGTTGTTGTTTGCTGCCCCAGGGTAAGGAGCGTTGCTGGGAGGGGGCACCCGCACGTCTAAAATTGATAGAGATGGCAGATACCCTTTATCTGAGTTTGTGGTACCCGAATTTGCGGTTGGTGGCACTGGCGGAGAAAGTCACGGCAGTTCTGAGTGCGTTTGCGAAACATGGGGGCGAGTCTCGGGTGTATTCGGCGACCGTCTGGCCCGTGAGCTGGAGTGAAGCGCCCGCATTTCAGCGGGTGTACGGAAATGGCGAGCGCGGAGCTGAGCCAGGGCAAGCAGCGGAGGACGCGCTGGAACTGCTGCACGAGGACTACGCCTATGAATTCCAAATCGGGTGGTCTCTTTGGGAGTTCGAGCCGGCAAGCGGAGGGCTGGATGCGCGCTGGGTGAGGCAGCCGCGGCTGGTGCGTGTCGTGGCGTATGGGCCACTGTTCGATGCGGGCGCGTACGAGCAGGACGGGCATATCCGGATTGATTTTGGAGGCGATGCGCCGTTTCTGGACGAGGAGCTTGAGTTGGATGCCGACACCGCGAAGCGTGTCGAGGAGAACGTGCGGCAGCTGGTGGAACTGACGACGGCGGTTGAGAAAGAGTCGGGCGCGACGGCGCGGCTGTTGTGGAGCGAACTGGGCGAGAGTCTCGCACAAAGGCTTGCGGCGCGTCTGGGTATGACGGCGAACTAAGGAGAACGGTGCGCTTCACAATCGAGCGGCTGCGTACGATGTTGCTGGTGGCTGGAGTGCTGCTGGTGGTTGCGCTCGGGGTATTTCTGGGAACAGCGAAGTTTCGGAATCGCTTCATCAGGCGCGATATTCCACATGCCCTTGGACATGGGATCCAGGAAGAGGCGAACGGTTTTGTGTACACGCATTTCGGGCCGCGAGGACGCCTTCTTTACAGGATTCATGCGTCGAAGCAGGTGCAGTTGAAGAAGGACGGCAAGGTCTTTATCCAACTGCACGATGTCTCGATCGAGTTATACGCCGAAGATGGCAGCCGTGTGGACCGCATCGAAGGGGGAGAGTTCGAATACAACCCGTCAGTGGGGATCGCGAAAGCGGCAGGGCCGGTGGAGATCACGCTGATGAAGCCAACTGTGGCCCCGGCGATTGCTTCCAAGGCGCCAGGCTCGAAGCAAATGCCGCAAAAGCTTGCGTCGGCAGCGGAGAAGGCCGGAACCGGGGAAATTCACGTAAAGACAAGCGGGCTGGTGTTCGATCGGAACAGCGGGGAGGCTTCGACCGAGGCCAGGGTGGAGTTCTCTCTGACACAGGGCAATGGCAGCGCAGTTGGGGCGAAATATGATGCGCCCGATGGCGTGCTGGTGCTCGACCACGATGTGGAATTGAGTATCAATCGCGGGCAGCAACCGTTGAAGATGTTCGCGCGGCATGCGGAGTTCAACCGCGATGATCAGGCATGCACGATGCAGGCGGCGACAGTTCGCTACGGCAACAACGCTTCGAGCGCGGAGACGGCGAAGATATTCTTCCGCGATGATGGGTCGGCTGAGCGGTTGGATGCCAATGGGGGCATTTCCATCACAACTCTGACTGGGGGGCGACTTGGGTCTCCGAGGGGGACGCTGACATTTGACGAGCACAACCAGCCTCTGCACGGACGCCTTGACGGCGGCGTGTTGATCGATTCCGACACGGATGGGCGCAAGATTCATGGCAGCGCACCCTCGATGGATCTGGTGTTCGGGGGGGGAGGGGTTTTGCGGAGCGCTCATCTGGATCGGGGAGTGCAGATCGCGAGCGACGAAGAGCAGGCTTCAGTCAAAGCGCATCGGGAGTGGAGGTCGCCGGTGTTGGATATCGCGTTCAGGGATGCGGGCAAGGGAAAGGTTGAACCCGCGTCCATGCATGGAACGGGCGGAGTTTCGGTGGTGGCTTCAACGCAGCAGGGAAGCGGACCGGCGAATCCGGAGAAGCTGACGGCGGATGATGTCATTGGGGAGTTCGGTCCGCGTGGGGCGCTGAGCGCGTTTACGGGACACGGGCGTACGACAATCACGCAGACCACGGCAGCGGGAGTGCGGCAGTCGACAAGCGGCGATGAGGTGGTCGCACATCTGGCGCCGGCAGCCAACGGCAAGACCGCGGCACATGGCGGGTTGCAGATTGAATCGGCAACGGTGGATGGGAATGTGGTGCTGGTGCAGCAGCCGGCTCCGAAGAGCGGGGTGACTCAGCCAGCAGTGCGCGCGACGGCAGCGCATGCGAGTTACGGGAGTGGAGGTCAGTGGCTGCACCTGACCGGGAATCCGCGGGTGACCGATGGGGGGTTGGAGATAGCGGCGGAGAAGCTGGATGTTTCGCAGGAGTCGGGAGATGCAGTTGCGCAGGGGAATGTGAAAGCGACGTGGACAGGCGAGGAGAAGCGCGGGAGAAGGGGAAGTCAAGGCCAGAGCCCCGACTTCGGGGCGGAGGGCCCTGTGCACGTGGTGGCGAAGGAAGCGGACCTGAAGCGATCGAGCGAGTCTGCGACTTTCAAGGGCAACGTGAGGCTCTGGCAGGAAGGGAACTCTATTTCTGCTCCCGTGGTGGTGCTGGACCGGAAGAGGCAGGAACTGACGGCGCAAACGGCAAACGCGAAGGAGCCAGTGCAGGTGGTGCTGGTGAGCGCGATGGCGGCGCTTCCCGGAGAGCCGCAGAAGACGAAACAGAACGAACCGTCGGTGATCCAGGTTCGTGGCGGAGATCTGAAGTATTCGGGTGCGGACCGGAAAGCGGTGATGCGCGCGGGGGTTGCAGGCGAGGTGGTGGCCAGCACCGCGGACGCGAATACGCATTCCCGTGAACTGGAATTGACCTTGCTGCCACCGGGAAATCATGCGAGCGGATCGGGCGCTACCGGACAAGTGGATCGGATGACTTCGCGGGGGCACGTACAGGTTTCTTCGGCGGGACGTCGCGGAGTTGGGGAACAGCTCGTCTACTCCAACGACACCGGCAATTTTGTTCTGACCGGAACGGCTGCTGCACCGCCGCAACTGATCGATCCGGCGCACGGGACGGTGACGGGGCAAGCTTTGATTTTCAACAGCCGCAATGATAGCGTCAGAGTCGAAGGCGACGGGCAGAAGACCACCACTGTGACGACCTCGCCGAAGTAGTAAGAAAAGGAACTGCCGGCAAGATGAGCCCGAGAGTTTGATGGACACACTGATCGCTGAGGGAATCGGCAAGACATACAAGGGCCGGCAGGTTGTACGTGGAGTCACGCTGAAGATTTCGCGGGGAGAAGTCGTCGGTCTGCTGGGACCCAACGGCGCAGGGAAGACGACAAGCTTCTACATGATCGTAGGGCTGGTTCCGCCGGAGACAGGACGGATCATGGTGGACCAGAACGATATTACGCACGTGCCGATGTATCTGCGCGCGCGAAATTTCGGCATCAGCTATCTGCCGCAGGAGCCCTCGGTTTTCAGGAAGCTGACAGTGGAAGAAAATATCCTCGCGGTGCTCGAAGCGCAGCCCCTGGACACGCGTGAGCGCAAGGGGCGAACGGAGCGCCTGATCGCCCAACTAAACCTGGGGCATATTCGCGGGACGAGAGGATATGCGCTGTCGGGGGGCGAACGCCGCAGAGTGGAGATTGCGCGTTCCCTCTGCATTCAACCGAATTTCATCCTGTTGGATGAGCCATTCAGCGGGATCGATCCGATTGCGGTGGCGGAGTTACAGAAGATCATTTTCGATCTGAAATCGAGCGGGATTGGGGTCCTGATTACGGATCACAATGTGCGAGAGACGCTAAGCGTGACGGACCGCGCATACATCATCTCGGAAGGGCTGATTTTCAGAGCCGGCACGCCGCACGAACTGGGGAATGATGTCGAGGTTCGGCGGATCTATCTGGGGGAGGGGTTCTCGCTGAATTGATGCGGACCCGCAAGATCCCACCCATTCGGCCACAGCAGCCGAATGAGGGTGCCCGGTTTGTCATTCAGTGCCAGCAAGTTAGGCTAATTTGCGCTAAACCGGTTTAATTAGTTAGCGGGTGCAGGGAATCTGCTACCCGATTACACTAGAAGCTAGTCCTAAAGGGAATCGAGTTGTTTGTATGGCGCTGTTGCAACCCAGACTGAATTTGAAGGTGGCGCAACGCCAGGTCCTGACGCCGGGCCTGATGCAGATGGTGAGCGTTCTTGCGCTCAACAAGCTCGAGCTGAAGGAGATGATCGATGCCGAGATGGTGGAAAATCCCGTCCTGGAAGAGATTGACGAATCGGTTCCAATGCTGGACGAGGTGGCAAGCAGGCAGGAAAAGGATCTACTTCCAGAGCGGGTTGACGGACAGGCGGATGCCGCGACCGAGCCCAAGGATCCTTTCAACGAGATTGATTTCGGGTCGTACTTTCAGGAGTACCTTGACCCGGGCTATCGCACCCAGCCGGAGTATGAAGACAGCGAGAAGCCGTCGTTCGAGAACTTTCTTTCGCAGCCTACTACGCTCACCGATCACATGGCGTGGCAGCTGGGAGCATTAACGCTGGAGCCGGAACTGGAGATGGCGGCCGACTTCATCATCGGCAATCTGGATGAAGATGGGTATCTGACGGTCAATCGTGATGAGCTGATCGAAGCTTTTGCTCAGTTTCCAGAAAACAAGGACAAAAGCAAAGAGGCGATTGCCGATCAGGTGACGCGCGGTATCGACCTGGTGCAGCATCTCGACCCAGCGGGTGTGGGCGCGGCTGACTTGAAGGAGTGCCTGTTGAGCCAGATTGCAGCGCAGCAGGCCGAGTTGAAGCAGGTCTATGCGAAGCACGAGGAAGATGGGCACGCAGATCTTCAGGTCTCTGAAAGCCTGAAGGCAGGCGCCGAGGCGAAACTGGAGGAGCGCAGGCGGGCGATGGAAATCGCAGCACAGATTGTGCAGGGCCATCTGCCGCTTCTTCAGAAACGCGATGTAAAGGATCTGGCGAAGGCGCTGCACGTCACTCCCGAAGAGGCACATGCAGGTGTGGAGTTTATCCGTACGCTGGAGCCTCGGCCGGGAAGGCTCTACAACCGCGAGCAAACGCGGCTGATTGAGCCGGATGTGGTGTTCACCAAGCGCGGCGGGGAATGGGTGGTCTCAATGAACGAGGAGGACTTGCCCAGCTTAAGGTTGAGTTCGCGCTACCGGCGGATGTTGACCGCACAGGGGACCGAGAAGGAAGTGAAGGAGTACGTCAAGGAGCGGTTCCGGTCGGCGATGCAGTTGATGCGCAACATCGCACAGCGGAAGAGCACGATCCTGCGGACCTGCGAAGTGATTGTCCGGCGGCAGCAGGATTTCCTGGATCAGGGAATTGAAGCGCTTCGCCCGATGATGATCAAAGAAGTGGCTGAGGAGATCGGCGTTCATCCGTCGACGGTGAGCCGGGCGGTGGCCAACAAGTACGCGCACACGCCGCAGGGCGTGATTGAGCTGCGTTTCTTCTTCTCAGAGGGGGCAAACGGACCCGAGGGGGCGGACACGCCATTGTTGCTGCTGAAGCGGAAGGTGCGGAAGCTGATCGATGAGGAAGACCCGAAAAAGCCTCTCACCGATGACCAGCTTGCGGCGGAACTGCAGAGGCAGGGTATCCAGCTTACCCGCCGGACGGTAGCGAAATATCGCGAGGATATGAATATTCCGTCGACGCACCAGAGGCGCAAACGGGACGAGTAAAGCAAGTTATTGCAATCACCTGCCTGAGGCCGTACCATCACATCACCGCGCAAGTTGTACTTCCTGCTCGCTTTCCCTGCTGTCTTTTGCATTGCACATATGCAAGAGCATTGAACAGATGCGATGAGGTCGGTCCGTGCCCGTGTTGAAGACAAGCTTCTCTGAAGACGAGCTGGTTGCCGGCAATTACCGGGTTCTTTCGATTGCGGGCTCGGGCGGCATGGGTGTGGTCTACCGGGCGCGCGATGAGCGGCTTGGCCGCACTGTTGCTCTGAAGTTCCTTCCCACGGATCTCAATGCGAGCGAAAGAGAAAAGGAGCGCTTCCTGCGTGAAGCGAGGACGGCGTCTTCCCTCGACCATCCGAATATCGGGGTGATTCACGGGATCGATGAGACGGAGGATGGCCTCACGTTCATCGTGATGGCCTTTTATGACGGCTCGTCACTGGCGCAGCGCATTGCGAATGGAAGGCTGAAGACGCACGACGCGATTGGGATTGCGCGGCAGATGGCGCTGGGGCTTGCAGAGGCGCATGCCCATGGAATCGTGCACCGGGACGTAAAGCCGTCGAACGTGATGCTAACGGCGTCCGGACTGGTGAAGATTGTGGACTTCGGCCTGGCGCGACCAATGACGGAAGCGACGGCGTCGCAGACTGGCGTAACGGGGACGGTGCGATACATGTCTCCGGAGCAGGCCATGGATCGCAGCGTCGATCAGCGATGCGACATTTGGGCGCTGGGGATTGTGTTCGCAGAGATGCTGACGGGCAATTCGCCGTTTCACGCCGAGAGCATCACAGCGATGCTGTACTCGATTCTGAACGAGCCGCCGAAGGGATTGGATGCGGTGCATTCGGCTTTGCAGCCGCTGTTGTACAAGGCGCTGGCGAAGGACCCGGTCAAGCGATATGGATCGTGCAAGGATTTCCTGGCTGATCTGGATGCAGCCGCGAAAGCTATTCCAGAAGAAGACGCCAGTGCGGGCGTTACGCAGAAGCTGCCGGGATCGATGCTGGGCAATCGCACGAATGCGCATACGCGGAAGCTGATTGCGGAAGCTTCACGAACGTCCTGGGGGCCGGCGGCGAAGCAGAGGTCGCCGATAACCACCTGGTTGCTCGGCGCGCTGGTTGTGCTGCTGGGGATAGGACTGGCACTGGGATTTATTGCGCCACTGCGCGAGAAGGTGATCGCACTCGTGACTGGCGCGCCGCATGAGAAGCATGTAGCGGTGCTGCCTTTCGACAACATCGGAAGCAATCCCGAGAACGCAGCGCTTGCAGACGGACTGATGGAGTCGCTGGCCGGTCGATTGACGAATCTGGACGTTGGAAATCAGTCACTGTGGATTGTGCCGACGAGCGAGGTGCGCCGGCGACATGTGACCGATCCCGGAGATGCATTGAAACAGCTGGGCGCCAACCTGGTGATCAAGGGCGCCGTGGAGCGGGATGGAAATGATATCCACCTGACAGTGAATCTGATCGATACGAAGAATCTGCGGCAGCTGGGATCGGCGATGCTGGAAGATCCAGCGGGAGATTTGTCGACGCTGGAAGACGAGGCGGTTTCGCGGTTGGCGAAGCTGATGAACATTACAGTCACTTCGGACATGCTGCGGAATACAGGTGGGAAGGTGAATCCGGCCGCCTATGAAGGGTATCTGACGGCGCTCGGCTTGATGCAGCGATATGACAAGCCGGGGAATCTCGATCAGGCGATTTCGGCGCTGCAAAACGCGTTGAAAGCTGATCCGGGATTTGCACTGGCGTATGCGCAGATCGGCGAGGCATACCGCGTGAAGAGCAGCGTGGAACAGAACCCGAGGTGGCTGGTGCAGGCGGAGGGGAATGCAAAGAAGGCTGTGGAGCTGGACAATCGCATTCCGTCGGTCTATGTGACGCTGGGCCGAATGCATGATCTGGCCGGGAAGCACGACCTTGCGTTGCAGGAGTTCCAGCATGCGCTGTCGATCGACCCACGAAACGCAACCGCAATGGCGGGGATGGGACGTGCTTACGAGCTTGCAGGACGCCTCCCTGATGCTGAGGCGGCATTCCGGAAAGCTGCGGACCTTCAGCCGAATGACTGGGATGGGCACAACACTCTTGCCATGTACTTCGATCGGCAGGGGAAATATGAAGAATCGATTGCCGAATTCAAGAAAGCGCTGGAGCTTGTTCCCGATAATGCGCAGGTTCTGTTCAACCTCGGGGCTACGTACATCGACTCCGGCAATCCGAAGTACTTCGCGGAGGCGGAGAGTGCTCTGAAGCGTTCCATCGCCTTTAATCCTAGTTTTCCCGCTTATGCGAATCTTGGCGCGCTCTATGACAGGGAAGGCAAGTACGAACTGGCTTCAGAGGTAACCCGTAAGGCTCTGGCGATGAACAGCGAGAACTACATCGTATGGGGAAACCTGCGCAACGAGTACGAATGGCTGAAGCAACCGGAAAAAGCCGCCGAGGCGCGCCGGCGTGAGATTCCGCTGCTGGAACAGGCGATCCAGCAACATCCGCGCGATGCCGAAGCCTACGCGCAACTGGCGAATTTGTGGGCAGAAGAGCACGATCGGGAGAAGGCGCAGGCGAACCTGAGAACAGCGCTGGCTCTTGCGCCCGGCGACCCACAGGTTTTGGATATGGGTGCGGATGTATATGAGAATCTCGGAGACCGGAAACAGGCGATTGCGTACACAGAAAAGGCAATGCGAGCCGGCTTCACAAAGGATGAACTGCTTGCCGATCCGGAGTTGCAGGAGGCGCTCAAAGATCCGGCGATGAAGGCTTTATTGAAGTGATTCCCGCATCGAACTTGGAGCGGATGACCTCAACTCTGTTCAGCCCCAGAAAGGACAAACATGCCAACCAACCACACGCTCAATATCCCCGGACATGCTGACCTGCAAATGGCGATCGGCGATACGTTAGTCATCAGCTTCACTTCGGCGGCGAAGTTCTGCGTCGACTCTGGGAATCAGAACGCTTTTAGTCCAGCACTTCCCAGCGCCCAATCGGGGGCGCAAGGCACCCAGTGGCCGGCGACCGGATCAGCGACGGCGAATGCCGCGACGACGATCACCTATTCTCACTGCAAAACTGGCGATAATTGCGGACAGAGCCGAAATCCAACAGCGGGCATTTCGGGCACCATCAAGGTTGGAACAGGAAAATAGTTTTTAAGAATCGATCGATGTTGCGGCAGCGGCCCCGATGTCCCCCATCGGAGCTATTTGCCCGTATAGCGAATATCGAGAAGAGTCCAGTCGTCCTGGGCTTCGCGGGAGGCCTGGACCTTTTGAAGATGCTTCACGAGCTCCTCGAGGTTCGGCATATGAGCGAGTCCGGCAAGGCCCTCGATACCGATCTGCTGGCCTGAGCGGTCCTCGATCTCTGTGATTCCATCGGTTGTGAGCAGGATGCGATCGCCCGGCCGCAGCTTGATTGTCGATGAAGTGTATGTCGCCTCTTCGATGATGCCGACGATGAGGTTGCCATCCTCCAGGTACGTGGTTGCATTTGGACTGATGAGAAGCGGTGGTATGTGGCCACAGTTCATGTACTCGAGCCACCCATCGGGGAACAGCTTCAGCAGGATCATGGTTGCATACTTGCCGACCTGTCGGGTGCAGAGGAAGCGATTGATGAGATCGGCGGTCTCGGGCAAGGATTGGCCGGTGAGCATCAGCGCATGAATGATGCCCTGTAATGTAGCCGCCACGATGGATGCGGGAACTCCTTTGCCGGAGACGTCCGCAATGGCCACGCAGACACAATCATGGAGGGCGATTACGTCGTAGAAGTCGCCGCCAATCGCATGACAGGGGATGCTGCGGGCGCGGAACTCAGCATAGTCGGAACGCGGCAGCGCGATGGACATCAGGCCCGAATGAATGGATGCGGCGATGGCGAGCTCTTCTTCTGCTTTGCGCGCTTTCTGTTCGGTATCGGCGAGAAGCGCGTTGTGGAGGAGCGTTGAGGCTTCGCCTGCCAGGTTGTCGAGCACCTGATGGTCGATGTCGCTGAGGCTGCGATTGCCGAGTTGGCTATCGAGATAGAGCATGCCGAGCAGCCGATTGGGCTCGGCGGGCGAGATATGCTTGCGCAGCGGAATGCAGTAGATGCTGCGAATGGAATTCGCCATGACGCTGGCCCATCCGGCAGCGCTGTCGTCAGCCAGGGTGTCGCTGAGGGAGAACCTGGTGTCGCTCTCAACAGCTTTTTGCATGGCCCGCCGGGAGACTGAAGAGTCTTCTTCGACATAACTGCCGTCGGAGCGTAGACCGAGCGCCAGACGGAGCTCGCCGTCTTCGAGAAGAAAGACAAAGCCGCGCTCGGCACCGGTGAGCTGCATGGAGAGCTGCAGAAGTGCCTGAAATACGTCAGTGATGGCGCCGCCGGAGTTGAGCTGGCGGGCGGCGTTGAGAAGAAAGCCAAGCTTCTCAATCTCGCGGGCTGGAGCGGGGATGTTCTTGTCAGTAGGTGCGAAGACGGAAAGCGCGGAGAGCAGTTCGGAGGCGCGTATACCTGATAGCGTATCGGCGGCCGTGGGGACGACGAAGCGGAAGCATGCGGCATTCACGGATCCGAACTGGATGGTATCGCCGGATTTGAGGGAGGCGCGTTCGACGCGTTTGCCATTCAGATAGGTGCCGTGCGAGCTGTTCTGATCCACGAGTTCGAAGGCACTGTTTCGACGCGTGATCAGCGCGTGGCGGCGAGAGACGAAGGCCTCTTTGAGAACGAGGTCCTGATCGGGCGAGCGGCCGATGGTCGTGGAATCGCCCTGCATGGCAAACGTGTGCTCGCCATCGAGATCGACGTACTGCAGGTTTGGCACGGATGTTGGGACGGCCATCACGCAGATTCTATTCGTTGGAGTCTGCGTGAGGCGACGTTAATTTTGAGGACTTCCGATTATTGTCTAAAGTTGCCAGGCTGGAGGTTAGCTATTTGCTCTTCTTGATCAGGGCGTCCACGGCGAAGCCGCCGTTCGGATCGCGGGTGGCGCTGAGGGCGACGCTGGGAGTGACCTGATATTGGCCCTGGATGGTCTGGCCCTGCGTGGTGGTTACATTGCTGGAGAAGGTGATGAACAAATTGCTGGTGATGCGCTGCTGAATGGTGACGTTTGCGCCGGCGTTTTGCCCTCCACCATTAGCGAGGACGGGGTTAACAGAGAGCTGGGAGATGCCTGCAACCTTGGAAATCCGGCTGGTCACCTGGCTTGATACCTGATTGGCTACAAGCGTTTCTGCCGCCTGGTTGGCAGGAGTTGAGCTCATGGCGCTGGCTTCGGAGGTCTGACCGAAGGCAAGAAGGTGAATGATGTCTGCCTGAGGGAGGGCGGGGTTCGCGGTGTATTGGGTGCGAAGCTGATCGACAGGGCCCTCGAAGCGAAGGCTGATGTCGTATTGCTGGATGGTCGTCGTAACGGTGAGATTGACGACGGGCTGTGTCATCGTCGGATTCACGAACTGAATGGTTCCGCCGGTGAGCAGGTAGCGGTTGCCGTTGAGGATGATGTCGCCGCCGCTGAGGTTGATACGGCCCAGGATCACGGGTTCTGCCGCGGTGCCGCGGACCTGGAGGTTCGCGGTTCCACCGATGCTGAGAGTACGGCTGACAAGGTTGACGGCGTTCGAGGAGTGGACGGAGAGATTGAGGGCGAGGTTCTGGGCGAATCCCTGCGTGGGCGGAGCTTCGACTCCGCCGGAGAACTGGCTCACGAAGTCGGTGAGATCAAAACCAGGCGTGAAGGACAGATTCGCAAGGTTGACGGTGCCGCCAAGAAGGGCAGCATCCGTGGTACCGGTAAGGCGGAGGTTGGCGCCGATTGATTCGCGCATCCCCTGGGGATAGAGCAGGCGGATTCCCCGTGCGGCGAGGCCCATGTCGAACTGAATGGAGGGACGGAGTGCGACTCCACCGGATGCAGTGAGCGTTCCGCCGCCAACATGGCCCTGAAACGTGGTGATGTTCAGCCGGTCTTTCGTCAGAGCGAGTGTGCCGTTTCCATTCTGCAGGCCGACGGGAAGGTCGGGAGATGCAAAGGAGGCGTTGACGATGTCGATAGTGCCCTGGATTCCAGGTGCGTGGGTGGCGCCATAGGAGTTGATGTTGAATTTGACTTGCCCGCCTGTGCGCAGGTCGGGATCAAAGAGCTGCGCGATGTGGAGATCGAGCGATCCGAGCAGCAGAACGGACATTTGCGCATCACCGGTGGTTGGAACGTGGCCCTGGAACTGGATGTCGGTGTCAGTGCCTTTGATCGAGGAGCGCTGCACATCGACGACGCCGTCTTTGTAATCAATCTTGATGGGAGCAGTGGCGGCGAGTTGAATGTTGCTGCCGTACGCGATTTTGAGCACGGGGATGGTTGCGTGAGCTTCGAGGAGCTTCTTGTTTTTGAGAGGCCCATGTAATGTTGCGTGAAGTTCAGTTTGACCGGAGAAGTTGCCGGCCTGATCGGGCGCATAGACAGCGACTATAGGTGCGAGAGGAATGCCTTGTGTGTCAAGGTTGGCGTCGGCGGGATAGTCGCCTGTGAGAGCAACCTTCGCGTTGGCCTTGATGGCGGTGTTTACCGCTGTCGAAGTCAGCTCGGCCGTTGCGAAATGATTGGCGACATTGGCATGAAGACGAATGTCGGAGATGGTCTGCTTCTGGACGCCCAGCGTGGGGATTTCGATCGTTGCGTCCATGGCGGGGTTGTCGAATGTGCCTTGACCTTTTGCGTTGATGGCGATGACGCCGGTGGGTTTGGCGCTGGTATTTTGAAGCCGCTTGATCTTGTCGAGGTGAATGCCTGACGAGGTGAGTTCGGCGGTGTAGGTTTTTCGATTGGGGCTGACCGTGACCTTGCCATCGATGCTGCCGGCCGCTGCGGCAATGGCGAGATTGGCATGAGCTTCGTCTCCGCTGCCCTCGAAAGTGATCTTCGCCGTGTTGAGAGGCTCGCCATAGGCTGCGGCACTGGTGAGTGTCAGGTTGCCGTTGCCGATCGGATTCTGAATGCTGCCGCGCATGGAGACGTTGGCCGCGAGGATACCGGTAACGGGGGCTTGTTGGCCGGCAAGTTTGGCGAGCTCAGCGATGTCGAGCTGCGAAGCGTTGAGCCGAACCTGAACGGGGCTGGTCTTTGTAAACGACCACTTGTGCAGTTGTGCACTGGCGTTAAGCGCAATGCGACCCTGGCTTGCGGGATCGAGTTCGGCATTCTGAAGAGCCACTTTGGATGGACTGGCGTCAACGTTGGTGCGGATAAGCTTCCAGGTTGAGCCGCGAACCTGGAGATTATGCGCGGTCAGCTGGCCAGTAAGGCGGGGAACTGAGGTAGATCCGCGAACGACGCCGTTGAAGTTTGCTGTACCCGCGAGGCCGAGCGGTTGCGGCGGCGGTTGGCCGGGGGTTGGCGTGCGGAAAAGATCGGCGATTGTTTCGAGCTCGCGCAAGTCCTTGGCCTGCATTTGGATTGTCAGGGTGGAGTTTTTGCTGACCGTCCCGTTGAGGTCGATGTTGGTTTGCGGCGTGCGGAAGAAGCTGCGCTCGACGGCGAGTTGCTGATTCGAGCCATTGTAGGTGGCGTGCAGAGCGCCGTTGATGGGGACGGCATCAGGGCTTGGTATGGTGGGCGGAGTTGCCGAGGCGCTGACGATGTGAGGCTGCTGCGGATTCGAGACATTCGCATTGATTGTCGCGTCCGCGTGGGCGACGAGGTCGTTCATCGTCTTGCCCCACGAGGCATTGGCAGTTCCGTTGAGAGTTCCCGTGATATTGACCGCGCCTGTCGATGCGGCGTTGCCGGCCATGCGCTTGGCCTGCGCAAGCGAGATGTTGCGGATGGCCGTGTTGAATTGGTTGCGCGCTGAATTAGTACCGAGGTTCTTCATCGTGCCCTGGGCGGTCACTTCACCGCCGAGAAGGCCGGCGCGCAAGTCGCGAAGATTGGCATCGCCATTGGCAAGTGAGTAGTGGGCAGCGATATCGGAGACTTCGGCCCGAAGGGTCGGTGTCTTCGTCACCAATTGGCGGCTGTGCAGATCGCCGTTCACGACGAGGGATTGCAGCAGCGGGCGATTGGGCGCGGATTGATATTGCGCTGTTCCGGAAATGGCAACGAGACCGGAAGGGATGGAAGGATTGCGAAGAAATTTTGCGAAGGTCAGGCCGTCGACGGTGGCGTTGTATTGCGCCTGCACAAAAGGATTGCTGTAGTTGTTCACGGTTGCGACGAGCACGATATTTGTATTGCCCATTGCGATCTTCGCGGAGGAGAGATGGAACGTGTTCGGATCGGCGTCGAAGTGAACATTGAGCGTGTGGGGCGGCGCCTGGCTGCCGGCGTAATTGATCTTCCCGTTGGAGTAGCTGAGCGTGCCGGAGTAGCGTTTCGGTGTCGGATCGAAACTTGAATTGACCTCAAGGTCGTTGAGGTCTGCCGCAATGGCACTTGGCCGGCTGTTGTAGAAAACAATTCCGTTGGTGAGGACGGCGCGCCGAATGCCGAGGTCGAAGATAGAGGTGTTGCTTTTGGAATTGCTGCTCTTCAGCGTGGGGATATTCGATACGCCGTTCTTGTCTACGTAGACCTGAACCACGGGGCTGTCGATCCGGATGCTGTCGAAGTACCATTTCCCTCCGAAAACGGAGACAATGCGCACGCCTGCTTGCGCATGCTGTACTTGAAGAAGTGGCGGATTGGGATGCGGACTTGCGCCATCGACCTTGAGGCCGTAGAGATCGACACTCAGCGTTGAGAGATGGAGATTGAAGTTCTGAAGGTGGACACCTGTATTCAGGGCTTTCGAGGCCTGATCCTGGATTTGGGTGAGGAGATAGGCGTGCCCCCGGGAACTGTTGAGGAGGACCATCGCAATGATGAAGCCGAAGATAATGGGGAAAACGATGACCATGCCGATCCACTTGGCGACGGTGAACACGCGATGACGTGCAGGGTGAGCCGGCCGATTTTCCCTGCTATCGGTTGAATGAGAAAAGATAGCCACTGGAGTAACTCCTAAAATGCCTGGCCGATGCTGATGAAATACTGAGTCGATTTAACGCCGGGAACAGGATTGAGGTTGTGTCCGAGATCGACACGGATGGGCCCGACCGGCGTGGAATAGCGAAGCCCGATGCCGATGTTGTTGGAGTAGAGAGACGTGAAATTGTGAAAGCCGATATTGGGGAAGACGTTGCCGCCGTCGTAGAAGGGAACGATGCTGAGGCCCTTTTTGATGGGCAGCGGGATACGTGATTCTGCATTGATAATGAGCTGTTCATTGCCGCCGCTGGGAACGTTGATCTGCGGACAATTTGGAGCGGTCTCGCCAGAACTGCAGACGTAGATATTGCGCTGCGGGCCCGCACCGTCGAGGGGAAATCCGCGGAGAGAATCGCCACCGCCTGTGAAGAAGCGCTCGCTGAGAGGAACTCGGCTGTCGGCAAACGGCTGAGCTAGGCCGACGCGAATGCTTCCGGCCCAGACGATATTGTGAAATTTCTGTTTGTAAATCGCCGCCTGCGACGTGAGCTTGGCGAAGTTAACGCTTGAGCCGAGTTTCGTCGAGTTTAGATCGATCTCGATTGAATTGAGGACGCCTTTGTGTGCGTCGAGCACATTGTCGCGCGTGTCGCGAGTGAGGTTTGCGCCGAAGCCGGAGAGGCGTACGTTGCGATCTTCGACTGGAACGAGATCCTGGATTTCAACACGCGTCAGGTTGGTTTTGATGAAGCTATAGCGAACGAAAAAGAGATTGTGTCTGGCGCCGTCGATGAAGCGCTGAATCTGCCAGCTCCCAACTTCTTGCTGCGAGGAGAAGATAGGGTTCTGCTCATTGCGTTCAGCGGAGAAAGAGAAAGTGGATTTCCATGATGACCAGCGCAGGTTTGGGTTGATGTAGTAGATGCCGGCTCGTTGGTCCAGACGGCCGGCGAAAGCAGTCATCGTGAGGGATTCACCCTTGCCGCGGAAGTTGTTGCGCGTGTACTGGAATGATCCGCGTGGACCATAGAAGGTGTTCTGACTCGTCTTAAAGTTAGAGGGCAGGCCGACGGGCGGCAGATTGGGAACAGCGGCGGTACCGCTGGGGATACTGCCGCCGCGATTGATGAGTTCGAACCCGAAACCGTAGGTGAAGTCGTTGCGTTTTGCTTCGTGGACCTTTACGAGGACGTCTTCGCTGGTCTGGGTTGTGATCTGCCGCTTGGGATCGACTTCGGCCCAGTCGAAAACCCCGGTGTGGTCGTAAAGGCTGCTGCCGGCTGTGAGCAGGTTGGTTTCAGTGAGAGGCTGGTCAGGCTTGAGGACTTTGACGTCCTGATCGATGAGGCGCTGGCGAGTGTAGTTGCGGCCCAGGGTGATGACTTCACCTGTAAAGACGCGAGGACCTTCATAGATATGGTAGATAACGTTGATGTGGTGGGGATCGTTTTTTGAGACCTGCGTTGCGGTTTCGCGGAAGCTGGCGGTGAGGTATCCAGCCCTGAAGTAGTTGGCCATGATGCCGGCGCGGTCGGATTGCACGTTTGCTTGCGAATAAGGCTGGCCGGCTGCGACCTTCAGTCCCTTCGGCGCGAATTGCGATTCTGGAAACGTATTTGCTCCCTGAATCGAGAGGGAGCTGACGACGTCGCGGGGCCCCTCGACAACATGGAAGCTGACGTCGATATCTCCGTTGTTCTTCACAACATTGGACGTGACCTGGACGTTGCTGAACCCCTGAGCTTCGTATACTCCTTTGAGATTCTTTACGCTGGCGCGAACCAGCTGATCGCTGAACTGGCCATGTGAAAGGAAGTGCTTCTTTTGAACCGCGATGTGCGGTGTGAGGTCTTCGTCTTTGAGCTGTTGTTCGCCGGTGACGTGAACGCCCGTAACACTATGCTTCCTGCCCTTGGTAACCTGATAGATGACGGTGCGAAGCTTTTCGTCCCCGGTTACGTTCGATGAGACTTTGACATCGAAGAAGCCCTTCTTCTGGTAGTAGGAGCTGAGCGCCTGCTCGCCTTCCTGAACGGTTTCAGGATCGACGCCAACGCCCTGGTACACAGGCAGCAACGATTTCTTTGTCCAAGGCCAGAGGCGAGTACCGATGATCTGGACCTTGGTCTTGCTACCAGGATCGGCGTTGAAGTGAATGTCGGCGCGATTATTCTCCGCATTGTATTCAGCGCCGGAGAGCTTTACCTGGGCGGAAAGATAGCCGTTCTTCTGAAGGTGGGATTCGAGGCGGCTGGTGGCCTTATTGAGGGTTCCGCGTTTGTAAGTTTTGCCTGAACGGATGGCGGCTCCACGAAGGCGAGCCAAGGGACCCGTGAGCTGATCATGCAACTCCTTGCCCTGCGATGGCGAGACTCCGGCGATTTCTACTTGCCCGAACTTCGCCTTCTTGTTCAGTACGCACTGGAAGATGACGTTCACAATTCCACGCTTTGAATCCGTTTGGAGCCTCGTGGATACAGTCGCTTGAAAGTAGCCCTCCTGCTGGAAGAAGCGCAGGAGGCGCAGTCGATCGCGTTCGACAGTTGAGGCATCGTATGGGGCCTGTGAGGTGTAGTAGGACACCTGAATCAAGCGAGAGTATGCGAACCGTTCCGCTCCGGGGAACTGAAAGATGCCGTAGTAGACCGCGGGCTCGAGGACGAAGAGAACTCGGAGTCCCTTGGCCTCAGGTTCGACCTGAATGCGGACGTTTCGGAACTGCCTCGTAGCTTTGAGGGCGGCAGCGCTGGCTTCGACCTTTTCGCGGGCGAAGGGCTGGCCCGCTTTCTGCGCAAATTTGGATTCGAACTGCGATGTATTCAAATCGGGGCGGCCTGCAATCTCGACCGAAGTGACGGCCTGCCCTTCATAAGACGCAAGAATCTGCTCGGCGGGAGGCAGGTTCGAATCTTGAGGAGTCTTTTTGGGTGCGGTGGCCTGTTCAGAGGCTGACGAGGCCTGTGCGGCCGCACTCGCAATTGGAAACACATAGGAGAAGAAGCCGAGCAGAACCGCGATCCGGACGAACGGGGAGAGGGATTTCCGTACACTACTGCCTAAACACACCATCGGCAGGTTGGATGCATGCGGTATGTAGGTGTTTGCTCATGAGCATGCCCGGCTGATGAGGAGAGGCAGCCCTAATGGCAACTTATCGGGTACTCAGGATGAAGCATCTAAGGCAAGTTGTAAGCAGGCGACGCTGTCATGAACCGGGCCGAACACATTTCCGATACCGGGCCGAAACTCGACAAAACCCTTCCGCATCATGAGCGTCGGGTCTGGGAGACTGTATTCAGATCGCCGTTGAAGTCCTTCTGGAGTCTGAAAGAAATCCCCTATGACCGGGTCCTGAAGCGAGTTTGGAACGGGCTATTTGAAGACCGGGTGTTTGGCTGGGCGGCGGAACTGGGCTTTTACTTCTTGTTTGCGCTGTTTCCGACTCTGATTTGTGCGAGTTCGATTCTGGGAATGGTGGCGCGGTCAGCCCATAATTTCTACGGTCAGCTGTTGGGGCACCTGGCGATCGTTATACCAACGTCGGCTATGGGAGCAGTGCTGAAGACATTCAACGAGACGACCGCTGCCGCCTCATCCGGGAAGGTCACATTCGGACTCATCGCGGCAATCTGGTCGGCTTCGGTGGGAGTTTCAGCGGTACAGGATACGTTGAACGCGGTATACAACATCGAAAGCCGGCGCTCCTACATCGTTGCCCGTCTGCAGGCGATCGCATTGACGATTTTGTTGATCCTGATGGTCACGCTGGGATTGGGATCGATGCTGCTTGGGGACTACCTTGCACTTTTGGTTAGCCATAGTGTCCACGATGCGATGCTGAGCATGGCGGGTATCGCCGCGATCAGGCTGGTGAGTTGGACCCTGGCCTGCATTGTGCTGGCCCTTACTTTCGCGGTGCTCTATTATTGGGCGCCGGACTGCAACATGCGATGGCACTGGATCACCCCCGGCGCGGTGATCGGGATTGCAGGTTGGCTGCTGGCATCACTTGGTTTCCGACTGTACCTGCACTACTTCAATACTTATAGCGTGACGTACGGGTCGCTCGGAGCTGTGGTGATTCTGCTGATGTGGTTCTACATCACGGGCCTCATGCTTCTTTTCGGCGCAGAAGTGAACAGCCAGATCGAGGCTGCGGCGGCTGAGAAGAGTCTCGAACTCCACGATGCGGGCTCAGTTGGAATCCACGCGCAGGCAGTCTCGGCAACCGGCCAATGAGATTCACGCTTCGGCGGGAGATCGTACAATCTCCTCCATAGGCGGATTGACTGGCTTCGCGCATCGTAGCGGAATGCTATACAATCCGAGATTCTCAGGCGGCGATGGAAGCACCTGAGAAGGAAGAGCGGAGGCTGACCATGGAAGTGGAGTTCACCGCGAGACAAGTTAACGTTCCGAAAGCAGTGCGTTCTCAAGCCGAAGAGGGGTTGGAACGAATCGCCCGGATCCTGGGGAGAGGTGCGCGCGCGAGCGTCGTATTTCGCGTGCAAAGACACCTGCAGATTGCCGAACTGACGATTAAGGCGAGATTGCAGACGATTGAGGCAACGGGCAAAGCAGACACTCTGGAATCGGCATTGCGAATCGCCATTCAGCATGCGGAGAACCAGGCGTTGCGCTACCGCGATCGGCAGTTTGAGCGAAAACGGATGCCGAAGCTGGATAAGGTGCTGACCGCTCCCCCGGTCGCGCTGCCGAAACGAGGCGCGCAGCCCGAGGGAATGCATGAGAACGGGAAATTAACCAGAGCGAAGGTGAAGACGACGATTCCGGTGCATTCATTCCCGGCGAATACGGCATATGTTGAGCCGCATGTCCTCTCCAGCGGAGATGCAATTGCAGTGAAGCCAATGACCATTGAAGAGGCTGTGAAAGATGCAGAGTTCCGCGACCGGGACCTGCTGATTTTTCGAAATCGCGCAGGCGATCTCTACGTGCTGCATCGCAGGCGCGACGGTCAGATGGAGCTTGTTGAAGTTCCTTGAACATTAAGGCAGCGTTACTCCAGTGACGCTGCCTTTCACTTTCAAGACACTTGCAGCATTTACGCAGGATGCTAGGATGGGCGCATGGCCCCGAAGCATCCAAGGACCGGTGCGCGCCACCGCAGTCAGCCGAAAAAGACTGCAAAGACATCGAAGAAGGAACTGGTTATCTTGACTGGGATCTCCGGAGCGGGGAAGGCGTCTGCTCTGAAGGCGTTTGAAGATCTCGGCTATCAGGCTGTGGACAATTTGCCGCTGGAACTGATGCAGGAGTTCGCCGGCCTGGTGGCGAAGTCAAAGGAGATTGAGCGTGCGGCGATTGTCGTTGACGTACGCGAAGGCCAGGCTCTGGATCGATTGCCGGAGATCATCCAGCATGTAAAGCGAGTGCTGCCGACGCGCGTGGTGTTTCTTGATGCGCAGGACCAGGTGCTGGTACGGCGGTATTCAGAGACGAGAAGACCGCACCCGCTGCGCAGGTCAGAGAGCGTATCGCGTTCAATCGTGGAAGAGCGGCAAATGCTCGACATGGTGCGCAACGTCGCAGATATACTCATCGACACATCGCGCTTCAATGTGCACGAACTCCGGGAAGAGATTCTGAAGCGATTCGGGCGCGGAGATCGTACCGAGCATCTTCTGATATCGTGCCTCAGTTTTGGGTTTAAGAATGGAGTTCCGCTGGATGCGGACCTGGTTTTTGATGTACGGTTTTTGCCTAATCCTCACTTTGTCCCGGAATTTCGCGAGAAGACTGGACTAGATCCGAAAGTCGCGCGATTTGTAAAGGGCTTTCCCCAGACGGGAGAGTTCCTGGACAAGGTGACGGCCCTGCTGCTCTACCTTATGCCGCATTACGTGAAGGAAGGCAAGAGCTATCTGACGATCGGATTTGGCTGCACCGGCGGGCAGCACCGAAGCGTGATGATGGCAGAGGAGATGGCAATGCGATTGTCGAAGGCAGGCTATGTGGCTAAGGCTCTGCATCGGGACATGCCACGCTAGCTCCTATTTCGCAGGCTTCTGCAATTGATCAAGAAATGCAGCGAGTGCCGCGTTGAACTGAAGCGGTTCTTCACGTGAACTCGTGAGCCACACGATGGTTTTGCGAGCAGGAACGGCTTGATACGCCTGAGAGGTCTCGTCACTGCCGGCGCCAGCGGGAGTCCAATAGAACCAAAGCGATGAGATCAGCAGGTTTGCTGCAGAGGTTTTGGTGTCCCATCGGTCGCCCACGAGCAACCTTGCGGGAACAAGGTGTGCGCGGGCGTCGTTAAAGATTGCGGCCGTGGGGGCATCGAGCGGCTGTTCGAGGATGACGCCCGCGAGATCGGCTTTTGCGGCAGCGACTTCCAGAGCGAGGTTTGCGCCAAGATCGCGGCCCACGAGGACGATGGCGGCCGCGGGTATGTGCCGTGTATCGGCCAGGTAGTGCAAGGCCGATTCTGCATCTTCGCGCCAGTGCCGTTCACTGGGGTGCACGAACCGGCTCTGTCCGTAGCCGCGGTAATCGAATGCGAGAACGTTGAGACCGGCTCGGTGCAGTGGCACCAGCGCGGTGAGAGTGTCGCCAAGGTTGCCGGTCTGACCGTGAAGATAGAGTACTGTGAACCGTGCCTGCGATGCGGCAGGAATCCACCAGCCGCGCAGTTGTGCTTCGCCGGATGGCGTGGTGGAGAATCCGACGGATTCGAATGAGAGGTTTACCGCGGCCGGGGTCTGCTTCATTGCGGAAGTTGGGTGGTAGAGCAGTTGCCAACCGCCCTGCCAGAAGAGAATGCAGAGAGTGCCCCATGCGCATAGAAAAGCGGCAAGAAGAGAGATGACGAGCCCGCCGAGGAGCCATCGACCAGAGATGGTGGGTGGGGCCGAGGGAGCGCGCGGAGCTGTCCTGCGGGCCGGTGATGGCGGGGAAGAGTTGGATCGGGATTTGGAGGACGGCTTTGACTTGCTCATATTGCTTGTAGACGACTTCGCTTGCCCGCGAACACAGGCACAGATTTATGCTAATTGGGCTGATTGAGGAGCGTGGGACATCATCAGGCAGGAGATGAGCATGGCAGATTTTGTGCGAATTTGTTCGCAGGCGGAGATTCCAGCACCCGGCAAGGTGAAGGAGTTCTTCGTGGAAGGGCGCCCTCTGTGCGTCGGCAATGTGGATGGCGCAGTGTGCGTGCTGGACGGGACGTGTCCGCATGAAGGTGGTCCGCTAGGTGAGGGAACAATCGAAGGCGGGAAGCTGGTATGTCCGTGGCACGCGTACTCCTTCGACGTGACGACCGGGACGACCGATGAGGACCCGGAGGTCAAAGCCGAAGTGATCGAAGCAAAGGTTGAGAACGGAGAACTGCGCGCCAGGTTGTAAATGGTCCGGTGAGAGCGGCCGCTCTGCGGTTTTCTGTCGGAGCAGGATCGGCCGCCACATTGAAGAGAACGATTCGCGCCAGGGGCGCGAATTGCGACCAGATTTGCGCTGGATTTACTTCTTTTTCGAAGGAACCTTCTTGCCTTCGCGGCGTGCCTCAGAGAGGCCAATAGCGATGGCTTGCTTCGGGTTCGTAACTTTCTTGCCGCTTCGGCCCGATTTCAATTTGCCTTGCTTCATTGCGCGCATCTCGCGCTCGACATCCTTGCCGGCAGATGGGGAATATTTGCGGCCGGAGGATTTCTTCGAACCGGATTTGCTGGAGCTCGATTTTTTCGACGCTGCTCCGCGTGTGCTCCTCTTCGCACTGCTGCCGCGGGTACTTTTCTTTGCGCTGCTCCGCGTGCTCTTCCTGGAGCTGCTGCTGCGCGAACTGCGGCTGGAACTTCCGCGCGAAGATTTGCTTCTTGAACTGCTCGATTTCTTTTTGGCTGCCTTTTTCGTCGCCATAACTATCCTCCTCGGAGGTCAGATGGCGAGCAGCGTCGGGCAAGTTGTATGCGGAAACGCACGGAAGGTTGCCTCGCGATGTACACGCGGATGCATTTCTCGCTACACGATGCGGTGAACTGCGGGGATACGCACGAGCGGATCAGCGACGAGCCACGTGGTGATGCAACTAAGCGTGCCTGTCACGAAAAATTTGAGAATGGCAGGAGCGGCGAATGGATGAAGCAAAAGGCTGATTCCAACGAGCACCGGCGGATGAATGATGTAAACGGCATAAGCGCGTCGATTAAGCCACGACCACAACGAAGATGGTCTGTTCATCCAGGCGCGTGCGACGAGCAGCCATGCGGCGATGAGTCCCCACGATACGAACGGATCCCAGAAGGCGTACATGATCGCGGGCCATGTGTGTCCGCCGCCAAAGTTTGCCTGGCCGGGAGGAAAGACACGCATTGCGATAGCAATGCTAATGGGCATGCAGGGCCACGCTACGACGAGAGTGACGATCCAGGGGCGCGCCTGTCTCCACTCAAGCTGGCGAAGCCAATCATAGCGCCATGCTGCGATGCCAATCGCGAACAGGAAGATATACGGTGCGAAATAGCCGAGCTGCAGCCCGATGATGTTTTTGCCTGCGGGAACGAATTGGCGAATGAGAAGGCTAGCGGCGCCGACAAGGGTCGCGCTCAGAAGCCATCGAGCATACGAGGGGACCGGACGCGGTGCGCGGGAGGATTGTGCGAGTGATGATCCGAAGGTGATCCGCCAGACGCAGTATGCGAGGGAAAATATCAGAAGAGCCTGCGCGAACCAGAGAGGTCCGTTGATGATGATGCTGTGATTCCAAAGGTAAGGGAAGACCATCCAGAACGCCTTTCCTTCATGTGTGGCAACCATGGCAACGGTGAGCGGACCGAGAATGAAGATGAAAGCGAGGAGCGGGATTCCGAGCCGCATGAAACGGTCTCTGATGAATTGCCCGTAACCTTTGCGCTCGAGCGAGCCTGGGGTGAAATATCCGGCGAGAAGAAAAAAGAAGCCCATGAAGTAGGCCTGATTGGTGGCGACGAAAAGAGTAAGGAGAATACTCGGCAGTTGGCCGGAGACGTGGAGCTCGTTATAGAACCAGCTGCCGGACGCGCCGTAGGTGATAGCCGTGTGATGGAGAATGACGAAGACCGTCAAGATGGTGCGTAGACGATCGATGTAGAGGTCGCGGGCGGGGGCTGTTCGGGTAAGGGTGCTATCGGAAGGGGCGGAAGTGATGCGTTGGATCTCCGCTGTTTCTGGCATGACACATGATACGGAGAAAGGAGGGAATTTGTTCGTGATTTCGATTCAAGCCACCCTCAACAGTTTCGGATGCGGCCCAGGATATCACCCGGATCGGTATCTTCATGATGCCCGGCCCCAGTATCGAGACCGGGGCACCACATTAATGATTGATCGTCAGTACTTAACAATTGCGGTGAAGGAGTCGGGCTTGAGACTTGCTCCGCCCACGAGTGCACCATCGATCTCGTCCTGACCGCAGAGCGCGGTGGCGTTGTCGGGCTTGACGCTGCCGCCGTAGAGGATGCGCATCTTCGATGCCACATCGTTGCCGAGGAGTTTGGCGACTTCGGCGCGGATGATCTTGTGGGCTTCGACTGCCATCTCCGGTGTCGCTGTTTTGCCGGTGCCGATGGCCCAGACGGGTTCATAGGCGATCACGACAGGCGCTGCAGCTTCAGGCGTAATGCCGGCGAAGGCTCCGGTGACCTGCGTCTTCAGCACCTGCTCGGTTTTGCCGGCTTCGCGTTCCGCCAGAACTTCCCCGATGCAGACCACGGGCACGATGCCATGCTTGAGGGCGGTGTGCAACTTCTTGTTGACGATCTCGTCGGTCTCGCCGAAGTACTGCCGGCGCTCGGAGTGGCCGATGAGCGTGTGTGTTCCACCGACCGCCTTGAGCTGAAGGATGGAAGTTTCGCCGGTGAAAGCGCCTTCTTCGGCGAAATAGATGTTCTGTGCTCCGACGGCTACATTCGATCCGTTGGCGGCTTCAATCACCGTAGGAAGAAGAACGGGAGACGGGAACAGGGCGATTTCATCGCGCGTGTGACCAGCAACGAGCGGCAGGAAAGCATCGACAAAGGCTTTCGCCTCGGCGGGGGTCTTGTACATCTTCCAGTTGGCTGCAATCAGTTTCTTACGTGCCATGTTATGTGGGGTCCTCAGGACAATTTTATCGGACGGAAAATGGGAGCAGGGTGATGGATGACACAGTAAAACAGGGCACAAGGGGACGAGCGGACAAGCGAACGAGCCGATAAAGGGGATAAGGTGACTGGGGCACGAGGGAACTACAGCAACGACTATAAAGAACGTTTGCTATTCTTTTCCTCTCGAGAGCTGAACCTGTGCTGCGTCGGGAGGAACTTCGCTTCGAAAAAAGGCCTCGCGGTGATCGGGATCGCCCAGGTCCATCTGGAATTGATGCCAGGTGCCATCCTGCAGCACGGCCATGTTCCACGCACCGGATACCGAATCAGAAAACTGCCAGACGATGTGATAGCCCTCTTCGTTCGTGAAGCCTTCCATGTCGGCCTGAATGATCGAGTCGCCACGCTGCCACAGGAACGTGCGCAGGGCGTGAAGAGAGGCAAGACCCTCTTCCGTCTCAGAACCAACAAGGTGCTGGAATGCGTAGATCGTCTTAACTTCCGCGAGGAATTCGTGGAGCCATTCGACGCCGTTTGCGGGTTTGCAGTCGCGCGTCTCTTCGATAAACTCTTCAATCTCGTCCTGCCCGATTGATCCATCGCTAACCGGGTTTCGCCCCAGCACGGCCACTTCCATCTCGCCATCCCCAGAGAGCAGGAGCGCGTCCCACACTTCTTCGGTTCCTTCCTCGACGCTCAGCTTGAAAGACGGGTGTTCACCTCGAACGGTTTGGGCGAGTTCCTGGAAAGACGGGAAGTCCTCGTGTTTCGATAGGATGCGTGTGTAGTAGCTCACTTGTCTGCTCCTGATTGAGGACGACGGTTCTTTTGACGGGAAGGGCTAGAAGTCGCTGCCGGAATCGCTGGGGTAGGAGCCGACACGGCTCCAGCGGGGCCGATTTCTGTAGATGCTCATTGCACCGGAGTTGAACCACAAGCGCAATGCACGTTGCAGAAAGCGCTGTCCCCAATAGCCGACTGCAATGGCGCACGCCGAGCATGCAAGCCAGATAGCCCAGCCGGCGAGTTCGGCGGTGGTGCTGGGGCAGTTGCCCCAAATGAAGTCGGGTCCGCAAGCGGCCTGCGAGGTGGGAATCAGTCCGCAGATGTAGTACAGCGAGACCGCGGCTGGGGGCGTGATAAAGACTGCCAGGGTGAAGCGGCGCAGAGAGTGGATGCCGAGGCACAGCAGTGCGGCCATGGAAGAGGCGACGAGTGTGGCGAAAGCGATCAACGCTTCTGCGAGGATGTCCATGCAACGGCTCCTAGCGCGAGGATAGCAGAACAAGATAGAGACAGGTGTCCGCATGGATAGGCCCGGCTGTGCAGGTTCGATGGCGAATTGTTGATGAGAGAGCTTTACACACAGGGGATCGACCGAGGTCGCTAAACTGAAGATTGCTCCCGATGCCTACTTTCTGCGAAGTCGCGCTGCCGGTGCCGCTGGACCGCACATTCACGTATGCCGTGCCTGAATGCGAGCACCCAGCGCGCGGCTCTCGGGTCATTGTGCCGTTCCGAAACGAAAAACTGATCGGTGTGGTGACGTTGGTCGACGTTGCGGAGCCGAAGGAGTTTGAGGCCAAGTTTCTGGAAGCTGTGTTGGATGATGAACCGCTGCTCGGCCCGCACCTGTTGGAACTGGCAGAGTGGATTGCCGGGTACTATCTTGCCCCGCTGGGGGAAGTTCTGCGTACGATGCTTCCGCTGATGGCGGAGGTTCGGCGAACGGTCTACTACCGGATTACGGATCTCGGGCGAGATTGGCTGGCTTCGATTCTGGATGGAGATGGGGACGAACTTCGATCCCACTCATCGCGCAAAAAGCGCGCGATGAATGGGGCACAGGTAGAGCCGAGTGTAGAGCGGAGAGTATTGGAGCGGCTGGCGGCGGGGGAGCCGGTGAAGGTGTCGACATTGCGGACGGCTACTTCGGCGAGCCTGGCGGTGCTCGCGGCGATGCTGCGCAAGAAGTGGATTGCACGTGAGACCTCGGCTGTGGAACGCGATGCGCGGAGAACGGAACGATATGCAGTGCTGGTCGCCGATGCGCGCCTACCCGCGCTTACGAAGCTGCAGCAGGCGATCATGGCTGAACTGGCTGCTAATGGAGGCGAACTGCCTCTGGCCGAGCTTCGAAAGAAAGAACTGCCATCCTCGACGTTGCAGACGCTGGTTCGGCGCGAAGTGGTGCGCATCGAGGAGAGGGCTGCGGCGTTTCGGCTGGGCGGAATTGAAGCGGCTGCGCAGCCGCTGACGTTAAACGAGTCGCAACTGGATGCGCTGGCTTCGATTGTTTCGAAGTTGGGAGAGTTTCATGCGTTTCTGCTGCATGGAGTGACGGGGTCGGGAAAGACCGCGGTTTATTTGAAGGCAATGCAGCGCGCGCTGGATCGAGGGCAGTCGGCACTTTTGCTTGTGCCGGAGATCGGGCTGACGCCGCAGACGGTGGGTTTGCTGGATGCCGCGTTTGGAGAGCGCGTGGCACTGCTTCATTCTGCTCTCACTCCGGAAGAGCGGACGGAGCAGTGGCGGCGGATTCATCGCGGCGAGGCGCCTATCGTTGTGGGCACGAGGTCGGCTATTTTTGCGCCGGCACAAAATCTTGGGCTGATCCTCGTGGATGAAGAGCACGATCAGAGTTACAAGCAGGAAGAGACTCCACGGTACAACGCGCGCGATGTCGCGGTGATGCGGGCGAAGGTGCAGGGCGCGGTGGTTGTACTGGGCTCAGCTACGCCTTCGCTGGAGAGCTGGCAGAACTCGGTGCAGGGCAAGTACACGCGCATTGAGATGAACGATCGCGTGAAAGGACGGCCGCTGCCCGAGGTTGAACTCATCGACATGCGGCGGGAGTTTCAGGAGACGGGGCAGGATCAGCTTTTCTCGCGTTCGCTTGTGGAGCAGACGCGGCAGGCGCTTGAGCGCGGCGAGCAGGCCATTATTCTTCTGAATCGGCGCGGGTATTCGTTTGCGGTGATCTGCCGCGCGTGCGGCAAAAAGCTTGAATGCCAGAACTGCGCCATCGCACTGACGCATCACAAACCCTCAGGCGAGGAGCAGATTGCGCGGGTGGGGCAGCGACTCGAATGCCACTACTGCGGGTATAAGCGCATGGTTCCTTCGAAGTGCCCGGAGTGTGAGAGCGAGCATCTCTACTATCTCGGCGCCGGGTCGCAGCAGGGCGAAGAACGGCTGACGGAGATTTTTCCTGGAGCACGGATTGGCCGGATGGACCGGGATACCGTTCGTGGCCGGCACGATCTGGAGCATCTGCTGGCGCGGCTGCACTCGGGCGAGATCAATCTGCTGGTGGGTACACAGATGATCGCAAAAGGCCATGACATTCACGGGGTTACGCTTGTGGGTGTTGTGGGATGCGATCACGCCCTGTCGATGCCGGACTTCCGGGCTGCGGAGCGCGTGTTCCAACTGATGACGCAGGTGTCGGGACGCGCCGGACGCGGAGAACTGCCGGGTCGCGTGGTGGTGCAGACTTACTATCCCGATCACTACGCGGTTGTTGCCGCGAGCAAACATGACTATGCGAGTTTTGCTGAGCGTGAACTGAAGTATCGGCGGTGGATGCACTATCCTCCATTTGGTGTGCTGGCGAATGTTCTCATCCAGTCAGAAAAGCTGGAAGAGGCGGCTGGATGGTCGGCAGAGATCGGGAAATGGTTTCAAAAGACAACGCCGGAAGGTGTGCGTGTGCTGGGGCCATGCACGGCGCCGATTGCGCGGATCAAAAATGTCTATCGGTTCCACTTGATTCTGAAGGCCAGTTCGAGAAAGGCGCTGAATGCTGCTCTGCGAAGGGCGCTTGCCAATGCGGATGAGGCAGGAATTCCACGGAGGAACATTGTGGTGGATGTGGATGCGCAGCGGCTGATGTGATTTGAGACCCGTATCCCTTCGTCACATTCCGTGTGGGCCGCGTGGCGCTAGAATTCCGCGGCGAGGAGGGAGCCATGGAATATTGCAATGCATTTATCGGAAAGGCCGATATGCCGACGCGCGCGGAGGTGGCGGAGGTTCTCGGGCCGAAGGTGAAACTCTGGGATGAGCTGATCGAGTGGATGAACGAGAAGGCCGGAGTTTCAGAACAGGAGTGGAAGGGTGTGGTGGTGAAGAAATACGGCTGGAGCCTGCGGCTGAAGAAGAAAGGCCGCAACATCATTTATCTCAGCCCCGGTAAAGACTGCTTTATGACCAGTTTCGTTTGAGTGACAAAGCGCTGGAGGAGGCGAAGCGCGCGCGCCTGCCGAGAGTTGTGCAGAACGCACTTGCGGCGGCGCCGCACTATCCCGAGGGGAATGGCATAAGGCTGCTGGTGGAGGGGGAAGGGAATCTCGCGGCGATCCGCAAGATAGCTGCGATCAAGGTCGCGAACTGATCGAATGCTCGATTGTGAGTTGATTCCGAATGCAATAACGGCCGCATCCGGGGACGCGGCCGTCTGGTTCGCCAACTTGCACGTACCCTCTTTTCAGCGCAAAGGGTAGAAGTGCTGATTATTCCGCAGCCGAGGATGCAGGCGCGTTCTCGGCGAGTGTGTGCAGTTCCTTGCCTGGTTTGAAGCGCACGGCTTTGCCCGGGGTAATGCTGACCTCGGTGCCGGTACGGGGATTTCGGCCAATGCCGGTTTTGCGTGCGCGCACGCTGAATACTCCGAAACCACGCAGTTCAATGCGCTCACCTGCTGCCAGGGCTTCTTTCAGCCCCTCAAACACTGTATCGACTGCCGCTTCGGCCTTGGTGCGGGGCAGGCCTGTGCGCTCGATCACATGGTGCACGATGTCTTGTTTAATCAAAGCGGTCACCTCGCTAGCGCGACTGTTTTCGACTGTACCACGCCCTACCGGACTGATGGTACTGCCTTTGGCTCATTTGTGGAACACCGGAGGCAATGATTTTTACATATTGTGACTAGATGCGGCAGGGAGGGCAGAAAAGGCTTCCTGTGACTCAAATCACGTATTCGATCGGCCAGAAGCTGTTTTTTATCAAGGTTCCGGCTTTGTGACTTTGGAGATAGGGCAAGTTCCTCGATTTGCACGGAGGCTCTATGCGAACGAAGAACTTTGCCGGATACTGGTGTTTCAGGTAATCACAGCCCGGATGTCTATGGTAATCACCCGGCATGTGAAAGCATGGAAGATGAAGGGGATAGCACCTGGCTGGGGAGAGCAGATCCCAGAGCGGCTGCTGGAAGACCCCATCGCTCATTGGAGCAATGCAAGGAGAGAAGCTCGATGCCCGCGATGTACAGTACAGAACCAATCCGAATCGGAGTGGTTGCCAATGAACCAATGCGGCTCGAAGGCCTCACCAGCATCTTCGAAAACCATGCGAAGCCCGGCGAAGCTCCTCTCATTCCAATCGTGGGAACGCTGGAACAACACCTCGACAACGACACCATTGAATACGTTCTGATTGATTGGAGCAGCTCTACGAAGAAGTTGGGCATACTGGAAGGCATTCGCCGCAAGCGGCCCAATCTACGCATGGTGGTGATCGGCCCCGACAGCAACGAGCAGGTGATGATGGATACGATCATCGCGGGAGCTCGTGCTTATCTGGATATGGGCGCAGGGCCGCGCCTGGTGCGCGAGGCGCTCGACGTTGTCATTTCCGGATCGATCTGGGCTCCACGCAAACTGCTTTCGAAGCTGATCGATCGCCTTCTCTCGGGTGAGGATGCCAGCGTGACCAGCCCGCGTCCTCACCTGACGGCCAGGGAAGAGCAGGTATTGCAGCTTCTGTTGCTCGCACGCTCCAATCGCGAAATCGCAGGGGAACTGGGGATCGAGGAGCGCACTGTGAAGGCCCACGTGGGCAAGCTGATGCGGAAGATCGGGGCGGAGAACCGGATTGAGCTCTCGATGCGCGCGCTGCACGGCTCGTACAAGCAATCCGTGCCGCACAACCACTATCAGCAGATTGCCGAGCCGGCAACGGTCTAGCTTTCCGGGCTTGAGGTCGGTTCGCGCTCGGCAGTAACCATAAAATCACCTGAAAATCGATTACTTCTATTCTAAAACCTTAGTACCCTTGTGTCGTTTTGGAATGTTACCCATAATGGTCTCAGAAACAACGCAGATCTGGGGAAAGGAGTTCCCAGGCACCATGTGAGTGAGGCCTGCGAACTCCTCTTTTTTTGATCCTGCAACCGTCTTTACTGCCTTTTTCTGGCAGGAACTCCGCACATTCAATTTTCCACGCCAAATCTGGTCAGGGGCGTTGTTTGCCTGAATCTGTGCATTCTGCTGGGCCGTGCTTGCTGTAGCCTATGCGGGTCGCGGGTGCAGTCGCTGTTGTACCAGATTGTTCGCCTGCTGAAATCCAGAGGATGCACATGCGCGACTTTGTCGGGAGCATGTTGTCCTAACAGAGAGCAGGCAACGTGCCGCGGGCTCGCGGTGTGCGGAAAAGTGAAAGGAAATCCCCAGATGAGAAAAATTATTGCTTCCCTTTGTCTTTGTTTATTGAGTTCGATGTATGCGAACGCAGCTTCATCCAAACAGGATTTGCAGGACAGGATCGACTCAGCGAAGAACGTGCTCGATCAGATCATGGACGCGCAGGACAAGACGATCCCGCAAAATATTCTTGAGCAGGCGACGTGCGTCGGCGTGGTGCCGGGAATGATCAAGGGCGCTTTCGTCTTCGGCGCGCAGTACGGGCAAGGCGTCGTCACCTGCCGCACCCCCCACGGCTGGAGCGCTCCGGTATTCATTCGGCTCGCGGGCGGTTCGTGGGGATTGCAGATCGGCGGTCAGTCAACAGACCTGATCCTGGTGGCGGTGAACAACCGAGGATTCCAGGACCTGCTTAAGAGCAAGTTCAAGATCGGCGCGGATGCTTCTGCGGCGGCAGGCCCGGTAGGCCGCGCAGGACAGGCGGCAACCGACTGGAAGATGAATGCCGAACTGCTGAGCTATTCCCGGAACAAGGGAATTTTCGCGGGCATCAGCCTGGATGGAACGGGCGTGTCGCAGAACAAAGTAGATACTGAGACTTACTATGGCTCACCACAGAGTTTCGAGAGTGTGCTGAAGGGCAATGTGGCTGTACCGGACGGTGCGGTCGAGTTTGTACGTGATGTTGCCCATCACTTCACTGAGGCAAAGCAGGCCCAGTAGATCCGGAAGCTTGAGACGAACGGGGGCGGCCTCCTGGGAGGTCGCCTCCGCTTTTGGCAGATTGTGGGATTTCAGTTTTGCCCTAGCCTTGGAGGCTTCTCCGTGCCATAAACTTGTCTTTGCCTCAAACGATGCAGAAGTCGCTCGAGTACTGGCTGGTTGTCGCGATCGCGCGCATTCTCGGAATCCTGCCGCGGTGGCTTGGACGCCTCTTTACCGGAGGGCTTGCATGGGCTGTGTTTCACGGAATGGGCAGACTTCGCCGGGTCGGTGAGCGAAACCTGCAACTCGCGCTGCCCGATGTCTCCGAGGAGAGGCGACGTGAAACTCTCCGGGGAGTTTACAAACATCTTGGCTGGCAACTTGTTGAGTTCTGCCGGATGCCGCACTACACGCGCGCGAATACGAAGGGTCACATCCGCACAGAGGGCCTGGAACACTTTCTGGCTGCAGAGGCTCTTGGCCACGGAGTACTGGTTCTTACCGGACACCTGGGGGCCTGGGAACTTTCCAGCTTCTATCACTCGCTGATGGGTCATCCGATGGGGATGGTGATCCGCAGGTTGGATAATCGCCGGCTCGATGAGTTCGTAAACAACATTCGCTGCATGCATGGGAATCGTGTGCTGCACAAAGACGATTTTGCCCGAGGCCTGCTGCACGCGATGCATGAAGGCGGGACTGTCGGAATTCTGATGGACACGAACATGACTCCGCCGCAGGGCGAGTTTGTGAAGTTCTTCGAGATTACAGCATGTACGGCATCGGGGCTGGCTCGTGTCGCGCTGAAAACGGGCGCGGCCGTGCTGCCGGGCTTCCTGCTCTGGGAACCGAAGGAGAAGAAGTATGTGCTTCACTTCGGGCCTCAGTTACACTTCGCGCGAAATGGAGACAGTGAAGTGGACGTGCTTGCAGCTACGCAGCAATGCAATGACGTTCTCGAGTCATGGATCCGCCGGTATCCGGACCAGTGGTTGTGGATCCACCGACGCTGGAAGACACGTCCACCGGGAGAAGCGCCGCTTTATTGACCGGGATGTCCGCAGTTGCTCCATCCTTATCCGGCGTCGTACCTTGGCTGACGATGCACTTCATTCGCCATCGAATCGCTGCAATTATTTTCGTCGCGTGCACGCCCCTCGCGGCTTCCCATCTTGTCACCGGCAACGGATTCGGGTTTGCCGTTGTATCGCCTGAAACGGGTGCGGTGACGAAGTTCTACGCGCATCCCTACAGCTTCATGAGGCCTGATCCACAGAATGCGCTGAGCGAAGGAGTCGAAACTGCCAATTTCATCACGAGTCTCGGCTGGAGCAGTAATCCCAGCAAGACGTCGGCTGACTACGTTGAAGACTCGCACATGATTCGGGTTCATTCTTCGCGTGGCGAATTGCTTGTCTTCATGCCCTTCGGATTCAGTCACGCAGCGGTGATTGTGGACGGAACGCCTACTGTTCCAAATGCAGCTCTTGCAATCAAGTATGGTCATCCAGTCACCTCAGAACATCAGCTTCAATTCGGCACGATTCATGCGACGTTGCTTCGATTCAAGGGCGTTGAAGAATCGTTGCTTCTGATTTCGATGAGTCCGGTGCGGCAGGCTGCCGCAGGGAAGCCGACTCTCCCAGGCACCTCCTTCGCACTTGTTTCCCTCGAGCGGAACGAAGATCCAGAGCGCGTGGGGCAGGAATTCGTGGAATGGGCTTCGGATCTTTCGCCGGACGCACTGGCGAAGCGCGAAATCGAGCAACTCGAGCATTGGCGCGTGAAACCTGCTATCCACTTCGCGTCCGAGCAGGAGCGGCACCTGTGGCGTCAGAGCGAGGTGATGCTGAGGATCGCGCAGTGCAGAGAACCAAACCGTCCAGGACAGTATGGGAATGGACTGATAGTTGCGGCGCTGCCGGATGGAGTGTTTTTCACACCATGGGTTCGGGACATGGCGTGGGCAACGGTGGCGCTGACGAGGATGGGACATCGCGATGAAGCGCGGGCGGCAGTGCTGGCTTACTTCAATGCGCGACCGACCGGGAAGATGCGGGCGGAGACCCGAGGTGCGGATTACCAAATTTCGATCGTCCGTTATTTTGGCGATGGGGCGGAGGAACCGTTTTTCACACAGGAAGGCAGCACCAATATTGAATTTGATGACTGGGGCGAGGCGCTGTGGGTGCTGGGCGAGTATTTGAAGCGATTCGACGATGCTGATCTGCTGCGCGCGGATACCTATCGCGGGAAGCTCTACGAGAGCGCGCGCGATTACATCGTCAAGCCTCTGCTTGCAAATACTGAAGTTTTCGGGCGCGGTTTGATTGTTGATGCTGATACATCCATTTGGGAGGAACGACAGAAGGATAAGAAGCACTTTGCGTTTTCAACGGCGGCGGCAATTTTCGGATTGCGAGAATTTGCGGAGGTTGCTCACCGTGCTGGAGATGAGAAGACAAGAGTTGAGCTGCAGGGCAAAATCGAGCAGTTGCAGAGCGGGTTCAATGCTGCGTTCATCCGGGGTGGTCACCTTCACGGCACGCTTGAAGAGGGGGTGAAGAACGACATTGATGGAGCGCTATTGCCGATCATCAACTTCGGAGTCGTGACCGACCCGGAGATCATTCGGGACGTCGCCGACCGTATGAAGCTTCTGCGGGTCGTTTCGGGTGGATACCGGCGCGTACGAGGCACTTTTACGGATCCGGCGATCTATGAGTACTGGTACGAACAGGAAGAATTTCTCTTCGTCGATTTCAGCCTGGCGGAACTCTATCGACGGCTGGGCAGAACTGCGGAGGCAGATGCGATGCTCGAGCGCATCGTAAAGAAGGCGGCTGCGGACCATGACATTATTCCGGAAATGTATGTAGCGGTTCCATGCAAACTTTTCCCGGGGAAGATCGGTGATCCGACAGGAGCGCTGCCGATGGTGGGGTATGGAGCCGGTGAGTTTGTGCTGCATTTGCTGGAGCGGGAGGACGCTGAGTTTCGGCGAGATGGAAGAGGCTTGGCCGCGCATTGAGTGAGATGGACGGGGTGGAAATCTGAGAAGGCAGCTGACTGAGTCTAATCGAGCAGAAAATATGCAGGCGCCCCGATTCGACGCCTGCATTGGAATCAAGTGATTTCAGCCGCAGCGGTGTGGATCCTCGCCCGGGTAGTTGCCCTGCACGCAGGGTACTGTGCTCAGGTACTCATAAATCGCGCGAAGGTCGTGATCTGACAAGTTTTGCAGATTCGGCCATGGCATAACCTGGAGGAGGTTGCCGTTAAACGGGGCCGGGATGCAGTTTGCATTCGGGGCGCCGGTGCAAGGTGGATGCAGTTGATCGGGGTCGATGCCGGTGCGAATGGTGTGCACGAATTTTTCGAAGCTGTCGCCTCCGATTGGAATTCCGCTCGCGTCGGGAGTGAGATTGCGCGAAATGATGTGCGCTGAGCCGGGGATCAGGGCGCCGAAGTCTCTGCCGCCGCCGAGGTAGGTAGCAGGGTTGATCTTTTCCTTCTGACTGAAGTAGGGATTGCCTCCGGGCGCGTATTCGGTTTGCGGACCGGCGGAATGACAGCCGTCGCAATCGCCAACGACGTTGACATAGTAGCTGCCGAGTCCGACGAGAGCGGCGTTCTTGCCTCTCATGTCGAGGGGAAAGGGCGCGGCATTCAGCCCGATCTGAATACGTGAATCGCCCGCTTCGGCTTTCGCAGGGGAGGGGAGAGTTGAGGCTGCGATCGCGAAGGTTGCGACGGCGGCGCATAGTCCGGTGATCTGATACAAGCGGGATCTGGTCATAGGTTCTTCCTTTCTGGCGGGTGAAACAGAGAATGTGAGCGGAGCAGCTCTCTTCAGCGATTGACAAGAAATTGTCCCGGGGGCTTGAGCGCTGAAGAGGGGAACGGAAGGCCATCCTACACAGCATCCATCGCGGTGTCTACGAATTGTTGGCCCGCACTGATGAAATGAGTGTGAAGAGCAATTCCGAATGTTTCTGATCGAAGTGGACTAAACAGTGAAAACCCTTGTGTCGAACCACTCCGGACGTGCGCCCACTCGATCGAAAGCGCTACGAGTGATTCCTGTTCTGTCGAACAGTTCGTTCACGGCATCGAGAAAGCCCCAGGGGCCGTGAGGGTCAACCGGGATGTAGCGATCGAGTTTGCTGAGACTTGCAAGGGCGTCGCGTTCGCCCCTGTGAATGGGATCTTCCAGCCAGTACCAGTCTTCGGGCTGGTCGGGGCTGAGAACGAATCCTGCTTTGCCGTCGGGGTGCTCACGGTCCCACCTTGCGTACCGGAATGTCTGGTTGATGCGATGTGCATAGAGTGAACGCATAAGCGTCTGGACACACATGCCGGAAGCCGGCGAATCCGCGGGTGAGTACGGCCACGAAGTGAGCCAGCAGCAATCATAGAGTTCGCCGAGAACGGTGAGATGGGTGATCACGCAGGGGCGAAGATCGCGACCTGAACCGGGCAGGACTTCCGCAATGATGGTGTCATCGATGTCGATGTAGATCGTGGTGTTTCGATACAAGTGCGGTAGCTCCGGATCTAGATAACTCTAAACCCGGCTGCTGCCTGATTTGAATTTCCTGCCGCAAGGCTCCTACCAGCGCGTGACGGTCAGCTGATCGAGGTAGACAGTCGCGCTGCCGTACCCGCCCATGCCATCGATCTGGAAGTTCGTAAGCAGCACCGATGCCCAATTCAGTGCAAAGGCAGAAGGTACGGTTTCATTGATCTGCTGCAGGATGCCATCGAGGCTGACGTTCTTGTAGGTGATGTTTCCGACGCTGTCGCGCGAGTAGTTAATCACCAGATGATGCCAGGTATTTGTGGTCCACTTCTGCGGATTGCAGGGAGCGGTGGAGTGCAGCCACTGGTCGACGGGGTAGTCGGGCGTGCCGGCATTGGTGGTGTAATCCCACGTGCTGCTATATCCATCGCACTGCACTCCGAAGATGACGGTCTGGCCGTTGGCCATGACCTGGTTCATATCGAATTCGAGGTTGGCGATGTCGGTGGAGGGAGAGGCGATGTAGACCTTGACGTCATAGGTGAAGTTCGTGGCCACGGTATCCGTGCCGAAAACAGACCAGTAACGCTCACCGGCGGAGTTCTGGAAGCTGATGCCGAACTGGCGCGCGGCGCCGCTGATGGATGGCTTGCGGACCAGTGCCATGGTTCCGGTGGAGATTCCATTGGTGGCTCCGTCCTGCGTCATCGACCATGTGTAAGCGGATTGAATGTTCTTGACGATGGTGGTCTGGGGTCGGCTGTTCTTCGCTGAGGCGGCGAGGCAGAAGGGAATGAGTGCCATAGCGACCGCGAGGCGCTGAGGGAAGATGCAGATCAACTTCATAATTGTGCCTTTTTCGGAGAAATTCCCGAGCGCTCGAATACGGCTTACACGAGGCAGGCACACCTGGGGCTTTCCGGCGTGCAGGCAGGTTGAAACTCAACTACTCGACTCGAACATCGAACCCTGGAGTTGTTGAGTACGTTAATCCGAAGTTGAGTCTAGCGTCAATGGGATTTTGCGGAGGGTAGCCGGTGTTTGGGATGCCCAGACTGCAGATTATCCCTCCCGCAACGCCCGGATGGGATCGAGGCGGCTTGCTGAATCGCGGGCAGAGAGCACGCGACTGCGGCGACCAGCACCAGCGCGAGTGAAGCGCCCAGAAGGCTCAACGGGTCGGCGGGACTGAAACCCATCGGAGATGAGTAGCTCGTAAATCCGCTGAAAGCGGACGTTCGCGCTTCGTAGTCCTTCAGGTTGGGATAGGAGATGGGCAGAAGACTGCCGGACTGCTTCTGAGTTTTCAGGTCAGTGGCGTAGCTGGAGGCAAGTGTAGAAGGGTCGTGGGCCGGAAGGGGATGAAGCAGGAGGGTGTTGACGAGAGTGAATACTGTCGTGGTCGCGCCGATTCCGAGGGCCAGTGTCAGGATTGCGAAAACGGAGAAGATTCGCGATCTGCTCAAGCTGCGAACGGCAAACTTGATATCGCTGAAGAGGTCGTACGCCAGGTTGAAATGCTTGTCCATCACAAGGGCATTGCAACATCAGCGAATTTTGCGGGCGATCAAGAATGGTTAAGTAAGGTAAAGATTTGTAAACGAAAAGCCCGGCCGGAGCCGGGCGAAATTCCAACGGGGGAAAGCGGAGGTTCGCCAAAGTTCCGTGGGCCGCGTTTTCGACGTTATGCAGCGACTAGTGCGAAGCCGCAGGAGGCAGAGCGAACCTACGCGTATTGAACAGGGTGGTCGTCTCGCCTGGAGCCTCTACATAAAGCATCAACACTGCAGCTCGCGGTCCGTTGAAATAAGGGATGTGGATCGAGTGGGGTCCCGCGACCAAGGTGACTTCGCCTGAGCCAGATTTGCCAGGGTGGATTCCATCGAGATCGATGACACTCTTGCCGTCAATCTCGAGTCGTGCACCGTCGTCGGCGATCATCTGGAAATGATAAGCACCGGGATTGGTGATCCAAAATCTACCGTAGTAGTCGAGTCCTACCCACTCACCTCGAGTGGTTATGTTGGGCAAACCCATGCCGATTATGTTTGCATCACGCGTGACGGACAGGAAATCTGTGTAGACCATACCGAGCGGACTGAGACGCCGAAAGTCGGGTATGTGCTTTGTGTTAGGTGGAATCTCGTATACGTCTGCACAAAGTCCGGTTGCGCTTGGCACTGTCGATCCAAAAGAATTGCCTCCCAAAGAGATCAAGTTTCCCTCACTACCTGCCAGAACAGTCGTGTTGCGCGGCTCATCGCTCGAGACCGCAAATACAATGGGCGGCTTGGAATTCTTTCCCTCTGGAGGACTGACGAAATAGCCATGGCGGTAAGAGAGCTTCACTCCTCGACGATGAACCTGTATTTGAACTGTATGGATTCCAGGGACCGACTGATCAGGGCCAGGATTATAGGCAAGCTGATAATGAGCGGTGTAGGAGAGCATGCAACTGCCTTGAACCAGGCCAGGAAAATCTGTTTGTGGCAAATCGGGCGAAGATGATGTTGAAGAAGGATCGACGATGCGGAGAGTCGAAATAGTTTTCGACACTCTTGGCGTTCCTTCGACTTTGTCGAAAACTTCAAAATCAGCCGGAACAAGGTTGAGAACGAGATGATCATGTGCGTCAGCCGCGATCACGTCGACGACTACTTCGCTCCTGGTGAGGCGCAAAGTGTATGGAGAATTCTGTAAGCTGTCAGAGCCCTGCTGCCCTTCAGCCGAGGTATATTGATGCCCAGTTAACAATGTGATCAGAGAGATCGCGATGATCGTCTTTGTCATCATGCAGTCAATTATCGCGGTCGTATCGTTGCCCGATACGAAAGTCTGACAATTCTTGGCGTTCGAGACGACTGAGTTCGTCACCGGAGAACCTGGATCACTTTTGAAATAAGTGATATCTCAGAGCAACGAAAAGCCCGGCCGGAGCCGGGCTGAACGCAGAATTACGATCGGGATTAAGCCATGGCTACGATCTGCGGAGTTGCAGATGCGGCAGCCGGGACGGGTTCTGCAGGCGTGGGATGCGCGGGGATGTGTGCGCCACGCGTGAGGCGATGAACGAAGTGGTAAGGCGGCCAGGGACCGGATAGCTGCATCTGGCAATCCTTCATCATCGCGCTGGTGGTCTGGAATTTGTTCTGATAGCGCTCCACGCATTTGCGATCGATCAGGTGAGCAACATCTAGAACCATCTTGCCGGATTCAGTGAGCCGACAGCTGACCTCTTCATCCAGAGGAGCAAACAGGCGGTGCATCTGGAAGCTGACTGCGCGTGCCCGGGTCTGTCGCTCACGCTGGCGAGTTGCCGTTTCGCGGAGGTTCGTGAGGTATTCGCGACCTACCTTCTCGGGATTAAGGTAGGAAAGCTCGCGACAGCTGCAGTCATCCACCAGGACTTTGAGGTGCATCTCGGTCTTTCCGCGGAGTTTATCGATGTTGCCGAGGAATTGGCGCTGGTTGGACCGGATGGACTTGCGGAGGCTTTCGTCGTCGTTGAAGATGGTGCCGAATCGGAAGGGAAGAACTGTGGAGTGTTTGAAACAATCAGCGATAACTCTTGCGTGGTCGACCCCGGATTTTTGATTGAGTGTTTCTGCGGGATTATGCTCGCTGACGATAACGGCTAGATCACTGGCTGGGTAAAGGAAAACCTGATTTCCGCTAACCCCGTGGACTGACTCAAGCGGAACTGGTTTTCGGTGGCGGGCTAGTTCTGGGAAGGCTTGTTTCTCACCAATGCAGTAGGCATACCATGCCATATGGAGGCACTCCGTGTGCGGACAAGCTGGTAAGCCAGCCGCTCGTTAGTGAAGCTCTGTGAACTCAGTTTGGACAACGGTTCGACACAGGGCGAAATATCCCCAATTGAACTACCGGAATACTATCCCTCACATAAGACGACTGGCAATGTTCTGCATCACGTTCGCCTTAAAAGGTGAGTAGGGAAGCCAAAAGTGTTTTCATAAGAGGAAAACTTACTCGCACCCTATCGAAAATCGTGCATATTAGGTCAATTTGTTTCATTTTGTGGAGAATCTTAAGGGTAAATAGACCCGAAACGGCTTCGAAGCATCGGGGTATGCCCGACTACGGTCGCATGAGGTAGGCGATCCGAACCACGAGCAGGGCTGTAAAAAGAGCCGAGATGATCAACAAAACGGTGACCAGGCGCATGAATTTGGAAGTGCGTCTTGCCAGGTTCACCAGCTGTTCTGCCAACTCAGCCTGATCGGCAGCGTGCTTCTGGACTGATTCCTGCAGTGCAGCGAACTCGTCCTCGATGCGCCGGATGGCTCGCTTTTGCTCGCCCGTGTGGAACGTCAAGGCCCGCTGATCGGCCTGGAGGCTTGCGATTGCCTCCTGCATGGGCTTAAGGTCAACCTCCTGCCCGTGGCGATTGGCGATGAGGTTGGCGGCTGCTCCCGCAACATTGCCTTCAAGCAGGGGCAACAGGTTTCCGACGAGGGGCAGCATCGTTTTAGCAATCCCGACGGCGCGTTCCAGCTTTCCGGGCTTCGGGGGGACGGGGCGGGCGAGTGCATTTGTGGCGGATTTGGGCACAGGGGTCTGCTTTTGTTTCGGAATGACGGTTGGGGGCGCCGCCGGTCTGGCTTGTGGATCGGGTTTTGGCGCTGCCGATTCGGGGCCAAGGTTGGGTGGCGTGGTGCCCTCGGGACGGATCAACGCTTCGGGACTGTCGTAGTTCGCATGCCTCACCTTTGGTCCACGCGGAGTCAGTGCGCCGGGCGCTTCAAACTCCGAGATAATATCCGTCGGCTTCCTGGTTTTATCCGCCGGGTCGTTCGGATCCGGCCCAAGGGGATCAATCATGAGGCACCGTTAACTAAATATAGGGGAATCAACCCAAACCAGCATTCTGAAAAACCGGGATGAATTCCGTATTCTGAGGAGCGAGGAGCAAAGCTTGAGATCCGTACTTGTCCGTCCGCTACGGAGTTTGCAGCGCAACGTTCTTGCCGGGCTGATCACGGTGGGCCCGCTGTTTGTGACGTGGCTGGTTTTCAGTTTTCTGCTGGATAAGCTGGCGAAGGCGGGGCAGCCGCTGGTCTACGGGCTGCAGACGATGTTTCCGGAAGCGTGGCTGAGGCAGCCGTGGATTCAGCCGGTGTTGGCAATCGCTCTAACCCTGCTGGTGCTGTATGTCCTGGGAAAGGTCACCTCATTGGTGATTGGACGGCAGGCTCTGGGCCTGTTCGAGTCCGTTCTGGAGAGGTTGCCGGTTGTGGCGAAGGTCTACACGTCGGTGCGGCAACTGCTGGACTCGATGATGGCGAAGAAGGACACGAACCAGCGCGTGGTGCTGGTAGATTTTCCGATTGCCGGCCAGAAAAGCATCGGGTTTCTCACACGAACTCTTATAGATGCGAACACGGGCGAAGAACTGGCAGCCGTGCTGCTGCCCAATGCAATCAATCCGACCTCGGCATTTTTACAGCTACTGCCGATCAGCCGCGTGACGATGACGGACCTGAACATGGAGCAGGCCATGAGCATGCTGCTGACGGGCGGTGCCGTTGCGCCGGAGAAGATTGCATTTTCGCCATCGCCGATGCGGGAGATGTCGAAGACCTTGTGAGATGTTTCGTTTGGCTCGGTCGCGCCCACGGGGCTGCGTTTCAAGGCGCCGGGGTCCTGAGGCTATGCAGGGACTGGGGCCGAAGCCATCGAGGGCGTCAATACGTTTCACACCGGCAGAATCGGCAGCAAAGGGAAAATGCGGAGGAATCGACGCGTTTTGGTTTGCATGAGCAAGGCGAGCAGGATTGATCGAACCAGACGTTTATGATGGACCTTCTTCGAATTCCCAAGGAGGGCTTGCACTGAAATGCGTCTACGCACTGCAATCTGGTTGCCTATTGCTGTCTTGAGTGTTTACCCCGCTTTAGCACAAACAAAATCCGCAGCGTCCGCTCCGCAAAACTGGGTGGGCACCTGGGCTGCATCGCCGTTTGATGGCGACCCATGGCACGGAGTGCCGACGATTGTCGACTCGACGCTGCGGGAAATTGTGCACACGTCGATCGCGGGTAATGCGGTTCGAGTTCACCTGACGAATGAGTTCGGGAGAGAGCCGCTTCGCGTAGACGCAGTGACCGTGGCAACGAGCACGGGAACCAGCAGCGTGGATACTGCGACTCTGCATAATCTGACCTTCGGGAATTCGCCTTCTATTGTGATTCCCGCGGGCGCAGAAGCAGTCAGCGATCCTGTGGTCATGCCGATTCCTGCGGCGGCGAACCTCGCGGTGAGTATCTACCTCCCGCTGCAGCGGGTGAGTAATGTTTCCGTGCATTCGAGCGCGCAGCAGGACAACTTCATTGCGCAAGGGAACCATGTTCGGGATGCCTCGTTCACCGAACCGGTGGTTACGCCTTCGTGGTACTTCCTGAAGGGAGTGGATGTTCAGGCATCGGAGGCAAACGCAGCGGCGGTGGTGGCATTTGGCGATTCGATCACGGATGGAGCGCTGTCGACCCAAAATGCGAATCACCGTTGGCCGGATTACCTGGCCGCGCGACTCAAGGCGAATCCGGCGACGGCGAATCTTTCGGTTCTCGACCAGGGTATCGGCGGCAACTGCATCCTGATTCACTGCGTTGGCCAGAACGCTCTGGCTCGGTTCGACCGGGATGTGCTGGCGCAGACGGGTGTGAAGTACCTGATTGTGTTGGAAGGAATCAACGATATCGGCAGACTGCACAGCCCGAACTTGCCGGAGTATAAATTGACGGCAGAGGATCTCGAGCAGGGGCTTATGCAACTGGTCGCGCGTGCGCACGTGCACGGGATAAAAGTATTCGGGGCGACACTTACGCCCTATAAGGGAGCAGGCTATTTCACGGAGAAGGGCGAGCAAATTCGCGAGGCCTTGAACCAGTGGATTCTGACTTCGGGTGTGTTCGACGGGACCATCGACTTCGACAAGGCAACGCGCGATCCGGCGAACCCGCTGGTGTTTTCGCCGCAGGCGGACGGGGGAGATCACTTGCATCCGAAGGATCCGGGGTATCAGATCATGGGGGATGCGATCGATCTCAGCCTGTTCCGGTAGATTTCGGAAAGCCGTTCGATTCTCAGACGGCATGTGGGAGCGGGTCCGATCGGGCCGCTCCCATTGTTTTTGGCCGATGCCGAAGACGCAGCAACGGGCTTTCTAGAACCTAAACTGTCCAAAATGCAGCAGCTACGGCGGAGATATTCCGTGACCGGGAACACTTTGGGGGTGTGCCGGTGTCTAAGAGAATAGGCGCGCGGGGCAATCTCAGAGCTTCGCACCCTTCGCGCTCGGATAGTACGGCGCCGGGCAGGTTTTGCAGGTCCGGGATCAACTACCGCAGCGGGAAGCGCACTGGCATGAACGGAGTGAAGAGATGCCAAGTGTGGCGCTGATGCGGTAACGTGGGGGGAACTGGATTGCAGGCGGATCTCACCATGGGCAATATCGCAAGCGCGCTGTCACTTCAACCCGACGAAGCCGCACTGATCGCAGAGTTGCAGGCGGGGTCTGAAGAAGCGTTTGCCTGGCTGATTACTCGTTTTCATCAGCCGATCTACTCTCTTCTTGCGCGCACATTGCACGATCGCGCCGACGCGGCCGATCTCACGCAGGAAGTCTTTGTTAAGGTTTTTCGCGGAGTGGGGCGTTTTCATGGGGAATCTTCTCTGCGCACGTGGATTTACCGCATCGCTCTTCACGAGGCATCAAACCAGCGGCGCTGGTGGATGCGTCACAAACAGCAGGAAGTACCAATTGAGCAGGAGATCGGTGACTGCGACTCAGGCGGCTCGATGAAGTTGAAGGAGACGCTGGTCGATCCTGGCGAGTCTCCTTTTGAGATGGCACTGCATGCGGAGAATCGGGCGCGGGTTGAAGCGGCGCTCGGCCAGGTCCAGGAGCCATTCCGCACAACGCTGATACTCCGCGACATTGAGGGATTCGTTTACGAAGAGGTAGCCGAGATTCAGGGGGTGAATCTCGGAACAGTGAAATCGAGGCTCGTGAGGGGACGAGCCCTTTTGAAGGCCATTCTTGAGGAAGCTCGTTCCACTGAAGCTGCTGTATCGCATCGTGGGTTTGAGGTTTCTCTCGGAGAGGAGGCGAGATGAGCGACTGCAACTCCATTCAGCCGAAGTTCTCGGAGTATCTCGACGGCCGGCTGACCGGTCACGAGATGCAGAGCATCGCCGCCCACATTGAAAGCTGCCAGGATTGTTCAATCGAGTGGGCAGGTCTAAAGAAGACGCAGATGGCATTGGCCTCCCTGGGCCCGGTGCCGCAACCCGAGGACCTGCTCCTGCGGGTCCGGGTGGCTGTGAGCCAGGAGCGCGCACGGAGCCGCCGAAGCCTGTTGGAGAGGTGCAAGCTGGCATGGGACAACACCATCGGGCCGTTTGTATTGCAGGCGGCAGCCGGGTTCGCCAGCGCTGTGCTGTTGCTTGGCACCGTGACGGTGCTGGTGGGCATGTTCACGCGACCTGAGATGGCGCACGGCGCTGACGAACCGTTGGGTATGGCGACTGCTCCCCACTTTCTTTATCTTTCTTCAGCCGTGAGCAGCAATGATCAGATCCGTGAAGTAAGTGGCTCTGTGGTGGTTGAAGCGTACATCAACGGAGAGGGTGAGGTTTACGACTACCGCATTGTCTCCGGTCCCGTGGACGACAAGACCCGCGAGCAGGTCGAGAACCTGCTCCTCTGGAGCCATTTTGAGCCGGCGCGCTTTTTCGGCCAGCCGGTCCGCGGGCTGGCGGTGCTCTCATTTTCGGGCGTCTCGGTCCGGGGATAGATTCAAAGACCAATGTTGAAAGCCGGTCCTTGCTTTGATGCGAGGACCTTTCTTTGTGCATTGTGCTTCGTCTAGCTGTGTGTTCCCTGGATTTTTACGGTGAGTTGCCGGCGGGATGCCTGCGTTTCCGATGCACTCTCTGCCCGGCTTCGACCCGTCGAATGCCGTAGACTTCATGCAAGGTCCTTGTTCATGCCGTTAAGCCGTTTTCCTATCGTTGCCAGCACGCTCGCGGTCGCAGTTTGTTTTCTCTCAATATCGGACGCTTCGGCGGTCTTTGCTCAGTCTTCGAGCAGCAGCCAGCAGGGCTCATCTTCGCAGCCCGTCCAGGAAAGAGCGCCATCTCTAGTCGATCCGGCTGGTCCGACGATCTCGCTGATCAGCTCTGAACAAGTCTTTTTTATGGCGGCCACCTTGAATGCCTGTGGGTACGATGAGGGGCTTGACGACAGTGCTCCGGTTCGCAAGCGGGTCCGGGATGAGATGAACGCGGCATTTGCCAAGAGCGAAAAAGCCCGTGCGAGCAGAGACAAGATCTGTCTCTATATCGCACAGCATCGGATGAGCGGCTCGGAGCGGGATATCTCCCAGTACATTTCATTAGCGCTCTATCTCAGCCCACCGCCGGCATTGGAAACAACCGTTGAACTGCCGGAGATGCCGCCCGACTCGACCCAGGTGGTCGAGATCGTTCCGTTGTTGAAGGACTTTGCCCAGGCCGTCGATTTGCACGGGATCTGGCTCGCTGTGCGTCGTACTTATGACGATGAGACCAACAGCCTCCATGATCCGCTGTCGAAGATGATTGTCTCAACCAATCTCTATCTCAAGATGCCGGCTTCAACGTACTCGGGGCGGCGCTTCATCGTGCTGATCGAGCCTATGCTCTCGCCGAAGATGGTGAATGCCCGGATTTACGGTACGGATTATGTGGTGGTGTTGTCGCCGGTAAACGGCACGATCGACATGCAGGATGTGCGGCACGTCTACCTGCACTATGTGATCGAGCCGCTGCTTTATTCGCGCACGAATGCCATTGATCGCATGCAGCCCATCCTGAAAGAGGTTCGGGAAGCTCCGCTTGAATTCCGTTATCGGTCCGAGACGGTGCCGCTGGTCGTTGAGTGTCTGATAAAGGCAATTGAAGCGCGGACGTTGAACACGGGGATTCCGGACTACAAGATCCCAGCGGGAGTGAGCCGCTCCGATCTGCCCCGCTACGAGCGCGAGCGCCTGGCAACTGTGCAGAAACAGGAGGCAGTCCGAGTCGCTGCCGTACAGCACGACATGAAGCAGGGATTCGTGCTGACGCAGTACTTCTTCGAACAGATGATTCAATTCGAAAAGGACGCTGCCAGTCTTCGCGACACTATCGGCGAAATGGTTTACGGGATGGATATCCAGCAGCAGGTGCATCGCGCCAAACAGACCGAATTCGATCAGAAAGCCGATGACGACGTTTTGAAGCAAGCCAAACCGCGAGTGCTGACGGGTCTGGACCTGGCCGAGGCGAAGCTGCAGGAGGGCGATATCGCCGGGGCAAGCGGGATTGCCCGCAAAGCGCTGGCAGAGAAGACCGATACGATCGCCTCCGTCGGCGACGAAGCGCGCGCCGATTTCATCCTCGCGCGAGCGGCGATCATGACAGGTCATCCGGAGGATGCGATCGACAAGTTTCAGAAGACGATTTCAATGAGCAAGGAACCTAGGCTCGTCGCCTGGTCTCATATCTACCTGGGGCGCATGCTTGACCTCGAATGTAAGCGCGACGAGGCAGTCAGTGAATACCAGCAGGCGCTCGCCAGCCGGGACGGGCAACAGGATACGCGCCTTGCGGCCGAACGCGGGGTGAAAGCCGCATACGCGGTAAAGGGGCACAGTTGCGAAGAGGATGCGGATGGGCCGGACGTCGGTCAACCCCCGAAATCCGACTCGTCCGCGCCACAGGGCAAGCCCAAACCACAATAATCGCGCGGCAGAGCCTGCCAAAGAGGCCCTTCGGCGACGAATCAGGGGACGCGTGTCATGAAAAGCTTGCTGCACGCATCAAAGATTTGAGCCTTCACGCTTCCCTGGGGAATGCGTCCGGCGAGGCTTACCCCCTGGAGGATCGATGCGTCGACGTGATTTCGTCCGTGCCGCACTCGCGGTCGGTGCCGCTCCCAAATTTCTGCTGAGCCAGCAGGCTGCTCCTGCTCCTCCTCCGCCCGAGCCTGTTCCGTGGCTTCTTGGCCTCAACTCTAAGACCCCGATGCCGCATGTGGAGGCTGCTGAGCAGGTAGCCACTGTGGAACTGCGCTTCTTTCCGCCGCAGCAAATGGCGACTCTCACGCGACTGAGCGACGTGCTCATGCCGCCCATCGGCGACAAGCCGGGCGCTGTGCAGGCGCAGACCCCGATGTTCCTCGACTTTCTGATCGGCAGTTCGCCCGAAGAGCGCAGGCAAGTCTACAGCAGGGGACTGGATTGGCTCGATGCGGAATCCAGGAAGAAGTTCAATGTGGAGTTCGCAAGGATCACCGATGCGCAGGCCGGTGAATTACTGAAGCCTTGGCTCCGTACGTGGCTCAACGACCATCCGCCCACCGAGGAGCATGCAGATTTCGTGAATATCGCGCATGACGATATCCGGACAGCGACGGTGAACTCCAAAGAATGGTTTGTCGCGCCGCAAGTGGGGGCGGAGCCGAAGACTGAGGAAGAACTGTATTGGTCGCCGATCCAACCTGACGTCACATCGCAGAATGCCCACTCATCGGGTGTGCAGCCGCATTCGCGGGCAATCCCGCCCTCGGGTCACCGGATGCCTTCCTACCAGCGGTGAAGGCCACGGAGAATGATCGTCGAGAAAAATTGCCATGTCGACTGAGACGTACGACGTTCTAATTATCGGTTCGGGGCATTCGGGCGGAATGGCCGCCAAGATGCTGACTGAATATGGAATTCGCTGCATCATGCTGAACGCGGGCCCGGTAGCTGACGTGACGCGCAACGCCGAACGGAAGCCTGCATATGAGTTGCAATTCCGCGGCTTTCGGCCACCGGGACAGATCGAACACGTTTTTCAGTCGAATGGTTTCAATGCAAACATCTGGGTGGATGAGCGGGAAGTCCCGTACACGCTAGAGACGGACCAGCCGTACAACTGGGTTCGGGTGCGGCTATTTGGCGGAAGGTCTCTATTCTGGTCGCGCCAGTCATTCCGGCTGAGCGACTACGAGTTCAAAGCGAAGTCGCATGACGGGTTCGGGGAAGATTGGCCGATCAGTCACACGGACCTGGCGCCCTATTATTCGCGCGTCGAAGGCATATTTCGCGTAACGGGCGCGCAGGACGGGGTGCCGCAGTTGCCGAACGGGAATTTTATTCCCGATGACGCGCCGTGGACTCTCGCATTGCAACGCTTCATCGAAGTAGCCAAGCCGCGTGGAATTCCCGTTTGCAAGCAACGGAGGGCGCAAGGCCGTGATGGATTGGCGAGTTCAGTGAACCTGCTGCTTCCGGATGCGGAGAGCACCGGAAAGCTGACCTCCATTGCAAATGCCGTTGTACGCGAGCTGACGGTGGACAAGAACACGGGACTGCCGAACGGGTGCAGTTTTGTGGATCGCCTCACGCATCGCGAGATGAGCGTCAAGGCGCGCGTGGTGGGGCTTGCGGCCGGAACGCTGGAGAGCACGCGCATCCTGCTTAATTCGAATCTGGCGAATTCGAGCGGAGTCCTCGGGCACTATCTCATGGATCAGGTGTATGGTCCGGGCGTTCTTGCTTCGGTTCCTGATGCGCGCAAAGGAAACATCAATGCGTGGATGGGGTCCGCCGCAATTGTTCCGAGGTTCAGGAATATCAATACAAAGAGCGATAAGTTCCTGCGCGGCTATGCGATCAACACGACGGCTTCCGTCGAAGCGATTCCGGCGCGGAACTTCGCAGCCTATGGCGCCGAACTTCAGCGCAAGCTGGACGAGTACTACGGCAGCGGCTTCTATATGACAATCATGGGCGAGGTTCTTGGTCGGTACGAGAATCACGTGCGCCTCGACAAGGGCCGGAAAGATGCATGGGGAATTCCAGTGTTGCACGTGGACACGAAGTACACCGACAACGAATTCAACATGGCGAAAGATGCGGTGGAGACGGCCTGCGAGCTGGCGGATGCCGCGGGTTTCGAAGTGTTATCGAAGAATGATAAGCCCAACCCTCCGGGATACAGCATCCACGAAGTAGGTACGTGCAGGATGGGAAACGATCCGAAGAAGAGCGTGTTGAACAAGTACAGCCAGAGCCACGATCACAAGAATCTGTTCATTGTGGATGGTGCGCAGTTTGCAAGCTCGGGGTGGCAGAATCCGACCATGACGATCCTCGCACTCTCGATGCGCGCCTCTGAGTATATTGCCGGAGAGATGATGCGACAAAATCTCTGAAGTGATAAGGGGAGCAATGAGCGCTCCCCCTGAATGATTCCGGTCAGCTTGAATAATCAGTATCCGGTTCACAAGTAGTTCAGAAGCGAATTTCAGGACCGAATGTTACGCGTAGATTGTTATAGGTTCCATTATTGAAGTACATCTGATCGCCCGCTTCGACACGAAGACCGATGGGCCCGAAGAATCCTTCGATACCTCCGCCCGGGTAAGCCGCGAAGTGGGTTGTTCCACCGCCGAACTGATCGAACGAGTTGCTGAAGGTGTCGCCGGAAACGGTGGTCGTCGAGCTATGGCTGAACTCAGTGAATCCTACTTTTCCTGTGACAAATGCACGGAACGGGCCCGAGGTGCCGAACTGGAACTTCGGTCCAAACAATGCTGTCAGCGGACGAGTTCTGCTGGATACGGTGGTGCTGGTCACGCTGCCGGAATTGTTCCCGGTGTTGATCGCGGTGTAGTTCTTCTCAAAGTCGTAGTTCATTTCAGCTTCAAGAGCGATATTCGGATGTACGTTGAATCCAACCCTGCCGCCGAGTCCCAGGAAGTTGACTGCGCTGCCGCCGGAAGGACTGACACGGAATAAATCGCCGTATATGCCGATGGAGCCGTGGTTGTTGTCCCAGCTGTGGTTAGGTGGATTCTGCGCATATTGCGGAGGAGGAGCAGGGGGCGGCGTCTGATCATCCTGCGCGTTAGCGTTGATTGACAAGGGAAGTGCCAGAAGCGCTACGAGTCCGGCACAGCCAAGGATGCGATTCATGAGAGTGTGCTCCAAGGTTGAGTTATCCTCGCCGGAGACTGCTCTCCGGTCGAGAAGGGTTCGCGAACGTCACGCTTTGGCAGATGCCGCAGCGCCCGAACTCGTTTCTAGATGCCTTGGATTTGCAGCGGGTTGGCAGTTTGTGGGGTTGCCTGAACTCCGTCACTTATTTGCTCTTTAGAAGGCAGCTGTTGAGAGTTGCGGTCCCTTGTGGGTTTTGAGTGGGACAGTTCGCTTGGATGCCTTGGCGCGTCTAAGGAATAATTGCAGTATTACGCGTGCGAACCGCACCGGACCAGGAGGGGCGGTGCCGGTTGCCGGGATCAGTCCAGCAGAGGATACGTGGAAGCGGTTCTAACTGAATTAGAAGCAGCCATCGGGCATCGTTTTTCCCAGCCCGAATTGCTGCTTTGTGCCTTGACGCATCGGTCGCTGGCCAACCAGCAACAACATACCGGCAGTGCCAGTTCCAGTGGCCTTTCCGCTGACAACGAACGGCTTGAATTTCTCGGTGATGCAGTGCTGGGGCTGGTCGTCGGAGAAGCATTGTTCCTGAGCCACCCCGAGTGGCAGGAGGGTGAACTGACGCGCGTGCGGGCACAACTGGTCAGCCGGCAGCATATGGCACGAGTTGCAGGGGTATTGTCCCTTGGCGATCATTTGCGCCTCAGTCGTGGAGAAGATCGCAGTGGCTTGCGCCGGAAAAGCACGGTACTCTCAAACACCATGGAAGCCGTGATCGGGGCGCTGTTTCTCGATGGCGGACTGGAGTCAGTACGAGCCTTTGCGCGCCGTTACGTTATGGGCGACACCGTCGAGGAACTGGCGGAACAACTGCGTTCCGGAGCAGCGTTGGGCAACTATAAGTCGGCGCTGCAGGAGCGGCTTCAGGCAGACCATGCCGGTGCGCCGGTCTACAGGGTGAAGAATGAGAGCGGGCCCGATCATCGCAAAAGGTTCCTGGTGGAAGTCAGATTGAAACCGGCCGATGGGGAGCCGGGGAAACCTTTGGCCCGAGGTACTGGAACCACAAAAAAGCACGCGGAGCAGGATGCTGCTCGCAAAGCGCTGGTCCGTTTGAGTGGCGGCGCGGCTACTGCGGAGGAAGCCGCTGAGATGGAGGACCAAGAGACCGAATGAGTGTCTCTACTCAAACTCCGGCTCCTCCCGCGCACAAGTCTCACATCTGGGAGCATCTGCCCACAGTGCCCGAAGCATTGGCTTCGCTGATGCGCACGGTTGTCGTGGCGCTGTTTCTGCTCACGTTCGTACTGCAGCCGTTCCTGATCCCTTCTGAAAGCATGGAACGCACGCTGCTCGTCGGAGATTTCCTGCTCGTCAACAAACAGATTTTTGCGCCCGCAGGCAGCAACTCCAAATTTGCTCACTGGCTGTTGCCATATCGCGACGTGCAACGGGGCGATGTCGTGGTTTTCCATCATCCCGATCCGCCCTATCTCGTGAAACGAGTTATCGGTATTCCCGGTGATCGACTCCGTATCGATGGAGGCAAAGTCAGCGTCAACGGTGTACCTCTCGATGAGCCATACGCTGCGTTTGAGCCAGTCGCTCCCAACCAGTTCGGTGAGAATTTTCCGACCACCATCTATACCGACCCCAACGTTGACCCGACCTGGTGGCGGGAGATGCAGAGTCTCACGCACAATGGGGAACTGGTGGTGCCGCCCGACGACTATTTCATGATGGGAGACAACCGCAATCACAGCAAGGATTCGCGTTTCTGGGGATTTGTGCCCCGGCAGGCCATCATGGCTCGGCCTCTCGTGATCTACTTCTCGCTGCGTCGGCCTTCCACCACCGATGTGCAACAGGTCACGGATGATAGACTCGGACACGACAGGGAACTCTCGGCACGCCTGGCGGCATTTGCGCGATGGAAGCGCATCTTCCGCATAGTGCACTAGATTGAACGGCTATTCCGAGGGCTCCATCACGGCACAGAGCGACAGGATGACCACGAAGAATATGCCGCCAGCCAAAGCGCCTGCTGAAACTGAGCCCATCTCCCAAGATAAGCACGAAGAAACTCCGTTCGAAGCGGCGGCGAGCATCTGTTCCGTCCTGGTCGTCGGACTCTTCATACTGACCTTCATTGCACAGAACTTTGTAATTCCGTCCGGTTCGATGGAGAAGACGCTGCTGGTGGGCGACCACCTCGTCGTTGACCGGATCACGCTTGCACCGCCAAGCAGGTGGATGCCGCTGGTTCACTATCGTGAGCCGCGGCGCGGGGATATCGTGGTCTTTATCAAGCCAGGAACTATCGATAACGAAGGCAAACCCACGATTCTCTTTCTGGTGAAGAGGCTGGTCGGGGTTCCCGGTGATCATATCCATCTGCATAACGGAATTGTCTACATCAACGGGCAGGAGCACCCGTACCCGTACGCGCAACCCACCACGCCGGCGAACTACACGCCCTTCCTGGACGAATTTCCCTCAATACCTCCGGAAGGAAACGGTGATCCGAACAACGGTACACCCGATGCCTGGGCAAACGAGTTTTCGAGTCATGTTGTGGGTGGCGATCTCGTCGTGCCTCAAGGCAAGTTCTTCATGATGGGCGACAACCGCCACGACAGCCTTGACTCGCGCTTCTGGGGATTCGTCCCTCGCGAAAACATTCTCGGCAGACCTCTGTTCAACTACTGGTCGTTCAAGACGCCGGAACGCCAGTATGAAGAGACCGGCATTGGAAACAACGTTGCCTGGATCGCTCATGTGGCTCTGCATTTCTTCACAGATACGCGCTGGAAGCGGACGCTGCACATTACTCGCTAACCTCGGCCATCGCTGCCGGAGAGCTTTCCATCAGAACGCATACGACCACGATGACGGACGCAGCGCAAGGCCGACAGCAAAGGCGTTCAAAGCTCTGGATTCCGGCTTTGGTTTTGACCATCCTGGTCGCGATCATCGTTCTTCCGCCACTAGTAAGCATCAATCGCTACAAGACCCGCATCGCGAGCGCGATCTCGAACTCGCTGGGGAGGCCGGTGCATCTTTCAGGTGTCGAACTGCGGCTTCTTCCGAGGCCGGGTTTCGTCATCACCGATCTTACCGTTCAGGAGGATCCCACGTTTGGAGCTGAACCGGTGCTGCACGCCGGCGAAGTGAAAGCGGCGATACGCCTCTTTTCCCTCTGGCGCGGTCGTCTCGAGATCAGCCGCATCAGCGTGGATGAAGCAAGTCTGAATCTGGTGCACACGACAGCGGGTCGCTGGAACATGGATAGCTTGTTTCGCACGGCAGCGCAGGCGCAGCCTGACGAATCGAGGCCGCGAAGGCAGCCTCTGCCTTATCTGGAAGCGACGAACTCTCGAATCAACATCAAGCAGGGCGTGGAGAAACTTCCTTATTCGCTTGTGAACGCGGACCTTTCGTTCTGGGAGGAAAATCCCGGAGACTGGCGTGTCCGGTTGAAGGGACAGCCCGCTCGCACCGACGTCGCCCTTGAACTCGGGGATACCGGAATTGTGCAGCTCGAAGCGAGGATGCGTCGTGCACCGGAGTTGAAGGTGATGCCGGTGCACGTGGAGATGGAATGGCGCGACGCTCAACTCGGACAGCTTAGTCGTCTTCTTATCGGCAGCGATCCAGGATGGCGCGGCGATCTGACCGCAGAAATGAAACTCGACGGGACAGCGGAATCGGCACAGGTGACCACGCGGCTGCGTGCAGCAGGTGTGCATCGCGCCGAGTTCGCACCAGCCGAGCCGTTGGACTTCGACGCGAACTGCGGGCTTATTTACCACTATTCCGCTCGCACCATCGAGAAGCTCGCTTGTGACTCGCCACTCGGAAATGGACGGCTCCTCATCAAAGGAAATCTGCCGAGTGATGGCCAGCCGAAGATCTCACTCGAACTCGACAAAATTCCAGCGCAGGCCATTCTGGATGTGCTGCGAACGGTTCGTCATGAGGTTGGGGCGGGAGTGGAAGCCACAGGCACACTGAGCGGGAAACTCGATTACGATGCATCGTTGCCGGTAACAGCCCCGCAGCCTCGTCCTGCGAAGGCAAGTCATCGCGGCAGATCTGTAATCAAGGAAATTTCTGCGAGTCCCGGACCTCTGACGGGCGGCATCAGCATCGATTCAGTGCGCCTCGGCGGCGGAAGCTTAGAGCAGCCAATCGTTATCCAGAAGGCATTGCTGGAGCCTGCGCGAAACGAAGACGGCTCAGGCGAGGTCCTTGCCGGATCGTCAACCATACCTGCAGGAGCATCCGTCCCACTTAATCTCTCAGTTCGCATCACGAAAAGCGGATATCAGGTTTCCGCAAGAGGGGCGGCAACTCCGGCACGTCTCCGGCAATTTGCCAAGGCAGCCGGCCTGAAAGAAGCCGGCGCACTGGATACGATCACGGGCGATCCCGTCGCACTTGATGTGTCGATCGCCGGACCATGGATTCCCGCGCCTGAGATTCTGCTGGCGGAGAGCGAGGGATCCAGTGATGCACCGGTGTTCGCAGACGGCGATGCAGGACCGCGGACACTGCCGGATCGCCTATCGGGAACCATTACACTGCACAATGCCAACTGGAAGACTGATGCTCTACCGACTGCAGTGCAGATACCACAGGCTGTGCTGCACCTCAGCGGAGGAGCAAGCACGTGGGACCCTGTCGCGTTCGTGTATGGACCTCTCAAGGGCACAGCGCGGCTTTTGATCCCGGTGTGCGATCCGGACCAGCAGTGTCTGCCCACGGTCAGTCTGGATTTTCTGGAGCTGGATGCGAAGGAACTCGAAACGACGCTGCTCGGTTCGCAGCAGAAGGGAACCCTGTTATCGACGGTGCTTTCGCAGCTGACTTCTTCTTCTGACCATAAGTGGCCCGCGTTTCAAGGAATGCTGAAGGCGGAGACATTCGTTCTCGGGCCGGTAACGCTCGAGAACGCGACGGCAGATATGAAAGTGTCGCCTGCCGAAGCCGAATTGACCAGCGTTGATGCCCAGGTTCTGGGCGGCCAGGTCCACTTGACTGGCAAAATCGAAAATGGAGATAAGCCTTCCTACTCACTGGAAGGGCAGGTTCAGCAGGTAAACCCGGTTGAACTGTGCCGCATGCTCGAACTCCAATGTTCGGGTCAGGCGGTTGACGCCGCCGGCACCGTGCAACTCGCAGGCTTTACCGCGACGGATCTTGCGTCGTCTGCGAAAGGCACATTGCATTTCGAGTGGAAAAAGGGCGCGATCAGCGGTCGTGTTTCGAATGGTGCCGATGCCGTGCCAGCGGTGTTGACCAGATTCGATGAGTGGTCTTCTGGCGCTGACATCGCGAACAACGGGATCACGCTCAAGGACAGCAGCATCAGGACTGGGAAGCGGGTTACAGCGGTCAAGGTGGCGATCACGTTCGGCGAACCGCCCAAAGTCAGCTTTGCAGCGGCGAAGGCTTCCAGCCCCAGAAAATAGGCGGCTGACAACCGGATCATTACAATCGATACATGGCACTGAAAGTGGTCTCTTCCCCAGTCGAGATTCGCTGTAAAGGCGTGCTGTTCGACATGGATGGCATCCTTATCTCCTCCATCGGATCCGTGGAACGCAGCTGGACAAAGTGGGCAGAAATGCGGGGGGTCGATCCAGAGTTTGCCCGCAAAACGGCTCACGGACGGCGTGCGATTGAAACAGCCGCGCTGCTGCGGCCTGATCTCGATTCTCAAGAAGAACTCCGGCTTATTGAGGACATCGAGTTGGCGGATGGCGAAGGGCTTGCAGTGCTCCCGGGTGTGCAGGAACTGCTTCGTGCCCTTCCATCAGATCGCTGGACCGTCGTGACGAGCGCGACAGAGAGGCTGGCTCGACAGCGGCTGGAGCAGGCGGGCATTCCGGTGCCTGCACGACTGGTGACGGCTGATGACGTAGAGCAAGGCAAACCAGACCCTGCTCCCTACCTGGCCGGTGCAGCTCTACTCGGATTTCCGCCAGAGGATTGCGTGGTCTTCGAAGATGCAGAGTCCGGAACATTGGCTGGCCGCGCCGCAGGATGCACAGTGATCGCAACCACGTTTTCTCACGAGGCGGAATCGCTTGCTGCGGCTCACTATCTCATCGAGGACGTGACGGAAGTGCGGGTACGCACTTTGCATGGTGAACAGGGAATCGTACTCACGTTCAATCCGCTGGCCGAGTGAACTCTACTCGTTCGCTTCAATGCGCCGGCCATGCCTATCCTGCAAGGGCCGTGAGCTTAAGCGGAACAAAAAGTTAAGTGTGCGGATTTGCTCCAGGCTGACGCTGATCTCGTTTTCGAAGACGAACCAGCGCACGCCTTCTGTGCAAGGCGGGGTTGAGAGAGAACCCATGTACGTCCAGTAACCGCGATCAGCGGGCAGAAAGCCTCGCGGATTTACCATGTCTGACACTTGTTCCTTGGCGCCGGCCGTCTTGGGCAGGTGCGGCCACAACATCGCCAGCACGGCGTTCGGGCTGCCGCGATCGAGTGCCATTCGAATCTCAACAATCGCCAGCTTTCCGTCTGAGCTTTTGTGGAGCAACTCGACATCCATGTCCGTGAGCTTCCCGTTCACTGCGCTTTCGCTGGGATGATGAAACTCGAACTGTTGAAGCTCGTAGCGCTCCCCATTCGCCAGGATGTAGCTACCAGGCTTTACATGAGCGATGATGAGATTTCCCGTGTTTTCAAGCTCCAATGAAGCGGCCATGTAGTGGAACTCGATCGGCTGAAGGTTCTTGTTCAAACGAGCGTCGTGGATATCGATTGGCGATTGCTCGTGTCCTTTGGAGCACGCCTGGTAGGCGGGGTCGAGCCTCCCCCATGCGAGGGCGCCGTTCTTTCCGGAGTAGTCCCAGTGGGCGCCTGACTGTGCAACGGCACATGCGGACCCAAGCACAAAACCGACGATCAATGCACAACGGCGCATGAAGAGCTCCTGTTTCTGAGTGACGACATGGAAATTCTAAAGCACGGATAGAGAAAGGGTGGTTCCGCATCGGTGCTGGAACCGCGCCAAAACGGAATGGGACCCTTTTGGGGTCCCATTCTGAGCTTCTGCGCTTTGCGGCTACTTTGCGTTTCCAGCCGTTGCAGCAACGCCAGCCTGCTCCGCGAGCTTCGTGGCTTTGTCGGTCGCCTCCCACGTGAACCCCGGCTCAGTGCGGCCAAAGTGTCCGTAGGCTGCCGTTTGCTTGTAAATCGGGCGGCGAAGGTTCAGGCTGTCGATGATTGCCTTCGGCGTGAGGGAGAAGTTCTTGCGGACGAGTTCCGTGAGCTTCGCCGGACTGATCTTTCCGGTTCCGAAGGTGTCAATCAACACGCTGACAGGCTCCGCAACGCCGATCGCATAGGCAAGCTGAACCTCAGCCTTATCGGCGAGTCCCGAAGCCACGATGTTCTTGGCGATATAGCGCGCCATGTAAGCTGCCGAGCGGTCTACCTTTGTCGGATCCTTGCCCGAGAAGGCGCCGCCGCCGTGACGGCCCATGCCGCCGTAGGTGTCGACGATGATCTTGCGGCCGGTCAAGCCGCTGTCGCCCATCGGACCACCGATGACGAATCTGCCAGTGGGGTTAATGTGGTACTTAGTGTGCTCGTCAAGCAGCTTCGCGGGAAGAACCGCCTGGATGACGTGCTTGAGAACGTCCGCGTGGAGCTCGTCGTTGCCGACGGTCTCAGAGTGCTGGCTCGAGATCACAACGGCATCGATGCGGGCAGGCTTGCCGTTCTCGTCGTACTCCACCGTGACCTGGCTTTTGCCGTCGGGCCGCAGGTAAGGCAGCTTGCCGTTTTTGCGGACCATGCTGAGCTGGTGGGTGAGCTTGTGGGCCAGGGAGATAGGAGCAGGCATCAGCTCCGGCGTTTCGTTAGTGGCGAACCCGAACATCATGCCCTGGTCGCCGGCACCGCCGGTGTCCACGCCCTGGGCGATGTCGCCCGATTGCTTGTTAATCGATGAGATCACAGCGCAAGTGTTCGAGTCGAAACCGTAGAGGGCATTGTCGTATCCAATGGACGCAACCACGCCGCGGACAAGGCTCTGAAAATCCACGTAGGCCTTGGTAGTGATTTCGCCCGCGATAACCACCAGGCCGGTGGCGGTCAGGGTCTCGGCTGCAACACGGCTATAAGGGTCCTGATCGAGGCAGGCGTCCAGAATGGCATCGGATACCTGGTCTGCAATTTTGTCAGGATGACCTTCCGTGACCGATTCAGAAGTAAACAAAAAACGATCGCTCAACTTCGCATTCCTCCCCATTGAAGGGACTTAAGTAGATTGCCTGCCGCGAGTGGCTGATGATGGCAGTTGCAGCGGAAGACAAGGCGCATCGGCCGACGGGAGTCGGAACCTGCCTATCTATCTATGGTAATTGCGGGACGGCTGAGCGGGCAAAGAATGGCAGGGAATGGTCAGAACAAGGGACCCAGAGGAGCAATGGGTGGGGTCAATGGGGGGCAGCGTCCCGGCATTGCAGCGCAGTTAGTGGCCGCTGCGCGGCCTGTTTGCGGAGTTTGGGGCTGGGGGTGATCGTATCCCGATCCTGAGTTTTCGATATTGACCTCTTTGGCGGGAGCTTTCGATTGGCATCCGGTTCCCGCTCATCGCCAAAAGCCGCGATGAACGGGGCACAGCAGTGTTTGCTAGTCGAGTGGTTCTTCGGCAGCGATGAAGGAGCCGTCTGCGTCCTGGCAGACGTCGCGGACGACCTGGGAGGGGTCGAAGGCGGCGCGCTGTCTGGCGAGACTGGATGCGAGGTGGAGCCCGTAAATGAGGGTACCGGCGTGGTGACGGTCGATGCGGGATGCCGTCATGGCATCGACCACTTGCGTCAGGGCGATGTGGATGCCTGCCGCGTCTTCGATGGAGGCGAGGTCGATGGTGCGGTCTTGCCTCTTCTTGTGCCGCGAAGCGTGGACGGCGGCGTGGAGATGCTGGTGGTAATAGCAGTACGATTTCTCCCTCAGAGCGGGTGAGTGGCAGCGCGAGCCGTTGGGCATCAGATGGCGGCATTCCTGGAACATGGCTTTCTCCTGGAAGGGGGTGTACCCCATACTCTGCAAAGAACTATCCTGTTATCAATGGCTTGCGAAAGCGAACGTCGGCTAAGCTGCTTGTTGTCAATGGCTTCCGGCGCAGAGTCCTGAGCTGAAAGGAGTTATAGGTCAGAGAACAGAGAACAGGGAACAGAGATCAGGGAAAAGGCGTCAGTGCTCCGGTACTCGGATCGACTGGAAGCTTAGAACTCTCCCCTGGTTCTATTGTGAAGAAGCCGGCGAATTGGCCGGCAAAACGGAAGCAGGCTTTTTCTGTTTGGAATCAGCGACTAAGGGTGAGGGGGATCCGGGAGGGACTTGACTGCTAGAGACGCAGCAACTTCGCAAAGATCGCTTGCTACCAAGGATGGAAGCAGTCGTAGTTCCGCTGACTGACGATTTTTCCATCTTTGAACACAAGGAACATGGCGCAATCAGCGCGCATCTGAGAGCCGATTGCCAAGTTGCCAAATGCCACTGCGAGAGTTCCGGTCCATTATTACGGAACACTAGGGCCTCCGCTCTCTGAAATCGCTTCAAACCGTACGGCATGGCCCTATCGTAATATCCATTCGATGTTGATCAGAAGACCCGCTCATCGCGATAAAGCCGCGATGAACGGGGCACAGCTTCCGAGGCAGCAGAGCAAATCTTGAAAAGGATGAACGGCCACCTGCCGATGGTCCTATCGTAATATCCATTCGATGTTGATCTGAAGACCCGCTCATCGCGATAAAGCCGCGATGAACGGGGCACAGCTTACGAGGCAGCAAAGCAAATCTTGAAAAGGATGAACGGGCCACCTGCCACAGCTTACGAGGCAGCAAAGCAAATCTTGAAAAGGATGAACGGGCCACCTGCCACAGCTTACGAGGCAGCAGAGCAAATCTTGAAAAGGATGAACGGGCCACCTGCCAGATCGCTACGAGATTAGTGTTTGAACCAGGAAGCCAGGTGGGCGACGACGGCGTGGGCTTTGGTGGGGACGGGGACGACGGAACTCCACCAGCCGGCGCGAACGCCGACGTAGCGGACGGTCAGGTATCCCGCGAAGGCAACGATTGCAACGAGAACGGCTGCGCCGACCCAGCGGAGCCGTACTTCCATTGCCTCGCGGCGCTGGATGCGTTCTTTGCCGACATTGGAGGCGAAGGTAGCCCATCCATTGTCGGGGGTGTCGACGGTCAGGCCAACCTGGTTGGTGGCCTTCATAAAGCGGTCGGTCCAGTCCCGGGTGTCGAGGCCGAGGGCGCCGACATAGCCGCGGACGATGCCCTTGCTCAGAATGCCGCCGGGAAGCTGCTGGTAGCGATCCTGCTCCAACGCAACCAGGTGGCGCTGGCTGATCTTGGTGACGGCAGTGATCTGCTCGAGCGCGATTCCGCGCGATACTCGCTGCGATCGAAGCTCTTCCCCAAAAGTACTCATTTGGTAACCAGTCCCGTCATAATAGCCCGGAGCTTTTCCACAGGCAAGTTACGAAGGACATTTCGCGTATGAACCAACTTTATCACCCTTAGTTATCACTGAGCTAGGGGGAGGAAATGTGCGTTGCGTCACTACGGATTGTGCAAAAAGACTTCGGGGCCATTTTGAGTGTTTTCCATGTGCAAATGATGCCCAAAACCCCGGAATCTCACTCGAGGTACCCAAAATGCAATCCGAAGTGGACTGTTAGGCTAAGTTGAGGGCCTGGGGCCGACTGAGTCTTCATGAATAAGCTTGTCATCGCCAATTTATTGCATCGCCCGCTGCGGTCGCTGATCAGTGTCACGGCTGTCGCCCTTGAAGTGGTCATGATCCTGTCGATTGTTGGAATCTTCATGGGAATGCTGAACGATCAGAAGCAGAGAACGAACGGAATCGGCGCCGATTTGATGTTTCTGCCCTCGAACGCCAGTGTGTTCAATGGCGCGAGCGGTATCGCAATTCCTGTCAAGGACGAGGAAGCTCTCCTGAACCTTCCGCATGTGACCGTGGCGTCGCCTGCAATCCAGAAGATCTCCACGAATGGAAGCGTCGAAATCCTCTACGGCATCGACTACAAGACATTCGACCAGCTGAAGCCATTCGCTTATGTCGCGGGGGGCCCATTTCAGGGTCCGAACGACGCGATCATCGACACGATACTGGCCGGTTCGGGGAAGAAGTATCGGGTGGGCGATCCAATCAGCATCCTGGGCCATGAATTTCGAATCTCCGGAATCGTCGAGCCTGGCAAGGGCGGCCGGAAGCTGATTCCGCTGGAGACGATGCAGGAACTCGCGGGCGCGCCCGATAAGGCTTCACTCTTCTACATCAAATGCGACAGCCCGGAGAATGCCGACCTGGTGATGAAAGAGATTCACGACACGCGGGGTTTCGGCAACAACACCGTGATGTCGATTGACAGCTGGATGAACCAGATGACGCCCGACAAGATTCCCGGCTTCAATCTCGCTCTCGAAGTGATCCAGGGAATCGCGGTGATTGTGGGATTTCTGGTGATTTTCCAGTCGATGTACACGGCAGTTCTGGAACGCACGCGCGAGATTGGAATTCTCAAATCACTGGGATCTTCGAAGCCACAGATCGTCAGCGTTGTCCTGCGCGAGACGGCTGTAATGGCGGTTGCGGGTGTGGCGCTCGGGATTGCGGGAACGTATCTGGTGCGCACTATCCTTCTGCACTCGACGACAATGCATTTCGAGATCACGGCGAAGTGGCTCGTGCAGGGCGCGCTGATCGCGTTCGGAGGAGCGCTTGTCGGCGCCGTGTATCCAGCATGGATGGCGGCGCGTAAGGATCCGATTGACGCTCTCGCTTACGAATAGCTTTCGCGCCGGGAGACAACGGAGCGCTCAGAGGCAGGCAATGGCTATACTCTTTCTGATTCCCCTGCAACAAACTAATGAGGTCACCTGCGTAGAGGCCCAGCAGCGGAGAAAGTGTCTTTGTCGAACTTTTCGAAAACCAGGGGCAGTTCACTGAGGTGGATGTACGCTGTCTGGGTTGTCGTAATCGGCGTATTCGCAGTGCTGCATGCGATGAACCTCGCAGCTGATTTTCCTAACCACACACCGTGGTATATCGATTGGGCGAAGTACACCGATGAAGGGTGGTACGGCAATGCGGCGGTGCGGGCGCATCTGTTCGGCCAATGGTATGTGCCGGGCGATTTCAATCCGGCACCGGCAGTTCCAGTATGGCCGTTTCTCGAGTGGGTGCTCTTCTTCTTTACCGGCGTAAACATCGAAGCCGCCCGCGCACTGGCAATCGCATTCTTCTTCGCGAATCTTGTTCTCTGCTATACGCTGCTGCGGCCGCGCACACTGAAATGGGTGGCGTTGCTTGGTCTCACCATGATGGTGACGAGCCCCTTTTTGTACTGCTTCAGCCGCCTGGCGATTCTGGAGCCGATGCTGACCACGCTGATGCTCGCCGCGCTGAATCTGACGGTCCGGCTTCCACAAATGCGCCACCCTTCAGCGACATCCGCCGGAGTCGGCGTCCTTTTCACGCTGATGATGTTGACCAAAACGACCGCGGTGTTCCTTCTTCCTGCGATCGGCTGGGCTATGTTTGCCGCCTTCTGGGACCGCGGAGAGGCATCGTCAAGCACAGAGCGATCGAGTCTTCGCAGGTGGTTTCACCAACGCGCTCTTCGCTGCGCAGCGTGGGCGATTGCGGCGTTCGTTCTGACTTTCGGGGCGTGGGTGGCTCTGGTCGTCGCGCTGGGATACTTCGGCGACTACAAATACCTGATGTTCATTAACAAGTACGTAAAGCCAACGGAGTTTTATTGGCCGCTGCTCAGCTTCTGGTGGTCGTTTCATGCATCCATTTGGATCGATCGCATCCTGATTCCGCTTTCGGGGCTGCTGGTGGCGACGGTCTTATTTGCCGGCAGCTTCTTTCGCAAGCGCCCGGGATGGGCAGCTGAACTGATGCGTGATCCCGTCTTTGGCGCGTGCATTCTGGCGGCCGGCGGCTACATCCTTTTCATGACGTATCAGAATCATCCGCAGCCACGGTACTTCGCCCTGGTGGCCGTCTTCTGCTTCCTGATCATCGCCATGGCTGCAGGCAAGCTCTGTGAGCAGCCCGGAGCGGGTCGAATCTTCGGGTGGGGCGCGGTAGGGATTGCGGGAATCGCGTCTGTGTCGAACGGCCTCTGGACAGCGAGTCTCGCCGCGCATCCCGAGTACACATTCGTGAACGCCGCGCGAGACCTGACCAACTATATCGATCAGCATCCCAACGGGAACCGCCTTCTGGTGTCGATCAGCGGTGATCAAATCACTCTTGTCACGCGCCTGCAGTCTCTGTGCGATGACTTCAGCATGCGAACGAGTCGATTTCCGGATCTCGGATCCAAGCTGGCGTACTATAAGCCCGGTTGGTGGGCGACGTGGAACGACATCGACCCAGGCACCCTGGAGGACATCCACACCCACTATTCACTCGAGCAGGTTGCGGAGTTCAAGGCCTTCGATGATCCCGAGCGGGACGTACTCGTCCTTTTCAAGCTGCACCCCGTTTCAGAACCCCGGATCATCAACGGCAATAACCTGCAGGCACCTCAGCCGGACGACAAGATCGAGATCCCGATCGAGTAGCAGACTTGAATCGGCGCTTTCTCAGCGCTTTGTTTCGCACATTCTTGCGCGGAGGTGTAGACGACTTAATGCGCGATTGAGTAGACTCCTGCCCGCGGTATGTACAACCTTTTCTCCGCTTCCGGATTCAGGATGGTGTGATCTTCCCCATGATGCGTTCGCCCTAGAAGCTTGTGACTGCAATCACTCGACAGGTCTATACACGGATGATAGGCTTCCGGTGACTTCGAGCCGGGGGCGCCGCGGGCCTTTATTTTGCGGAAAATAGCCCCAGGTTCTATGAGGTCGCGTGCCTTGTATTGCCCGCACATTTTGAATCGCAAATCTCTCTTGGAGGGTATGTGACAGTTATCGAATCGGTGTACCTATTTTTGAAGCGGAATTGTAAATCTGTGGCCATCGTCATAGGCCTTCTGCTTCCTACATTCGCTTTCGGGCAATCGGAGCAGACCGGTGGAGGTGAAGCAAACCTGATCCTTCCGGATTTGTCGAGTGTAAGTTTTCTCGGCATGAACGGACACGCGCTCCTCATGATCGGATTGCTCTTCTGCGTTGGCGGCCTCTTATTCGGCCTAACGATCTATGTGCAGTTGAAAAATCTGCCGGTGCATCGCTCCATGCGCGAAATCTCCGAGCTCATCTATGAAACGTGCAAGACCTATTTGATTACACAGGGCAAGTTCATTCTTCTGCTCTGGGTTTTCATCGCGGTCATCATTTCGCTGTACTTCGGGTATCTGGCGCCGGTGCCGGGCAAATCGATCGCGGTTACCTTGCCGATCATTTTGTTGTTTTCGCTTATTGGCATCGCGGGCAGCTACGGAGTGGCGTGGTTCGGAATTCGAGTGAACACCTTTGCGAATTCGCGGACCGCCTTTGCTGGATTGCGCGGAAAGCCTTATCCGGTTTATGCGATTCCGCTGAAGGCCGGCATGAGCATCGGTATGCTGCTGATCTCTGTCGAACTGCTCATCATGCTCTTCATCCTGCTCTTCATCCCGCGGGATTATGCGGGACCCTGCTTCATTGGCTTCGCAATCGGCGAATCCCTCGGCGCGGCCGCTCTCCGTATCGCCGGCGGCATCTTCACCAAGATCGCCGACATTGGCGCCGACCTCATGAAAATCGTATTCAAGATCAAGGAAGACGATGCCCGCAACCCCGGGGTTATCGCCGACTGCACTGGTGATAACGCAGGCGACTCCGTCGGTCCGAGCGCCGACGGGTTTGAAACCTACGGCGTGACCGGCGTGGCCTTGATCACCTTCATCCTCCTTGCGGTTCACGATCCCAAAACGCAGGTGCAATTGCTGGTGTGGATCTTCGTGATGCGCGTCGCGATGCTCGTCTCCAGCTCGGGCGCCTACTTCCTTAACGGCGCAATCGCTCATGCGAAGTATGCAAACTCCGACGAGATGGACTTCGAGGCGCCCTTGACCTCGCTGGTCTGGATTACCTCCATCGTTTCCATCATTCTCACCTTCGTCGTCTCGTACTTCATGATCCCCACCCTTGGCGATGGAACGCTCTGGTGGAAGCTGTCTTCGATCATCTCGTGCGGAACATTGGCTGGCGCCATCATTCCCGAACTGGTGAAGGTGTTTACTTCCACAAGTTCCAGCCATGTGCAGGAAGTTGTGACCTCGGCGAAGGAAGGCGGAGCTTCTCTCGGAATCCTGTCGGGATTGGTGTCAGGCAATTTTTCAGGCTACTGGCTGGGGTTGAGCATGGTCGGCCTCATGTCAATCGGGTACTACTTCAGCACGGGGCCGTCGATGGACGCGCTGATGCTTGCACCAGCTGTCTTCGCGTTTGGCCTGGTCGCATTCGGCTTCCTGGGCATGGGCCCGGTCACCATTGCGGTCGACTCTTACGGTCCAGTGACGGACAATGCTCAGTCAGTCTATGAGCTGTCCCTGATCGAAGCTGTTCCGGGCATCGAAGCCGAGTTGAAGAAGGACTTTCACATCGACGCGAAGTTCGAACGTGCGAAGCATCTGCTCGAAGCCAACGATGGAGCCGGCAACACCTTTAAGGCTTCAGCAAAGCCGGTGCTGATCGGCACAGCCGTAGTGGGTGCAACCACGATGATTTTCTCAATCATCATGGCCCTGACAGACGGACTTAGGAATGGCGTGCAGAGCCTCTCTCTGCTGCATGCGCCATTTCTCCTTGGATTGATTACCGGCGGAGCGATGATCTACTGGTTCACCGGCGCATCCATGCAGGCCGTCACCACGGGCGCTTACCGCGCGGTGGAGTTCATCAAGGCGAACATTCATCTTGAAGGCGCGGAGAAGGCATCGGTCACAGACAGCAAGAAAGTAGTGGAGATCTGCACCAAGTACGCGCAGAAGGGGATGTTCAACATCTTCCTCGCAGTCTTCTTCGCTACCCTCGCATTCGCGTTCGTTGAGCCGTTTTTCTTCATCGGCTACCTGATCTCGATTGCGATCTTTGGGCTCTACCAGGCAATCTTCATGGCCAATGCCGGCGGCGCATGGGACAACGCGAAGAAAGTTGTTGAAGTCGACCTGAAGCAAAAGGGAACACCTCTGCACGACGCAACCGTGATTGGCGATACAGTGGGCGATCCGTTCAAGGACACGTCGTCCGTGGCCCTAAACCCTGTCATCAAGTTCACGACCCTGTTCGGATTGCTTGCCGTGGAGCTTGCCGTAACGCTGAACAAGAGCAATGCCAGACTCGGCATGGGACTTGCAGTCGCGTTCTTCCTGGTCTCGGTTTTCTTCGTGCACAAGTCGTTCTACGGGATGCGCATCGAAGGAAAGTAACGATCTCCCCTGCAGTGATGCAGGAAAACACCTTGGCTGTCCCTGCTTGCTTCGGCGATGAGGACGGCCAGGACTACAACTTAGCCATACTGAGACTGGTGGACGACCAGTAAGCTGCGGCCCTGCGTGCAATGCGCAGGGCTGCGGCGTTTTGGGTACAAATCCGATGCTGGCTGCGATGGAATGCCCTTACTGAGTACAGAGCTATGCCGCCCGACGCGGGCAAGCCTGAGTACACTTTGTGGTCAACTGCCGAGTGGGCGAGTATCGACCAGGACACTACATGAAGCGGCTCGTGAGGCGGACGTCTATTGCGCCCATCGGTCACCGGGCAACGATTGGGGCGGGCCGCCATCGAACCTTTTGTGCTGGTGCCAGAGCCCATTCGCGAGTGGTTTCGGTGTCATGTTCTACGCCCATTGCTCCGCGCTCTGCGCGGAGGTGTTACTCCGAGACGACTAGCATGGAGTCTGGCTCTGGGCATGGTTGTTGGCATCAACCCTTCCGTCGGGCTTACAACGATACTGGTTGTTCTTGTCGCATGGGTTTTCGGCCTGAGCAAACTCGCATCTCTGATCGGCACCCATATGGTCGCCCCGCTGCACCTGCTCTTGATTATCCCGTTCATCGATCTCGGCGTGCATATGTTCCACACCCGCAAACTGCCGATGGATCACAAGCAGCTTGAGCATCTAAGCCATCATCCTTTGCGCCTGCTTCACGAGATCTGGCAATGGGAGTGGCACGCCTTGATTGTGTGGGGACTGATAGCTGTCATCGCTATGCCGCTGCTGGCCTTCTATCTGCGCCGGGCATTGGTTCTGTGGCTTCGAAGGCATAAAACTCTGGTACGCTCGCTGCCAGCAGTACACTGAGTGCGGTTTCCCGACCTTCCCATATTGGTTCCGAGTAGGCGACGGCTCAACCGCCAAGCAATTTGGGTCGAACCTGCGCAGTTCGATCGCGGTGTGAACTATCACCTTCTTCATTTCTCGGTGTACTTCTGTCTTTCGCGTTGCCTCGGAATCAGCATCGAATTACTTGATTCATACGCGGGAGGTGACTGCTGCTCTCTCATCCGTACAAAGTTCACAAACCCGCGATACTGGCTGTCAGTATGGCGATTGCGATTCAAGCCATTGGACAGGTGAGTGCGAATACACCCAGTGCTGGGAAGATAGCATTTGATGCTGCCTCCGTCCGAGCCAGCACTCAGGAACTCCCTCTCAAGGGAGCAGACTTCCTGAATCCGGCTGGAAATGCAGCGCCCCCGCAAGGTGGTCTGTTTTCGTGGAATGCGCAGTTACCTTGGCTGATCAATTTCGCGTACGACCTTCGCAGCTCACAAGCGAGGCGTCAAGCGCGGGAGGCGCTGCCAAAGTGGGCTCAAGAAACCTGGTTCACCGTCGATGCCCGCGCTGAAGGCAAACCTAGCCGCGACGATGTGCGCCAGATGGTGCGTTCGTTGCTCCAAGATCGGTTTCAGTTCGCCGCTCACATGGAGAAGCGCGACGGTCAGGTATACGCGCTTGTAGTTGCAAAGCAAGGATTGGGATTAAAACCCCATCCTGAAGGCGCGCCCTGTACGCTTGCCTCGTCCCAGAAAGATGAGAAGGAGTTTCCAAATGTGAATCCATCGTATGAGGCCGTTCCCACACGCTGCGGCGTTTTTGGCCGCGAGTTGAGCCATAGCGGCGAGCACCGTCTAGAGTTGCTCAATGTGACGATGCGGCAGATCGCGGACGCATTGGGCTTGGGACTGCCTCTGTCCGTAGTTGATAAAACCGGGCTTGAGGGACGCTACGATGCCGTGCTCGACTTCGGGCCCGATAGCGCGGAACCGAACGCTGATTCCGCAGATACGATCGGTCTACCGCCGCTGCCTCGAGCTCTGGAAAGGCAAGTCGGCCTGAAGCTGATGAAGCAGAATGCTTCAGTTGATTCTTTCGTGATCGATCACATCGAAAAGCTCTCGGATAACTGACGAGATGCCAAGGACCTTACCTCGCAAAAAGTGGAACTCGTCGTAATTCGTATCCAATACAGCTCAGCGATTTACGCTTACCGTGCCGTGCGTGCCTACGTCCACGGCGCCTTTTGTTGCCGCGGCGGCAAGGTATTTGAGACTGCGGAGAATCTTGCTGTCGCTGGCTTCCCAATACTCCGCTTCATCCACATCGACACGCAGCACGCGTATCTGAGGATCGTCTTCGCCGCCGGGAAACCATGCCTTGTACATCGGGTTCCACAACTCGTGAATCTTCGCTTTGTCGCGGGAGACGTTCGCACGGCCTTTGATGGTCACGTAGTTTTGATCTTTCGGATCCGCGTACATAAGTGCGACGTGCGCGTCCGTGGCAATCTCATCCACCTTGCGCGAATCCCGCGCGGTAAGAAACCAAAGCACTCCGTCGAAGTCCTTTTTCTGCGTAGCCATCGGCCGGCTGTCCAACGTGCCGTCTTGTGCAATGGTGGTCAGCATGGCGAACCGAATTTCTGAAATCAGGCTTCCGAGTTTCTTGAGGCCCTCTGGGCCGGTAAGTTCCTTCGCTTCCGACATGTCTCCTCCGCATTCTGAGCAGGCGGCGCGGGCAGGTGCCGGCCGCTGCAGATCATTCAGATGCAATCAACGGAGAGATGTGGGCCAGCCTCGCTTCAGGTACTTTGATCGCTTGGAAAAGGCTCAACGAAGTGGCGCTCAGGTTCAGAGGAATCAGGCTCAACGCGCGTTCTTTGCGATTTCGGCGAGCGATTGTCTCTGCCGTCCTTCGGCGTCGAAATTCGCGGGATCCAGCCATGCTTCGAATGCGGCCCTGCGCGCCGGCCACTCCGAATCCAGCATCGAGAACCAGGCGGTGTCGCGATTTCGGCATTTGATGATCATGTGCTGGCGGAAGATCCCCTCAAACGTGAAGCCATACCGCAGAGCCGCCCGGCGGGAAGGTGCATTGTTCGCGTTGCACTTCCACTCATAGCGGCGGTAGCCCAGGTCCTCAAAGACATGCCGGGCCATCAGGTACATTGCTTCGGTGGCTGCAGTCGTCCTCTGGAGCGAAGGCAGCATCAGGATGTTGCCAACCTCAATCACGCCATTTGCGGGATCCATGCGCATGTAGCTGGCGTAGCCTTCCGCTTTGCCGCTGGACCGCGGAATGATGGCGAGAAACACCGCTGTCTTCCCGGCCTCCTTAGCGTTGATCGCGCCCCTCAGGTCCGCCTCGCTGGCAAATGGACCTTCGCCCAGGTAGTCCCATACCTCATCGTGGCCTTCTACCCCTCTCCAGAGGTCGCCAGCATGCGTTGGAGCGCTCAATGGTGCAAGGCGGACATACCGCCCTTCGAACAACTTCGGGGCGGGAAGGGGAACCGGTTTCCAGTGGGACAGGTTTTCAGTCTGCGGCACGAAATCAGCCTATCAGGCGGCTGGATCTACTTTTGACGGGTGCCGGAAAAGTAATGACCCGCTTCTCCACATTTTGCTCGATTTCGCACAGCAAATATGCCAGGAATGCGCCGGTTCTGCGCTTGTAGACACCCTCTGCCCGCACTAGTCTTGAGTTTCAGAACAGACCCGAGCCTCAGGCCCGCTTCTGCACTGGGTTTTGGGCAAATCAGACGAAGGAAATCCGCAAATCAAGCCAGTTTTGGCGGTTTCCACAGCCTGATTCCCTGTGTTTAGAGACCGGATGCAACAATTACCAGCGAAATACAACATATTGTGGTTTCCGGTTGACAGGCCCCATAGACAGCGCTATTTTTGCATCTGCGGCTGTAAAGAGACTGTAATCTTGTTCCACAAAGCAGCCCAGCAACAGAAGAAAACCCGCGGTTAAAGAAAGCCCCCGTTTTCCGTCGCTGCAAGACTTACCCAGCCCCAGATTCAGGCCGTTACATGCCTCAGGGACAGGTGTTCTTAAGAATTCGCCAATGGAGAGAAATCGATGAGCGAGGCCCACCTTCAGACAACAACCGATGCAGCCCTGCAGACCCCAAAAAGCCAGGGTGGCCTGACATTTTCCCGCCATTTCTCAACCGAAGGGGTATCCCCGTACGACGAAGTGAAATGGGAGCGCCGTACCGCGCTGATTGCGGATAGCAAAGGCAACACGATCTTCGAGCAGAAGGACGTCGAGATTCCGGTCGACTGGTCCATGACTGCGACGAACATCGTCGCTTCGAAGTACCTCCATGGCCCGATTGGTTCGCCCGAGCGCGAGTCTGGCGTCCGCCAGCTTGTTTCCCGCGTCGCCGAGACCGTGCGCGACTGGGGTATTGCCGGCGGCTACTTTGCCAGTCCGCAGGACGCCGAGACGTTCCACGACGAACTCGCGCACATGCTGCTCACGCAGAAGGTGGCTTTCAATTCGCCCGTGTGGTTCAACGTGGGCTGCGATCGGATGGAGCCGCATGCGGCCGGCGCCAACTGGCACTGGGACCCCGCGACCGGTGGCGTTGTGCATGGCGCTACAGGCTACAAGAATCCGCAGTGCTCCGCCTGCTTCATTAACTCCGTCGACGACTCGATGGAGGGCATCATGGAACTCGCTCGCACTGAGGCCCTGCTCTTCAAGTACGGCTCGGGCACCGGCACCAACTTCAGCTCACTGCGTTCGAGCCATGAAGGCGTGACCGGGGGCGGAACGGCCAGCGGCCCGCTCAGCTTCATGCGCGGACTGGATGCGTTCGCCGGGGTCATCAAGAGCGGCGGCAAGACCCGTCGCGCGGCGAAGATGGCAATCCTGAATGCCGAGCACCCTGACGTCATCGATTTCATCGAGTGCAAGGCCAAGGAAGAAGCCAAGGCGCATACGCTGATCCGGAATGGCTACGACGGTTCCGGCCCCGACTCAGAAGCCTTCTCGTCAATCTTCTTCCAGAACGCGAACAACTCGGTCCGCGTGACCGACGAGTTCATGCGTGCGTATGAGAACGACGGCGAGTACTGGACCAAGGGTGTGAAGGACGGCAAACCCGTTCATGCCTACAAGGCTCGCGACATCATGGGCAGGATCGCGCAGGCCACCTGGCACTGCGGTGATCCGGGGCTCCAGTTCGATACCACCATCAACAAGTGGCACACGTCGAAGAACACTGCCCGGATCAACGCTTCCAACCCCTGCAGCGAATACATGTTCCTCGACAACTCTGCGTGCAACCTGGCGAGCTTCAACCTGATGAAGTTCATCACGCCGAATGGTGTCTTCAATATCCCTGAGTATCGACATGCCATCTCGGTTGTGATCACCGCGATGGAGATCCTGGTCGACAACTCCGGCTACCCGACGGAGAAAATCGCCCGCAATTCGCACGACTATCGTCCGCTTGGCCTCGGCTACGCGAACCTTGGCGCGCTGCTGATGTCGTTCGGCATCCCGTACGATTCGGCAACCGGTCGCGATCTCGCAGCCGCTCTCACGGCCATCATGTGCGGACAGGCATATCTCCAGTCGGCCGTTCTCGCTGCTAACGTTCCCTCGCTCGCATCGGCAACGCCGCTCACTGCCAGCGTCGAGCGCCAGGGCGGAGCCTGCCCCGGTTTCTATGTGAATCGTGAGCCGTTCCTCAATGTCATCCGCATGCATCGCGCCGAGGTCAACAACATCGGCAAATCGCGGACCAGCGGAGAGCCCTTCATGCTTCCGCAGCTCGAGGCGCTCATTGAATCCAGCCGCGAGTGCTGGGACATGGCTCTCGTCTATGGCGAGCGCCACGGCTACCGCAACTCGCAGACCACCGTGCTCGCTCCCACAGGAACCATCGGCTTCATGATGGATTGCGACACTACAGGCATCGAGCCGGACCTTGCTCTGGTCAAGTACAAGAAGCTTGTCGGCGGCGGCATGATCAAGATCGTCAACAACACTGTGCCTGCAGCGCTCTTCAAGCTCGGCTACAACAACGACCAGGTCGACGCCATCGTCAGCTACATCGACGCGACCGGCACCATCGAGGGCGCCCCGGGAATCAAGCCGGAGCACCTGTCGGTTTTCGACTGCTCGTTCAAGCCGGCGAAGGGTACGCGCTCCATCCACTACATGGGCCACATCAAGATGATGTCCGCCACGCAGCCGTTCCTCTCCGGCGCAATTTCGAAGACCGTGAACCTTCCGCAGGAAGCAACGGTGGAAGATATCGCCGAAGCGTACGCGGAAAGCTGGCGTCAGGGCATCAAGGCGGTCGCGATCTATCGCGATGGATCAAAGGGAACGCAGCCGCTAAACACCAGCATGGACAGCAAGAAAGACGCGACGGCTCTGGATGTTGCCGGCCAGCGTGTACTCATGCAGATCGCGTCCGGGCAGCCAGCGGCCGAAGCGGACCTGAAGACGCTGGAAGCGAAGATCAGCGAGAAGCTTGAGGTCACGGCCAAGTCGATTGTCTCCGCAGCCAACGCTTTCCAGCGTGCACTTGAGGAAATCGCCAAGGCCACAAACATTCCGCAACTCACGGCTGCGTTCGCTGCTGAGCCGCAATCACAAGACCTCAATGCGCCGCCTCGTGCTGTTCGCCACCGTCTGCAGGAGGAGCGTGCCTCGATCACTCACAAATTCTCCATCGCAGGTCATGAAGGCTACATCACCGTCGGTCTTTACCCCACGGGCCAGCCGGGCGAAATCTTCATCAAGATGGCGAAGGAAGGTTCGACTGTCTCCGGACTGATGGATGCGTTCGCAACCTCAATCTCGCTCGCGCTTCAGCACGGTGTTCCGCTGCGCGTGCTTTGCGAAAAGTTTGCGCACACCCGCTTCGAGCCCTCCGGCTGGACCGGCAACGAGCAGATCGGCTACGCGAAGAGCCTCATGGACTACATCTTCCGGTGGCTGAATCTGCGCTTCCTCTCGGGCGAGCAACTCACATTGTTTGCGGGACTCGCTCCGCAAGCCGCGCCTCTGCCTGAGACGCCAACCATCCTCTCCGATTCCGAGCCCGAGGCCAACGAGCACAACCAGCTCTCTCGCCTCGCCGAAGAGATGGCAAAGCGCTCGTATACCGGCATGGGCAGTACCTCAGCCCCGGGCGGAAGCATTGCGCCTGAGGCCGCGAGCGCAGCCCCATCTTCGAGCAGCACACCCTCGCTTCAGGATCGTGGACTCTTCCATGCTTCTGACGCAATGCGCGGCATGTACGAGATGGGCGACGCTCCAAGCTGCTCTACCTGCGGAGCCATCATGGTTCGCAACGGAAGTTGTTATCGGTGCATGAGCTGTGGCTCTACGAGCGGATGCAGCTAGGAGCTTTTACCGCCTTCGGATGGAGCAGACAGATGCCTGTCTGCTCCATTTCTTCTTAGGGCAAAGGTGAGGATCGGTGGAGGCTCAATCGGCACTGGTTCCCCAGGCGCCTTTTGCCGGCAATCGTCTGAGAATGACGGATAGGATCGCCAAGGTCCGAAATACGTGGAAAAATTAGTCAGGAGCACAGATGAACTTCCATCAAGCGGGGAGGACCTTAGCGTTTTTGCGTTCATTGGCGGGTACTGGATTCGCGCTGGGAGGACCGGGAGATGCGTAAGGGGTTTACGAGGAGACCACAGGCGGACGAGCCCGCGACGCAAACAAAAAATTACATAACACCGAGCGGGCTGCAACGCCTCAAAGATGAGCACCAGTTTCTGCTCACCAGGGACCGCCCTGCTGTGGCGGAGATGGTGGCGTGGGCTGCAGGCAACGGCGATCGCAGTGAAAACGCCGACTACCAGTATGGCAAGCGGCGGCTGCGTCAGATCGATGGGCGAATTCGCTTTCTCACGAAGCGAATCGAAGCTGCGGAAGTGGTCGATCCGGAGACTCCGAGATCGAGGCTGGCGGAAACAAGGGCATTCTTCGGCGCGACCGTGCGTTATGCCAATGAAGCGGGGGCGGAGCGAATGGTGAGCATCGTAGGCACCGACGAGGTCGATCTCAACCGCAATCACATCAGTTGGGTATCACCTCTGGGACGAGCATTGATGAAATCGGCAGCGGGTGACAGCGTAGTTCTCCACGCACCGGGCGGTACAGAATACCTGACAGTGCTGGAAGTGTCTTATGAGCGGATAGCTGTCGAACCGTTCCGCGAGCCACCTGGATCTGAGGCCTTTTCAAAGGGACTTCGTCGCGAGAGTTCACCTGAAGAAGACAAGGCGAATCGGCGCAGGTCGTAATCGCGACGACCCTGATAAAGCGCGATCGGCTTTTGGCAAGCGAGATGATTCTGTCTCTGCGAATAGGCGGTGGCGCAAGGCCGGAGATCTCCCTCAAGGTGTGTTCGAGCCAGGTACGCGATCCGATGGTTGGGAGCTTTGGATTGTTTTTTAGGTTGAAGCTGAGATGGACGGCTGGAACTGCTATCCCCTGGCTCAAGTACTCACAGAAGCTTTTCGCTCATGATCAGCGCAACCCCGCTTCGGAGGCGCGCTGTGTCCGGCTCGGTAGCCATACGCAACTTCGGAACTGCAGTCACCGGCGATTTCGCAAGCTCAGCGCTGATGATTGGGTAGACTCGTGACCATAGCCGGGTGAACTCGCCCACGAGTACGATCTGGCTTGGCGCCAGCGTGATTGCGATCATATGCAGCCCCCGGCCGAGAGCTTTGCACATCTTCGTGATCGCCAGGATCGCGTCTGGGTCGTCTCCCTCGATCAGTTTGAACAGAGCATCGATCGATGGCAGAGATTGACCGGTGATCTGAGTGTAATAACGCAATCCCGCGCGATTGGAAGCCAACGTCTCCCAGCAACCATTGCTCCCGCAGCCGCATGGAACGCCTTCAGGATCCATCTGGACATGGCCAAATTCACCGGCCATTTCTCCTGAACCTCGGACCAGCCCTCCATTAACGAAAATGCCGGTGCCGATGCCTTCCGAGACATTGACCAGAACGATGTCCAGCTTCTCATTGGCACTGCCGAACCAAACCTCAGAGAGAACGCACGCGTTCGCGACATTGTCGACCACGACAGATAGCCCCGTGGCCTGCTCCACTCGCGATTTGATCTGCGCAATTGGCCAGCCAACGTTCGGTGCAAAGACTGTCTTCTTCAACTGATGGCTGAAACGGCCCGGCACGGTCATCCCGATGCCTTCGAACGAACAGTCCACGTGCTCAGAGATCATTTTTTTGATAGCGCTTGCGATGGCATGGATGACTTTCTTCGGATCACCGGGTAGCTGAAGTTGCTTTTGCGCCGTAATCCGACCGGCAAGATCTGCAACTGCCAAGGTGGTTTGCGCTGGATGTACATCTACCGCCAGCACTGTCCGCTTATCGTTTACCACCAGGCCGGTAGGCTTTCTGCCCCTCGGCAAATCTCCGACAACCCCCTCTACGATCCACCGCTCCTGAAGAAGTTCTTCGACGATGAGCGAGACCGTGCTTCTCTGTAATCCAGAGATTCGCGCGAGATCTGCTCGCGAGATTGGTTGTCGGATCCGAATCTGGTTGAAGATCAGATTGCGATTGATGTGACGCGGTGTTCGGTTGGAGGCACTTTGCTTGTCTTCCAACAAGAGCATCGGCATCATGGGTTGATTCCTTCCGTGCGCTCGCCACTCCCGGAACGCGATGGGGAAAAACTGAAAGGGGGGATACTTCAGTATAGAGCGCTCGCAGACCTGAGCCGCCTCACGCCCGTCAGAGCTTGTAAGCCTCCTTCACGAGCTCGTAGGCGAGCGCATGGGCCACTTGAAGGGCCTCGTCCTCTTCGAGGCGGTGTTCAGCAACCAGTCGTGCGAGGAACGCGCAATCTATGCGACGGGCCACATCGTGCCGCGCCGGAATAGAGAGAAAGGCGCGCGTGTCGTCATTGAATCCAACTGTGTTGTAGAAGCCCGCCGTTTCAGTAGTCAGCTCACGGAAGCGCATCATGCCTTCCGGGCTGTCATGAAACCACCACGCGGGTCCCAGGCGCAGACACGGGTAGTGACCAGCGAGCGGCGCCAACTCCCGGCTGTAGGTTGACTCGTCGAGAGTAAACAGGATGATCGTGAGCCTTGTTTCGTTGCCGAACCGTGCCAGCAATGGCTGCAAGGCAGATACGTAGTCGGTGGGTTGCGGAATATCGGCGCCCATATCGCGGCCGAAACGCTGATAAAGAGCAACGTTGTGGTTGCGGAAGCTACCTGGGTGGATTTGCATGACCAGACCGTCTTCGAGGCTCATTGCCGCCATCTCAGTGAGCATCTGGGCCCGGAAGAGTTCCCGACGCCTGGCATCAGCTTTGCCGGAGAGAACCTCAGACAACAGCTTTTCAGCTTGAGCTGATCCGAGATCTGCCGTCTGTGCTGTGGGATGGCCATGATCTGTCGCCGTACATCCCTGCCGGCGAAAGCGCTCTCTCGTCCTCCGTAGGGCGCGCAGATACCCCTGCCAGGTGGTCGTGTCCTCGCCCGTCTGATCTGCGAGTCGGGATACGTTCTGAGCGAAGCCGGGAAAATCCGGATCGACAACCGAATCAGGGCGGAAGTTGGGAATGATGCGTGCCTTCCATCCGGAGTCTTGAATGCTCTTGTGGTCTTGCAGGGAATCAAGCGGTGAATCGGTGGTTGCCAGAACCTCAAGATTGAACTTCTCGTAAAGGGCGCGAGGCCGGAATTCCAGTGTCTGGAGTTTATCGGCGATCACATCATAGTAGTGGTCGGCATTTTCCTCCGAGAGTCGCTCGGTAAGCTTGAATTCTTCCTGAAAAGAATAGTCAAGCCACATGCGGGTAGGCGTGCCGCGAAAAAGATAGTAATGACTGGCGAAAATCCGCCAGACCTTTCTTGGATCCTTGATCTCCGGTCGGCCGATCTCCAAGTCATCCAGCGACACTCCCTGGCTGTACAGCATCCGGAACACATAGTGATCAGGTTGCACAAAGAGTGCAGCTGGATTGGGAAAGGGTTCATTCCGCGCGAACCACGCTGCCTGGGTGTGCCCGTGCGGACTCACCAGGGGCAACGAAGAGATTTCAGCATACAGTTCTCGCGCGATCTTGCGTGCAGACAGATCAGCTGGGAACAGACGATCTGGATGTAAGAGCATTCCCTGAATCCTTTTTGCCGCCATCGAGGCTTGATGAGTGCATCACGAATCGCTGATTGCGGTGGCCAATAGCACGCGCAGATGGTTCAGCTATTCAGGCGGTATCCCATCCCAGTGAGAACCCCGCGCATGTAAGCGATACTCTCGATTACTCCAGGCATGGGATCGTCCTCGCGAATCTCATATTCGAGGTCGACAAATCCCTTGTAGTTGATCTTAGCCAACGCAGCGAAGATCTCCCGCATGGGCATCAATCCTCGCCCCACAGCGACCTGGCTCTCTTTGGATTTGAAGTCGGACAAATCCTTGACATGCATGTTGAAAAGACGCGGGCCCACCGCATTGATCGCCTCCACGACATCGGTTCCTGCACGCACAGTGTGGCCAACGTCGATGCAACAGCCGATGCGCGGGTCAAGGTTCTTCACGAGCTTGAGAATGTCGAGGGGAGAGGGCCAGACCGGGTCTTCGGGGCCGTGATTGTGAATCGCGATTCGAATATCGTATTGCTTGACGAATTTCTCCACTCGCGGCAAAGTCTCCGGCGTTGGATCTCCGGCAACAATCACGCCAATGCCTGCGCGCTTGCAGTATTCGAACTTGGCCCGGATGTCCTCATCTTCATCTTTGCGGAAGTAAATCGCTCCGGCGGCATGCAGTTTGATCCCGGCGGCCTGGTAGTCCTTGAGAGCAGCGTCTTCCTGCTGAGGCTCGGATGGCAAATGGTCCTTGATGTCCTTGGCATTGATCTGATTGATGTCCAGCTGCTTCAGGAAACCAATCATCTTGTCGCGTGGAAAAGCCCGGAATGTATACGTCGCGATTCCAAGCTGGATAGGACAGGGCTTTCCAAGCTCCTGAGAGGGAGGCATAGCCATTACCGAATGTGGCGCGGCTGCCGCTGCAGCTGCCAAGGCGCTTCCCTGGAGGAAATGTCTGCGCGAAAAGTCTTTCTTCATTTCAAATGACTCCTCAAAAAGCATGTAGAGAGAAACTGAAGGCCAGCGCCGGCCGGCCCTCATCGAATTGCTAGATGTGAGGCTCCCAGCCCTTCTCGTAGGTTCGTGTCCACTGCTTCATCGCCTCGGGGTCGTGCTGAACTTTGCCGTCGGCGGTGTCGAGATTCAAGACGCGCTTTACATCCCACGCGACGTTCGATAGCTGGAGCATCGTGACAGCTACATTTCCGATGGAAACAGGCGCGTTCAGCTTTTCGCCTTTTTTGACGCCGGCAATGAAGTTGGCGAAATGCGCGTCCGTCATCGAATCGCGTCCGACCAGATCGTTCGAGGATGTTTCAGAGCCAGCCTTCTTCTCACTGGTTTTTTTGCCCTTCAGGTCGTAAATCTCATACCCATCACGATCGACAAGCACCGAACCGTTCGTCCCGCAGATCACCGAGCCCCGGTCGCGATCGTAGAGCTTCATCCCGTTGCAGCATTTGCAATCCCAGGAGATCATCTTGTCGGGGTATTCGAAGTTTGTAACCAGCGTGTCATAGAACTGCCAGTCGTCTTTGAAGTGATAGCGGCCGCCCTGTGCGCTGATGCGTTCGGGGAAGTCGACGCCCAACGCCCAGCGGCAAACATCAATTTCATGTGTTCCGTTGTTCAGGGTTTCGCCGGTTCCGTAAACCTTGAACCAGTGCCAGTTGTAGGGCTGGATGTTATCGGTGTAAGCGCGACGCGGCACCGGTCCCTGCCAGAGATCCCAGTTGAGCTGCGGCGGTACCGGCACTTCTTTGCCGACTCCGATGGACTTGCGCGTATTCACGTACCAGGCCTTCGCCAGGTAAGCCCTGCCGATCTCGCCGTTGTGGATGCGGTCCACAATCTCGATCGTGTGCGGGCTAGAGCGCTGCTGCGTGCCCATTTGCACCAGCTTGCCGTACTTCTTCTGCGCCTGGACCAGCATCACTCCCTCGGCAGGATTGTGGCTGCATGGCTTCTCTACATAGACATGTTTTCCTGCCTCCAGCCCCAGAATCGCCATCGGAGCGTGCCAGTGATCGGGGGTGGCGATCGTGATTGCATCTACCTCTTTGTCGCGGAGGATGTTGCGGAAATCCTGATCAGTCTTCGGTGCTTCGCCCATCTCCCGTTCAGTCGCGGACGCGAATTTCTGCATCGTGTTCTTGTCCACGTCGCAGACGTAAACGATGCGCGCAGCAGCCTTGTTTGCTTTCAGGGCGGAGAGGTGCGCATAGGCACGTGAATGCAGACCAATCACCGCGAAGTTCAAGCGGTCATTCGACCCCATGATCTGTCCATAGCTTTTGGCCGTCGAAGCAATCGCGAGTCCGGCGGTTCCGGTGGCAAGAGTGTCAATAAATTCACGTCGTGTAAGCACATGCCCTCCCAAGGTAAAGATGGTTCACTCAGGTTGAAAGTTCTCAATCAAAATTCACAGCGCACCGGCATCCATCAGGGCCTTCTTCATGCCTGCCCAACTCTCTCGAGTGGATTCCTCCGGGGTTGCCGCTCCATGCCAGTGAGTTTCAAGACTCACAGCCTCATGGAAGCCGGCATTTTTCAGCGCTCGGAATTGTCCTGTCCAATCGATCACACCTCGACCGACGGGAGCCCACACCACTTTGCCCGCATCGTTCTTTTCAGCATTCTTGACGTGGCAATGGTGAATACGATTTTTGGGCAGCATCTCCCATCCAGTGGGATACGCATCCATCTCGCCGCGCATAACAGCATTGCCCGAATCCCAATTCAGCGCCAGCGAGGGCGTCTTCACCGCGCCGAGGGTGCGCGCAGCCTCACGGCCCGTCGCTGTATTGCATTCAAATTCGTTTTCCAGAACCAAGAGGGCGCCTTCTTTGCCGGCCTTCTCCGCGGCTTCACGAAGCTTATCGTCGATGGCTGCCCGGTACGGTTTTACATCGTCAAGACGCCAGAAATCGAAACACCGCACCTTATTGGTCTTGAACCTTTTGGCGAGCGCAATCGACTTTTCCAGAATTTCATCCTGTTGTTTGAAAGTCGTCTCTGCCGCACCATGCATATCGCCCTTGGATCCGTATGACGAACGCGGCGCTCCCGGCCAATCCGTTTTAAATAGTGGGCTGGCAATATCCGTGACCCGCAGATTGTATTTAGCCAGCACCTTTTCCGCATCAGCGAGCTGATCGTCTTTGAGGTTAATAAGGCTCTTGCCCCACATGGAACGCAGTTCAACCCAGTGCATTCCGAACTCCTGTGCAGCAACCTGACAGGCATGGTCGAAGTCTGGTGAGATTTCATCTGTAATCACGGCGACATGGAATACCGATTTGGCAGTTTTGGCAGATACTCGCAAAGCGAGCAGTGACGCTGCCGCCGCGGACCCCATAACGAAAGTCCGGCGGGATTGTTTACTCATTGTTTATGTCCTTAGGCTCGCAACGGCGTTCGACTGCGCGCGGATGAGGGTGGGCGAAGCATAGAATCTGCTTCGCCCGCCGGGTTGAAGGCTAGAAGGAGACTCTAAGTGAACCCTGAAGGCTTCGGCCGCCGCCAATACCGTTCACGGTGCCCTGACCGCTGCCGAGAGTGCTCGTTATCTGACCGAAGTTTCCTGCTGTAATGATCGTTCCGCTGCCTGCACTGGGGTTAGCGAACTGCGGTGTATTCGTCAACTGCACCGCGTCGATACGGAGCTCGCTGGCAAATTCACGGAACATCGTGAATTTCTTGGCAAGCGAGAAGTTGTTCTGCCAGTATCCCGGTCCCCGGAATTGATTTCGCCCGGTGTTTCCAAGTTGGGGATTGGTGCATGGGCTCTGGCCGGTGCAGCCAGTTGGCTGGGAGAGATTGGATTTATCCAGCCACTGTTTGCCCGCTCCGACCTGGTGCGTGACTCTAGGAGAGCCTGTCATATTTGCCAGCAGTGCGGTTCCTGGCGTGTTGAGGACACCCTGATTCGCATACACGCTGAACGGCAGTCCAGACAGTATGGAAATCACACCGGAGAGCCTCCAGCCACCAAACACGGCGTCGCCGATCCCGGAGTTGAAGTATCTATGGCCACGTCCTCCTGGCAGCTCATACGTGAAGCTCTGTTCGAAGTTCTTCGAACGATCGAAGTCGGCGGGAGCATAGTTCCTGCGTTGGTCGATGAAGAAGACCAGGCTGCCGTTGTCATCTCCTCCGGTCGCGTAGGTAAGTGCTTTGCCCCATGTAAACGCAGAGGTGAACGTAAGGCCGGCGGAGTAGCGCTTTGTAAGTTGGACCTGCAGGCCGTTGTAGTTCGAGGAGTAGCCCAGGAAGTACTGGTTGGTAGCTGCGGTACGGCCCGTGGGTCCACCCGTGAATGCGGTGGAGTTTTCCGGCCGTGAAGCATTGCCGCCGCCGTACACGCTCGGCAGGTTGATGTCCTGAGACAGATTCATGCGCGTTCCGTGATTGCCGACGTATGCCATTTGCAAGCTGAAGTTGGGACCGAAGGCCTGCTGAAGAGCCAGGTTCCAGGCTTCCGCATAGGAATTCTTGAAGTTCTTGGGAACGTAGGTATACGCCTGACTGATCAGCGCCGGTGTATTGGCGGGAATGATTCCGTTGTCGGGAATGGTTACCGGAACTGGCGCCGGGAAACCAGCCTGGAACGTCGCTACTGTAGCGCCATCGGAGAGGACTGCGGGTGTAAAGCTCGAGCCGCCCGCCGGCTGATAGCTATTATTGGCGCGGATTGGGAAGTTGTACGCATACGTGTTATCCGTGAACGGAATATAGCTCATGCCAAAGCCCAGGCGGATCACTGTTGAGTCATGGGCGCGGTAGGAGAGTCCCGTACGCGGAGCGAAGTACTTGTACTGAGTCTCCATTCCCAGGTTTGCGGGATTGTTGCCGAGACCGGCGAGAACCAGTGTGTTGTTCGAGGGGTTGTAGTTCGAAAAGCCGCCGTCGACCGGTGGCGTCGCGGGCGGATAGAACTCCCAGCGAAGGCCATAGTCGAGGGTCAGTTTGGGTGTCGCCTGCCATTTGTCTCCTGCAAAGGCGAAGAACCACCACTGCCGGTAGCGCGGGACAAACGTGTTCAAATCGCGCCCTGTCGAGGACGGCTGGTCGAGAAGGAAGCTGCCCATAAAGTTCGCGATATTGGTCTTAGCGCCATTTGTGGACGTCTGCAGATCATTAAAGGTGAATGCGCCGCGGGGGCTGAAGGTCTGATCCTGTAAAAGATCATCGCGGACCCGGCGAAGGTCGGCACCCCACTTGAACGTGTGATTGCCCGCAATCTTCGTCCAGGTGTTCACCGCGTCGATGTTCGCTTCTGCGCGAATCCACGGCACCGAGGCTGAATACCCAATGAGCGGATTCGAAAAGCCACCGTTGATGGTGATGCCGACCTGTCCAGAGGTAAAGGGCTGCCCGTCAATATTGACTCCCGGTACACCGATGGAGGTTGCATCATTCGAGCCGTAGTCGAGTGGAAGTGCCGAGTTGCGGAGGTGGGCTACGCCGACGCGAACCTCAGTCAAAAACGTGGGCGAGAAAACATGGTTGTAAATGCCGCCTGTGCTGTAGGCCGTCTGATTACCCTTTGCCTCAAAGCCGCCGCCCTGTGGGCCGCCGAGGAAGTTGCCAAAGGCCGCCGCCTGAAAAGTATTGGTGCGCTGCCAGCTAAAGCGGCCATTCAGGTGATCCTTTTCTCTGAGGATCCAATCGGCCTTAACATCGAAGCTGTGCGCGTCCTTTCTAAATGGGAGATTGGTGCTGTAGTTATTGGAAGGACTGCTCAGAGGCTTGGTTGAATCCAGCTTTCCATATTTTGGAAAAGCCGCATTGAGTTGCTGAAGCATGGTCAGCGAAACGGGGTTGATCCGGCTGAAGGGAATCTGGTTGTTCGGGAACGGAGTACGGGGATGCGCGGATGTGCCGTCCCCCGTGTTCGGGTCATAGATTTGCCCCGTTGTGCCCTGAAGTGCCCCGCTCAAGTCAACGCAACCGGCCGGATCGGTGCAGCCAGGAGTGACTCCAGCGTTGGTGTACCAGCGAGCATCGGGTACGGTAAACGTGCTGGCAATAGCTTCACTGTCGATCGTGCGGAGGTAATCGCCGAAGAAAAACAGCTTGTCCTTCTTAATGGGGCCCCCGATAGAGCCGCCAAAGTAGTTGTAGGACAGGTGACCAAGCGGCGGTCCGAAGTAGGAGCGAGCGTTGACGTAATTGTTCTGGAGGTACTCAAACGCTGAACCGTGGAAGGCATTGGTGCCGGACTTGAGCGTCACGTTAGTGATGGCGCCGACCGAACGGCCTAGCTCCGGCTCGTAGTTATTTGTCGAGACGTCAACGCTCTGGATGGATTCGGCTGGAGGAATCAGGATCTGCAGCAGGCCAGTCCGCTCGTCATCATCGATGCCCTCAATCTGATAGAGATTGCTGACGCGCGGCATGCCGTTGGCTTGTGTCTGCAAAGAATTCTGTGCGTTGAAGAACTGCGAATGCTGGAAGGTTGCGGGGCTCGTGCCCGGAACCAGGTTGAGCAGCGACTGAAAGTTGCGCCCGGTAGTGAGGGGCAGGGCCATGACGTTGGTCGCATCGATTTTGGTGCTGATGTCGGCGCGATCCGTCTGCAGGACAGGGGGCGCCGTTGTCACGGTCACTGTTTCCGTGACATCGCCCGGTTGCATGATCATGTCGACGCGAATGGATTGGTTGCTGAGCAACTGCACGTTCTGCTGCGTTGCCTTTTTGAAGCCCGTGCCCTCGACAGTCACGGTGTATGCCCCAGGGGGCAGATCAGGGAACGTGTAATTCCCGCTCCCGTTGGTCAGCGACTCGTGACTCAGGTTTTTGGAAGTCTCGGTGATGACCACCTTTGCGTTTGGAACAGCAGCACCTGTTGCATCATTTACGGTTCCGAGCAGAGTGCCATTGACTGCCTGGCCGAATACTAATTGAGATACGCAGATGAGCATTGACAGTGCAGCAAAGCTGATCAGCCTTCTCCAGGGGGTGCGATCGATCATGGAAACCTCCAGAATCCGGGTTGACTTTCGGTACGCTCTGTATATTGTTCGAAGAGCGAACAAACGTTACCATCTCCTCGTTCTGGTTTGTCAAGCAAATAATTCGGAATTTGAACAAAAGAGGTTTATGCCTCAAGTCGTATCTAAGTTCCAACCGGCACCTGCCGCATGACACCCGATCAGTAGCTCGCTATCCTTGCATATGCCTGAGTGCACCCCCGAGTTCCTGCCGGCGGACCTCGATCATCGGAGCGGCCGGTCCGGCAATCTCATTCATTGGTTGTTCGACTCTGATCCCGGTGCGTTTGGCCGCCTGGTTCCGCGCTGGATCTTCGTTCGTGCACTCGCGGCCATCTACTTCTCCGCCTTCTACTCGCTGCTGTTTCAGATCAAAGGCCTCATCGGCCCGCAAGGAATTCTCCCGGTCCACGATTATCTTCCTGCCGTAGCCCGCGCCTATCCCCTCGCGAAGTTCTGGTTCGCACCGACGCTCTTCTGGCTCTCGTCGAGTTCGCACGCGCTGATGATCGTCACCTGGATTGGGCTCGTCGCCTCCATCGCTGCATTTCTTAACCTCTGGCCTCGCCTCACCTTCTTCATCTGTTTCGTCTGCTTTCTGTCGTTTGTTTCCGCAGCGCAGGATTTTTCAAACTACCAGTCAGACGGAATGCTGCTCGAAGCTGGATTCATCGCGCTCTTCTTCGTTCCGCGAGGTTTCCATCCGGGGCTTGGCGCTGCCACGCCACCATCTCGCGCGAGCCTGTTCCTGCTCCAGTGGGAGTGGTTCCGCATCTACTTCGGGTCAGGAATGGTCAAGGTTGTCAGCGGAGATCGTCAGTGGCGCAACCTCACCGCAATGGACCATTACTACGAGACCGGTCCTCTCCCCACGTGGATCGGCTGGTACACGCAGCATTTGCCGCATTGGTTTCATGCTGCAAGCGCTGCAGGCACTCTCATCCTTGAACTCGGCATTGTGTGGATGCTTTTCCTTCCGCGACGGCTTCGCATCGTATGTTTCTTCATCGTGACGCCCTGGGAGATCGGCGTCATCCTCACCGCGAATTACACCTTCCTCAATTACCTGGTTCTCTCGCTTGGCTTCCTGCTGCTTGACGACCGCTTCCTGTTGCAGTTCGTGCCTGACCGGCGCAAGCCGACTCTCGTGCTCCAACCGGCAACGCCATCATGGGCGGAGAAAGCGTCAGCCGTATCTGCCGTCGATGAGTCCCAATCGGATTCCATCGATGAAGTGCGGACTCTCTCCTTCCGCCGTATCGGCAATCACCTCAAGTCTCTCCGCCTTGCTATCTCGGTAGTCATGCTCACGTGGATCTTCTACAACACGACAGCCGAGATGCTGCTCATCCCTTTCCGCACACTTCCACTACCCACCAAGCCGATCGCGCTGCTGGATCCCTTTCGGATCGCCAATCAATATGGTCTTTTCGCTGTGATGACCAACGGCCGGTACGAAATCGAGTTTCAGGGTTCGAACGACGGCCGGAACTGGACACCCTATTTGTTCCGCAATAAGCCGCAGGCGCTCAACGAGCCTCCGCGCATCTACGCGCCTTACCAGCCGCGTTTTGACTGGAACCTCTGGTTCGCTTCATTGGGCGACTGGCATCAGAACGAGATTGTCCCACTCACCGAGGAGCGTCTCCTTGAGAACGACAAAGCTGTACTCGATCTCTTCAGAAGCAACCCGTTCTCGCAGGCGCCGCCTCGATATGTACGCGCGGTCTTATGGCAATATTGGTTCACTTCGCGTGAAGAGAAGCGAGCGACGGGGAACTGGTGGCGTCGCGAACTACTCGGAATGTATGCGCCTGAACTCACCAAAACCCCCGAAGGCCGGCCCGCCGTCGTCCAATGGCCTGAAGAATTGCCGGTTCACGACTGAAAGAGCGAACGTCGGTTCGGATCCAACGGGCCTGAAACCTCTGGGAGAATGAACTCATGAAGCGCGCCCGCATCATCGGCTCCGGCCCAAACGGCCTCTCCGCTGCCATCGCCCTCGCCCAAGCCGGCGTAGCCGTGGAAGTCTTTGAAGCCGAGAACATCCCCGGCGGGGGTGCCCGCACGGTTCCTCTAACCCTTCCCGGGTTTATGCACGATTTTGGATCCGCTGTGCACCCAATGGCTGCGGGCTCTCCGTTCTTCGCAACGCTGCCGTTAGCTGATCACGGCCTGCAGTGGATCCACGGAGACTTCCCGCTCGCGCACCCTCTCGACGACGGCACAGCCGTCCTCCTCCATCGGGATCTTGCCGATCAGGACAGAGAACTCGGTCCCGACGCCAAGGCTTGGCGCAAACTTATCCAGCCCCTTGTCGACAGCTGGGACCTTTTTGCCGAGGAAGCTCTTGGCCCGGCCATCCGCATTCCGCGCCACCCCTGGCTGATGGCTCGCTTCGGCGTTGCCGCGTTCCAGCCCGCGCGCCGCCTGGCCATGCGTCATTTCAAGCACCCGCGAACCCGGGCCCTCTTCGCCGGACTTGCCGCCCATTCGTTTCTCAGCCTGGACGACGTCCTCACCTCTGCAATCGCGCTCGTGTTCGCCGCAATCACGCCCAAAGTCGGATGGCCCATTCCGCGCGGCGGCTCGCAAGCGATCACGCAGTCGCTCCTGGGCACTCTGGAGTGCCTTGGAGGCAAACTCCATGCCGGAATCCGCATTGATGCCGCAGCTTTCCGCTCATGGAACACTCCTGAAGTTCTCACCTTGTTCGACACCTCGCCGCGCCAACTCGTAGAAATCGCCGGAGACTGTCTCACTCCCGGCTTCCGTGAACTGATGACCCGCTTCAAACGCGGTCCCGCCGCATTCAAAATCGACTATGCGCTCTCCCGCCCTGTTCCGTGGCGTGCCCGCGACTGCCGCCGTGCCATCAGCTTGCACCTTGGCGGAACTCTGGAGGAGATCGCCGAATCAGAGCGGCTCGTCAATGAAGGCAAACACCCCGAGCGCCCGTTCGTTCTTGTCGCGCAGCCGTCCATATTCGACGAAACCCGCGCACCCGACGGAAAGCACACGCTCTGGGCTTATTGTCACGTCCCCAATGGTTCCACCGTGGATATGACCGATCGCATCGAAGCCCAAATCGAGCGATTTGCCCCCGGTTTTCGCGACTGCGTCATGACGCGCTACGTCTCCACGCCCGCAATCCTCGAGCGCATGGACGCAAATCTCATCGGCGGCGACATCAGTGGCGGTGCGATGACCATGAAGCAATTCCTCCTCCGCCCTAGCGCCCTCACCTACGAGACAAGTGCGCCGAATCTCTTCCTGTGCTCTTCCTCCACCCCTCCCGGTGGAGGCGTTCATGGAATGTGCGGTTATCGCGCCGCCAAAGTCGCCCTGCGCAGGAGCGGATTGCACCAGGGGCGAGCTACTTCCGGTAGATGACAACTGCGAGTCAGATTGTAAGCCGGCCCTCGCATCTAACCGAGAGACAGTCCGGTCAAACCGGTCTGTAGAATGAACGCATCCTCGGGTCCCCGGGGAGATCGATCGAGGTTAGAGAACGTCCATGCGCCGTGTTGCGCTCATCTACAACCCAGCATCGGGCCAGCACTCCGGCCGGGGAGCCTCGAAGATCGAGAGCGTGAAAGCAGTTCTCCAGCGGGCCGACATTGAGGCTGACGCACTGGAAACGTACGCCCCCGGCAGCGGAAAGGCGCTTGCCGTCGCAGCGGTGCGTCAAGGACATGACACGGTACTTGCCTGCGGAGGCGATGGCACTGTACACGAAGTGCTTCAAGGGCTTGTCGGAACCGACGTCGCCCTGGGTGTTGTTCCGCTCGGAACCGCGAATGCACTTGCCCAGAACCTCGGCCTCGGTCGCAACCCGGTCAAGGCTGTCCAGGCGCTTCTGCAGGCGGCGCCGCTGAAGGTTCCGGTTGGCCGCATATCCTTTCGGGAGCCCAATGGCACAGAGGGCTGGCGATACTTCACCGTAGCTGCAGGAATCGGCGCGGACGCGCTGCTGATGTCGAGCATGGATCCCGAGTTGAAACGACGCTACGGATACGCACTGTATATCTTCGAAGCTTGTAAGATCTGGGCTACGAATCCGTTCCCGCTCTTCGACGCTCGCTTCGCCGTGAACGGCAACGGCGCTGTCCGTGCCGAACAGGTGTCGCAACTGCTCGCTGTTCGCATCCGCTCGTTTGGCGGGGCTCTGGGAGTTCTGGCTCCGGGCGCCACTTTGCATAAACGCGACCTCAGCATCGTCGCGTTCAAGACCCGCAGCCGCGTCCAGTACTTGAGATTTCTTCTCGCGACTTTGATCGGTCGTCAGACGTTCTCACGGACCATTGAACTGCTGGATGCCGATTCTGTTGAATGCTGTACGCTCAATGGATCCAAGTCGAGCGTCTTTGTCGAAGCTGACGGAGAAGTGCTCGGCGCATTGCCGGCACGCATTGAACTCGCCCGCGAGAAGCTGACCTTGCTTGTGCCTCCCGGCGCTCAGCCATAATCAGATTTGCTGTTTGCGGCAGTCCTCCTCCGCCTGCAATCATCGCTTGGACCATAAACCAGATGAGGCCAAAAGCATGAAAAGATCAACGATCGTACTCTGGGCATCCATTACAGCGAGCAGTCTCAGCCTCTTCGCACAAAGTCCCGCGTGGCAGCCCGCTCCGGGGCACATCACTCTGCCGCTATGGCCGCATGGGGCGCCGGGTGCACAGGCGAATCCGCCTGCCGAAGCGGACATGACAAAGGCAACCGACAATCTCATCGCCGGCCGTCCATTGGTGCGTCTTGGCAACGTGTCGAATCCGACCATCACCTACTATGCGCCGCACGAGCATGGCGGATCGGTACCGCCGGGTCCCTCACCCGCGGTCGTTGTCTTTCCCGGGGGTGGCTACCAGATTCTGGCGATCGATCTGGAAGGTACCGAGGTCTGCGACTGGCTCAACAAGATCGGCGTCGCCTGTCTGCTGGTGAAGTACCGCGTACCCAACACCGGTCCATACCCGAAATCTCCAGCAGCCTTGCAGGACGCACAGCGTGCCCTCGGCCTCGCTCGCCAGCACGCAAAAGAATGGAACATTGATCCGGGCAAGATCGGCGTACTCGGGTTCTCGGCCGGCGCGCATCTCTCAGCTGCGCTCAGCACTCATTTTGATAAGAGGCTCTACGACAGAATCGATCAAGCGGACGACGAGAGCTGCCGGCCAGATTTTGCGTTCATCATCTATCCCGGATACCTGGCCAATGCGGAACAGGGCATGGCAACCAACCCTGAAATCAAACCGACGTCGCAAACTCCCCCTTCATTCATCCTGCAGGCTGAAGATGATCCGGTGCACGTCGAGAATGCAACCAACTACTTCCTCCAGCTGAAGGCAGTTAAGGTCCCGGCCGAATTGCACATCTATGCTGAAGGCGGCCATGGGTACGGACTTCGGAAGACCAAACTTCCGGTCACCAGTTGGCCTCGCCTGGCGCAAACCTGGCTCGAGTCGATCAACATGCTGCCCAACTCAACGGAATAGCACCGAGGCCTCATGCTCCTCTGCGTTCTTACCGTATCCGATCGCTGCTCGCAAGGGCTGATGACTGACACAGCAGGCCCGGCTGTCGCCGAACTACTCCGGCAATACTGGCCCGCCGCGCGGATCGCCACAGCACTCGTACCCGACAAGGAGGACGAGATCATCGCCCGTCTGCTGGAGTGGGCGAGCATGAAAGCTTCTCTCATCCTGACTGCTGGCGGCACGGGCCTAAGTCCGCGCGATCGCACGCCGGAAGCGACAGCACGGGTTCTTGACCGTCTCGTTCCGGGACTGAGTGAGGCCATGCGCGCTCGCGGGGCAGAGAAGAACCAGTTCGCGTGGCTTTCCCGCAGCATTGCCGGCTTGCGCGGAACCACTGTCATTGTGAACCTGCCTGGCAGTAAACGTGGCGCGGAAGAAAGCCTCTCCTCCATCCTGCCCCTTCTGAATCACGCGATTGAGGTCGCCGGCGGTGGGCAGGCACACCTCTAGCCAGAGAGCGGAAACGTTTGCCGGTTTCACCGCGGAGCGCCAGGTTTGACGCTGGAAGTGCGGCGCGGACTTGTCCCTAAGTTCAGGAATGGTTTCTACTTCCGTGAATCCGGCAACCAGAAACATGTTCCTGAAACACGAGAAAATGGCGTAAGATCGATTCATCCGTGGGAGGCCCCAGAAAAAACCCGAACCGCCTCCGTGCGCCAAGCGCCAGCATTCGCGATGTCGCCCAGCGCGCAGGTGTCTCTATTGCCACCGTCTCGCGAACCGTTAACGGCATTTCTACCGTTGCTCCTGAGCTCGCGGAGCGTGTCTGGAACGCCATTCGCGAAGTCGGCTATGTCCCTAATACGCAGGCACGCGCGCTTGTATCCGGACGCAGCCGTCTTCTCGGACTCGTCGTTTCCGAGATCACCAACCCGTTCTTTCCTGAGTTGGTTCAGGAATTCGAGAACATCGCCGTCGAGCAGGGCTACGAAGTCTTCATAGGCTCTACCAATTACGATCCCCTCCGCACCGAGTCGCTGGTCCGCCGCATGCTGCAGCGCAGCGTCGATGGCGTCGCCATTATGACGTTCGGCATTGAGCAGGAGCTGATTCAGAAACTCGTCGATCGCGCATTTCCCATGGTTTTTGTCGATTCCGGCCCGGACATGCCCAACATCCGGGTGCTCAAGGTCGATTACGGAGAGGGGATTCGTGAAGCCGTTCAGCATCTTGCTGCCTTGGGCCACCGGAACGTTGCGTTCATCAGCGGACCTCTTCACATGCGTTCTGCGGTTTCCCGGCGCGATGCGTTTTTGAAATCCATGGCTGAACTTGGCCTGACGGTTCCTCGCGAGCACATCGTCGAAGGCACACATACGATGGAGGGCGGCATCAGGGCTACAGAGAACCTGCTGCGACTTTCCGAAATGCCTACGGCGATCGTCTGTTCCAACGACATGACGGCGATCGGTGTACTTCACGGACTCCAGCGCACTACCCACGAGGTGCCCGATGACGTCTCCGTAATAGGCTTTGACGATATCCACCTCGCCCAGTTCGTGCTTCCGCCGCTCACGACGGTGCAGATGTCGTGCAAGCTTCTCGCTGCCGCCGCGGTTCAGGCTCTACGCACCGGCATCGAGCCGGGGTTGCCCCAGTCGCAACAGACTGAGTGGCCGATCCCCACCCATCTCGTTGTACGTCAGTCCACTTCTTTTCCGCGTGGCAGCCTGCCCGCGCTGGCCAAGACCCGGTCCACTGCCCGTCCGGCCGCCGCAAAGGCCTAGGCTGCTGTTTTTATTCTCATCGAAGCACTTCCAGCGGCTCTGTAACTTGTGCATGCCTATGGGTGTCTAATAAATGCTGTAGGGATTCCCCAGTGAGGTCATCTCATGCTCATCCGCAAACCCTCCGATATCGCCTCCTCGGAGATTACATCTGAATCGAGTTATAAGCAGTTCCTCAGCCGCCGCCGCTTCCTTCGCACTGCCATCTCCGGCGCCGCTGTTGCCGGCGGAGCGGTCGCCGGAGCGGATCGCATTGCCGAACTGCTCTCTCCAGGCACGACTGCCCTCGCAGATGCCACGAAACTCCAGACCGTGAAGAGCCCCCTCTCTACCACCGGGGAGCAACTCACGAGCTTTGAAGACATTACGCATTACAACAACTACTACGAGTTTGGCGTGCAGAAGGGCGATCCAGCCAAGAATGCAGGGGTTCTTCCCACGCGTCCCTGGACCGTGAAGGTGGAAGGTTTGGTGAAGCAGCCCAAGACCTTCGATATCGACGCGCTGCTGAAACTGCGCCCTCTTGAAGACCGGGTCTACCGCCATCGCTGCGTGGAGGCCTGGAGCATGGTGGTTCCCTGGATTGGCTACTCGCTTTCTGAGTTCATCAAGCAATGCGACCCGCTGCCCAGCGCGAAATACGTGCAGTTCCTCTCCTATTACGACAAGCACGTCGAGAAGTGGACAGACGAATCGAGCATCTTCTGGCCATACAGTGAAGGGCTGCGCATGGACGAGGCCATGCACCCGCTTACCCTGCTCACCTTCGGACTCTACGGCCAGGTTCTGCCCAACCAGGATGGTGCGCCGATACGCATCGTCGTGCCATGGAAGTACGGTTTCAAGTCGGCCAAGTCGATCGTCACCATGCGCTTCGTCGAGAAAGTGCCGGAGACTACCTGGTACCAGCAGAACCCACGCGAATACGGCTTCTACTCCAACGTCAATCCCAATCACGACCATCCGCGCTGGAGCCAGAAGACCGAGCGTCGCATCGGCCTGCCGTTCTACGCCCAGCGCCGCACCACTCTCATGTTCAACGGATACTCCGAGCAGGTCGCCTCGCTGTATAACGGCATGAACCTCGACAAGTACTACTGAAGCGGAGTTCGTGGCATTAGCCGTCCGCCTTAGGCGAACGTGTCAGCGAAGTTAGTAGATGTATCACTGAATCCTCTAACCGCGGGGCGCTGCTAACCAGCCCCGCTAACAGGTGCGAAGCACCGCTAACTCCGCTAAAAACTATGTCCCGCAAGATACTTATCGCGCTTAAGACGCTCACCTGGATCGCTTGCCTCAGCCCCTTCGCGATGCTGGTATACCAGGCCGTCACGAACACGCTTGGGCCTGATCCCACTTCGAACATCGCCCTCACGACCGGCTATAACGCGCTGTTGCTGTTGATTCTCTCGTTGGCGGTCACGCCTCTGCGCCAGCTCTCGCCGCGACTCTCCTGGCTCATCAAGTTCCGCCGTCTTCTCGGGCTCTTTGCATTCTTCTACGCGACGATTCACCTGGCCACCTACCTCGTGCTCTACCTCGATTTTGATTGGGGCGTGTTCAAGACCGACATTACCAAGCGGCGTTTCATCATCGCTGGATTTGCCGCCTACCTGCTGTTGCTTCCGCTTGCAGCCACCTCCACCACCTGGGCCATTCGCAAGCTTGGCGGCAAACAGTGGAATCGCCTGCACAAGCTCGTTTACCTGGCGGCCATTTGCGGAATCATTCACTACTGGTGGCAAGTCAAGCCGGGCGTCCTCAGTCCGATGAACCTGACCATTACGCTCATCGCCTTGCTGCTTGCGCGGCCGGTCCTTCACTGGTTTCAGGCACGCAGAGTGCGCACCAGCGTGCTCAAAACTTCTTAGTCACGCGTCGGAGCTGCCGTGCGGGTCAGGGCGACATTCACGTCGCTCAGATCGCTGTGTACATGCAACGCAATCTCTTTTTCTGAGTAAGTGCGTTCACTACCTGACTGTTCTCCCTCGGTTTCGTCCTTCGCTTCGCTTACGCGCAGGATGTAGCTATCTTCGGGCACATACTCAAAACGAAAGGTCCCGTCGTTGTCGATCGAACCTTTTCTGGCCTGCTCGCGATCGTCGGCGTAAAGCAGCGCCACGGTCGCGTGCGAGAGCGGATGGCCGTCCTGGACTGCTTCAATGTGACCGGCGATGCTGCGCAACCCGGAGATTGGGATCACGATATCGGCTCCATGCGCAATTTCGCCTTCACTCACTTTGATTGAACTCGCTGCCTTCCTGCGGAGCACGTTTCCGAGGCAAACGCGGGGAGCCGCATCTTCCGAATCGATGGGCATCATCGCGCAAACGATGTATTCGCCCGCAGCAAGATTCTCCAGCGCGTAGCGTCCATGACTGTCACTCGTCGAGTTGATTGTCCAGTTGTTGAACAGCGGTAGTCCGACGGAGTTCCACTGCTTCTTCCGATTTTTCCTGAAGAGTTGGAAGTGCATACCGATTGCGGGAGAACCGTCATCGAAACTGACGTTTCCCTCTATTTCAGCAGCGCGGCGAAGTTCAATCGCGATTTCCGAAACCCGTCGCACCGCAACCTTAACGGGAACAAGGTATTCTTTCCACTGCTGAACGGCGGCTGCTTCCTGTTCGTTAGTTCTACCTTTGTCGCTGATCTCCCCGAAGTCGATACCCCGCATTGGATCGAGATAGCCATCGAGCGTTCCAAACGCGTAGTACTCGCCAGGTGGAACGGCTTCCATCCTAAAACGACCATCGAGGCCTGTCTGAATTGTCGCCACGGGCGCCAGCGGAGGATCATCGCTCGGTTCTGCATGTGTTTTGGGAACTGGTGTCAGGCTCACAGCAGCGAACCTTGCCGGCTTTCCCGTATCGCTGCAGAGCACGATGCCGCTCACAACGCCTTTTGTTGGATCAGGCTTGTTGGAGCGCTTCTCGCAGCCGGCAAGCGGCAGGATCACGGCTACAACCCACAGCAGCTGGAAACGTGCCATTCGCAGCCTCCGGGACAGAGTTAATCGACCGCGATCTCCATTGTCTCGCTGAACTCCAGCATCGTCTGCATAACGGGGCTCCAGTTCCTGCGGTGAAGCGGAGTGGGGCCCAGACGATCGAGCGCCGCCCTGTGCTCGCGCGAGCAGTAGCCTTTGTGTTTCGCCAACCCGTATCCGGGATACACCGCGTCCAATTCCACCAGCATCCGGTCGCGATACACCTTGGCCAGCACGCTGGCGGCGGCGATGGAATAGCTCGTTCCATCCCCGTGAATGATTGACTCCTGCGGACAAGGCCAGTCGATTGTGTCGCATCCATCGATGAGCAGGTAATCCGGTTCGATGGCAAGCTGCTGCACGGCGGTTCGCATCGCGAGAAGGGAAGCGTTGCGGATGTTGATGCGATCGATCGTCTCCACATCGATCGCCGCAATAGCAAAGGCAAGCGCCTTCGCGCGAATGATCACGTCCAACTCGTTTCGCTTCGCCTCAGAAAGCTGCTTCGAATCATTCAGGCCCGGAATCCGGCATCCCAGAGGCAAAATGGCGGCAGCGGCAACAACCGGCCCGAACATCGGCCCGCGCCCCACCTCGTCGCACCCGGCAATCCGCAGGAAGCCGAATTTGGTCGCGGCCTTCTCCAGCTTCCATCCACACACCGGCGCTTTTGCCATGCACTCAGTATAAGAACGAATCGCATTTGCAAATCGGTGGACGCCTGCGGAAAACCGGTCGGGGAAGCGACTTGATCAAATCGCCATTGCGGGCTGTGCTTTCATCTGGATTATCGTGCCGCCCTTCCGGCTTTGCCGGAACTGCGCGGGTGGCGCGTTATATGCCCGCTTGAACGCCCGGTTGAACGCAGCCCCGGAGTTGTATCCCACATCCATCGCCACTTCAATCACGCTCTTGTCGGTCTTTTCGAGTGCCTCCGCAGCGATTCGCATGCGCCAGTCGGTCAGGTACGCAATCGGCGACATCCCCAGGAAATGCCGGAACCGTTCCGCCAAGCGCGTACGCGACAGGCCCACGCCCTTCGCCAGGGCCTCAACCGTCCACTCGCGCGCCGGATCGCGATGCATCAGTGCCAGGGCCTGGGCCAGATTTGGATCCCGCAGCCCTGCCAGCCATCCGGTCTGCTCCTCCGAAAGTGTATTGATATACGAGCGCAGCGTCTCAACGAAAAGAACTTCCGACAGCTTTTAGACGACGAGTGAACTGCCCGCGCCCGCCGGTGTATCCACTGAAAATCGAATCGAGTTCTCGATCCACTTTCCTGACGGACCCGATGCCACGGGCACTTTCAAAATGCGCGGGAGCCCCGACAAGAAAACCTCGCAGAGCCGTGGGTCGCATGCCATGTACCCGCAGACAAACTTCGTGATCTCGCCACCACCGCCAAACTGCACAGCTTTCAGCCCATCCGCCAGGCTGCTCGCAAACTCACGAAAGGAATCAACAGGCTCACCCTGGCGCGGACCATTGCCCAGAAAGTGCGAATCGCCGCCCGGCAGAACAACGATGTCCCCGGCACGGAGTTCTACGCGCTCGTCGCCCAGCATCGCGTAAGCTCGCCCCTCTGTGAGGAAATGAAACATGATCAGGTGAGCGTTCTTGAATGGCAGGTGTGGCTCAATTCCCGCTGCACCCGAGGACATGATGCACCAGGGCGCACTGAACTCCGCGTTGAAGAAGAGCGCGCCATTCAGTCTTACCGCGCTCAATACCTCTGACAGCACGTCCATCGCACGAACACACTTTCAAAAATGGGCGTTTGAGCTAACCATGCGGGCGGTTCAGTCAAGTAGGGAAGTCCAGTTCCCCGCATAGTAGAGCTTGATCTTACTTGATCAAATCCCCGCAGAGGAAGATTCAAAACATGAGTACAGGAGCCGCGGTTTCCCCCAGCCTTACTGATTCCCTGAGCGATATCAGCCAGTTGAAAGCCCGTCTTAAGGCGACCTGGATGACCGGAGACTACGACGTCTTCTCGCGCTATCTGGAGCCCGATGCCCATCTGTTTTTCCGGCGTATCGGCGTCGTACCTGGCCAGAGAGTCCTCGACGTCGGCTGCGGAACCGGCCAGCTCGCCCTCATTGCCGCCCGTGCAGGAGCGGAGGTTACAGGCTGCGATATCGCCACCAACTCGCTTGAACGCGCCCGTGCCCGCGCTTTGCAGGAGCAGCTCAAGGCCAGCTTCGACGAAGGCGACGCGGAGGCTTTGCCCTATGGCGACGGCGAGTTCGACGTGGTCACCAGCCTCGTGGGCGCCATGTTCGCGCCCCGCCCCGACCTGGTCGCAACGGAACTCATTCGAGTCTGCAAGCCGGGCGGCAAAATCGCCCTGGCCAACTGGACACCCCAGGGATTCGTAGGCCAGATGTTCAAGATCATCGCTCGCTACATCGCGCCCAACGGAATGCCCTCCCCCGTTCTGTGGGGCGATCAAGCGACGGTCCACGAGCGGTTCAGCGAAGGCGTTCTCGATCTGCGCTGCACGTACCGCCATTACCAGTTCGAATATCCGTTCCCGCCCGACGTCGTCGTCGACTTCTTCCGCGAGCATTACGGCCCTATGACGCGCGCCTTCGGAGCGCTCGACGTCGAACGCCAGGCCCAGCTGAAGGCCGATCTCGTCGCTCTCTGGAGTGCCAACAACCGTGGCATCGGCAACGCGACCCTTGTCGACTCGGAGTACCTCGAGGTCATCGGCATCCGCGGTGATCGCGATCCCGAGCCTCCGTTCATTCATTCCGTTCCCATGAAGGACAAGAAGTCCAACCGCCGCGCAGAACTTCTCGCAGATCGCATCGAAGAAGGCGCCGCCCGCCTTGCCGACTTCGCCGGCCGCCTCACCGACGCCGAGTGGTCTACGCCGACATCAGAAGGTGGAAGGCAGGGGCGTCCCGCCGGCCTCATCATTCATCATGTCGCCAGCATCTATCCCATTGAAATCACCGTCGCGAAGGCCGTGGCCGCCGGCAAAACCATCACCGACGTGACCTGGGAAGCAGTAGCGGAAATCAACGCCAAACACGCCTCAGAAAATGCCAACGCCAGCCGTTCAGACACTATCCAGCTCTTGCTCAAGAACAGCAGGGAAGCAGCCGACGCGGTTCGCGCTCTCACAGATGAGGAACTCGATCGCGCCGCGCCGTTCTCGCTGAGCTTTGGCGCTCCAGTGACTGCCCAATTTGTACTCGAAGATCACGCAGTGCGCCACAGCTGGCACCACCTCGCGCGACTTCGCAAAGAACTCGGCCATCACACCGTCAATCCGACTTCGCGGCTCCGCTGAAAACCATGCGCGGAATCGTGAGCCTGAGCCCGGACGACCTCCCCCGCGTCCGGGCTTTGTCCTTTTTTGGGGACTCACCGGCGACTTCGCATCTCGCAAACGGATACGGGTTTTCCACTTCCAGCCGCATTGCATCCAACGAGTCAGGAGGAGCAATGACCACGAACGCGAAGCCCACCCACACTCAGCCTGGCGGACTTCAGGATGAGAACGTCGAGCCCGATGATGGCCTCGTCAACGATTCGCTCGGATCAGTGGACACCGCAGACTCCACGGGCCTCGATGAAGAGAAAGAGACCGGGGATGCGAAGCGACTGAATAAGAACACCCGGGAAGACTGAGCCGCTTCCCGATCTGGATACAAACGGAAAACCCCGGCCTGAGCCGGGGTTTCAGACTGCTGACGAACCCCATCATTTGGTGGGGTTTGTTATTTGGTGGGAGGATTTCAGGTGAGCAGGCTGGGGGTATCGAGAAGACGTGCATAGAGCCGCAGTTGGGTGATATAGGCAGATAGCAG
>Ga0207695_10000192_pt1 | contig 173760 bp, 143 predicted proteins | sample KBSC54metaG_FD_184354 | JGI IMG/M metagenome (GOLD analysis project Ga0207695, IMG submission 184354) | Corn rhizosphere microbial communities from Kellogg Biological Station, Michigan, USA - KBS C5-4 metaG (SPAdes) (version 2) | ecosystem: Host-associated > Plants > Roots > Rhizosphere >...
AACTCTTGCTGCTGCGCTTCCGCCTTCTTAAGCATGTCTACAAATTAAATAAGGCTCCCGTGGAAAACGAGAGCCTATCTTGATACTTTGTCAGCAGTCTGAGGGCTCCTATATCGGAGCCTTCTGGGAACGTTCGCGCTGTTGAGATCCGACTGGATTCTCCAAGGTTGCCATCCCTAAAGATGGCGGGGACGACGGGGCTCGAACCCGCGACCTCTGCCGTGACAGCGAAAAGGAAGGTCGTAACTTACAGAAAACAAGCGTCACGGATGGCTTCTATTGGCGCTGTAAGGAACGATCGGGAACCGTTATCGAACCCATATCAAACCCACGACCTCTGCCCTGTAAACCTCTGCCCAAACCTTCGCTTTAAGAAGGCAGGCTCGCGGGTCTGCCTAAGGCACTGCGGACCGCGGTCCATATGTCCCGGCCATTATTTCAAGCCGCCGTGGAGTATGCCCCGCCGATGGCTTGTTGCCAGACGTGGGCATAAATATTGGCTGCAACCAACTTCTTTTCTTCCGCGGTGAAGGGTGGCGACGGAAGACTCGTGAAGACTTCGTCCAGGATAAAAACCTCAACATCAGCCTTGGTCTGCTCCTTTTCCCAAAAACGGTCGAGTTTTACGAGTCGTGACTTGATGGAGCCAAGCAAATCGCGACTCGCTTGTTTCACGCGTTCGCGTTCTGCTTTTCCAAGGTTTTCCTTCTTCAACAGATCGAAGACCGCGAGTTCGTCCTCGCTCAATCCCTCTTCTACGGCACGCCGTTGTTCCTGATCGAGAGCATCAATCAGCTCCATGAGGCGTCGGAACGTCTCTTCAATCGTGACGCGGTCCTTCTCACTGTTGTAGCCTGCGACGATCTCCTCATACTTGAGCTGGTAGTTCATGCGGGATGCGTTTCGCGCAAGCATCTCAGCGAGTTTCTGCTCCACAATGTCGCGGATATCCTGCAACACCGTCGCTTTATGGCGGACCTTCTTTGCAAACTCATCGCGAAGCTTTTCCAAGTCAATCTTGCTTAGGTCGAAGGTCAGCCCCTCAGCCTGATCATCGCCAGTCGCGTGAGTTCTGATTGCTTCATTCACAATCCGATGCAGTTCTTTCAACAGCTCCGTAACATCGGCCGTGTCGCGCCGCTCTGTCAGCTTCTTGTAAACTGCCTCGATATTGTCGTGTCTCTCAGCAAAGGCAAACGCACTCGGCTCCATTACGAGCGCCTTGAACCGCATAAACACTTGCCGAGCGAGGATTTCAAAGCGTCGCTTAGCGTCATCGGATGCGTAGACGGCGTCCACGGCGTCCGCTAAAGCCTTGATACGGGCAAACCCCTTTGAACCAATGAGAGACTTCGATTCAAATCCTAGAATACGTAAATGCGACTCGGTCGCTTCAATCGACTCCAGAAGCGATTGCACACGCTCTTCAATCGGAGCCACAATGTCCCCACCGCCAGCGCCATCGTCGCCCAACGCATACTGCGCAAGCGCTTCCCGGAGGCTCCTCAACATCCCGTTGTAGTCCACGATCAAACCGAAATCTTTATCTGGATAAACCCGGTTCGCTCGCGCGATCGCTTGCATCAATGTGTGAGCCTTCATGGGCTTGTCGATGTAGAGGGTGGACAGGCACTCGACATCGAAACCGGTCAGCCACATCGCGCACACAATGGCGACCCGGAACGGATGCTTCGGATTCTTGAAGGCGGATTCAACGTCTACACGTTCTTTGCTCCCAATGTCGAACCCCTGCTTCATGAGGGCGCGATGCGGGATGATGTCGAAATCCCACTTTTTGAAGTCGGCCACTTCGTTCTGCGCTTCGCTGATGATGATCTCGACTATTGTTTCGTCCATCCACGCAGCCTGTGCTGTCAACCTTATGGCTTCATCGGTGAGCGTCGAACGAGTAGCAGCATCGGTCTCGCCGAGCGCTGCCGCCTGCTTTGCTTCTGCTTCTGCCCGAACTTCAGCCGCCTTCGCCTGCCAGCGTGGATAGATCCGTTGGTACATTCTGGCGCATGTAATTTTGTCGATGCAGACGAAGAGCGATTTTCCCGATTCCCAGCGCGTCGCGCAGTGTTTTACGAAGTCCGCGGCAATCTTGTCGAGCCTCTCGTCTGCCGTTATTACTTCGTAGTCCTTACCAAGGAGCTTTTCAAGAAGGGCGGTTTGATCGGGGTCAAGCTCAGCTTCTTCGATCTTCTGGGCGATGCGGTCGTTGAGGTCCATCCTGGCAACACCGAGTTTCTCGCCTCGATTCTCGTATACCAACTTGACCGTCGCACCATCCTCTTCTGAACGCTTGAAGTCATAGCGCGACACGTAGTCCCCAAAGATGCGCTTTGTGATCTGGTCTTGCTTGAAGAGTGGTGTACCCGTAAATCCGATGAAGGCAGCATTGGGCAATGCAAGTCGCATGTTGCGGGCGAGCCTTCCCGCTTGCGTGCGATGAGCCTCATCTGAAATCACAATAATGTCGTCGCGGTCGCTGTAAGGTTTCCTCGGGTCAACGTCCTTATTGAACTTGTGTATCAGGCTGAAGACGTAACGGTGATTCTCTTTTAGAGTCTTCTCAAGTCCTTCGCCAGAGGAGGCGCGCGGCGTCTGATCGTCCGCAATTCCGCAGCCGACGAAGGTCTTATATATCTGGCTGTCGAGATCGTGCCGATCCGTCATCAGCAAAAAGGTGAAGTTGCCCGGAACCTTCCTGCGGACCTTCTCAGCAAAGAACGCCATTGAGTAAGACTTGCCGCTGCCCTGGGTGTGCCAAAAAACACCAAGGCGCCCCAGCTCGGGATGGGCACGCTCGATGATCTCAATCGGCCCTTCCGGAATAAACGATGGCAGATCAGTCCGGGCGAGGACGGACTCATCATTGCTCTGTTGCAGCTCACGCTTGGGTGCTCGACTCTCCAGAGGAAGCTCGACGATGCGATGAGTAAGGCGTTCAGTCAGCGGGATCTCCAGCTTGATGGTCTCCTGCTTGGCAACGGAGGCAACGGCCTGATTTACTCCGAGCAACTGGTGATTGCGGGCAACGATCTTCCGAGTTGATCCGGGCTTGCTCTCGTCGAAGAGGATGAAGTTCTCGACAATGTCGAGCAGCCTCTCATGCGACAACATCCCGTTCAGCAAGACTTCGGCGTCCACGCTCCCTTTGTCAGTCTCGTCGAGTCGCTTCCACTCGTTGAAATGCTCCCAATCGCTCGTGATCGAACCGTAACGGGCACGGTGGCCATTCGATACGATCAGAAAGGCGTTGTGATGGAAGGCGTGAGCGATGACGTTCTCGTCCATGTAGTCACGCAGATTGCCGTCGAAGCCGGCCCGGATGTTCTTGTAGACAGCCTTAAGCTCGATGAAGACCAGCGGCAGGCCGTTGACGAAGCAAACGAGGTCCGCCCGACGGTTGTAATTCGGTGTGCGAACTCCGGTAAGCTTCAGCTCCCGGACAGCGAGGAACCGATTCATCCCCGGCTTGTTGTCGAAGTCGATTACGCGAGCGCGGGAGGATTTCTGGTGTCCCTGTGCATCGCGATATATCACGGGAACACCGTTCCGGATCAGACGATAGAAGTCGCGGTTGTGCTGAACCGTAGAGCGGCTTACGTCGTAGACGCTAAGGTCACGAATCGCCTCGTCGATGGCTTTTTCAGGCAGGCCGGGATTGAGGCGAACGACGGCGGCGCGAAGGTCACGGACGAGGATTGCTTCTTTCGTGTCAGCGCGGCCAAGCGTGCCGTTTGGTCCGAAGGTTTCGTCGTTCCAGGCATAAGCACTGTCCCAGCCGAGAACCATCTCTAGATGGTCCGAGAAAGTTTTCTGAACAAGCCGGTCTTCGCTATTGATACCCGTTACCGCCATCGAATTCCTTCCTGTCCTGCTGCCGCTCGCATCAGATTGCGATTTCGCCGTTCATCAGGCGCGGAAGGAGGAGGTCGCGAGCGAACTTCAGTTTTGTATTCTGTTCCGAAAGCAACTCAATGAGTTCCGCCATCGGTTGAACCTGCTCCGCATATAACGCCTGTAGTGATCTCGTCGGGACAAGAACTGGAACGGACTTCAGAAGTGTTGCGTTTAGGTTAAGCATTGTCGCGCCCTTCGCTCGGTTCGCGATTAATCCAGTCGTATCAGGAGCACCTAGGGCGTCGAATAGGAATCGAGGATCGATTTCTTTCGGATTAGGACGAATCCGCAGGCAGCCGGTGCCGCACAGCCATCCCGTCTGTTTTGCGCTGACAAAAGCACGTCTACCGATATCTCCCCGCCGTCCGTACACAGTGTCTCCCTCAATCATGCGGTGTCGTGGGAGTCTCTCTGCAAACGACTCAGGAATGCGGAACACCTCCTCTGAATCGATGCGGAAAGAAATGAGATCTTTCGGCATGACTACGGGAACGCCTGTGTCGCTGTAATCCGATTGATGAAGTTGACTGCCAAAGGGGCCCGTTTGAATGCCATTCCCGTCGCTGCATACCAATTCGAGCGCACGTCGCTCCCAACCTTCAGGGAGGCCTTCGATGGTCTCAACGTGTTCGTGGCCAGGAAAGCGGAAATGCACAAACCACTCGCGGTAGAGTAACCGCGCCGCCTCCTCCAGCAACACAATCCGACGCTGGTTGTTTTCGATGAGAGCATCAAAGGCCTCAAGACGCTCAGCAATCCGAGTTTGTTGGTCCCTCGGGGGAATACGGATTGGAAAGTTTGGGAAGTTTTTCAGCGGAATTCTATCTACAGTAGCTCCCTTGATTGTGTTTCCATCGATGACAGTACGCCATTGCGGCGAAAGACAGTAGTACAGCAGATAGCGAGGATCAACTTTGTTCTGATCCACTCTGATGAGGCCCATTCGACGCCCTAAACAGCCTCTGAAGGCTTCTGGTATCAAGGCATAACGATGAAGGGTTGCTTCATAAGAAAAGACGATGTCATTGTGTCGAGGCACGACCCTGCGCGTCCATCTGGGAAAATCCTGCTCGGATACATGACGAATTTCTGATAGATCCATTCGTCCGTCCGCTTTGACGTTTGAAATCCCCAAGAATACTGGACCGTCATCAGACTCCTTAGGAGTAGCGTGAGGACCGTCGAAGATACCTTCGCATACTCCCTGAATCGGGCCTGAGTACACGCTCATGCTCCCAACTCCTGCAAGTTCTTGGCTATCTGCGACGCCAGCTTCACTGCCTCTTCGTTGAGCCCATTCAAATCAACGTGGATTGACCGCAGTGCTTCTTCAAAATCAAAGTCCTCGTCCACCTCTTCGGGTGCAACGCCCACATAGCGCCCCGGCGTCAAGCTCCAGTCATGTGTTGTGATCTCGGCACTGCCAACTAACTTCACAAGCCCTTCGACATTGCGCAACGTACCATCAGGGAAACGCTCCTGCAGCCAGTCAGCTTGTTTTACAAAGTACCGCGTCAGCCTCAGAGCTTCGACGGCTTCACTTCGCGCTGTTTCCACGGCTTTGCGGACCTTGTTAATCTCGCCGTTCGCCCAACTCTCGGAATCGCGCGCATCAAGTTCCTTCACAGCGATATCGATCAACCGCCCGGTTAGCTTTACCGCCAAGTCAATCTGCTTGGTCAGGTCGCGGCACCGGTTGCTCAACGGGTGTAGTCCCTTTCGCGCGCTATGCAGTTCGAAATTCGCTCGCCCGCAAGAGTTTGCGCCCGCGTTCCAGTTTGTAGCCTCCTTATTCAATTCGGAGTCAAACGCCTTTATGTCCCCTACGAGAGTTGTTTGAAGTGCTTGCAATTCTTTCCAATTTGCGCTGAGCGGGTCAGGGTCTCGCGGCTCGCTTGCGAAGTGCTCTAAGAGATCGATCAACTTTCCTAGTATTCCCACGAATGTTGAAAGCGGCACTTCCGTCGCCCGCCCCTTAGTTATCGCCTCCGCAAGGTAAGACTCCACCAGCGCTAGAAAGCGCCCTGATCGGCCTCGATAAAGCCAGACAATTGCGGCGATGTTTTTCTGTTGCTCCGGACTGAAGTCATAAATTGCACGAGAAACCTTGCGGAAGATGTTCCGCGCATCGAGCATGAGCACTTGATTCGCACGGTCAGGATCGTGCTCTTTCGCTCGATCGAAGAACCAGAGCTGACAAGGTACCGTGCGCGTGTAAAAGAAATTGCCGCGTATATCAATCATCACGTCGACGGCACCCGACTCGACGAGCTTCTGGCGCACTTTGGCTTCGTCACGCGTGGAACTTGAAGCTTGGGAAGACATGACTACTCCGGCGCGGCCGTTCTCGTTCAGGTAGCTGTAAAAGTACTGCAACCAGAGGTAGTTGGCGTTTGAGACCTTCTTGTCCTTGTTTACACCTGGCAGCCCGAACGGCAAACGCTTGTCGGTCTTTACCTTCTCGGCGTCCACTTCGTCCACGTTGAAGGGTGGATTTGCCATCACGAAGTCGCACTTGCCTGCGAGCTCGTGCGGGTCTTTGTAATAGGTGATGGCTTCATTGCCGGCCCGGATCGTCCCCTGCAGGCCATGAACGGCGAGGTTGATTTGCGCCAATTTCGCGGTGGTCTCGTTCTTTTCGTGCCCGTAGAAGGTGACACGCTGCATCGTGTCCTGCCCGGCATCTTCGATGAAGTGGCTCGACTGCACGAACATTCCGCCGGAGCCACAAGCGGGGTCAAGGACGATGCCGTGATCCGGCTCGATGACGTTGACGATGGTTTGAACGATAGAGGGAGGCGTGAAGAATTCACCGTTGTCGTGCGCCCCCTGCTTCGAAAACTCCGCAAGAAAGTATTCGTAGATACGACCGAACACGTCGCCCGAGGCTTTTCGGAGCGCCTCCGTATCGAACTTGCGCATCATGTTTTCAAGAAGTTCGTCTTCGAACCGCTCGTAGTCCTTTGGGAGCTGGCCGGCGAGCGGCGGGAAGTGCTTCTCGACCGCTTCCATCGCCAGCGTAATTGCCTGCCCCAGGTTGCCGTTCTTCCGCTGCTCCAGAATCTCGTCGTACCGCGTTCCGTCGGGCAGCATCATGGCACGACGGCGCAGGAAGTCTCCATCTACCAATGGTCGGTCGGGGATCTTTCCGGCGGCCTTGTCGGCTTGGATAGCGGAAAGCGCCTCATAGTATCGATTGGTGGCCTGCCGCAGGAACAGAAGCCCCATGATGGGCATAAAGTACTCGTTTGACGCGAGCCCCGAGTTGGCTCGGAGACTGTCTGCCATCTTCCATAGGTCCGCATCGAATTGCTCAATATTGTTCAGATGATCGGCAGTCATTGGTCCCTTGGTCTTTCCGCATCAAATCCATCGAAGCACTACCGGCGCTCCAGCACGGTGGCGGCGATGTGCTTTTTAGAATTTCCATTTGCCTAATGATACTAATGCACAGCCTATAGGGCATATTCCTGAAGCGGCGTACGGTGAGAGGTTCTGCGCAGAATGGCTGCTGATCAGCGGACCGTTTTAGGAACCGCATTTGAGCATTTAGCGTCGATATAGGCCTCAGAGCGCCGCCGAGGTCCCTCGCCGCTCGTGTCGTCTTTGGCGTCCTAACGGTTGCGGCTTAGCGAATAACGGGCGAATATGCGGAGCTCTGATCCTAGGTTTCAGTTGGCCGGTGGATCGCTCGCTCAACAACTTCAGGCTCAAGGTGGGAAGATAGAAGACCTGATGCCAAACAGCACAATGCAGGTAGAGACGGATTGGGTTTCCGCTCCTCGCTCGATTCGGGGCCAGGATCAGCTCGGTTGCCAAGCTCCGTGCGAGCTTACCTATTCCCAACTCCTTCCAGGCATCACCAACGTCACAGATCGCGCCCGCTATTTCTCGTTCTACGCGTGGGTCACATGGTCGCTGGATAAGCGATTCCCAACGTTGAGCGAGGGACGTTATGTCGAACTGTACCGGAGGGCTGATTGTCTATATACCCTCATCGCCGCTCAAGAGTCGAAGGCATCCGAAAATGTTAGGCAGGCCGAAGCGATGATCGGTCGCCTCCGGCTACTACCGGCCCTGGAACGATTGACGAACGGCACGGCGCTGCGCCTCTCCGACTACGCGACTCAGGACGAGTCAGAGGAGCGATATTTCAAGAACCGCATGGGGGGACTTGGTCAGTATTACGTCGGGCCACTCGCTGAACTGGGGATTTGCGCAAAGGCCCCTTCGGGTCCATGGGTCAGATACACGGAGGAGTTCGGCGAGGTACTGGCAGACACAATAGAAGCTGCGCTGCCATCGGAAGCCTTCTGGGCTGCCGTTGAGCGCGACGTGATCACAGTTGAGGATCTGATCGCACTGAAGGAGTTTTCGCCTCATTTGCTACCAAACGGTTCAGACGAACAAAACCTCCTTCTCGATATGTTCTTCGTTCGGAAAGCCTACAGTGACCGTCTCGGCGGCGTGAAGGATATACAGAGGCGTCATACCCTTGCACTCATTTTGCATCTCGGAAATTCACTTTCCACACTTGATGAGGTAAGGCTGTCCGAGTGGACCTTTAGACCTATCGTCTATTCCGGGGCTTTACTGGCTGGCACGGCGTGGGAGGTTCCACTGGCACTCGTTGAAACCCGGAAACTATGGTCGATCTACGAACGTAACGACCTGCTCTCAAGTGCCTGTCTAATACTCTTTGCCGCAAGCTTGAGTCGCCTGCGCCAGGAGGCATCAGACGACTTCACCTACTATCAATCTGTTGAGAGCTTCGCTGAACACTATGCGGAAATTGCCAGCGTCAAAGGCGCCCTTGATGCTTTGAGCGGCAAAACCTTCGGCGAGTTGGTGGCACATGTGCGCAGCGCTGGCCCTTTATTGGCAAATTGGAAAGATCCGATGCACGAGTTTTCGCTGGAGGATCAACTTCTCAAAGACTGGTACGCCAAAGCGAAGCCGCCACACCATTTCGTCGCCAATGTAATTCTGCTGCTCGCATCGCTTGCAGCGCGACAAACCAACTTTCCCCACGCATACGGGAACTTGCTCATCCAAGCCCAGGATCTGGAGACTTACCCAATTAACCTCGTCAGCTTCCACAAACGTGTTTCTGGTTGGGAGTCGATGCGGCTAAACGATGTTGCGAGGGACCTGATCGTCTGGTGTTTGAACACCCATCTCACCGTGGCACTTCGGAAGCTATGGCAGACCAGGACCAGTAGCTTCCACGTTAGGCCAGCCGAAAATGGTCTACACGTCGTCGGAGACATTCCGCCGCCGACAAGGACACTCCCCCGCATTCGACAGAGCATACGAATTCTTGAGGATCTGGGTGCTCTTCGAGAGCATGAAGCTGATCCTGGACGCCTATTGCTCACTCCGCTCGGAAAGTCTCTCTTGGAGAACTCTCTTGCCTGATCAGATTTCAATCCTCGATATTGCGGAGAGCACCGGGTTTGAGGCTTCGCTCATCACCACGTTCAACGCATCCTTGCCGTTTTACGAAGAAATCTTACTGCGTCGTCTTCGCGCCAATGGATGTCGCAAAAACGTCGTGCTCATGGATGCCGCGCAGTGTTCGGCCGCATGGGCTTCAGAGGCAACACGTCCCCGACTTGCTGGGTACGACTACTCACTGATCCCGGTACGTTCCAACGCCGCGTTTCATCCCAAGATCGCCATCTTTGTCGGTCCCAAACGAGCGTCGATTTTGGTTGGAAGTCACAACCTTACTGTGGCTGGCTTCGGGTACAACCGAGAATTGACGAACTTGATCGAAATCTCGGCCAAGAAGCAAGACGATGCGGGAAGCATCTTGAACGACATTTGGGGTTCTCTCGCCAATTGGCTCGAAAAAGCGTCAGGTTACTGTCCACCCGAACTCATCCAAGAGGCCCTTTCGCTTCAAAAACACCTAAAGCCGTTTTTGAATCCAGGTACCGTTCACAATTCAGCTATTTTCCTCTCTCAGACAGCAGGAGGGCTAGGTCTCTTCGCCAAATTGAAAGAGTTGGTTAACTTTGGAGTCCGTCGCGTTATTGTCATGGGGGCATTCTTCGACGAAAAGCTGGCATTTCTGACGGCTATTCGCTCAATATGGCCTGGGGCCGAAATTGTTGTGGGAATCGACCCGGACACCGTTTACCTTCCCCTTTCGCTTGGAGACGCTAAAACCCGGTTTGTCGATACGGGTGCGCTGTGGGGCGAAGAGAATGGAAGATACCTACATGCAAAAGCGGTATACATAGAGGGTTTCGACTCGCAGAAGGTGTTTCTCTCTGGTAGCGCGAATCCAAGCGGTCCAGGCTGGGGGCTTGAATCAGCGGCCGCCAATACCGAAGCGGTGATGTTGCTCAAAGACGCAAACGCCAACGATGCTTTGAGCAGGACAGGGCTGGAGGGTCTATTCGATCTCCCGTCGTTATCAGCAGAAATCTTGAAATCAACGACGGCTAGAGCGAGTCAATTGAGAATCTCAACTCAACCCAGCGCTCCTCGCGTTGTGGTCGGAACAGCGGATGGCGAGGCGAAAAGAATCACGGTAAGTTTTAAGGATGCGCAGTTGGTTAAGAGCATCTCGCCTTTGGATGACAACGATGGACTCATCCCAATCCATTTGACCTTCACCTCCGAAGGGTCAACTCTCGAGATCGTGATGGACGAGAGTGCCGGCGCGATCAGGTCGCTGCTCCTAAGAAGCGACCTCACAGCTATCGCTAGAGTGATTGTTCATCACTCGGCGATAGTAACCGCCACCTCATCTTCAAGCAAGCAGCATCAAATACGTTTGGCCCTCGGAGAACTTGGCGACTCCGGAGCTGACATTTCTCGTTTGATTGAGCAAGTAAGCACCGTGATCTTTTCAGGCGACGTAACCAATCACGCCACTTCGGTCAAGCGCTCCACAGGTTCCCACGAGGAACGAGTCGACAAGGAGCGCCCCACCTCCTTATCCATGAGCGTCGAGGAGATCACCACTCAGCGACGCAAACGAAAGCTCCTTGAAGGCGGCGACCTGGGATACTTATTGGACATCCTGATCCAGAGGCTCCATATACCAAAAGCCTCTAGCCCCAAATCCATCGCCGACGCCGAGGGAGGTAATCCAGAGGAAGGTCAAGACGACGATTTGACCCCGAATACATCTTCAGATATTGACGACGAAGCAATTGCCGCAGCTGTCTTTGCCAAGTCCCGCTCGCTCATCAATAAAATGATCGCTCGGGAAGCGCTTGCAGCCGCTGAGCCAGAGCGAGTGACTGAGATGCTGGCACAGTTGACGGCAGTACTCGCGATCATCAAAGAGCTGAAACACCTAGAGATGCAAGGGCGGTGGAAGGATAAGAATTCTACTCTTGTCGATCAGGATGCCATGTACAAACTCATGACGAAATCCATGTTTTATCTCTTCTCTTCAACTCATGCGCTTTGGCGCGTGGTCGAAGAAGAAGACATTGGCACCGAGGAGTTAAGCAGTTTGAATGTCCTACTGAGTTGGCTTGCTTGGGAAATTGGCTATGACTACATGCGAGATGTGCCGCCCCTGTGGACTTTTGAAGATCCAGACGAACACGACTTTCTACTTGCTGGAAACGGCTATCTTGGCAAGCTCTTTCCCCGTTTGGTGGCAGATGATCTAGCAAAGTCTCTGGAGATGGCGGTACTAAGCACAATCGATTCGACCCCGAAAGAAAAGGCTCATGCGGATTCGTGGCTCGGCCGAAACCTCATCCTCGGGAACTCTCTGAGACCAGGTACTTCGACGATCCCTAAAGGCGGAACGCCAAACTTCAAAATTGGTGGATACGCATACGTACCGAGTAAACTCGCACCTTGGACTGTCGTCCTTGAAGTAGATGACAAACTCGTAAAACTATGGGACTTTGAAGAAAGCAAAGATGGGAACCTTGAACATAGGGGGTTCATGCGTTCCTTCGTGATGCCCTTCCAGCCGGGCGATACGACAGTTGGATAAGTCCTTCACGCAAGGGGAGCCTCTCGGTGCTCGATGTAGTTGACCTTGCATTCGTCACGCAGTTAAGGCTAGCCGCCAGCGCGGAGCCAAACTGTCATGGAACTCGCTGGAGAACTCTCATTTGACAAGTGCACGGTCTTGGCGCCAAGGCGCTGCCCAGCGGGATCGGGACAAAAAGGACCTGCCCGAAGGCAGGTCCGAGGGTTCAACTTTGAACTAGGCGGCCCGTTTGGCCTTTGCCGATGACTTCGGCTCTGGCTTCGTGACGTTCCTCGCTTTCTCTTTCGCAGCAAACTCTTGTTTGACTTTAAGGGCCACGGCGTCGGTATTAACTCCGTATGCCTGGGCCGCTGTGCGGAGAACTTTACCTCCGTCTAATTGCGACCTGACGGAGAGCAGAATCACAGCTTCGACAATCAGCTTGCCAATTGTGCCTTCGTCAGCCTTGCGGGTGAACGCAGTAAGCAGCTTGCCTACTGACTCGCCGTTTTTTGCCTTGATGCTCCGGTTTCGTGCGACCATCTCTAGTCGTTTCTCGTCCAGCAAAGGAAGCAACTGCTCGGCAACAAAGAGAAGGTCGCGCTTCATCAGCCGAACCGGGACGGCGGCAACGATCGATTGAAGAACGCGGATTCCGGTTGCGTTCGCAAGTGCCTCCTCGCGGCGGCGCTTCTCCTGTTCGGCTTTGAAGCTGGCATCGGCCTTCGGCGTCTGCTTCTTGGGATGGTGTACCGGGCAGGTCGGCTCGGTGCAAACCTTCCGCAATTCGCCTTTGTCGATACCGTGCGACACTATGGCTTCGGCGGTGTACTTGCACGTTTTGAACTCGGGCCATTTCGCCTTCTCCGGCGTGTCGGGCTTCTCCTCGCGGATTTCGACGTACTTGTTGCGCGGGATGGTCTTCTCGCCTTCGGGCTGCTGCTTGTAAGCCGTGCTGATCTGGACAAGTTCCGGCTTAGCGGCAACCTTGGCTTTCACGTGCGCGTCCAATTTGGCGGCGTAGCAATTCGGGTCGGTGCAAGCATCAGAATTCCCGCTCACATCGGCAAAGAGCAGTTTGTTGTGTCCGGTACGCTTTGGGCACTCGACGCAGCTTCCGGCAGTGGGGACAAGTTGCGAGTCACGTTTGTTGAAAGGCGCCTGCTTCAAGAGCAAGAGAACGTTATGCTCGATCCACTGTTGTAGGTGCCGCACAGGGAGCAGGATGCGCTTTGCCCTTGCCCCGACTCCGTTCCACTCTTCGCGGAAGCAATTGGCAAGCGCCTGTTCCTGTTGTGCTGGCTGCAATTTGGCAAGGAGTAAGGCATGTCCAACGCCGATCTCCTCGGCATAGAAAGCCTCGACCACTGGCGCGGCAAGCTCGGTCAAACGGATTCGCTGCGCACAATATGCTGGTGTTTTTCCAACTTTCGCGGCGATCTGTTCGATGCTGTACTTAGGGTCTTCCAAGTTGAGCAGGGCTTTTAATCCCTGCGCCTCCTCCAGCGGGTGAACGTCGCGGCGTTGCAAATTTTCGATAAGCTGCGCCTCCAATGCCTCGGCGTCGGTGAGGTTGACGATTCGGACGGGAACGGTTGGGACTTCCGCCATCTGCGCGGCGCGATAGCGTCTGGCTCCGGCGACAATCTCGAAGCTCTGATCGGTGAGAGGTCGCACAAGCAAGGGAGAGAGAACACCCTGGCTGCGGATGCTTTCGGCCAATTCTTTGAGAGCGGAATCCTCGAAAATTCGGCGGGGATTGGTGGCGGACTCGGTTAGGACGGCAAGGGGAAGGTTGCGGTATTCAGTCGCGGCGTTCGTATTCATGGATTGCTCTCCTTTGAGCGGTTGGGCTTGCGGGGAGTTGAGCGGACGGCTCGGGCCGTCCGCATCGTCAAAGTCGCGATCAGCTGGCTTGCGCCAGTTCCGGCTCCGGTTCTTCGGCTGTCTCTTCGGTAGGTTTCTCGATTGCGGCGAGAATGACGGCGGAGGTCTTCTGGATCACTTCCAAGCTCTCAGTGAGCAATGCCGCGTTTCCGTGGTACAGGTGGATGTAATCTGCCGATGCCGTACCCGTCTCAAGGCCGATGGTTTTTCCGACTACAAAGGCCACGGCCTCGGCCTCGGTTTCACGCACGGTCTTGGTGGTTGTGGTCCGTCGTTCGGCTTTGTGCAACATCTCGTGCGCCAGTTCATGCACAAGGGTTGAGAACTCCTCGGCGGAAGACTGGCCGGGGAGCAAAGCAATCTTGCCTCCGTAGCTCATGCCGAGGGCGGGTGCAATGCTCTCTTTGAATTCCAGCGCGATGCCCTGAGCAATGACAAAATCCACAAGGCGGTCGCGGTACTCTCCGGCGCTGCCGGAGACGCGCTCGGAGAATTCGGGTAGCTCTTTGCCTTCCGTCTGGCTCACATCGAAGACATACGCGGCGCGGAATCCAACCAAAACGGCCTGATTTTGAGTGCGGATGTCTTTCTCGGCTTCCTCATCCTTCTTCCGTCGAATGCCGATCACGGGCGCGAGAATGCGGATGCCGCGTTCACCCTTTTTGACCTTGCGCCCAAGCTGGTTCCACGCATACAGGCCAGCGACGCGAGTTGCGTCTGGCATCTGCCGCGCAATTTCCAGAATGTTGCCAAAGCTGTAATTGTGGAACCGTCCCATTGCGGTGAGGTAGGCGGTGAGGGCGTCTGAGTGTCCCTGCTCCAAATGCTCGATGAGGGCTTGCACGTTGGCCGCGATTACTTCTTTCGCGGTCTGCTGCTTGTTGGTGTTGGCGGACTTGTTAACGGCTGCGACGGTGGTGTTCATCGGTGCTTCCTCCTTGGGCTGTTGCACTGGCCTTTGCCCTTAAATCGGGCGGCGGCGTGTACATACATGCCGAACGCCTCCTGGCGAAGGCGGGGGGTAGCAAGCGCAAGGGGAGGGGGATCTCCCATCCTTGGAACGAAGCGAAGCGGGAGTGGAAGGGACGGAGCGAAGCGGAGGGCTGCACAAGCGCAGCGCGGAAGCCTGGGGAAACCCCTTGCGGGCGCGAGGGGCGGAGCTCCTGAGTGTACTTCGCACTTGCGTTACAAAACAGACCAAGGACCCGCGTTACATAGGACGTGGAACCCTTATTGTTCCTGAGCTTCGGTCTTACGCACGATGATGCGGTATGCCCTGGAAAGAGAGTCGTATCGTGGATCAACGTCTGCAATTTCTGTCGAGCTACCAAAAGGAAGAAATGTCTGTTTCAGAGCTTTGCCGCGAGTTCGGAGTGTCGCGGCCGACTGGTTATCGATGGATCAATCGATACAAGGAGAGTGGCCCCGAAGGGCTGCTAAACCTTAGCAGTAAGCCTCACGGCTGTTCGCATGCGATTCCTGAGACGATCGAGAATGCAATATTGGCCTTGCGCGGCAAGTATCCTTCATGGGGAGCGAGGAAACTTAAGGCGAGGCTAGAGCAGCTAGATTCGAGCGTGGAGTGGCCAGTAGCCAGTACATTCGGGAACATCCTTCAGCGAGCCGGCCTAACAAGTCCAAAGCGCAAGAAGAGACGCACGACGCCATACTCGGAGCCCTTCTCTGAGGTGACAGCTCCCAATCAGCTCTGGTGCATGGATTTTAAGGGGTACTTCGCTACGGGTGACGGCTCGCGTTGCGATCCCTTCACGATCACCGACGCCCACAGTCGTTATCTGATCCGCTGTCAGATCGTCTCGCGAATGGACTTGAGTCAAGTTAGAGCCGTTTGCGAAGCGGCGATGCGGGAGCATGGAATGCCTTCCAGAATTAGAACAGATAATGGCGCGCCATTCGCAGGGACCGGCCTGCTCGGCCTGTCGAAGCTCTCGCTCGGATGGATGAAGATGGGAATCATTCACGAACGGATTCAGCCGGGCCGCCCTCAGCAAAACGGAAGGCATGAACGAATGCATCGAACCCTAAAGGATGAGACAACTAGGCCGGCAGCTTTGACGTTGCGGCTCCAGCAGAAGAAGTTCGACCGTTTTAGACAGGTCTTCAATTACGAGCGACCTCATGAAGGACTAAACAATGCGACTCCAGGCAGCGTATATCAGCCAAGTTCTGTACTCCTGCCTCGAAATCTGATCGAGTTCGTTTATCCGAATGGGCTGTTGCTTCGCAGAGTGAACAACAGCGGCGACATCAGCTGGCATAAAGGCCGTGTATTCGTCAGCGAGGTCTTTCGATTTGAAACTCTTGGCTTCGAGCAGGTCGATGATGACTTCTACAAGGTCTATTTTCGCGATGTTGAAATTGGTGAGTTTGACGCGGAAGCGCTTCGCTTCCGGCCGGTTCAGGTCGTGCGATGACGGAGTCAATCTCCAACAGACCGCTGGATGAGTACGTTGCCCTGATATGCACTTCGACCTGAAATATGCGACAGACGCCATAGCAGGCTCAAGCAGAAGCCTCCGCTTCAAGAATCCTCTGCCACTTCGGCACGACCGTGGCCTTCAAACCCACGTTTGAGGTATACCCCGGGGTTGGCCCCGACAACTCGCTTGAACGCTTTACTGAACGCAGCGTCGGACTCGTAACCGACCAACCGGGCAACGTCGATGAGCTTCTTGTCCCGCTGCTGGAGTAGCTGCATCGCCTTCTGCATCCGCCACTCGGTTACGTATTCCAGCGGCGTTTGTCCGAGTAGCTCTTTGAAACGTGCTGCGAATGCGGAGCGAGACATGCCCGCCGCTTCGGCCAGGGATTCGACCGTCCAGGGCGCATTCACTCTGTCGTGAATGGCACTCAGGGCAGCGCCCATTTGAGGATCGAAAACAGCACGAAGCCATCCTTTATTGCGTTCCGGTCCCGACGCGATATGCGTCCGGAGTACCTGGATAAACAGAACCTCGGCCAGCCGACTCGCGACTACTTCAGATCCCGGCGCCTGTTCTGTCATTTCTGATGCCAGTGCCTGCATTGCGTTGTGAAGAGCAAGCGTGCTTTTCTGATCGGCCTTAATCAGAATGAAGGCCGGCAATAACTGAGTCATGGGCGTCAGGCTGGCGCGATCGAAACTGAAGGACCCACAGACGATTGTCGTCGGTGCGCCACCACCTCCATAATGAGCGACATTGCTTTTGGCCTTGGCCCCGATCTCGCGGAAAGTCCACTTCGGAGGTGTTCGCGGGCTGTCGCGCAAAACGATCGAAGTTCCCCGCGCCAGCAGAAAGCAATCGCCGCCGGTGAGGGGAATTGGCTCCGGAATCCCTTCCACACTCAGCCAGCAGTTGCCGCGCGAAAGCATGGCGAAGTGCGCCAAATCTGTGGGTGACATCTTCTTGCCGGAAGGCGTGGCTTTTTCTTCGGCCTGATTTTCCTGTTTCACGCCCCACGGGGCTGTTGCTTCGAGCCTGTGCAGGCCGAATGCGGTTACATGCATCGTTCTGAAGATGTCTGTTATCGGATCCAACTGAGCCTCCATCTCCATTCGAAAGCCATGGTGTTCCGTGAGAGTTGTACAAGACTGCACAGCTTCGTTTGTCGGAGAAGCGCAGCATCAGGTAGAAGAGGTCTCAACCATCACGGACATTCTCATTCCTGCGTCACAACTCCTACACTCCTTTTCCTTCAGCCGAGCGTCCCAGCTCTAGGAAAAGGTGCAAAACAGCTCGGTTTAGCCCTATTTCTGGACGAATAAACAAAAATATTGGACTCCTGAGCAGTTCTCGTCCACCGTCAAAGAATCTACCCAAGTGTACCGAATGCTTCACACATTCTGAATGGAGTAAATATGGGAAAGCTTCAAGGTAAGGTTGCAGTCATCACGGGTGGGGCTACCGGCATCGGCCGCGCCGCAGCAAAGCGCTTCATCGAAGAGGGCGCCATCGTCTTCATCTTCGGCCGCCGGCAGGCAGAGCTCGACGCCGCCGTGGCCGACCTTGGGCCCAACGCCCGCGCAGTAAAGGGCTCAATCTCCGATCTGGCCGACCTCGACAGACTCTACGCGGCGGTGAAGGCCGAGCGCGGAACCCTCGATATCGTCTTCGCCAATGCCGGGGCGGGAAGCCCGCTTCCGCTCGGCAAGATCACCGCCGAGCACATTGACGAGGCCTTCGACACCAATGTGAAGGGTACGATCTTCACGGTCCAGAAGGCGCTGCCGCTGATGGGCAAGGGCGGTTCCATCATTTTGACCGGCTCCAGCGCCGGTACCACGGGCGCCCCGGCAATGAGCGTCTACAGCGCGAGCAAGGCGGCGGTGCGCAACTTAGCGCGAACCTGGGCGGAGGACCTGAAGGGCACCGGCATTCGGGTAAACGTGCTGTCGCCCGGGGCGACGGCGACTGAACTCGCGAAGGCAGCGCTAGGCGAGGCGGGCCAGAAAGTCTACGCCTCGATGACTCCACTCCAGCGCATGGCCGATCCAGCGGAAATCGGGGCGGCGGCAGCCTTTCTCGCGTCCGACGACAGCAGCTTCATGACTGCCAGCGAGCTCGCCGTCGACGGCGGCCTCGCGCAAATTTAGCTCAAATCTGACGCACTCGCTGTACGGCGCTCCATTCGATGATTCGGAGCGTCGTCGGTTCGGTAAGCCACAGGAGAACATATGAGCTACGCAATTGTAGGATTCGGCAAGATTGGCCAAGCCCTCGCCCACGCCTTCGCCCGTAAAAACATCGACGTGACCGTCGCGAGCCACCGGCCGCCCGAAGCGTTGGCGCCGCAAGCACGGGCGATTGGACCCACGGTCGTCGCCAAGTCGCTGAGGGATGCACTCAAGGCCGACACAATCATCCTGGCGGTTCCGTTCGGGGAACATCGCGAAGTTGCAAAGACCCTGCCGAGCTGGGAAGGCAAGACGATCATCGACGCGATGAACTCGTTTCCAGTCCCACCTGAGGAGCTGGACGGTCTTCCGTCCTCCGCATTCGTTGCGAAGTCGTTCACCGGCGCTAAGTTGGTGAAGGGTTTTAACCACTTGGTTGCGGCCATACTGGCTACCGATCCGATCGTAGAGGGCGGGCACCGGGTCGTCTTTCTGTCGAGCGACGATGATGATGCGATCGCTCCCGTGGCGGATTTGGCCAAACAACTCGGGTTCGCACCCGTCAAGCTCGGAAGGTTCAACGAGGGTGGCGCGCTGGTGCACGCCCGCGGTAAAACGTGGGGTCTGCTCATCTTCCAGGATTTGTTCAAGAAGAAGCAATAATCGAAGACTATGTCGGCTTTGGAAGAAGAACGTAAATTCATGAGAAAAAACAACCGAAAATGAAAAGGGAAAACATATGAGCAATAATCTTGGGCAAAAATTGGCGGGTAAAATTGCGGTTATCACAGGCGGAAGCAGCGGGATTGGCTTGGCCACAGCCAAGCGCTTCGTGGAAGAGGGTGCGCACGTCGTAATCTCCGGCCGACGAGAGAAGGAGCTGAAAGAGGCCGCAGCCTTCATCAAGAGAAACGTTACGACGATCGTGGGCGACGTGTCGCGCTTGGAAGATCTGGACCGGCTCTATGCCGTCGTGAAAGAAAAACATGGTCACATCGACGTACTCTTTGCGAACGCGGGCGCAGGTACAATCGCACCGCTCGGGGTGGCGACCGAGGGACATTTCGACCAGACCTTCGATGTGAATGTAAAGGGATTGTTCTTTACTGTGCAGAAGGCCCTTCCCCTCTTCAAAGACGGTGGCTCGATCATCCTGAACTCCTCGGTCTCAAACGTGTTGGGGCTCCCAGGATTTACCGCCTACGCCGCGAGTAAGGCCGCTGTGCGCAACTTCGCGCGTGGCTGGACTATGGAGCTTAAAGACCGCAAGATCCGCGTCAATGCGATGAGCCCCGGAGCAATCGATACCCCAGCCTTAGCGACGACGACCGGCCTCACCGCAGAGCAGGCCGAGCAAGCGGTCGCCCAGTTCACCTCGCAGATCCCAATGGGTCGCAGGGGCAGACCCGAGGAAATCGCGGCCGCAGTCGTGTTCCTCGCCTCCGACGAAAGTTCGTATATCACCGGCGTGGATCTCGCCGTCGATGGGGGCATGGCGCAAGTCTAGTAGCGAGTGTGCAGCTTAAGTCGTGAAAGAAATCGAAAAAATAGCGGTGGTGTGAAAGCTGTCGCGCTGAAACTTACACGATCCGATGTAAGGGAAATGGAGAGATTTCGATGAGCATCGAAAAAAATGTCCAGGTTGTGAAGGATTTTTTTGCAGCAATAGGCAGCGGCGATAAGCAACGTGTGCTGGCGTTGGTTGCCGAAGATATTGAGTGGATCGTTCCGGGCGAGGACTGGCCCCTGGCCGGCACGCACCGCGGGCACGCGGGAATAGCGGACGTGCTTCAAAAGGCGTCCGGAGAGATAGAAACGGCATATCCAAAGCCCCCTGAATTCGTGGCGCAGGGAGACCGGGTACTGGTCATCGGCGTCGCTACGGGGAAAATCAAAGCCACGAATAAGCCGTTCAAGGACGAATGGGTCTTCGACATCACCGTTCGAGACGGTAGGCTGACGAGAATCCAGGAGTACATCGACACGCAAGCACTGGCGCGGGCCTCGTAGATCGACGGGAACCCCCACGCCCTGCCCCGTCCACATGAAACGATTCGCAACCTGACAAGGCGAGAACTCATGCCATTATGAGCGAAGACGACAAAGACGCGCGGTTTTTCCGGGACACGGAGGCAATCGCGACTCCGAAATTGGACGATTGGCAACTCGCGCTGCTGGAGCCGCTGGGTCGCCGTCGGATGCTGCGCCGCGGGGAACTGGTCTTAAAAGCCGGCCAGCGTGATCTCGGGCTGGCGGTGGTTCTTAGCGGCGAAGTGGAGGTTTTTGAAGCGCGCGACGAGATTGAGCAAATCCTTGGTACGTCAGGGCCGCGCGGTTTTGTCGGCGACGTGGCAATGCTCAACGGCACCTCTGCCGTGGTGAGTGTCAGAGGTAAAGCCGAGGAATCGGAGATTCTTGAAATCCCGGCCGCAGAATTGAGGCGTGCGTTAATGGAGTTGCCCGGCGTCAGCGGGCCCATCGTGAACGCATTCATCGTGCGGCGCCAGCGTTTGCTGCGCGACCGCGAGTTCGTCGGCCTGCGCGTCGTCGCGACGGATGGCTCGCGCGATGGGCACATGATCCACGATTTCCTCGACAAGAATCATATCCCGCATCGGCTCATTCAATTTGAAAGCAAGGACGGGCGCGGGCTTTGCGAGCGCCTGAAACTCGCGAGCAGCGACCTGCCCGCGCTGATCACGACCACTGGCGTGCCGATGTGCAGGCCCTCCTTGCAAGAGGTCGCGCAAGTGGCGGGTCTGCTCCGACCGCTAGCGGATGAGGGGGAAAGCGAAATTTTGTGCGATCTGGCGATCGTCGGGGCAGGACCTGCTGGCCTCTCTGCGGCGGTCAACGCCGCCTCCGAAGGATTGCAGACCGTGGTGCTGGAGAGCTTCGCGCCAGGCGGCCAGGCGGGGTCGTCGTCGCTTATCGAGAATTTCTTCGGCTTCCCCACCGGCATCAGCGGGGGCGAGTTGACGAGCCGCGCGCAACTCCAGGCTTTTCGCTTCGGCGCGAAATTCTCAACGCCGGCACAAGCTCTTTCACTCGCCTTCAGCGAGGGCGACCACTCCGCCGTCCTGCAAATAGAAGGCTGCAACGCCAAACTACGAGCGAAGTGCGTCATTATCGCCACCGGCGCCGACTACAACCGTATCGACGCCGAAGGGTGCGCGAGCTTCGAGGGCAGAGGTGTTTACTACGCTGCTACGGCCATCGAAAGGCGGCTCTGCCGCGAATCGACGGTGATCGTGGCCGGCGGCGGCAACTCCGCCGGACAAGCGGCAATGTTCCTGTCCGAGAGCACTGAGAAGGTGTTGCTTGTGATTCGCGGCGCCGATCTCTCCAAGAGTATGTCTAGCTACCTGTCGCTCCGAGTAAAGGCGAAGAAAAACATCGAGATTCTCTGTCACACTGAGATTCGTAAAATGGCGGGCGATAAGCACTTGGAAACCGTGGAACTGGAGAACATCGAGACCCACGAGCGGCGCACCGTGCAGACGCCCGCCATTTTTTCCATGATCGGCGCCAAGCCGCACACTGATTGGCTACCGCCCGAGATCGAACGCGATGATAAAGGCTTCGTAAAAACAGGAGCCGCAATCGCAGATGCCCCCGCGTGGAAAGGCGCGAAGCGCCCACCAGGACCGCTGGAGACGAGCCGCCCCGGCATTTTCGCCGTGGGCGACGTCCGCTCGGGTTCGGTGAAGCGCGCCGCTGCTGCCGTGGGCGAAGGCGGCATGGCCGTGGAGGGAGTGCATCAAGCGCTCAGCGTATCGGGCTAACCCTTGACCCACAATTAAGAAAAACGGTTTCAATTCAGAGAACAATCATGACTGCTACTAAGCCCAAGGAAAGCGTGTTGAGCTCTGGCGCATCCCTGAGAAGATTCTGCTTCGAGAGCAATCACAGAACAACATCGGCATGTTCTAAACGAACAAGCCTCCGCAAGGTTCCCTCGGCCTCCAGTAAACGCGACCCGGTCTTGAATCACTCCGGAAATCTCTGTTCTGTCACCGTCTTCCCCAGGACGCACTGGCATGGTCCGTCTAAACGGAACAGGGATTCAGGATAAATGGCTCCGCGTAAGATGGCTGGAAAGGCAGGGTTCAGAGGCAGGTTGGAGCAACCGGTGATCCAATGTGATCAGACAACAGTCTGGTGACACTCCTAGGATCATGTGAAGGGATGAAGTAGGACAGTCGTTACAAGGGCGGGTCCGCTTCGTCCTGCGAGTGAGGTTACAACATGTCAACAATTCTGATTGTTATATTGGTGCTATTTCTGCTCGGAGGCGGGGGCTGGGGATATTCGCGGTGGCGTCGCTGACGAGGATGCCGCATAAACACGCACACGCTGGTTTGATCCTACTTGGTCGGCTGCCTGTAGGGCGATCAGTTCAGAACTCAATGAGCAGTTCACCGCTGATCGTTCAAAGAAGGGCCGCTTCGTGAAAAAGAGAAGCCGAATCGAGATTGCAAGGGAGATTATCTCCAGCTTGAAGAGAGAGATGCAAAGGCCACGAGTAACGGAGTCGGTCCGCAATGGCTTCAGCGCCCAGGCCGCACGAGCTGTCGAGAAGCCCGCTACACATTCAGCGCGAGCATGATTTCTAATCCTCTAAGTGCGCCACACTCAACTCTAATTCTCTCAGCTGGGCTCACGCTTGGCGCGTCTGGCAGGCTTCGATAGCAGAGCGAATGAGTCAGGCGATCTCCCGGAGCTATGCATGTGCGGCTGGTCAATGACGAGTGACAACGTGTTGATGGGTTTGTAACTTGCAAAGCCTCTGAACTTTTCAATGGATCATGCTGGATGCTGGGCGGGCAGAAAGACGGAGAAACATGTGCCAGAGCGACCCGGCCGGCACGTGCTCCAAACTCGTATTGAACCACCAACACGGTTGACGATACCGGCGCTTACCCATAGTCCTAGGCCTGTTCCTCGTTCCCCTTTTGTTGTGAAGAAAGGCTGATAAACTCGCGCTCGATCTTGCGCCGCAATACCACTCCCCGAATCAGCAATCGAGAGACAATAACCACGAGATGCTGTATGGACTACACAGAGCCAACGTGGAGCTGGATACAGGTGCAGGATGACCTGTCCATGAGCGCTCGTGGCATCAAGCGCATTTAGCAACAGGTTCGTAACAACCTGTACAATCTCGCCTCTGAAGGCCAAAATGGTTCCGTCCGTCTCAAAGCGCTGCTGTAGAGCAATTTCTTGCCTCTCAGCCTGGGGGCGGTAAAAGTCCGATACTTCACGGAGTACCGCACTCAATCTGAATTCTGCAGGCTTGTTGCCATCACGGTGGAACTTAAGCGAATGTGCAGTAATGCGACGCAAACCTTGCAACTGATCTTCCAGCGTGGCGATGTAAGCTCGTGCCTCGGCGTCTGTTTGGAGAGGGGCCAGCAGATATACCAGATTGGTCATTGCTTCTAAAGGATTGTTAATCTCATGGGCCATGGTTGAGGCGAATCTCGCTGTCACCGCCAGCTTTTCGCTATGTACCAGAGCCTGTTCCATCCTCTTCCGATCGGCGATTTCAACTTGCAGCTGCGCGTTTAGACTCTCTGCGGTTTCCCTCAGTTCATGCTGGCGCACACCTGACAATAGCAGCTGTTCATTCACGGCGATTGCTCGCTGATGAGCGTGTGTCGTCTCGGTCACTTGCATCATGACGCCCACTGGGTGATCGTTTGGACCTCGGATTGGCCACATTGTGTACGACCAGCGAGCGGAATTAGCTTCTGTCCGTTCCGGTTCAGTCTGGACAATGACATCTCCCGTGCTATACACGCGATCTGACAATTCGAGGCAGCCTTCCCAGGCCGCGATCTCGACGAGAGGCCTTCCCATTAATTCATCTATAGTCTTGCAAGCTAGCCGACAGAAGGCGGAATTGACGTACCGCACGATGTGATTAGATCCCGCCAACGCAGCCATCGGCAGGGGCAAGGTATCCAGTATTGAACGCTCGATACTCGTCACGCCGCGCTCCCAGTTAAAACGAAGGCTGGCGTCGACGTCCGGGTTCTCAGATAACTCCTTAGGTCTCATTCTTGGCTTCCGAATCTAGGGAGGACTGTACCTCCTGGGTGGTCCGGCTCGAATGCACAGGAATTCCGCTGATCAGACCCTGATAGTTTGTCAAACGTTGGTCCAAAATAACCACACCCTTCGACGTTATTTCATATTCGCGAATATCCTTGGCATGATTGCCGCCCCGCATCTTGATGACCGTCATAATCTTGCGGAGTTGGCCATCAATGGATACATAGCGCAGCCGAATGATGTCATCGCAAAGGAAAGAAATGGAGTATGTACTGAAGGGGAATTCAGTAAAGGATTCATCTACCTCAACTGTGCTCAGAATCGTTACGCCGATTCCTGTCAAAGCGAAGATCATCCGATAGAGCGATTCGCGAAAGTCGGCGCGGAAGCCGGGCGATAGGGCCATCTCAAAGCCCGCTAGAGAATCGATCACGAGGCGTTTCGCGCCAATCTTCTGGACAGCGTCGAGAATCGACTGCATGGTTTCGTCCACCGAGAGATCTAAAGGGCGGAGGTAGAGGATTGTGAGTTTCTCGTCGGTCTGCGGTGTCTCAAGATCCAGGCCCAAACTGGCGGCCCTCTCCGCGTAGGCTTGCGGCCGTTCTTCAAAGACAGCCACGATTCCCGGTTCTCCGTTGCGTATACCTTCCGCAATGAATTGGGTTGCGAGGACAGATTTCCCGGTGCCCGATGACCCAGCTATGAGCACGCTATCGCCCTCGCGCACGCCCCCATCCAACATCTTGTCTAGCTCTGGAACGCCGAAGGAAAGGCGCCGATTGGCGGGTGGATTTCTCTTGCGAGCGGTTAACCCAAACGTGCGCGAGAAGGCTTGTACTCCGGCCTCGGTGATACGGAATGTGTGCAACCCAGGCACTGAAGCCTGGCCGCGCAGTTTTATGATCTGCAGCTTGCGGACAATTGAGTTTCGCTCCGTTGTCTGTCGCAACCAGAAGAGTCCATCAGCGACTGTAAATATGGGATTATCGCGCAACTCCTCTTCGGCATATTCACCGATCAAGAAAGTTGTCGCTTGCCAACTGGCAAGAGACAGGGCTAAGCGCTGAATGAAGGATTGCAGGTCCATATCGCTTTTCGGCTGCCGCACCATGGTGCGGAATGAATCAACAACCACTACAGCAGGATTGACTTTTTCAACTTCTTTTGTGATCTCCTCCAAGACCGCCCCCAGATCCTTCTCGAGGACAACCTGGCTGAGATTGATAAAGCGAATCGCATCCGGCAGCTTGGCAGGATCGAAGAATGTGTACTGCTGCTGGTATCGCAACATCTTGATGGCGGACTCACCCAGGACCGTGAAATAGAGCGCAGGTCGCTCCGGCGTCGCATTCGCAAACACGAACTGGTGTGCCAGGGTCGTCTTCCCGCTTCCGGGGGCACCCGCGATGATATTGAAAGAGTATTCGGGGAAACCACCACCCACAATTTCGTCGAGGCCCGGAACTCCGGTTGGTAGTTTGTTGATCGTTACTCTTAGTTCAGTCTTCACGATTTTCTCCCATTCTCCGAATTGCGATCGTCAAGGACAGCACCAGGCCACGCCTCGCGCAGCAGGCTCAACGTTAAAGCTTCGCCAAGAAAAATAAAAAGCAGTCCGAGTAATCGAGAAATGAGGATGACTCCGCCCTCATGAACCCGATCCTGCTCAGCCTTGATCGAAGGCTCAATCGCGCTGATACCTTCAAGATTTCCATCCGCTCCCACCTGCACCGCGCCAAGGCTGGGAACTTCTGATCTCGCCAGTGCTAAAGCACGAGAGGCGAGCGCGTGAAAGCCGGCAGTTCCAGCCAATTCACCAAGACTCTGGCGCAGCTTTTGATAGACGCGGAGAGTTATCGTCTCCACCGGCTCGGTGGTGTTGCCCGCGCAGGCTTCGTAACTGAGAAGCCGTTGCGTTAAATCTCGCATTTCCGGGAGAGTGGTCATATTCAATCCCGCTTCGCTCCAAGCGCAAGATTCCGATATCTGTTAGACGCCTCGCGGAAGGACTAGGGCGGCAACACTCTCGCCAACGACCACCCTGTTAAGCCGTTCTGCAAATCCAAATCTCAAAGATTCGGATCTTGATGGCGCCTCGTTGCCACTCAGTTCATATAGCGATTTGTTTGTAGGTCCGGTGCGTCTTCTTGCGGACCGCCGGCCTTGCTTCGGATGAGTGTGAAAACGTCCAAAACCGTCGCAATGCTGCGAACACTTCCTGCAGCACTCAAGAGCCCTTCCTCCATACCAGGATGTTTGCCCGCAAGGTTTTCAATACGCCCACTCACCTTCCTCAGCTTGTCAATTTCCAGAAGAAGGTCCTCGAAAACCGCAGCGATTGCGAGGTCTTCAGAGACCGAGTTCGCCTTGTCCGCTGAGGTAGCGGCAGACTCTGTCCCGATTTCGACTTGCAGGCGTAGATCTTCTATCAGTCGCAGCGTTGTCGCTTCGCCAAGAAGGGTAAGAAACAGCCCGAGCAACTGCGCTATAAGAATGATTCCGGCCTCGCCATCGTCATCGGGATCAGTCTGAGACTCAACTTCGCCAAGACCGTGCAGACCCCCATTCGCCATAACCTGCACCGCCCTGAGGCGGGGAGATTCGGATCTGGCGAGCGCCAGAGCACGGGTCGCGAGAGACTGAAACCCATCGGCTCCCACTGGTGCGCCGAGTTGTCGGCGCAACCTCTCGTATACGCGCACACTCGCTGGTTCAGTTTGCAGTGAGGTCGTGCTCGAATCTGACTCGCGAGCAACGAGACTACGGGCCAGGTCACGCGTCTTCTTTGGAGAAAGCATCGGTTCCCTTTCGTTACACGCACCCCGCCGTGCTTAAGGCTGCAGCGACGTTGGCCATAATACTGCGACGTCGGTTGCTGGACATCGCATCTTCAATCTATGCGCGCGCAAAATTGTTAATCCGGAAATTTCTCCATTTTCTGATGGGACTCCAAAACGGACGCGTCTTCGGTCCTATCCCGCGGCAATTGGTCGTGCAGCACCACGTTCAGTAGAGATTTGTGAACCTGGATTCGGTCGCTGTAATCGATAAAGCCAAGCTTGCGGAAGCGGTTCATGAAGAAGCTCACCCGGGAGCGCGTTGTCCCGATCATCTCTGCCAGGGTTTCTTGCGAAATCTTGGGGAGATATTGTTCGCGCTCGCCAGTCTTGCTGATCTCCGACATCAGTAGAAGAATGCGTGCCAGACGCTTCTCGCTGGAGTTGAAGAGCTGGTCGACAAGATTGGCCTGGGTGCGCATGCTGCGGTCCAGCAGGAATTTCAAGAATAGATCAGAGAACACGTGCTCTTCGTGCATTATGCGTATCATCTCTTCTCGATCAATCTTGAGTGCGCTGCAGGCTGTGATGGCCGTAGCTGTAGCCAATCGCAGCCCACGGGTCGCCGTCAGTGACTCTTCTCCCGCAAAGTCGCCTGGGGCGAGGATCGTGATGGTGGCTTCCTTTCCCGCTTGCGATACGACCGTTATCTTTGCCTGGCCAGTTTGCAAATAAAATATGGAATCCGCCGGATCTCCCTGCGAGAAGAGGCTCTGCTTTGGCTCGAGTTGCACGATTCTTCGCCCTGGTCCGGCGTGTGCCAAGTAACCGGCAGTATCGAATTCCGGTCCACCGGGTTGAATCATTCCGAAGTCCTCCTTTCCGGTCCAAGCACCAGCGATATTGACCCCTTTCCAACTTCAGGCTAACGGCGGAAGTGCCAGACCGAGTATGGACTGCCAATCACCGCGAAGGCGAAATGCCCGAAATCGCTGATCCTATTGAGGATCAATGCCAACTGCGCCGTTTCACACTCTACGCGGTATTCTCCCATATGGTTGCACCTCTTCAGCGAACCGTCTGTTCACTTTTGGTCACTTTCTCCGAATGAGCGTAGTGCCTACTCAAGCGCAGGCACTCCTTTAGGAAGGGCGCGATCGCCGGTTCCGACAAACTGTGCCTGTACTCAAAAGGGCTTCTGCAGGATTTTGATTGTGCGACGCGCGTTTCCAAAGCGGGCCATGGAACTGACAGAGTGTGGAAAGCATGGAAAGCCGGTTTCTTGGCTTTCCATGCTTTCCACACTCTTTGGAAATCCCTGCGGGATTACCACATTCCCACAGCCTCGACTGCTGGCATATTTCAAGATGCAAGACCAAGAGAGACCGAATCCAAGGCCTCTGGAGCACAAGGGACTTGTAATGGAGGTCCCCGGTCCAAAGTGTAACGGATGTTCCGGTACACTCACTCCCCTTAGGGGCTGTTGCGCTAGCAGTTGATCTTTAGAAGTTCAGGAAGCGGGTCTGCGCACGCTCTACGCCGAATAAGCTCTACTGTCCTTGAGCCTCAGCTAAAGCCGGTCAAGTGGCGCTCCAGATTGCGTTATACGCCGCATAACGCTCTCGAATCGCATCATCGTAATTCAACTTGAAATGACTGTTTTGCATAATAATCAACCTGAGCATCAGGCGATGCGCAAATTGGATTGCCAGAGCGGCCTCATCCTCGGAAATGTCCTTGTACTGATAGCCGTTCTCGGTTTCAATTAACCGTCGTTCAATCCCCAGACTGTTCGCGTGTGCTTGGCAGGTCCCCTCGATATAGATAGGGCCATACAGTTTCTCCAAATCGGAGTCCACCTCTCGGGCCATAACGTCCAAGCTCACCCTGGTCCAAGCATCGTTCGTCACGGGCTGATGGCATTTGGAACACACCGACTGCTTCTTTTTCGCTTTTGCAGCTTCGGCATCTTTGCGTACATGGTCCATAAAGGCGTCATCGTAGCGTGTCTTCAGCTCTGGGATTAGTTCACGAAGTCGACTCAGGTAATTGAACTTGTAGATAGGAGAATTCTCCGCGAAAACGCGCGCCTCGGATGGTTTTTTTGCTAGGTACATTGCGGTAATCAGGCGTTCATACATACTTCGTAGATGAATGAACGCTGCGAATCCCGCTCCATTTCCACTCAACTCCAGAATCTCGCCGAAGTCGTCGGCAGCCATTCGCCCGAGATAGAAAATAAGGTAATTTGCAGTTGAACGATCTTCAAACGCAATGACGGCAGGGGCGTCGTCTGGCAGGTGCAGAAGCGCTTGGCGTTCACTCTCATCAGGTGATTCGACTGTACGAATGAACATCTTGCTATAAAGCTCAAATAGCTTCGGGTACTCTGCCAAGAATCTCTGATGACGTTGAATGAACCGTCGCTGTGCCGGTGCGTTGCCGACACCCACGGGAACCATCTGCGGTTGTTGCTCGTTAGGAGTTCGATTTTCCACTTTCCAGTCATCGTGTTCCTTGGAAAGCAGACGATCAAGTTTCCGGCCAAACCAGAATGGTCCACTCAATCCAATAAGTATCAACGCAGCTCCAACCGAAACCACTACCCCGCGATGAGGGGCGCTGGCGCCGATTGACCAATACACGACGATGACCCAAAACATGCCTATGAGGAAGGCCGCCCAGAATATTTTGATCATTTCAGGCGGAGCGCAATATGCGAAACCCCAAAGCCGATACTGCGATCTGAATGCCTGCGGTGATCTCGGCCATCCTTGGAGGATCACCTTCTCGACCTCAAGGTGATGCTCAATCTTCGCCAGCTGAAAAGTGACGTAGCGGAAGTTGTAGCCCAATGTTAACGAATATCCAACTCCCAAAAAAAATAACAGCAGTGTTCCCAAAGTGCCGGCGAAGAGGGCCAAGTTTCCAGAACTGTCTGTTCCAGAACGGTGAAGAAGAAGCCATAAGAACCCACCGAGAGCCGGGACGAGAATGGCCAGATAGCTGAAAATCTCTTGCTCGCGATGACGCAGCGCTTCCAAAAGAGCTCCGTGCATTGACTCCGCAATGGACGACTCAGCCATGGAATCAGATCTCCCCTCTCTGCCCGTGACGCTTCGACGAATGTTGCATCCTCGCTAAACCTTGTGTCTGATCTAGAACTTGAAGTAAACAGAAATAGCGTTAATCAGAGATTCTGGTTTGAAAGAAGTATTGCCAAAGGTTGTCTTCAATGACGCCAAAATGCTGGGCCATTCCGGACTGTCGCCAGGAAAGGCAGCCAAGAATTCTCTCAAGTCGGAAGACACCGCGGATCCGACAGCCGGCCCCGGCTCTCCCGGAAGCGTAGCTGCAATCCGGAAGACATCTGTGCGGTGCTTATCGATGTCTTTTGAGTCAATGTTTTCCCCGCTGTTTTTCCGTTTCGTGAGGTCCAACCAAGCTCGGGCTTTCAGGGGAATGAGTGCTGCCGGCCTGATATAGGGCGGATTCGCATCTTCTACACGGTGCGCGATGATGAGTTGGTAATATTCCTCATCCAGAAGGATCGCGGAGAGTCTTGCATCATTCTCGTCAGCGGAAATGGGAATGATGGTTTGACCCTTTCCAAGGTTGATGTTCCCAGGTTGCCTGCTGAAGATTTCAATCATTGTCGGGTAATCAACGTCCTTGGGGCGCGAGAAGCGATAAAGCTCGCGCCCGCCTTCAGCTTTTTCGCGAACCTCGTATTGACCGGCTTCAATGAATTGCCAAAAACGCTCCACGAACGACTGGTCGAGTGCTTCGATGATTAGCACGATGTCCAGGTCTTTCGTGGCGCGAAACGGTAGGCCCTGTGAAGCGAGCCATTCGTGACATGCCACTCCACCGATTAGTACGAATGAATTACGGTATTCATTGAAATGCGCCTGAAATTTGTCCAACCCTTTAATCATTCGAGAAATCCATCCATGAGTGTGCTGAGTTCTTTCTGAACGCGTTCATCGGCGGAGTTGCGAAGCGATAGATACAATGAACATGGATCAGCCCTATGGCCATCGCTTGAGAGAAGAGCTGGGTCGTACGTCCATGATTCCATCCTTGCTTCAGCATCTTCATTTGACCGACATCCGACCAATTCACCCTGGCGCAATGCCTCGACGATGTGCCGATCGCGCATCGCGTAAGTCGGGATCGACTCGTCCGCCAGCATTGTATATGCGCTCAAAGCGGTTAACCCAGCTTTAAGGGCAATTCGCGAAGAGCCCTGTCCCCAGCGAATCCACTGCGTCCGTTTGATTGGAGTCGAAAGAAATCGTTCCGCATTACGCCAAACATCTGCTCTGCTTCCAGTGAATCGTAGAAACAGAGCCTTACCAGAACGCTCCACTTCGCAGATATTTGCCTGCTGCAACTCTTCCTGTGCGTTACTGATTGCCATTGCGGAGTAGTGCAACTGCTGTGCGATTTGGCCTAGAGGAAGATCAGTCAGCGGTCCGCGGACGAGATGGTAGATAACAACGACTTGAGCAACAGGGGACAACAGATCCTTTGAGCGTCGCCCGCGCGTTGGGTACTGTTCCCTCAAGTCGATCATTAGCATCGGTAGGAACATCTGGGTGCCCGGAACAATGAACGGCACGTGACGCTGCACTAGACGGTTCCGGATATATGACGGAATATTCGCAATAACGAGAACGACATCTGTGGAAAGCTGCTGGCTGAGTGTTTTAGCATCTTGGGCGTATTCGGTGGGCGAAGGTTCGGATGGGTCCTGATTTTGGATTGCAAGAAATGCTTTTCGGCCAAATAGATCAGCTTGAAAGAGGTGGTATTTCTCTCGCAGAAAAATTGGCAGTTTGGCCACGCGTTCTCGCGCCACAGGCTCAAGCCATGGGCGATCACCTGCTATCGCGACAAGGTACTCAACCAGCTCAGCCTGAAGCGTTGTGCTCATGACTAAACAAGCATAGCACAATAAACCTCCAGTATGTATCGAGCAGAAACACTTTACCTAAAAATGTAAACTCAATAGAATGAGTTGCATACTGCTCAGTCGCCTTCCCGTCCAACATCGATTGACCTTTGTCAAAAAGACGCCCATTACTACTGCCCAAGACCGAGACCCCGGTTGGCAGACTGATAAGGTGCCAGTTCCAAAGCAGCGCTCTTGTTGATCTCGGTTCCGAGCTGCTTACCGAGCTTGGCGGCATCATTCGTAAAGATCATCGCTTCATGACTAGCGCGGGAGACTGAAACGTACCCAAATCGCGAGTTCAGCAGGTCGGGATGGACCCCGGTATCGGCATGGATGAGGACGCGTTCAGTTGTGAGCCCCTGGGCACTATGACTAGTGACGGCATACCCATGATCGAAATGGCGATGCTCGACTGCATTGAATTCAATATGTCGTCCGCCGTCGAGCCGTGCGGCAATGCGGCCATCTGCAGAAATAGACTCGATCTGTGCAAGATCGCGGTTGGCGACTCCGAGTTGCTTGTCGGGCGCGGTGAATTGAATCCGATCGCCAACAGCAAACTCATGCGCCACCTCGCGGAAGACACTGACACCTAAGAGCCGTCGTGGATCGTAGGTGGCCCGGTTGCCGGATGGCAGCTCCACAGCGAGCAGGTTGTCCTTCGAATTGATCGCGGTCACCGTTCCATACGTTCCGCTCTCAATCCCGATTCTTTTGCTGCCGCGACCATAGCGCACGACATTACCGGTCTCGTAATGATTGGCCCAGGAACGTTCAGCGCCGGTCATGTCTTGGCGCTGGACGAGCACTCGGAGAATCTGTTCTTCCGGTGCAATAGTGCCGTTGGCTTTCAGTTCGTGCCGAACAGAGGTATTCAATTCCCGCCGTGACGCATTGTCGGGCGACACGATAAGGGTCTTCGCAGGCGATTCAGCGTAGCTCCTGGCGATTGCTCGAATACGGTCTTTAGCATCTGGAATCTCCTTGATGCGACCCTGCTTCTGGAGGGCATCGAGCGCCGCCGATACCCGGCCTGTTGCAAGCATTTCGACAGCGGATTTGAGTTCTGGATCTCTTTGGCGAACTATCCGGTCGAGCTTGGACGTGCGCATTCCAGCCTCCTGTAGCTGCTCGAACGGTCGGCCAGCTTCGACGCCCTGATGCTGCCGCGTATCACCGATCAACAACACACGGTCGTAGGGAGAAAGTCGGGAAAGAAACTCACGCATCTGGTTTGTGCTCGCAAGACTCGATTCATCGACAAAATAAAAATGCTTCTGATCCGATGGCGCCGGAACAGCTGACCGAGCCAGGAATCCTTGCAGCGTTCCGGCATGAACTCCGGCGTCGCCAAGCTGCCGCGCGGCGCGGGAGGTTGGCGCAAAGCCCTCGACCTGGAACCCCTGAGATTCCGCAGCGTCGCGGATGACAGAAAGTGTTGTGGTCTTACCGGAACCGGCGAACCCCTGGATGCCCTGAATACGGTCTGGCGTACTCAGCACGTCTTCCACAACGCTCCGCTGGGTGCGGTTCAAATGCTGATGTTGGTCGCCAAATGCGATCGCCTCGGATCTTGGTAGCAGCGGCTCAACTCGGCTTCGGCCTTCCCGAACGCGGCCAATGATTTCATGCTCGGCAGCAATCGTCTTGGCCGTTGTGAATTGGCGACCAGGCATGTGTGCCCGTTCGACTGTCTGGAATTCTCCGGATGCAATTCGCGCGTTCAAATTGCCCCGAACTTGCGCATATGTGATGTCGCCCATGCCTCGGCGGAGACCATCGCGAATCAAGGCTCGCTCATCCACTACTGCCTCTCGTTCGAAGTTCTTGTCGCGGGAAAAAGTCAATGACTCCCTCACCCGGTCCACGGTGTTTGCCGGTTTTTCCTGATGCTGCTTGCGCTCACGAGCGGCGCGAACAACGGCATCGGCCTGATGGCCGAAGTCTGCGGCAAGCCTGCGGTGCGCGGCCATGACCTCACCAGGAGAATGGACCTCCTTCCGGTCACGGGTGGAGTGCGCGGCAATCTCGGCAGCCTCCCTGCCGTTGCGCCCGGTCCGCTCCAGATATTCGCGAATCTGTTGACTCCTTGGACTCGAAGCGTCGAGATATTCCTGGGTGTAGCCCTTGATTTCTGGGGCTCCGCTTCGGCCAACGGTGATTTCGTACCCGAGATCCTTCAATCGGTACATCAATTCGGATTGATAGATGGCGGTGGCGAACTGCTGCGAAGCGAAAAGGCTTTGTGGCTGGATCGCCCGCGGCTGGCCGTTCTCGCGCTCAGTCAAATTGAAAACGACCGCATGCGTATGCAGTTGTGGTGCAACATACCCATCCACTGGACGAGCCGTATCGTGCTCGAATTTGGCGGCGAGGAATTTGCCTGTAGTCTCTGGCGGATGGTTCCCGCCGATGCGGGCCTGGGTGTAGTACTCGAGTTGTTCCAGGGCTGTGGTGACGCTCTCTCGATGCGCCTCACGGACACGATCATCGCCTCCCACAAGAGCCGTCAATGAAACGGACTTTGGGGCGGAAAAGGTAGCGTCCCATCCGGCCCTGTGCTCCATTGTCTTTACGGTTTTTCCGTCGGCATCTTGGTACTCATGGGACGCTCGCTGTCGAACAAGTTGTTCGCCTGTTTCCGGGTGCTGCCCTTGGCTGAGCCTTCCAAAGTCCTCAGCAGAAACCGCACCGGCAAGGCCTAATTGTGCGGCAAGCTGCCCTTGCCACTCGCCAGCGATTACACCTCGTTGCGACCAGTAGTTCTGTTCCTTGGCGGTGAATTCCTTCTGGTGATAGGTCTGTGCTTGAGACGCAGACAATGGTTTTGAAATGGTAAGCATGTGCGATTACTCCAAGAGTTGGTCGGGCGTGTGGACAAGCTGCTCCGGTGCCAGCAGATTCCCTTGCATCTCCACTGGTTCCGGAGGAAGAGGAGTGCTCGGAATGATCAAGTCGTCCATCTTTCGCTCATCGAAGCCGGGGTTCTTCTCCCGAAGAGCGATGAACGGAAACGAGAATCGCGCTACATGATTCCCGTACTTCAAGAAGCCACGCAGGTCATCCAAACCTGAGACTTCTGATGGCAACACGAGCGGCTCGGTCTGCCGGTCGAGTGCGAAGTTCTTGCCCGCGCGCGAGCCGTCGTAATGAGTTTCCCTAAGGCGCTCGATTTCGATCTCCCCTATTGCTTCGCTCACCCATTTGGCGGCCCGCGGCTCAGTCGTGCGCAGGAAAATCTTGGTGGCCGGTTGAGAGAGCATAGCCTCGGCGTCTTGCCCGTACCGAGCTTCCATCTGGCTCCGTCCCTGGAAACCCAGGATGACCGGATTCTGTGATTTCCGATTCTCTGTGATCGCAGTGTGAAGCTGCGGGAGACGCTGCAGGCTGGCGAGTTCGTCGATCACAAACCAGACAGGTTTTTGGTCAGGCATGGGCTCATTAAGGAGGCGCAACACGAGCGTATCGATCCACAAACTGATGAGCGGGCGTAGGGCCTCGCGCATGGTCGGACGCGATGTAATGAAGATCCAACCCCGGCGGGATTCGGCCCACTGCGTCGCCGTCCAGGCCGAGCTTGTCTCCTCTTCTTTGGGAAGCAGACGAAAGCTATCGGCACTCATATTCAACGAGCCGAGAACGCCGGTCCTCTGCTGTGGAGCCTTCGGATCGATCAGCATCCAATATTCGGTTCCCTTGACGCGTCGATCGATTTCAGCCGGATCGGACATCCATTTGACGAGGTCTTCGGGCGTCGGCAGATACGTCAAGAGATGAGCAAATATCTTTTGCGGGGCCTCAACAAAGAAGCGATTGGACACTCCCTCAGGTTGATAGAGCGAGACGGCCAGTGCCTTCGCCTCGGCTTTGCGGCGCAACTCTTTGGAAGGATTCCAATATGGCATTCGCGCATCAAGAGGGTTGAGAACGATGTCACCGCGGTGCGGATTGTAAAACTGCTTCACGAACTCGCAGGCGGGATCGTAAACAATGGCGCTATCCCCACGCGCTTCGACCTGGTACAGCATTTGGCGAATGACGCTTGACTTGCCGCTTCCGGTGTCACCGACGATCAAAAAGTGCTTGTTCTCGGCATCCCGTGGAATGCGTAGCGGCAGCTTTGAATCGATCGTCGTGATTCCGATGCCGTTCCCGGCCACAGCTTTTGTGAAATGCTTGCCATTCACAAGAACAGGGCCTTTTAGGCGCCGTCCATAACGAAGATCCTTGATCCGCCGAATATCCTTCGGAATTGAAAATGGAAGCTGCAGGGCGAACGCTACGACGCCAAACACGAGCTGCATCGTGAAGAGCTTGTAGATCGGCACATCCTGATAAATCCAGCGAGCAATCCATGCATGCAGTGCTTTGTTTTGATAATTCTGGAGGCTTTCGCGCACGAGATAGAACGTCCCGTGCTTCGCCGCCTCTGGAGTAAGCATCAAGGGCAACGGCTTGCCTCCGAATTGAGGAGTTGAGCCTGGCTGTACATCGCGGTCCAGAGCTGCTCTGCCCTGCTTTTCACCATCCGAAACGTAGAGCAACTGGTATTGGCTGACGGGATGAGTGAGACCGGCAGTCTCGGTCCGCAAGTAGTACGGGAAGTAGTAACGCTGGAGAGGCGAAAGACCGTATTGAAAGCGGATGTAGCTGAACAGACCTGCCAATATGCACGAAAAGATGAATGCTCCGAGGGTGTAAACGTACCCACGCGGTGGCCAGATGATTGACTCTTTACGCCCCCATTGTTGAACGGTCGCCATAGTCATTTCTCCTTTTTCAGATTGCGCTTGGCGAGGAGTTCTTGGGCTCGCGTGGCCTTGGTTGTCTGGACTCGGCGGTAAAGAGCGGCGAGTTCTTCGGAGGCCATCTTCTCGCCGCGCAGCAGCGGGTCGAGCACACTCATCAGGAGCATCTGAATACCGACAAGCTCCGTGAAGAGGTGCATCTCCATCTCTCCACGATTGGTCGCGACCGATGCGCTCAGCAACAGATCACGTGCCCATTCGCTCGGCGCTTTCCCATCAGCCTCGGCGGCCTCCAGGATCTGGCGCTCCTCAGCCGGCGTCAGCTTCGTGCCAAAGCTCTGCGACCGCGCTACTCTTCCCCGCAGGCGTCGCAAATTCTTCTCACTTTTCTCGGCTTCTTCCGGCATCTGTGCTCCAAATTGACGGGTTCCTAGCAAGGAACGCGAATTTCGTTAAGGTCTTGAGTTTGACAACGTTCGCAACGAGGAACCTAAGTTCCTTGGCAGTACCCTTTCAGGGGTGGAGTGTCACAGTTCACCCGGTGCGAAGCACCGTCGTCGCTCCACCCCGGAATTGAACGCCGAATCACGCCTTCACTGTCCGCCCTGATTCCACGGGAGCCGCCGCGCTGGCAGCCTTCTTCGCCGGCTGCTCGATTGGTTCGGAACTCGGCACTTTGCGAACCCGCAAGGTTGAACTGATTTGCTTCGCCTCTGGAGTCTTCAAGAAGTCCTGAAAGTCGCGATCCTTTGCGAAGACATAGTTGAGCGCTTTATCCACCACGTCGTCAGCAGTGGCCTTAATGAAAGCGGCATATTGATCGACCTGGGTTGCAGTGGCCTCATCAAGTCGAACGGAGGCGCTGATTTGGCGGCTTTGAGTGATTTCGAGCAATGGCATGTTAGTTCTCCTTGGAATGCAAAATTCGGGTGCTCTGTACAAAACTGAAAGCGGTGGTGGCGATCTCGCCGGCGCGGTCGGTCGAAAGAGCAGAATTGTGCGCTTTCAGGCTCTCGATAAGAGACGCATAATCGATGTCCTTACGAACCAATTGAACGGCCATTGCTATGTCCACGGTCCGATGCGCGTAATAGTGCGGGTTCGCTTTGTCACTCCGCATCCTTGCAAGCGTTTGAGCGATTTCTTGCCCGGGAATGCCGGCGTTCAGCTGAGCCATTACCCATCTCCAATCGCTCTCTGATCTGGTACGAGAACCAAGCCGCGTGGCCCGGTCGATTTGAAGGGGTTGAACGTCCGCGGCAGCGGTGACTTCCAACCCGAAATCACTCGGCGAATATTCCCACTGAGTCGCCTGCATCTCCACAGTGACGGGAAACGCAGGAGAGTACTTCCGATTGAAGAAGCCAGGCAGCCGGAAGACTCTTGCACAGTCGGTGCATGCACGGTCCCCGCCGAATGTGTCGGCGAGTCCTTTCAACATCGATTCCTGCTCGGTAATCGTGAATCCCTTGACGCGCCATAGGACTTGATGTTTCCCCATCGAAGTCTGGATCACAGCAGCGGGCGAGGGCACGGCGTTAGACCCAAGCAGAGTCGCGAGTTTGCGATCGCCATCCGAATCCAGATCAAGATACAGTCCCTTTGCTGTCGCGACCGCGCTCTTGGTCCGCCTCTTCGCTCCAAATGAGAGCGGATTGATTGAGAAATAGATACTCGCGCCGCGGCTGTTCTCAAACGCAAGCCAACCCAGATAGTTGGCAGTCATCAGGTCCGGAAGACGCACGATTCGCTGCAGTGAGCGCGATGCTTCCGGGTAGCGAACGAGCAGAGCAAACGTCTCTTCTGGCCGGAACCAGTCCGATAGGAATTTCAGAGCGATTTCCTGGCATTTAGACATGGCTGAAGCTCCCCGAAATGGAAGCTGTTTCACTGCCGTAAACGGCTTCAAACCGAAATTGTTCTGCGCGTCGGTCATAGCCATTGAGTTGCAACACTTCCCGAATGGCTCGCCTACCCGGTTGGCGTTCCACATGAACCACAAAATCCACGGCCTCTGCGATCTCTGCCTCGGTGTCGAAAAAGGTAGTCTGAGCGTGGCCGCGCATCACGAGATTTGCAAAGCGACAAAGGGCCTTTTCCGCGGAGTTTGCATGGATCGTAGCCAGCGATCCGGAATGGCCGGTGTTGAATGAATCGAGGAGGGTCCGGGCCTCGACTCCCCGAACCTCACCGAGGATGATTCGATCGGGTCGGAACCGAAGCGCGTCTTTCAAGAGGTCGTCAAACGAAACGTGGGACTTGAAGGTATTCGTCTGAGATCCGGCGGCAACTATGTTGGGCTTTCGGATATGAAGCTCAGGCGTATCCTCGATGACGACAATCCGTTCGTAGTCGGGAATGAAGTCCGCCAATATCCGCAGAAGAGTCGTCTTGCCGGTTCCCGTTCCACCGCTGATTAGCAAGGTCTTGCCAATGGCAATTTGTTCTCCCAAGAACTCTGCAAGCGCGCGCGATATGGTGCCACGCTGAATCAGGTCATCGATGGTGAATCTGCGGCTGGTGAACTTACGGATCGCGAGTGCCGGCGATGGCCGAACAATTGGTGGAATCCACGCTGCGAGCCTGCTGCCGTCTGGTAGCTGCGCGTGTAATGAGGGATTGTCCTCATCAAGCTTCTTTCCGAGCTGATTGGCAATGACCTCAAGACCGGTCAAGAGCTTGGCAGCATCGAACGAAACGGCAACTTCGTGGTGCATCTTACCGTCGCGCTCGCACCACCAGGACGAATCAGGATTACCCATGATCTCGCTAATGCTGTCATCCAATAGCAGCCCTTCTATCGGCCGGAGAAATGGGAGGATCAATTCGAAACTCATTGCGGGAGCCTCACAGAGATGGAAGCCCAGCAGGTAGCCAGGCCCCCGAGTGTGAAGAGGAAGGGCCTCAAGCGGCCACTTCCTCGTTGGAAGCATCGTCCTGCTCGCCATCTTCCGGCGCGGACTTCTCTGCCCGGTCAAGCTTCAGGATCGAGTCGACCTTGATCTCCCAAATACGCTGCTTTGAGTCCGTCTTCTTGCTGTCGTACTCGCGGCTGCGCAACTCGCCCTCGACCTGGATATGTGCCCCCTTCTTAAGGGTGCCGGCGAACTCCGAAAGCTTTCCGAAGACGACGCACCGGTGCCATTCGGTGTGCGAGATGTACTTGCCGTCTTTCTTGTAGGACGACTTGGTTGCCAGCGAGAGTGTGGTGAAGCTGCGGTTGTCGTTTGAGCGAACTTCTGCGTCGCTGCCGAGGAAACCGATGAGGGTTACTTTGTTCTGGTACATGAGGGAGTCTCCGTTTGTTGAATTTCCCGATCTTGCTTGGGTCACACCGGGCGAAGCCGAGCGAGTGGGCCCGGCTCCCAAGCGCCAAGGCGCGCTTTCTTGGAGGGTGCCCTTTAGGGAGGAACCATGACCCGAAGGGCGGCGTAGCCGAAGCAGAGCGGCGCAGTGCCGCTGGGCGCCGGATTGGCCCCGAAGCAGTGACCAAGAAAAAGGCGGGATACATAACGGCAGACGCACATGGGACCAAAGTTCTCGTCGATGCTTTGGCTGCAGACGTCCTGGACAATCGCCGATCCATTCGAGCGCCTTTGTCCGCCCAACAAAGAGAGGCAATTCTCAGCGGATTCTCGTGCAGTCTGGCAAGGATTCGCCGTTTCTAGCGCCCATAGGGACAGAGAGGGTGAAGCAGCCGGATTGGCAGCGTGTGTGGACATCAACTCTCCTTTGGGAATGCCCGACTATTCCTAGCTGAATGCTTGGTCAGCCCGGAAGCGGACGATCGTCAATCCGAGAGGATTCACGGCCAGTTCCTTGTTCTTAACGTTCTCGCGGAAGACGTACGTAACGCTGGCCGTCCATCGTTCCCGCTTTAGTTCCGTGTGATCCGACGGATTCGTGAACACTTTCTCGAACTCGATGCGGGCAGAATAGGGCGATTGACGAAGGTCATCGAGAACTACGTTCTTCACCTCGATATCGACATACGGGAGGGTGCTGTCTTTGATGTACGTGGGGATGATATTGTCCTTCCGCTCCTGGTCAATCACAGCCCGTTGGACATCACCATTGAGGAAGTAGAGTGAGTCTGTCTGGTCCCGCTCAATTGTGAAGCGATTGCGGCTGAAATAGAGTTCCGCCCAGCGGGTCAAATAGTATTTGTTCTCTGCCTCCTGAGGGCGGTATTGGAAGTTGCGATAGTCGATCGCTTCGGCACGCCCCACATCGTTGATACGCACGATCAATGGATGCACACTGGCAAGTGCCTTTTGGCCTCTAAAGACAAGCGCAGCCAGGGTGAGACAGACGACCGCGAGAACCAGGATGATGACCTTGAGATAGGTATTCATCACGAGCGGATCTCCATATTGTTCGAGATACCGTTCTGCTGCGCGTGTGATCTCGGGTGTTGGCTTCATCGCAGTTGTCATAATTCCCTCCAGTTTTTTCTAGAATCCCTTAAGAACTGCTGCGGTGATGAGTCCGCCCATTCCGCTGCCATGTCCGCCCGTATGGCCTGAGAAGAGCGAAGCGGTCATAGTGGGAATCTTCAGCAGAATGAATCCCGCTACAATGCACAACATTAGAAGTGCGGGCATCAGGTAGATGAGGTTCTTCGGATCATCAACGTTCATCGCGCCGCTCGTGAGATAGCTGATCAGTAGATGACTCATTACACTCAGGGTCGCTGCAGCCACGACCTTGTAAAACTCAAATCCGATAAATGCCTTTAACCATCCCCAAAACAGAAAGTCGGTCTTGTCGAATACCATCCACGGAATGAAGACGGGACCGAGGAGGCCTATTATGGTTGCCCCTATCGCGCCATAGGCGATGATGACTGCAATCAGAGCGGTCAAGATGCTCAGAATGATCTGCACCGTGTACGTACAGAGGAGCGTATACGGCTCGGTCAAAGACGGTGACATTGTCCCCACCTTTGCCAGTGCATTGTGGATCGTCGTCTGTACCTCTTGTGTCGAGTCGTTTCCGATGTAGTCGACCAGGCTACTCGTTCCCCCACTGATGAAACTCTTCAGTGAGTACCCGATCCCAGGAATCGAGCCGTCGTAGAACTTCACGAAGCAGTAAGCGAAGGTGAGGAGTAAGAAGAAATTTAAGAACTTCGCCATATTGAAGCCCGGACCACCCTGCGCGGAGGCAAGCGCTTCCTGCACGCCGAACCACACCATCATGATTGTGGCAAGCGATAGCACCATATGCAGGCCGAGTGAATCGACTGACGGGGCGGCCGTCGCCGTGAGATTGTCGCATCCATTCTTGATGAGGATTAAAAAGTCCATCGCTTGCCTCCGCTATGTCTTAGTAGTGAAATGCCCACTGGGTGCCCGCGGTCGTTTGTTGCGGCGTCACCGTATTGAAAGTCTGCTGGTAACCATTGCCGGTTTGGAACAGCGACTTGAGATTGTCCTGTTGAACTTTTTGCCCGATCATCTGCTGAAGCTGCTGGGCTTGGAGCATCTGATTGGTGTCCTGTTGGGCTCGCAATTGGATCAAGAGTGCCTGATTGATCCGTTGCAGAGTCGCCATCTCGGTATGCTGAGCTGGATCTGAAGAATGCGTAGCAGCTTCGAGCTGGCCGATATCGGCTTCTCGCTGTGCGGAGTTGGCTCTGATAGTGCCTGCGGTCTGCAAGCTGCTTGCGTTGACTGCATCGGAGAGGTCAACCGTGGCGCCGCGTGCCGCGATAGCCTGCTGACCTTCAGGGCTCAAAGAACCGTAGCCGTAGATTTTAGCCATTCGCGGGATGCTGGCCTGTTGATTCGCCGCCGCAGCGCCGTAACCGACCGATGCAGCATTCATCCAGGGAATTGAGTTTCCATATGTGTTCTGCGGCTGAGTCAGAATGGTCCACTGTTGACGCCCAACATTGGTGTAGGACGTATAGAGCGCCTGCGGAAGATTGGCCATCTTCTGCGCAAGATTGTAGGCTCCGATGACATTCCGTTCCGTCTCGACGGTGGTGGTATAGAGCTGGTTTGCTTGAAGAATCTGTTGCGCGGCGTGAGCCGACTGGGTTGGATCGAATACGATGCCCGAGCCAAATTGGGCATAGGATACCGGCGCTGCGCTCACGATGAGCGCAGAGAGAATGAACTGCTTTAGCATTTGTCCTCCCGATGATTACTGCTTGGTGCGTTCCTCTTGAAGCCGTTTGCCGGCTTCGCCCAACTTCTTGCTCTCGTCGGTACACTTTGGGCTGAGCGTTGGCGGGACCTTCAGGTACTCTGCCGAACAGTCTTTGGCAAATTGCTGGTTGAGCCGGTCGTATTCTTTCTGAAGTGCATCGACCTTACCCTGGTGGGTTTGGCATCCAGCGAGCATGAATGTGAGTGTTGCGGTGAGAGCAATGAGTCCCGTTGTACGTCGCATAGACGCTCCTTAAAACGAAGTGGGGATTGTATGGTTCTCGTACGCTGGGAGAAGCATGTCCTGGGTGAAATAGACCTTGACCCGGTGACCCTCCCGAATTGTGATTGTCGGCGGAATCTGAATGAACCGATCCAAGACAGTGGTTGCGGACTGCGAAACGCCGCTAGCGGCTCCGGTTGTGAACGCCTGTGATCCGCTGGTCGTAATCGCGCCTCCACCCTGGGTGATCTGGCCTGCGCCCGCAATGACGCCAAGCGCAATCGACGTGCCGAAGATCTCAAGGTAGTGGTTGTTCACCTTGTCTTTCAGAGCTTCCTCACCGATCTGGTCGAGACCGTGAAACTGGTCGAGGTCAACGGAGTAACCGTCCGGCATAATCATGCGATGAAAGGCAACGGCAATTCGGCGTTGTTGGCCGAAGCCGTTGGCGCCAATCTTCTTCGCTTCACCTAATACGATCGTTCCCTCCGGAACGAGAACATGCTGACCATCATGCGAATAGACAGGATTTGAGACGAGCACTTTCACCGGGCCGACGGAATCACCGTCCAAACGGTTCATCAGCACGGTATCCATTGTCAGTCCCTCATAGATGACGTAAGGCTGCCCTATAGCCGAGTCGATGTTCACTTCCGGTTTCTGTTTGATTGAAGGTTGCCCGCCAGCGGGTGGAGGCTCACCGGCAGGACGAGCCGCCACTAGGCTGCTGGCTCCTTGTGTTGAAGTCGCCACGTATGGGTTCGAGGCTTGTGAATAGCTAGCCACAGTCGAAGTGTCCGATCCTGCCGGAGCCTTTCGTGGAACTGTTGCGTCCGGTTGGCGGGTGTACACGAGATTCGATGCAAACCGTGAGTTGTACGCCAGTTCTCGCTCCTTCGCTGCCAGTTGTTGGGCCTCCTGCTCCTGAGGAGAGATCGACGGCTGGCCGTTTTGCTGGCCGTACATGTTTGGCTGCGCGCACGGTTGACCAGGAATGCATGGAACCGTCTGACCGGTTGCACTCAGTCGTGCGGCGGCGGCCTGCTGGGCCGCAGTGGTCGCGGAAAGAGTCGGATCGCCTGGAGGGGCGAATTCCGCCTGTTGCGCTTGTCTCTGCCGCTCGGCCGCGAGCTGATTCTTAAGGTCCTGGACGTTGTTGTCTGTATTGTCCTGAACCGTGGGCTGGGGCGGTTCATGCCGAGCGGCAGCCTGTTGAGATGGAGTCTTCTTGCTGGTCCCGCTGAATACCGCTGCCAAAATGACTAGCAACGCCGCCCCGAGGTAGATCAGCGGTTTCAAGTTCTTCCGCAAAACGCCTTTTGGCTCGTGCGGGTCACGAACAAGTTCTGGCTCCGGAGAAGCCGCCTGCTGCGCATTGATCGTAGTCTCAGTCATTGTCTGCCCCGTTTTGTTTGAGTGTCACTACCCTTTGCGAGAGAATTCCATCCGCTTCTTGCCGAGTTCCACGTACCCGGAATCCATGACTTTCGGGATGATGTAAGTGCCTTCGCGCAGGTCATAGTTGACGAGGTCCGGCTTGCCATCCTTCATTTCGTACACAGAAAACTTTTCCGGCGCGTTCGTCTTGATGTAGGTGAACTTGTCATCGTGGTATATCGACTCGATATCGAAGGGTGCTTCGTTCGCTTTGAATGCATAGTCGAACTTTAGGCTCAAAGGGTAGGCGCTCTTATACTCGTCGACCGCCTGTGTTATGTGCGTCTGCGCGGCAGCGAGCTGTTGCCTTGATTGCTCCAACTGCGCGGCGGGAACAAACTGAGGTGGGCCGTTGGCCGCAACGATCGCGGACTGATCGGCTGGTTGAACAATAACCTTCAAATCTGGATTGTCGGGCGATGCGGAGATGTCCTGAAGCGTGAAGCTGTAGATATTCCCCTTGTCGGTGATCAGGTTGAGATTTGAGCTAATTCCCGCTTTCGCAGGATGAACGAAGCAGAAATTGCCGACCACATCCACGATCCAGAACTCTTTGTCCCCTGTGGCCGCTTCCATTATCTTTTCGGTCGGTGGCACCTCAATGAGAGTTGTGAACTTCAACTTCGCGCGAATTGGCACAATGTCTTGGGAGTGATACTGCACTGTGCGCGCTGATTCCTGCGCCACAGCGTTCACAGAGATGAAAACCACGAGAATATTGGCAAATGCTATGACGCGTTTCATGGCAGGGCTCCTTATTGGTTGGTACTAGTTCGCGATGAAGCGAGCTTGCGAGGGTGAAAGGGATAGTCTTGGGCGAGACGGCGAAGTCCTTCTGCAATACCGAAACGCTCAAAGTAGTCGCGCTTCTTAAGGTTGTCTCGGGCATTGTTTGTCGCGGTCCAATGCGAGACAGAATCGACATTCAACTGCACTTTCTTCGAGCTCTGCGCCTTCCGAATCAGCATCTGTCCTGGAGGAACGAGACCCGAAATCAGGTCCAATTCGGTGTCGTTCAGGTGAAACGCTTCGCGATAAAGCTCGCGGTCCATCTCCGGGTTGGCGAGAAATATCTTGGTGGGGCAACTTTCGGAGACAATCTGCAGCATTCCTGACTCCTCAAGTTCCTTGATCGATTGTGTGGCGAGGATCATCGCAGCGTTGTGTTTCCGCCAGGTCTTCTGAGCGGACACTATGTAGTTGCGGATCGTCTCGTTCTTAATGAAGAGCCAAGCCTCATCTAGGAGAAACATCTTGAACGTCGCTAGCTTCGCTGGATCGGCGATCTCGTTCGACGCCCTGTGCAGGACGTAGAACAGCAGCGGCTCAAGCACCTCCGGCGCATCGCCCCAGCCAGCAAAGTTGAACGTCTGGAACTGACTGAACGAGAGGGTGTCTTCCGGGTTGTCGAACAGAAACCCGTACTGACCCGTTTTTGTCCACCTGTGGAGTCTCTCTTTTAATTCACCGATGATGTTGCCTAGACTCGAAACGGTGCGCTGTTCCGGCTCAAGCACATAGATCCGCTCGATTGCGTCCCACAGTCTGCGCTCTTCCTTGAAATCCATTCGATAACGGTGCCCGTTGCCCTCAATCAACACGCGGAAGAAGCTAAAGAGAAATTGTGTATTCTCCTTGGTGGGAGCGAGCGAGAATGGATTGATCGTGAAGTCGCGTGCGTCCTGGCCTACGTTCGCGTACGACCCTCCAAAGATCGTTGTGAGCGATTGGAAGCTGCCGCCGATGTCAAAGATGTAGGTTTGTGGAGCGTACTTCTGTGCGTTTTGCAATATAAAGTTGCAAAAATAGCTTTTGCCTGATCCCGTCATCCCGAGGATCAGCGTATGGGCCACTTCGCCGTTGTGCAGGTTTAGAAAGTATGGTGTGCTATTGTCCGTCTCCAGCACAGCCAGATACTCGGCTCCGAGATGTGCGTTGCGTGTTTCGCCTGGCAGGATGGTAAAGAGAAAACTGAGGTCGGCGTAGTTGCTATTCAGCAGATACAGCTTTCGCAGATTTAGAGCGTAATTGCCTGGTACGGTCGCGAAGTATGCATTTAGCTGGTTGTACGACTCGGTGAACAGATTTCCGTCGGCATTCGTGAATACACTGACGAACTCACCGACGAGCTCATCCACTTTGGCCTTTGAGGCCCCATAGAGAACAATTGATAGTGAGAAGTCGCCAAGCGACTGACCATCTCCCAGGGCACGCAGGCAATCGCCCAGATTCTCAATGTCGGCCTGTTTCGATTCATCCACGAGGACATCGCGTGGGTTGGTCTTCGTGACGTCGTTTCCCATCTGGGAAACGAAGGCCGTCTTCGACATATTGAAATGCCGGCGCCGCTTGTTCACTTCCTTTCGTGCTTTGATCGCCGGTAGTGGTGTCCACTCCGTGCAGACGATGAAGTTCGCAGGAATCTTGAGCAACGAATCGAGAACCAACGGCCGAGTTTCTGTGATGGCCTCTTTCATAGTCAATATGCGGACCTGGTGATCTCCGACTCGCAAGTGGTCGCGCTCGGCTTCGATGTTCGAATTGACCACTTGGTAGTCAAGGAACTGGGTGCTCTGAGGCTTGCCTGCGATCCGCCAAGGATCGAAATTGAGCAGGCGACGAAAGAATGTGAACTGTCCCTGCTGGTTGAGAAGCGTGATCTTCACGAAGTCGGCGAGCTGGCGAGTGAAAGCCTGAACGCGTTGATCGAGTCGGGCCAGGTCGGCTTCGATTTGCAGTCGGAGCAGTGTCTTTACACGACTATTCGAGAACTGCGCTTGAAGTTCTTCGATCGCTCCCGGTGGATCGGAGAAGAGACGCGCAATGGCGGTGCCAATCCCTCGTTTTGAACGTGCGCCTTCAAGGAGGACAACGTAGAAGATCTCAATCTGGTAGAGGTTGTCGCGCTTCGATTCGAAGAAACGGCGACGCTGTTCGACAGCGGCCTCCACAATCGGATCGTCGTAGCTGGCAAACGGGATTTCAGGGCGGTTTGCCTTGAAGAGATACTGGTAGACATGGAAGCCTTGCCCAAAAGCTTTGAGAGCGGATTCCAACCGCTTCACTGAATACTCCTGTCCCGCGGTATCGAGGCTTTCATAGTCGACTCCCTGAACCTGCAGGACCATTCCGAGATCTCCAGACTTGGTGAGAAATGCAGTCTCATTCCAGAAGCCGTAAAGATTGATGTGGTCATTGAGAGCGGCGCTTTCTTTCCACGGCTTGATGACTTTGTCGAGGCGCAGCATTAGATGACCTCCACACGGGGGACGCTTTGTTTCGAAGCGTCGTAGCGGGTCTTGTAACGCTCAGACCTGGCGAGAATCCGTAGGAATGCTGGATCGCTGTTCGTAACCCATTGGCCAAATGCGAATCCGCCGATGAAGACGGCTATTCCCGCGAGAATGGAGTTGAAGAGATTGAACGCTCCGACCGCGCCGACGCAAACGAAGTAGAACAGGGTGCGTTCGACACCCAGGTAAGTTAGGGGCTTATGCAGACTTTTGAAGACTCGGTTTGTCCGTCGTGGTTGCGGCTTCGTGTCTGTCATAGGCCCCTCTCTGTGCTCGCTGTAATGGGTGGTTGAAGATGGTTGGGTGGTGTATCTCTACACGCCCCAGAGCCAACTCAAAACATTCGCAGCGAGAACGGCAATCCCGGTTCCTGCGGCAACGCCCGCTAGTGCTTTTTTTGCGCCCGGTTCGCCATGCGCAAAGCCATATCCGCCGATAACGATCGCAATCAGACTCGCGACTTTGGCGACCGTTCCGGTGAAGAGCGTTTGGAGAGAGGTAAAGCCCGTGTCGAACGGTGAACCGCTCTGTGCCAAAGCGGCGACGGGCACTAAGACGAGAATTGTGGCGATTGACACGGATTTCGGCAATTTGCGAATCCACTTCCGCTGTTTGGGCGAGAGGTTCATGGGGAACTCCATTTCTGCGATTTCGAGCCTGCATTAGCAGGTCGTTGGGGACAGATTGATCTCGCCCAAATTTTCTGTCCAAGACTTTTTAGGTCATCGCCGATGCCTGCCAGTTATCGTTCGGTCTCTGTTGGGAATCCCAAGGCATTGCGTGACATATTCGGAATCGGTTTGAACCAAAGATTTCAGCCCGTCTTTGCTAATTCACCGCCGCGAATGGAGCGTGCGATTCCTGTCGCGATCCTCTCCGCAATCGGAGAGCAATTGCTGCGGTGGACGAGTACCAGTTCCAGCGGTCTGAAATCCCGGATCGGCATCACGCGAACGTCCTGTGTGCAGTTGCCGCAAATCCCTTCGGGAAGCAAAGCAATTCCAACGCTCTCTTGCACCAGATCAATGGCTTCCTGGGCGGAGGTCACTTCCTCTACAAAAGCTGGACGGAATCCAGCCGCGATACATTGTTCACTCAGCCATTGATGCAGCGCTGGATGAGTGCGCCGGAAATCGGCCGTTACGAGAGGGCGCTTGCTAAGGTCTGCCAACGAGAGATGAGAGTCGGCGACAGGAGAATTAGCCCGCGGAACGATGGCGCACAGACGCTCAGATCGGAGAGGGATTTGCCTCAAGTCGTCGCGTCCGAGTGGCGCGAATGTGATGCCCACCTGGATCTGTCCCGATCCAAGTGCGTCGAAGATATCCAAGGCGGATAGAATCCTAAATCGCAGGCGAAGCTTGGGATATCTGGCCTTCTGAAGTAGCCGAATTTGACGCCTTAATTGAGGGGACGTGCAGGCGCAGTGGCCGATGGTGAACTCCCGCGCCTGCCGTTGGTTAACGGCTCTGGCCGCATCGACTGCAATTCGGAAATCCGCATCCAGTCGATTCATCAACTCGCTGATTCTGCTCACCAGTTCCTGACCAGAAGCGGTGAGAGCCACGGGGTCGCGACGGAAGATGTCGAATCCAATATCGGCTTCGAACTCCTTGATCTGTCGACTCACATACGGCTGCGAAATATTCAGACGTTCGGCGGCTCTGCGGAAGTGCAACTCCTGAGCGACGGCCAGTACATATTGCAGCTTTCTGAGCGGGGGAGGGATGCTCATACTCGTGTCTGCCTTTGACGGAATGCGCCACTTTCTCAACCCGCAACGGCCTGCTTTGAGCGGGTTCCACTACTTCTTAAAGGCACTTTCGAAGGCCATTTGGGGCGTCACGAAGTATATTTTTTTGCGAAACGGACATTTTTTGACACTGGGAGCTGATTTGGCTACTTTTGAGGAGACAGTGATTTCCTCATGCCCTCAAATGGTCGCATCTGGCAAGAGCTGACATGGAGTTGGGCCTTTTCGACCGGGCACCTTGCTTCTGATCAGAAGCTGGCAGCCGCTGCTGAAGCGGCATGGCCTTACGCCCTCTTGTACGCATGGACATATCTGTACGATCACGACGCGGCTCACGACCTCATGGATCACGCGATTGAAAACACGCGGGACTACGCCGGACGACATGCTGACTTCCCTGTAGAGAAGTTGGAATGGCGCATGAAGAGTGTTCTCAAGCGCCGGGCGCAGCAGCAGGCAGCGAAGAGGAGATTGGAAGTCCAGTCCGGTTCGCTGGCTGATCTTGACAACCTTCTTGAGTCTCAGCCAGACGCGGAACAACAGGTCTACGCGAGAGAGCTTTTGGAGTGCTTGTCACCGTTCGCTCGATCCATTGCAAACCGTCGTTGGTTGGGGTATTCGTGGCGGGAAATCGCCGATTCTCTTGAAATGGATCACACAGTCGTTCGACGCGCATATTTCCGAGAAGTAGAGACGTTGCTCAACGAGCTTTCCCGATCCAGGGGAGGCAGACGATGATGTGGAGAAAGCCAGACTCTCCACCTGCGCAAGATCGTTTCGAAGAATGGTTCAACAGAAAGCGGCAGGAGTCGGTCCTTGGTGGGCAAATTGAGACTCCCCAAGGACCGCATCCCGACGACTCTTTTCTCCGCGATCTCGCTCGGAAATCCAAGAACATCAATCTGACCGATCCGCGTGTTGATCACGCGGCCTCATGCCCTGTTTGCATAAGAAGACTCCTGGCGTTTAAGAACGTAAAAGGCACAACCACTCGGCGAGTGGCACTCACTGCGATCATTGCCTGTTGTGTGCTCGTTGCTGTGACGTTCGTATGGCTTTCCAGTCGCAAATCGCGCGAGATTGGGCCAACGCCGAACATTGCCGCTGTCTCTAGTACCGTGGATTTGTTCAATGCTGGCTCCTATCGAGGAGATCAGCCTGCCCCGCTTCAATCTGTATCCTTACCGGCCGCTCTGGTGAAGGTGACCGTTGTCCTGCCCCGTTACAGCACACCGGGACAATACGTCGTGGCCGTCACCCGGGATCAATCAGGGAGCAATCCTGTGGCAAAGGGCGTCGGACCGGCTGTAGGCGATGGTAGTCGCGAATTGGTCACCGTCACACTGGATCTCCGATCTGCAACGACAGGTCCTCATTTCTTGTCGACCATGCGGGAGCAGGATCAAGCTTCGTACTACTATCCGCTCGACATCCAATAGGCCTTTCAAACCTTCGGCTGGGAGTTACGATAAAAGCTTTTCGGCGGTAGACTAGTCGTGAGTCGCACGTTGCTCTCAATCCCCGGAGGTCGACTCATGGTGATTCTCGTTCCCTGGAAGCCCGTAGTTGTTGGCTGGTGCGTGCTGGCAGCGGTGCTGTGGGTCGGATACGTTGGCTATTCGGTCCTGGAAGGAAAGAACCCTTTTTTGATGGCGCAGCGCCATTCGTCTCAACTCAAAACCCATAGCGCGGCGACTCGAGGAACCCTTAACAAGAAATAACGCTGCGACGTGGTCCTGAAAGGACGGATGGTTCTCGTTCTAACGTCTACCACAAGGGGCTCATTTCTCCAGAGCGGGACGATTTGATCGTGCGCTACTCGACATCCTTGACAATCAGTACCTCCGGTCTCTCGCGATTGTACGACTCGACCGAAACTTCCAATTGGGGGTTTCCATTCAGCTCTATAGGAAGGTTCCCCTCAAACAGATAAGGAACGGTCACAGGAAACCGGAAATCTCGCGGGAACTTGTCTTTAAACTCTCCCGGTGCGAACTCAAGCCACACGTTCGCAGCGAATTCGAAGTACTGCTGGAGCCGTATGTTCATTTCGATGCCCTCTTTTGGCTGACGGCCGCTGATGGTGGGCAGAAAGTGCTGGAGGAATTGGCCCCCACTATCCCAATTGCTACCGATGATCGCTGGATTCTGATGGCCCATATTGCGGTAGTCCCTGATTTCCTGCCGCAGGGTAAACTGCTCGATCTCGTCTAAGCGCTTTTCGTAGCTCCAGAAATACTTCACCTCGGGGTATTCCGTTTTCCCTCGAGTGATGGCGGTCCGCAAGGCTTCAAAGACGTGTTCGATATGCCAGAAAAAGGATGCTAGATGGGTGCGACATATTACGACATCCACCTGGGCACGGTCTCGCAGGCTTTGCTCTTGTTCTCGCAGTACATCCAATTTGGTTCTAAGAGCAGCCGACTGTGAATACACGCGCACATAAGCATAATGGTAGGCAGCGTAGCTGATCTGAAACCAAATTTCCGACAGAGCCCCTACAAAATCCAACTTGGGAACATCCGGCATTTCCAACTTCTCGCCTAATCTCTGCGCCATAATTGAACCTCTCCGAACGGATTGTGGATGGGACGAGACTCGCCATCCTGCGCGCTTCGGTAACTCTATCCCCATGGCCAGGAATGCCAACACAACATTCAACGATCTGAGTCCCAGCCGACCTCTAGCGAGTTACCATCCAGCTCGGCTCTTTATCCAAGCGGCACAAACGGCGACAAGTAAGCCAGTCGCAAATCCGAGAGCGATCGACCAAAGCCGATCCTGGCGTTTCTGCCGATGCTCGTCGAGATAAAGCGCGCCTTTGGCGGTAAGAAACACCCTCTCCTTTTTCGGGTCGAGAGATCCGGACGTCCTAATGCCAAGGTAGTTGACTATTCCGCTTGCATCGGCAGGAAGCAGATACATATGAAGGGTAATGGCAAGCGCAAACTCGCGCATAAGACCGAAACCATCCGGAGGCGTGTAGTTGATCGTCATGCCTAGATAACGTTCTTCAAGAAGCAGCGCGAGTGGGTACTGACTGCGATGATCGCTGCCTCGTCTGTGTCCTAATCGAATCGCATCGTCAAGGGACACTTCGCCTCGTTTGGCAACTCGCGCGAGAATGCGTAATGCGCTTCGGTTCATGTTTGGTTGTCTGCTCCTTCGGCATGCATATCCACAACCCGTCGCAAATAAGTTACAGCCTCCTGTGGATTCGCGATCACTTCGCATCCGTATCTTCGGTCGAGGGCAATGTGACTGGAGGTGACTAACGATCGCAGGGGCCGCTCGGTGAAGAAAGCATCGCAATACCCGAGAGCGGCGGTTGCGTGCTGAAAATCAAGGAAGTCATTTGCCTTGAGTTGTTGTTGCCTGTTCCACCGAATAGCAGCATGCAGACTTGCGAGAATATGCAATGTAGGCAAAGCGTCCTTGGTGGTTTCTTTTCCAAATGCCGCGAACAGCAGGTTATGCAACACTCGTCCTTCTTCTTTGCGCTGCTCGAAGTTGAGGGGTGGTCCTTGCCCATATTCCGTCCAGACCATCTGGGCCACGATGTCGATGGCCACATCATTGAAGGCATCGAGTATTCCGTGCACTTCATTCTCGTATGTTTGCGCAAAGCTTTGCAGTTCCGATCTGTGCTGCACGTTCAGTTCATTAAGTCGCCTCGCGAGGGCGTCAAACCGTTCTAAATTTGGGACGGAACGATTGCCAATAAGGTCAATCATATCCTGCATAGAAAGGGTCCACATATGATCGACAAACATCTTCTGCATGGCAAGCTCCGATGCCGGCTCGAACGGTGTTCCGCCCGGATGGAGAAACCCCAAGACATAGCTAAGCTTCGACCATACGAGGTGGTTGAGTGGGTGCACCGCATTGGGTGCTCGCGCAGAGTGTAGAAAATGCGCCAATTCCGTAGCCGCACGCATATCATACGGAATCAAACTGATTCCGAGGCTCAGTTCGTCAATAAGGCGCGCTGTCACCATGCGGTTCCTCGTGTCAGCATTCTTCAGTAGCTCCGCAAAGGTGCTGTCGCTAATCGGACAAAAGAGTCTCCCTCTGGCGACGCCCTCGCGCAACAGTAGCAGTAGTTCCATCTCTGCCGGGGAGTTCCTCAATCCCCCCAAAACGTCGCGGAGAATGATCCAGAACTTGATGTCGAGGTAGATAGACTTCTTATGTTCAAGACTCAAGGCCAATTCGATTTGGCGCGAGCGAACATATCCTTCCAAAGGAACGTCTGAAGTGCCGGGTGATCGCTTGCTGTTTCGATCTTCGCGCATCGGAGCTTCGATTACCGAACCACCTTTTCAAGAATTAATCTCGCAAGTCCAATACTGTCCGCCACGACCGAATATAGACGAGGTGACGGTCGGCTGATGTCTGGGTCCCGTGCGAGTCGCACAGCCGCAATAATCGACGCAGCAATCACCAGTGTTGAAGCGAAACGGTCTGTCAAACGCTTCTGTTCCGCCACAGCCCTGTTCCGTTCCTGTTCCTCGCGCGCTATGGCTCGCTTCATTTCACCCATGCATCACCGCCGATCTGTGACTCTTGCAAAAGGCTTCGCCAGAAGGTCGTGCCATCTACTACAAACACATTATAGGCGAATATAAGGCGAATATATCAGCAATCACCTACTTCGAAACGCGAGTCAGGCCAGGCACTGCTCTGACAGCACAACCGGACATTCTGAGTCAACGCAAGACAGACCGGACTATGCGCTAATCGGAGTAACGAAGTCATCTCGCATTCGAAATGATGCAGATGATCCGAGGTCGATCAGAGTGTCCAGCAGCTTCAGAACGGCTTCTCGGAGTGCTGCCTTCTCCTTCAGCAAAAGAGGCTTCGAATAGACGTAGCGCTGAAGCAAAACTTCCAGACGATATCTTGTGTTGCTATTTCCGAGCAACTGCTTGGGGTCACCTTCTCTTGCTTTTTTATGAATCTGCATGAAGGCCTGCGGCAACGATTGTTCGCCTACGTGATAGAGGAAGCGGATGTATGCGTCCATTACACATGCAGATGGGGCTAGACTCTCGAAAAACTTATGAATATGCTGTACGTGGCCTTCGAGAGAGCGCCAGTGCTTTGTCGTTTCTTTCCACCGCGTCCCCAAGAAAAGAGCGTGAATCATTTCTGCGCCGCTGGAGTGACGACCATCGATTCCACCGATCCATGGAGCCGAGATCGTTCGTTCGGCGAAGACCTTCCAAATTGCCCAGAATTGGGAAGTGTTTGCCTCAACATCTTCGACATGCAGGATGCCAATGACAACCTTTTCTACATCTCCTGGTCGTTGAACGACTGAACCGAAGATGGGCTCGAGAACGTACAACGCTGTCTTGAGTGGAGCGCGTAATGAAAATTGCTCGATCAGATCCGAAAGGCTAAGATCAGCTTCGACATTTCTCTCTCGCCTAGGGTCACGGTCGTACTTCTTCTCCCATATATCTACTAAGTGTTCGGCGGCGCGACGGAATGCCTTGATTGCCAGAGGTTGTTCCGGAGACTTCTTAAGGATCGTGAGGATCTTGTTCTGAGCCTCTGCACCGTGCCAATCATCTAGCTGCAGCTCATCGTAGGCATTTTCCTGTAAGACTTCCGCCTGCCAGAAGATTGATCGAACTCCATCAGCTGCCTCGCGTGCCATTTCATCGTAGGAGCTTCTAGCCTCGTACGGTTTAGCGTTCTCGCGCGAATGGAGGGCTGCGACAATTGTGGCCTCTGCAGCGATTGCGTAAACATAACGCAACGCCAATTCGGGACGATCGGGCCAAAGTTCAGAGGCAGCATGCGTCGCGTACCAACGGACTTCACCGACTGGATGAGTGAGCGCCAAAGGAACGAGTCTCTCGATTATGGTTTTTTGCTGAGATGTCAACGACTTGGCTGAGAGAGTGACCGCAGCGAAGGCACAACTCCGATCAGGAGCCATCTCGTATCGCTGCATACCTGCCAAGTGATTCCAATTGTCTGCCTGCGATTCAATGGCATTAGCGATCTGTTGTAGACTCCAGTTTCTCTCCTCACTCGAAAGGTCATCCCAATGATCGCGTGCAACAAAGGCTGCCATGATAGCGGGCCCGCCCGAAGCCCACTGATCCAAAAGATCCTCGTCCACCTCTGCCTCTTGAGCGCGTGCTATAGCGAGACGCGCCCTCCACGAGCCGAGCTCTGTTTCCGGCAGTTCTCTCTTGAAGGCCTTGAAAGCCCACATCAGCAACCCCATATTCTGCTGCTGCTTTTGCATTGGAGGGTTCGTGCGATCTAGAAGCTCCTGAATGTCGGGGTCTGGAGCTTCAGCATGCATAAGTACGAATCCGTCCTTGCGTAACGCTTCTGGCGTCTCACCTTTGTCCGCTATTCGATATCCACGAAGGTCCATTCGGTGAAGAGCGAGCCGCCAAATTCTATCGGAATCGCTTTGCAGGTTAACGGGGCCGAGTGCGGCACGAAGCTCGTCAAGACGATTTTGAACGCGAGGCGCAAATGGAGTCATCTGAAGATTCCGCACTGCTGCCTCAAGGTCGTCCCTTCTACTCGGCCATTTATCGGCTTCGTTGCGTTCGTCCCGGAAGAGCTGCTGTTGTGAAACATTCAACACTCCGCCGAGCACTTGTGACGGCGGAGAGAAGTCTGCAACCATCCTTGCTCGATCTAGGACCATGTATTCTCTAGCGCTGAGAAGGCACAATATCGCCTCGCCTGCTTGAAACGGGAATGCCGTCGCGACTCCAGCCACGACTGCAGCAATAGAAGCGCAATCGGTTCGGGAGAGCAGCTCGACAAGGATCGAATCAAACATGTCGGGTTGAAGCTTTGCGAGGTCCCGCAGCCAGCGCTCCAATGCCATGAGATACGACTGAAGCACATGGGGACCGACTGATGTCCCTCTATAAAGTTGCCAAAGGCGTTCATTCGCCCAATGGGTCTTGGTGCTGCCATTTGGCAGAGTTATGCTTACCTCAAGAGCCGGCTCCAGGCGCTCAGTGACCCGTGGATGTGCGTACCAGTTTGCTGCATGGTTGAAGAGTTCGATAAGAAACTCGATAGCTTTCCTGGGATGTTGCCGCAGGATGGACAGCATCGGCGTGCGATACGCGCTCTCCGGGAAGTAGTGATGCGAAACCCGCTCCCTCAACCCGAAATACAGTTCTGTATTTAGCGAACTTGACCATCTCAATTCGTCTTGTAAATCCTTTTCAGTGCAAATGAGATGGGACCTCAGAGATGAGATTAAAGCTACGCTGCAATCCCTGGCAGTAGGTATGCTTTCGTAGAATGGGCCGCTGAAGAGCATTTCCTGGAGTTCTTCTGCAACCCGCGAGCGGTCGCGTCCGATTTGTCTCGGGGTGAGCAGTATTTCTCGGTATCTCTTTTTGTCTGCATTCGGGATTTTTGCAAGAATCTGGATCGTTCGCTTGAGCTCTTCCTTATGCGAATAACCATCGAACACATCAAGAAGCTCGTGGACAATGGCTGCGACATCCTCGGCGCCTTCAGGGTATGGTTCTTTGAGTGACACACCCTTGGCCCAGTCTTCCACTAGGCCCAGAACGAGCAGTGCTCTTTCAGGCGCAGATTGGGACTCGGTCCAGTTCCGCCTTACGACACCTATAAGGGCGGGCCACACGACTCCTTTCGGCAGACTGAATGCCCCAACATGCCCTTGAGCCCACTCAGGAGTTGTCAAACAGGCGAGGCGTACGAGATGGATAACCCTTCTCAGATTCTTCCGATTGTTCGCTAGGAGATCATCCTCGTTGCTTTCGACCAAAGGCTTCGCCTCGACAGATTGCAGGAGAGCCACCAACGTATCATCGGCGAAATTTGTCTCCAGCTCTTGAGACCTGAGAGCCTCCCGGAAGACCACTTGTCCGACAGTCGGCTGTCGCTCTAGAAGCTCGCCCATCCATTTCCGATAAGCGCGTCTCAGCGCTGGGTGACCGCCGATGTTCTTCTGAAACTCGGCCAGATTTTGACCTACCTCGAGATAGAGTCGATCCAACCACCGCAAGATCGACCAGTCCTCAAGGACGTCATGTGCCGGCGCTACGAGGTCCCAGCCTTCCCCTGCTGGCGTAACCAGAGAGTCTTGGATGAGGCTGGCCAAGGCTTCGGTGTCCAACGCCGATGACGAAGCGTAGACGCTAAGCGCACGGGCTCGACGGAGCGCGATTTCGATGAAGGTCGCGTCTCTCTTCTGCGGCAGGCCTGCGCCGAATTTTTGATCGCCTCGCACGATCTCCTTCCAGAAGAGGTCTCGGAACCCGCGTTCACTGGCAGGTAATGCTTCTTCAGCGGACCAAAGGATCGCCCTTGCTTTATCTAGAACATAGGCATTCGCCAATATTTTTCTCAGATGAGGACTCGATAGCGGGATCGCAAGATTACTGTCCGCGGCCTGAACTTCATTCAGCTCTTCGTCCGAAAGGCTGGGAACTGTGACCGAGGAATAACCAGAACCGAATTGTTCGAGGAATGCGGCGCGGACTAAATCTGCAGAATAATCGCGGCAAGTGAGAACAAGCCGATAAGTTGGATCATCTCTGACAATCGTTAACAGGTCCGCAAATGCATCGCGCGTCGACTTCTCAAGCAGACGCTCAACGCTTTCGACGAGGATGACCTTCCGTCCTTGGCTGGCAAGAAGAGATGCAAGGTTCGCGGCCCTGCCATCAATCTTTGCCATCGCCAAGGTGGTATCGAGATGCGGGTAGCCGAACTCCTCCGCTCGAAATGCGAACGTGAAGTATTCGCGGCCAAGCAATGTAACGACTTCCTTAGCTACTGCAGATTTGCCGTTGCCCGCCGTTCCTGAAAGCAGCACGATGCGCGAAGCTTCTAGCGAATTGAGAACCTCTTGCACGAGGATCGAGCGAGGAAGATGTATTGTCGGACCTATGGTTGATCGAATGCCCCGAAGAATTAGCGAAGTATGCTCCTGCAGGCCTAAGATCATAGGTTGTTGAATATCGCAGGTCGCGTATTCAAGCAGAATTTGTCCCGGCAGGTCTTCACGACGAAACATCTTGGCATTCGTCGCCGCCTCGGCAGCAAGGATAACTAGTTCACTCCAGGTGTGCGCCGCCGTCTCGGTCTTTTTAATAGTCTTCGCGGCGAATGCGAGAAGACTCTTCATCAATGCCTCGGATTGCCGGGTGCTTGTTGCAAGGTCAAGGCTGATAATGTGTGTTGCTTTCAAAAGCGGATAGACTTGGGCCCGCGTGGCATCAGGATTTCCCGCTTCCTTAACAATCGTTACGATTTCGTCGCAATAGCGAATTGCAGTAGAGCTGAGCAGCCCCGGAGTTGATAGCCGCCTCTCAAAGTCATCCATATCACTCGATGCGCGCGCGCAATCAAGGAGCCCGCCAAAGTGTCGAAGTAACGTGTTGGAGCCGAGTTGAACAACGAACGCAAACCGGTCATATTCCACCGAAAACACAGCAGGATTCCGAAAGTCATTCCAGAAGTCCAAAATTGCATCCTTGAACTCCGCATCCACAGAACTGACCGTAAAACTCCGCTTCACTTGGCCGGCCAGTTTGCGTTTGGTGCCAGTAGTAGACTGCCCGATGAGCAAAAAATCATCCGTATTCCAACCGCGATACTCATTCTGAAATGAAATCTCCACAACTGAGCAATCGATCAACACCGGCGGAGTTGCGCCGACGAGCAATTGACTCAGGAGATAGGCGCCCACGGCCTGCTCGAAGACATTGCCAGCTCCTCCAGTCGAGGCCGGACTAGAAACGAGTTCACTTGTTGGGCTGGTGTCCATTGAAGTTGAATCTGCTGGTTCGGGCATATGACATTACACCTTCCATCGCGAGGGATACTACGACCGTTTCCTGACGCAATTCGATTCCGAGGGTTAGATTGATTAGCTGGCGACTTGAAGTCTGCGCAAAGCTTTACTATGCAACCTTCTCGGGTGATCCATCTTAGTGCTCAGTCGCAATTACGCGGACGATCATTATGAAAACAGCTTGTCCAAGAACGGGCGTTTGGCATCGACGTGTTTTATGAAAGTTGCAATTTTGTCCCACTTCCATCCGATGACACGGCCCGTCAATTCAGGCGGGATCGCACCCCTCTCATCTAGGTGGACATGGATACCAATCGCCGAAATGCCCTCCTCAGCTGCGCAGCGCATCTCCCAGCGCGCACCTTCGGCTCGCCAGGTCTTCTTGCTCAAAAGCGCGATGAAGCCATGACAGCTACGGATCTTCTCCCGACAGCGGGTCTTCCATTTTGAATCGAATGGTTCCGTAAGCGACATATCCTGAAAGGTAAAAGGCGTGCCATTGTTCCGTGCTTGCCCAACCAGGAAGTCTCGATAGCGAATATCTTCCATTGCAAAGCTAATAAATATCCTAGGTCGTCCCATCTTTTGAATCTCCTCGCCCTCGTGATCGTTGGAGATCTCCGATTACCGTCACGCACCCTTCGCTCATGGTTGTGACTTCTTTAGCTCTACGATGTGCTGTTCGCCGTAGCTGCCGCGCCGCAATACTCACCCTCTGCCACCCAGAGATGCCTCAAACCTATGCTCTTCTTCTTCTCATCTGGACTTGCGCCCCGGTCTTTTGGACACGGAACTTTACAAGGGGCTCGCTCACCCCAAATTGAGCAGCAATGTCCTCTACTGATTCTCTTCGCGCCAGAGCGTCAACGATTGCTTGACGCGGCAGGAGTAAACACCAGGCGAGCCAATTTGCTTCCTCTTCCTGTTTTTCATTGAAGCTGCGCATGACTAGAGCACCGTCTTGCGACATGACTAGTCTTGTTGGTTCGTGCTCAAGGATTAGGTGTGCGATTTCATGCGCTATGTTACTTGCCTGTCTGCCCCTAGAATGCCTGGGATTGTGGATCACAACCGAGCGTTGATCGACGCAGACCGTCACGGCCGACCATCCGGAATAATCGACATCAAGCAGTTGCTTAAGATGTTGGTCCGACATGCCGGGAATATCCTGCGGCGTCAACACCGTGGAACCAAAAAATGAAGCGAGCCGGTTGAGATCTATTGGGCTGTGGATCTCGATTCCCAGCTCCCTTCTCAAACCCTCAGCAAACTTTTCCGCCCACGATTTGAAACCACGCTCAAGAAGTGACACAGCATCACCTTTCTTCAAACTGCGAATTTCTCGCCAAAAGAATCATTTGAGCTAGGGCTTGAAGAGTCGTTTGATGAGCGGTAGCGTCCGTTCTCATATGTGCCGAAACGTGGGTCAATTGATCTTGGACCCCATGCGGGTTTCTGGTTATTACCTTTTGTTCAGCAAATCCCAAAAAAATCCCTGGGTCCATCTGTAGCCAATTACATATCTTTCCAAAGGTTGCGACATCCGGGATTTTCCCTCCTTCGACACGAAGCAGGGTTGCAGCGCTGATCCCGATTTCTGAGGCAACTTCGCGAAGTCTTCGAGTTTTCCGTCGTTCTCGTACTAACGCACCTAGGCTCTCTAGGGGACGAGGGGGCATTTCGATCTCCTTTTTCTGCGAAACAACACTTGCTTTACGAAACGAACTCCGCTAGTGTTAATCATACATCGCTGAAACAAGACTCGCTTAGCGAAACGGCTGCACTGGAATCGACTTTGCAAACGGACTCCTCCAGAAGCGGCCGCTCAGTTCAAATTCTAGGAGGAACAGTGGCAAAAACACGTGTATTTGTGAGCTTCGATTATGACCATGATGAGACGCTGAAGACGTTCCTCGTGGGACAGTCTAAGAACGAGGACAGCCCATTTGAGTTGGCCGATTGGTCAATAAAAGAATCCATCGATAGCAAGTGGAAGGAAAAGGCGCGGAAACGCATCAAGGCCGTGGAATTGGTGGCGGTGATCTGTGGCGAAAATACTGATACCGCGACCGGCGTCAGCGCCGAGGTAGAGATTGCACAAGATGAGAAGGTCCCCTACTTCCTCCTCAACGGCTATGCAGAAAAAACCTGCGTGAAGCCAAAGGCTGCAAAGTCGACTGACAAACTCTACAAATGGACGTGGGACAATCTGAAAACTCTGATCGGCGGGGGACGGTAGATGAAAAAGGCCTTGGTGATCGGCATCGACGCATATGCAGTCAACCCGTTGGTTGGATGTGTCAGCGACGCTGTTGCAATTTCGAATACTCTCGAACGCAACGGCGACGGATCACCAAATTTTTCGGTGCGCCTCCTGACGAGTAACCAGGGAGCAGTCACCACAGCCGTGTTAAGCGAAGCGATCGCTGAACTGTTCAAGGGAGACGCAGACACAGCTGTCCTGTTTTTCGCCGGCCATGGAATCATCAATCTCGTGACCAATGCCGGTTACATCGTCACGCAGGATGGCGGAAAAGGAGCATGGGGAATATCCTTATCGGAGTTGCTTGGACAGGCTAACCGTGCGTATCCCCGCATCAAATCGACAGTTATCATTTTAGATAGCTGTCACTCGGGCTTCGCGGGTGAAGTTGCTGGGCTAGGAAATGATCAGCTTTCCCTGATCGGAACCGGGGTTACAATCCTTACTGCATCGCACCGAGAAGGCAAGGCTGCGGAAGGCGGTGGTCACGGCCTGTTCACAGGCTTATTGCTCGACGGCTTGAATGGAAGCGCCGCAGACATCCAAGGGAATATCACTCCTGCATCTTTATATTCCCATGTCGATCAAACCCTCGGTCCATGGGAACAACGCCCGATTTACAAGGCAAATGTCCAAACGTTCATCAGCTTGCGACAGGTGAATCCTAAAATCCGGCCTGAGATTCTCCGTAACCTTCCAACATATTTTCCTGACCCGACTACAGTGTTTGCCCTAGACCCTTCTTTCGAACCCGACAGGGAGAATGTGCCCGACAACTTGAAACACGTTCCAGTCGATTCAGCTCACGCAGCTGTATTCAAAGAACTGCAACAATGCAACCGGCATGGCCTCGTTACGCCGGTGGGAGCTGAACACATGTACTATGCAGCAATCAACTCGACGGGCTGCAAATTGACGGCGGTGGGAGCGCACTATCGGAAATTAGCAGAGATGAATCGAATCTGAATCTCGCGGCACTCCTGGATGCACTCGAGGGAGGAGCCGCAGACCATATGGGATATGTTTCAGCGCCCGCCCTTTAACACATATGTCAGCCGACGATTCGCCGCACAGGATCAACGCCCCATCTTCAAGACCAACGCCACCGATGTTTTCCAAGTCCGTAAGTGCGAGCCGCTTATTTCTCGGTTTCAACTGCAACGCCTTCCATACCTGTTTCCTACAGCGAACCATCAATATCGGCTCGACCCAGAATACGAACCCGAGGACGAGCTTGGAAACGTAAAGGAGCCCATCAATAAAGAGAAGGTGGCGGTAGCTCTGCTGTTCAAATCCTATAGAGATGCAGGACTTTTGAGGGCATCTGAAACTGGGCTCCAGTTTTTCTGGGTTGCACGGCACAGCAAGACGGTAGAGCTCACAGCGGGGTCAGGAATATTGGTGGCTGGTCGTCAACAAGAAGATTTAGGATCGATTTCTATGAGAGTTGGTATCACTGGGCATCAGCGTCTCGATGATCCAACTGCATGGCCTTGGGTTGCTGATGCGATTCGTTCTGAACTTGCAATCCTACCGCCGCCCTTGGTGGCAATTACGTCGCTTGCGATTGGAGCTGATCAACTCTTCGCAAACCTGATTCTTGAGCGAGGCGGAAGCATTCACGCAGTCCTTCCTTATCGTGAGATCGAGCGATCATTCTCGCCAGAAGATCTTCCGCTTTTCCGAAAGCTAGCAAGCCAGGCCGAATTGGAAATCCTCAATACACCGGGTACTGACCAAGATGCCTATCTGGCGGCTGGTCTACGGGTCGTTGATCTTTCTGATTTACTCATAGCGGTATGGAATGGCTTGCCGGCAGTCGGCAAGGGGGGGACATCCGATGTGGTTACTTATGCGCTCCGCAAAGGTATTCGGCTTCTTCATATTGAGCCGGTCGGTCGAACGGTTAGCATTTTGAGAACTAATACGACAACAATCGATAACCCTGGAAGGCAACTTTAGCCAGTCTTTATCATTCGCTCAGAGGTTCTAAACGAGGTCGGACGATCCTATGATCGAGAAGTGTCTCGCGTCTCATTGCTCCATGCGGGAGCAGAGGAGGCGTAGAATTTGAGCCATGATTATCCAGACGAATCCTGAAGTGTTTTCAAATCGACTTCCGGTACACTCGGTGACCAACATTGACCGATCCAAAGGGATCGTCACCCTAAGCGGAACGGATGGCACCTCGTTGAGCGTTCGTCTGGATTCCTGGGGGCCCTTAGAAACAACTCAGCCAGTCATCGGTAGCAAAGTCCAGCTGCTCGAGGAGAAACCCTAACACGCTTTGATCGGCGGCTTGTCGCCACAAATCGGCGCTGCGAATGAGGGATGAATAAATGGCCCTCAACTGGCCTGTGCCAAACTCCCACTTTTCAGAAGTTCGATTGCTCTCTTCAACTGCGCGTCCGTTCCCTCTCTGCGTTCTTTCCAGTTGAATTCAACATGCCTGTCAGGTTCGATGGGTGTCCCTTCCAGAACTGACCCTTTCCATGTGTAGTACGCACCCGTGGGCAACGCCAGTCTGTACCCCTCTCCAACTTTCACAGAGGTCGCAGACAGCAATCGGCCGGCGGTCGGTTCGCCCACAATCGTGCCGAGCTTGTTTTCGCGAACAAATGCCACGATCATCTCAGCTGCGCTCGCCGTATGACGATCCACGAGAAGGACGACTCTGCCATGAAATCTCTTTGGCCCCATCCCTTCCGATTCAAGCACGATCGGCGACTTCGACAACAGAGCTGGACCGAACTTGGCAGCGAGTAGCCAAAGAGAACTCTTCGATTTCGGAATGCTGTCGAATCGACGAAATCTATGCTTCAGCGTGTCTAGGTTCGGCGTTACCCGGTTCTTCGCGAGCGCGAACCCGACAGGAAGTTTAGTCTCCGTTAGTAGGCTCATCACTCGTAGGGCTCCAATCCCACCTCCGGTATTGCCGCGGAGATCGATCACCAAACTCTCAATTTCTCCCAACGCCGCGAGAGACCGCGAGATCTCGTTTGCTACCTCAACTCCCACCATCCCAGGAAACATCGCGATCTTCAGATATCCCACACCATCGCTCAAATGCCGCGCCTCAACCAACTTCGGTTCGACGAAGTGCAGCTTTTTCCCTTTTGGCCGAGCCACATCGACGACTACCTTGCGCTTCTTCTCATCCGGTCCTACCAGCTCCATGCTTGTCTTCTCTCCCATGGTGAACACAGGGTGTTCTGGCGGGAGGATGTTTTGATCATTGACGCTGAGGAGAATGTCTCCTGGCTCTATACCTGCAGCGGACGCTGCCCCACCTGCATGCACATCCTGAAAGATCCAGCGCTTGCCGTACTCAGTCTCGTCCTCCAGGTAGGTTGCACTCAAAGCTGCACGACTCGACGCCCTGCGGGCACTGCGATGGAAAAATCCGAGGTGCGAGGTTTGGAGTTCCTTCAAGAGATCACTGACTTCTTTCTCAAAGTCGGCTGGTGTATTTGCCGATTCGATCAATGGTCGATGCCGCTGTACTGCAGCCTGCCATTCGCTGTTCAATTTCTCCGGCTCATAGAAACGCTTTTGCAGCGCCGCGAGAACACGATCAAGCACCTTCCTTCGCTGATCAGCAGACAGAGTCGCCGAGTGAGCATCATTCATTGAGTTCTCCTGATAGTTGAATTCTGATCGGGTCTATTGAACAGAGTGCCGGTCGGATCACCGACTACCTCAAAACCGGCCCAGAAATAGGGCGGATCGCCGGATGCGATCATTTCAAGCTGCGCCTCTCTGAGCGACTGCCCCTTTTCTTCAGCGCGTCCAAGGTGCTCATAGAAGACGGTCATCAAATGTGCCGTCGAATGATCTTCAAGTTCCCAAAGGGTAGACACAACTGTTTGTGCCCCCGCTTCGACAAATGCATTCACGACGTTGGCAACTCCCTCTTCGCCGACGGGCCCAACACCTGTGTCACACGCGGACAGGGTCACGAGGTTTGCCTTCAAGGGAAGATTGCGAATCTCCCTAATCTGGAGAAGTCCGTCGTCTGGTCCGTGCTCTTCCGGCGCAAAAACGAGAGCCGAGCGATCGGAGTACTCGACATCGGCATAGCCATGAAGCGCCAAATGCAAAACGTTATACCGGCTGAGGGGCAGACGTTTGAATTGAGTTTCAGTCGCAGCGCTTCCCAAGAGGACGGTATCGGGCTTTGGAAGATCAGAAGCGATCGATTCGACTTCATTTCGGCTTTCCGGTAATGCGATTAGTTCACTTCTCTCTGGCCCCGAGGTACTACGCAGGATGCTGGAAAACAGCGTCTTCTTTGGCTTGTTGACCGTCCAGGCGGCTACTCCTAGATACGGTATTGGCTGAACCGCCAAATTCTGCTCCCGACGCCGGAGGATGTGGAACACCGTCCCTGATGGAACTACCGTCACCAAGTGAGAAGCCAGCACATATTGGCGCTCGTCCGACAAGGCAGAGAACGGAAGCAGATGAAGCTTTCCGTCGGGCACCACGATAACCGATTGCGCTTGTCTGTATTCAGAAATCGGTTTGAGCAAATCGTTGAATAGCTGCTGAGCCAAACCATCGTCTGACTTCTGCTTCATCACTTCGGCTCGATAATCTGCAGCCTCTTTCTCCAATTCCGATTTGGCCTTCAACTTGTACCGCTTCACAGCTGTCTTGCTAATGGCGAGCACATACGAATTTGGCTCGTCCAGCACATACTCCAACACAAGCTCCGATGGCTTCAGGTCGCCCTGCAGTTCGTTCAGTCCAGCGGGCTCTGTCGAGAAATGATCCGGTTTGAAGTTGGGATTGATCTGTTGTTCGGTTTCATAGATTGTCTGCAGAATGTTCTGTCTCGATCCCACTTCGCTGGTATCCAGCAATTTCAAGTTTAGATCTGTCAGACGCTGTTCGGCACTTGTTGGCTCGTGAGGTGTCACCGGTTCGTGATCCTCAAGTGCCTGCGCTTCGACTCTGCCTCTGGCGCGCTCGATCGCTCGAAATGCTTCGCTGTTTTTGCCTCGGTTGCTCAACGAGGCAAAATATCCGGCGTACACATCGCTCAATTGCCCGAGCAGTTGACGCTCGACGGTTGGTGTTGGCACTTTCGACAACAATGCGTCGATGAGATCTGTACTCTTCTCATAGAGTTCATCCGAAGCCTTGGAATCTCCAAGCTTCGCAAGAATCTCTGCCTTTATGGCAAGATTCCGCGGCTCAAAATAGAGTTCATCGGGAATGTGCTTGTTGGCTTCAATCGCTTCTTCAACGGCTTCAAGAGCGGGATGCAGTTCGCCCTGCCGCAGATAGGCCTTCGCCAACAGGCCGTCCGCCTCGGTGATCCCTCGCCAATACGACAATTGCTTTGCATATTGGATAGCGTGCGAGTAGTCATCTGAGGCGCGATTCCAGTCCCCCATTCGTCCGTACACACCGGCTCGTGCTTGATAGAGCTCATAGAGATGTCCGGCGAGGTGGTACTTGGATGAGCGCTGCATCGCCTCCGAAGCCAGAGCCAAGGCTTCCTGATTTCGCCCCAGTCCGCTCAAGGCTTCGATCTTCGCATTGATTGCGATTGTCGGATACGCAACATCCGGCTTGTCCTTCGACACCTTAATTGCCTCGTCGAGCGGTCCAAGAGCTTCGCCGTACTTCTGCAGTTCGACCAAGCCAGTGCCGTAGACGCTCGCATATCGAATGTGGGCAGCAGGATCGAAGACCTTCGCAACCGTCCACGCCTTGACCACGTTCTTTTTTGCAGTTGCAATGTCTCCAAGTAGGAATGCTGCGATGCCTTGTTCGCCAATTGCCCTGGATGCGAGCAAGTAGTGATGTCGCTGTTTCGCGAGAGCTTCGATCTGGGTCCAAGTGGCTCGCGCCATTGCTGAGTCGTAATTGACCTCGAGCATCCCGAGGATCGTCAGGATGCGGAGCCTTGTTTCCGGGTCCTGGGCTTGCGGCAGAGAAAGATCTGCCGTCAGTTCTTGAAGCTGGGCCGGAACGCTACTCGAGGATTCGCTGTGGGCAGGGATCTCGCTCACATGCGCGTACAAAGCCTTCGATAGGTCATGCTGCTGATTGAAGCGAAGTTCAGCTTGTCGGTAGAGGGGTTCGGCCGCGATCCAGTTGTTGTCCCACGACTTCTCGTCGGCTTGTTCCAGCAACGCCTCTGTGGAGCCCGGAATCCTCCAGCGGAGGACGTGATATCCAACAACACCCAACAGGACAGCCAGGAGCAACCCGGTAGCGATGCGAAGAGTGGGGGAGACTCTGAGTCGCACTGCGCACCATTACCCTTAAAGCCATTTTGTCAAAGATCAGACGGTTAGATCAAATCTTGTCCAGTTCATCAAACCTCTCAGATCCCGATTCGATCGAAACAATAGGCCTGAAATCAACATCCACTCATTCTGGTCAATGAGTGCATCTGGGTACCGGCAACTAGGAATCTAGACGACTTTGACGAAAGCGACAAGTTTGGCAGATTGACGCACCTCCTGTTCCTATAAGAACGATTCTTCGTCTTGACGGTTTTCATCCGCGAATATCGTTGAGAGCAGCTAGTTTTGTAAAAACACTTGCAGTCTCTTCGGTAATCAATCAATAGTGGTGACGAGGATGATGTTTGCATGTCAGGGCCTTCACCGCATTTTTCCGACCTTCAGCACGATCTCCTTGACTCAATCGATGATGAACCCGAAGCCGCGCCTACCTTCGCGTCCAATCTCAATGTGCACGGCATGTACGAAACCATGCGCTTCGTGCTCCGATTGAGTCCACGCAATCACGAGTTGATGGAGATGATCCCAGAAACCGGAATCGGGCTGGCGGACGTTCCTGGGGAGGCGGTACAGGCCTTTTCCACCTACCTCCACGAAACCATCCACTGGTGGCAGCATGTGGGTTCAACTTCTGGCCTGTTATTCAGCCTCAGCTACCTGGCACAATGCCACTCAAGCCTTGAGCACCTTCGGGAAGTTCTCGCTACGTTAGGTAAGAAGAAGCCGCTCAAGCGTTACACGGATCAGGTTCTGAGAAGCGAAGGAAACTCCGCCCAGGAGAGACTCGCGTCTGCCAACATTGCTGTGAACAACGCCCTAGATGTCGAGTATTACAAGTTTTATGCTTACTCTCCTCGCACGAACATAGAGTGGATGTTCAATGACCCGCATTTCGAGTCGGTGGGCCACGGGTATTTCATTGTTTATGGCCAACTTGTCGGAATGCTCGCCGAAGCAATAGACCCCGACTACGCCATTCTTCCCGATCCCGAGAGATGGGATTCGGAGACGCTACGACTCAGCCAAGAACGGATCGAGGGTTATTATTGGCGATCACCGGTCCGGCCGTCGACCGTGGGTTTGCGCGCTATTTACGAAGGTCAAGCGAGGTTCACCCAGCTCCAGTTTCTAGATGGAGCGCGCTACGAGTCCTTGTCATGCACGGAATGGAGAGAGAAGGGCTATCTCTCGGGAATTTACGTGGAGGCCTTCGAGTCATTCCTGACCTTGTCCGAGTCTGAGTGGCCGGAGACGTTGGAAGACCCGCTTGTAGCGTTGTTCCTGCTCATCTGCGATCTCGCCATGAATCCAACGCGCGGAGTTCCAATGGATATCGAGTTCTTTGAAAACTTCATTCGGGACGTTGATGTAGGCGTTCGGTTCACGTTACTATGTCAGGCCGTAGCGAAGCTTCCGCATCTCAGAAGGACGATCACCGCATATTCCAAGGACGAATACGTTTCCGTGTCCGAAGAACTGACCGCACTGGTTGGGTATGACCACCCGATCGTGGGACAGAATGCGGTGCGTCAGTGGTTCGATCGCGCGCCTGGCCTGCCGAAGCTGATGCAAGAGTATGAAGTGTTCGACTACGATCTCCGCAACTTCCCGATCAGGGTGTTCCTTTCGCATTTCTTAGCGTTCTACAAGGACAAATCAGTTCACCCTGAGTTTTTCTGCTGGGCCGGAATTTACGTCTCCGGTCAACGCAGCAAGGCCGATTGGCAGGCCCTCTGGCTCCGTCACCTTTCGCTCTTCAGCGATCGCGGTGACCGTCACGGAGTCTTTCCTCGGCAACGGCCGGGACGTTCTGAACAGGCGGTGAAGACAACTTTCAATCAATTCTTCGCGTCGATGGCGCTGTACGACTTGACCCGGCAATGGATTCTTGAGGATGGTCCATTCGTTTGCGACTTCGCATGGATCTCGGAAAGCTACGATCAATCGCGCGCCGAAGCTCGGGCAAATGATACGTTCAAACAAGTCTACGGAGTGACACTCGACCAGTTCGAGATTGTTTGATGAAGAGTGGCAATTCGCCAGATTTGACTACATCTCCCGATAGACTGCATTATGAGCGGAAATGAGTTGACCATCCGCATCTGTCTTCAAGTGGCGGCTGATGAACAGGCCAAAATTGAATAGGACAAAAGAGACTGCAAGCAGACCTGTCGCCAATTGCTCTTGTCGCGCATCGTCGAGGACCACTTCTTCATTCGGTACAGCATGAATAAAAGGTGACAGAGCATCATACGTTGCATGGATTGCTCTGTGCCCCCATGCATAGACCGTCAGCACCACCGCAACCATAAGCGGGGCGAGGCCGCTACTCGTATCGAAGTATTCGGCTCGTGCAAATAAACTACCTCTATTACTCCAAGAGATATTCTGATCTTTCTTACCTGTCCGTTTCCGTGCTGCATCCACAGCCTTTCGCATTTTTACTTCGGCTTCCAGCGATGGTGGTCGACTCACAAGGGGCTCAAGCTTCTTGGCGTGCTTATAAAGTGCTTGGGTCTCGAAATGAATGAAGCGCGTGATTTCTTCGTCTTCACACAGTTGGAGATAAGCCCCATTTACCGCCACTTCGGCCATTGTCCTTGCTAAAGACAGGATTTCCTCCACACACCCTTCGGTGCCAAGATTTATCGCGACCTCCGCTTGGTGCAACAACTTCAATAAGGATCCGAGAAGAATGTCTTTTCTCACGCATGGTTCCAGCACCATGTAGCCCTGTCGGTAGAGTGTGCGGAGAATATCGTGAAGAAGCGTGATCCTGGTAACAGCATTCTTCACATCAGCATTGAACTTCATCTCGCTAGCAGGCATCGTAGAACCGTCTCGAGCCTTATGTTACTGTCCTCAAGGCTGAGTTTGGAACGCCGATTCGCACAATCCGCAAATACATTTACAGAGGCACCGAATTGCCGTAAATTGCCGCTTGACCCGAAATGGAATTGGAATTTGCAGAGAATGCCCGCCACTCTCATACACCCGGTCCTTTCCGAAGATTCCGGTACGCTACGGAATGCGCCGTCTTGATGCCTATTGAGCATCAGTCTTGACGAAAAAGGTCTTGGACGCCTGTGGAATTTTGGGGCACTCTCGTGGAAAAGGAGGTCGCTAATGGCACAGGTGGTCGCAAAATTCCCCCCTCGCTCAGCCGACAATCATTCATTCGGCATTCCTGATTTTGAGCCTCTCCTCAACAGCCATCAGGCCGCACAACTCTTAGACATTCATCACAAAACCCTGCAAAAGCTGGCAAGACGTGGAGAGATCCATGGCTCCCACGTAGGAAAAATGTGGCGTTTCCGCGCCTCCGACTTGAATGCATGGCTGGATCGGCAGCAACGGGCCAGTTGAGCATCGATCCATAAACGTCTCTTTTCCTCGATCCTATTCGTGAGCGAATTCTCTTCCGTCAAGGATTCGAACACACAAATTGTCCCGCAGGGTTCCGTCAGGAGCGCTCGCTCGACCTCTGCCCCACGTCGCGGTAGGCTGAAAGAAGCCATCCGTGGCGCCTTCACGAGGAGTATTCATGTCAAGGCGGACACGGTATCAACAAGGAAGCGTGCAACGCGAGAAGCGGCTCAGCGGATCGGATGTTTGGATTTACCGATGGTACGAGACCGGAACTGACGGAACGAGCAAGTATCGCAAGGCTATCGTCGGTACGGTCGCAACTCTTGCCAACGAAACTTCGGCCTTAAAAGCAGCTCAAGCGTTGCGCATCGACGCCAACCAACAAGCCCCGCACGCGGAAAGCGGACCGAGAAGTGTTGCCGAACTGATTGCCCATTACCGGCTGAAAGAGTTGGCCGGCGAAAGCAAGGGACGCAAAGCATTCTCCACGCGAGCCGCATACGAATGCTACCTGAATCGCTGGATTCTTCCTCGTTGGGGAGATCTCAGGATCGATCAGGTCAAGTCAGTCGCAGTTGAAGAATGGCTGGACAGCATCAAGCGGGCGAAGGGGACGAGAGCGAAAATTCGAAACATCATGAGCGCAATCTTCCATCACGCGATGAGGTACGAGTGGGTTGACCGCAACCCAATCAAACTCGTCCGTCAAAGTGCCAAGAGGGAGAAGGTGCCCGAGGTTCTCGAACTTTTCGAACTTCAACTCCTCCTCAGCAAGTTGTTCGTCCGAGAGCGCACGTTGGCTCTTCTCGACGCGGCAACCGGACTTCGGGTCAGTGAACTGCTTGCACTTCGCTGGAGCGACGTCGATTTCGAGAATCTGGAGCTCAATGTCACCCGATCAATCTGGCATCAGGTAGTCGGCAATTGCAAGACAGAAGCTTCAGCCAAACCCGTCCCAATGGACGGCTATATGGCGGAGGATCTTCTCCGGTGGCGACGCCAGAGTGACTACGCATCAGACGACGATTTCGTCTTCGCAAGCGAGACCATGAAGGGCAAGCAGCCGTATTGGCCCGACAACTTGATGAAGCGCCATATCCGGCCAGTTGCCAGGGCAAATGGCATCAACAAGAACATCGGCTGGCATACATTCCGGCATTCCTTCGGAACTTTGCTGAAGGCGAACGGTGAGGATGTCAAAACCGTCCAGGAGCTCTTACGGCACGCCAATAGCAGGATCACGCTCGATGTTTACACACAAGCATTGAGCACGAACAAGCGGGCAGCACAGAGCAAGGTTGTGAAGATGATGGTTCCAAATCTGGGTGAAATGAAGGAGGAAAAACACTCTCAAAATGGGCGGTAGATTTCTTATTGCACCCATATCGAACCCAGATTTCGATGTCACATTAGGTCCATACGTTCCGTAAGTATTTTGGAATGTATGGCGGGGACGACGGGGCTCGAACCCGCGACCTCTGCCGTGACAGGGCAGCGCTCTAACCAACTGAGCTACGTCCCCGGAGAAAACCCGTTGAACCTGCTGCGCTCGCCGATGTGCAGAACCACACATCCAAAACCGCACAAAAAAGCACTCATCACGGTGCGCAACATCAATGAGTGTATCAAAAATCAGGGGTCCCAAACCAAGTGGACGACTGTGTTCTGAATACTCGATAGAGGAATGGCTTTTGGACGAGCATCGCTTTTAGCGAACGTTAGATAATGCTCCAGCGCACCTCCTCGGCTGCGCCGGAGATTCGGCAAACATGTGAGATTTCGCTTTATCAGGCTGTCCAAGCCTGCGCCGGGCGGTTGCTCCGCGCGGCCGCCGTAAAACCCATATCCATCGAGATGCCGCGGACACATTGCAGCAGGTGATTCGCAATGGACGGTAGCTTCTGCGCGGTAACCCGGAACGATGGTCCTGACACACTGACTGCAGCCACAGGCTGCCGTTGTGCGTCCAGCAACGGAACCGCAATACAGCGAAGCCCCTCTTCCAACTCCTCGTCATCAACTGCGTAGCCGCGACGGCGAGTCTTCTCGATCTCCGCGCGTAACGCCTCCGCCGAAGCGATTGTGCGATGAGTAAACTTCTCAAACCTGGTTCGCCGAATAATATCGTTGATTCGGTCCTCAGGAAGGAAAGCCAGCATCGCCTTTCCCACCGACGTGCAGTGGATGGGATTACTGGAGCCGATCCGCGTAATCATGCGCACCGAACGAGCCGGTTCAATTTTGTCGATGTAGATGACACGCGCCTGCTCAAGAATGCACAGGTGCGCGGTCTCCTCAGTTTCCGATACTAGTCGGCGAAGATGGGGTTGGGCGCGCTCGCGCAGGTCGTATTGCTCAATCGCACGGTTTCCGAAGTCGAACAGGCGCAAACCGAGGCGGAACTTGCCGTTCGTGGTCCGCTCAACCATGCGATGGCGCTCCAGCACCATCAGGAAGCGGTGCGCCGTGCTCTTGTGAAGTTGCAGCGATGATGCTACCTGCGCCAGTCCCAAAGGGACCTCGCTTTCGCCAAGTAGATCAAGTACAGCAAAGGCCCGATCAAGTGCCTGAACCTTATAAGTCCCCTGAGGGGCTGAGTCTCGCATTCTGGTCCTCTATTCCGTCAATAAGTACAGGACCAGTTTCTCAGGATATGGGACCAACAGTCAAGAAAATGGGACGGAACTCCCAACAAATGAGACGCTTAAGTCCTGCTGCGGCGAGGGGTTCAGATGCCCTGAGGGAGCGAGTTTCGCTCAGGCGGGCACCTCATCACCTTCGCCGGGCGCCAGGAACAGGTTCTCCTCAAGGCCATGCTGGCGCGTGTAGAGGTCGTAGTAACGGCCCCCCAGAGCGAACAGCTCGCCATGATTGCCGCGCTCCACAATCCTTCCCTGCTCCACAACCAGGATCTGGTTCGCGCGTCGAATGGTTGAAAGCCGGTGAGCAATGACAAAGGTGGTCCGCCCCTCCATCAGGCGGGCGAGCCCGGCCTGAATCATCGCTTCCGACTCCGAGTCAAGTGAACTTGTCGCCTCGTCGAGGATCAGAATGCGAGGCTCTGCAAGCAGCGCACGGGCGATCGAAAGACGCTGCCGCTGGCCGCCTGACAGCTTCACTCCGCGCTCGCCCACGATCGTGTCGTAACCCTCAGGGAAGCGCTCCGCAAACTCATCGACGCGCGCCGTCCGGCAGGCAAATAGAAACCGCTCCTCGGTCGCTTCAGGACGAGAGAACATCACGTTTTCCCGGATCGATCCATCGAAGAGAAACGAGTCCTGCAACACAACGCCAAGCTGGGAGCGATATGTGTTTAGATCGACTCCAGCCAGATCAATACCATCCACCAGGACGCTTCCACTCGTGGGCGTGTGAAATGCGCAGAGAAGACTGATGATCGTGGATTTTCCCGATCCGGATGAACCAACAAGCGCTGTCACAGTTCCGGGCTCGGCTTCAAAGCTGATGCCGTGAAGGACGGGCTTGTCGATCTCGTAGGCGAACTCCACATTCTCGAAGCGGACCTTGCCGTCAATGGGCGGCATCTTTGCCTTTCTTCGAGGGTCCTGGTTCTCTTCGAGTTCCGCCATGATCTCGCCGGTGCGATCGAGCCCGGCGAACGCTTCTGTGAGCTGTGTCCCGATGTTCACGACCTGGAAAACGGGAGCGATCATGAATGCCAGAAACAGGTTGTATTGGAAGTACGCGCCTGTCGTCCAGGTATTTCCCAGAACGCGGTGCCCACCCATCCACATCACCAGTCCGGAGACGATACCGAGCATTGTCGTCGAGGCTGCGGAGAGCACGCTGGTCATGGTCAGCGACTTCATTACGTTCTGCAGCAGCCGCTCCACGCCGCCCGAGAAGACCGTGGACTCGCGATCCTCGGCATGGTAGCCCTTGATCACCCGCACACCGCCGAGAGACTCCGTCAGCCGCCCCGTAACTTCGGCATTAATTTTTGCGCGCTCGCGGAAGATGGGCCGGATGGTCTTGAACCCGTATTGCAGAATGAAAACGAAAACACCAAGTACGCCAAACACAGTCAGCGTCACGGCCGGGCTCAGGTACATCAGGTAGATAAAAACCAATCCCGCCGTCAGTATGCCACCTACAAATTCCACCAATCCGGTCCCGACGAGATTGCGGACGCCTTCGACGTCGCTCATGATCCGGGCAACAAGGGTCCCTGTTCGGTTCTCATCGTAGTAAGAAACGGACAGCAGTCCAACGTGGCGCTGCACCTGCCGCCGCATCTCGGCAATGAGTCTCTGTCCGGCCTTGGAAAGTAATTGTGTGAGAGAGAAGGACGTAATCGCCTGCACCACCATTGCGCCGAAGACCAAGCCGATGTACATGGGCAGCAGATTCGGCTGAGGATGGTTGGAATTAAGCACCTTGTCAAGCAGTGGCTTCGATGTGTAGGGCATTACGAGCCCCGCCAGGCGGTTGATGCCCATCAAGCACATTCCGGCAACAAGCAATCCCTTGCGCGGCACAATTAGGGTGCGGATCTCCGGCCAGAGCTTCTTCAGATTCGGCTTTCGCTTGGGAAGATCGGCCGCCTTTGCGCGCGCGCTTCCTCCCCGCGGAGATCGTTCTGCTCCCCCGCTCAAACCCATTCCGTGGCCCCGCATTGTTCCCATCTGCTAGACCTGCCTCGCTCGCCTCGCGGCGATGAACGATCGGACACAGAGGATTACGTAGATTAGGAGCAAGCCGGTCATCGTCAGCTTCGAGGCCAGTGCAATCATATCCGGCTGCATGCCCGAATTCTTCGCATGGAGATAACCCCGAATCGACTCGATTCCGACGGCGATGAATCCCAACAGGCCAAGAGTGACGTTGACGTGCATGAAAAGCTTGCGCCGCCCCTCGTCAGGACTCATGGCCAGCAGCCCGCACATGCCCAACACTGCACCGAACCACGTCGGAATGAGCGCGGTGGCATGTTGTGCACCGGTGCCGAAGTAGCCCGCCAAACCAAGCGCAATCAGCAGAATTGCAAATACTACCGTTAGCTTTGCCAAGCACAGCCGCTCCTTGAGGCTGACGAAAGGATATCAGCATGAAGGATGCGCTAGCCTGACTGCTCGATTCCGAGAAATTGACGAACTTAGCGCTGAATACGCGCCGATCCGCCCTCAGCGAACGCCCTCACCTGGTCTACTGTCGCCATCGTCGTATCGCCGGGGAATGTCGTCAGCAATGCCCCATGCGCCCAACCCAGTTTCAGTGCCGCTTCCGGCGCCTCGCCGGTCAGCAGTCCATATATGAAGCCGGCGGCAAAACCGTCTCCTCCACCGACACGATCTAGGATCTGAAGATCGGCCGTGGGCGCGTTGTAGGTTGTTCCTTCAATCCACGCCACAGCGCTCCAGCTATGCCGGCTCGTCGAATGGACTTCACGCAGCGTAGTCGCAACAATCTTTACGTTGGGCAGCTTCTTGGCAACGTTGTCCATCATGCCGAAAAAAACGCTCGGATCGAGCTTCGACTTTGCTGCTACTTCAGGACCGGGAATTCCAAGTCCCTTTTGCAGATCCTCTTCGTTCCCAACCAGAACGTCGACGTTTTCGACGATCTTGTTGATCGTCTCCACCGCGTGCGTATCTCCGCCATGGATTTTCCATAGCTTTTCGCGGAAGTTCAAATCAAAAGAAGTTACAGCGCCCGCGGCCTTCGCCTCGCGCATCAGTTCTGCCGCAAGTTCTGCCGTCGTTGCTGAAAGAGCCGCAAAGATACCGCCACAGTGGACCCAGCGCACGCCTCTCGCGAAAATTGACTTCCAGTCGAAATCCCCCGGCTTTAACTGGGCCGCGGCTTCATTCGCTCGGTTGTAGAAAACCACAGGTCCTCGGAGGCCGAATCCGCGATCGCTGTACACGGTGGCCATGTTCGGACCGGTCACGCCATTGTGTTTGAAGTGCTTGTAGATGGGCTTGACACCCATTGCGAGAACGCGTTCCGCGATAAGATCGCCAATCGGGTAATCCGACATTGCAGACACGATCGCGGTCTTCAGGCCGAAGCAGTTGGAGAGATTCGCCGCGACATTAAACTCGCCTCCGCTCACGTGAATCTGGCACTCTGTCGCTTTGCGAAACGGAATGATTCCGGGATCGAGTCGGTGCACAAGCGCACCAAGCGAAAGAAAATCGAGATCTCCGTCTTTGCGAATGTTCAGACCTTCAGACATTTCTACTCAGCTCCTTTATGTCGCAACATCACTCTCTTCGTTCTTACCCTCGGGTAAACAGCTCAGGTACCTAGCGACTGTTTTACATCTCCGACCACCTCATCCGGCGTCCACTCATTTCCCGGATAGAACTTAATCACTTTCCCGTCTCGCCCGACAAGCGTAGTCGAAAGCGTATGCGTAATAGTCTGATCTGGCTCGTTCGTGATTCCGACATCGAAGAACTTCGCCATCTCCATGAGCACGGGCTTGTCCGCAACCGCGAAGTCCCAGTTTGCAAACGCCGACTTCGTGTCGCTCCCAATGTATTGCTCCCCGTATGCTTTCAGCCGTTCAGGTGTATCGTGCTCCGGATCGAAACTTACACAAATCAGATGCGTCTTCCCTCTCACGTGCGGGTCCGCCGAAAGGTCTCTCTCGATTCGTGCGAAGTTGCGAGTCACAAGGGGACAGAAATTCGGCAGCGGACATCGTGTGTAAAGAAATGTGATCAGCAGGTCCTTCCCCCGAAACTGATTCAAATGAATGACGCGCCCATCCTGGTTACGCAATTTGAAGTCGGGGATTGCATCGCCCGGAGCAGGCACGTGATAGATCGTCGCCGGTTTGTAGTCTGCCCGCCCCTGGGCTACGACCACGATGTGATCCAGGAAGATGTTCGCGTCTGACTTTTGTGAGACCAGCACATCGGCCGTAATTACATCGCCCGGGTGCAGCTCGCTCACAATATTCGGATCCTTCAGTTTATAAGGCATGGTCATCGCCTCCATGAAACCGGGGATCGCTTCATGATTGAGTGTGACTTCGCCTGTCGACGGACTCGTCGCAACGACCTTACCGCGCAACTTGTAAACCTTGTATGAGGAATCGACATTGGCGCTCGATGCGTTCTGCTGCTGCTGGCGACAGCCGCCCACCATCACAGCCATAAGTGCGAAAACGAGCCATTTCCTTATCACACCTCAGTTTACAACCCGTAAGTTCGGCATGGTCTCGGCCCTGTACCGCTAAGTCGCGTCCCGTTTCCCACAGAGAACACCTCCCACAAAACGGCGTATAACGCAGGTATGAGCACTCAACCAGGGGCCAGTCTCGACGCATGGATGCGCGACGGCGGAGTTGTGGTCACCTCGAGTGACCGTGCTGCGCGAGCCATCCAGGCTGACTTCCATCGGCGGCGTCGGGCTGAGGGCCTCCTGGCGTGGTCGGCTCCGAAAGTTCTCGATTGGAAGAGCTTCGCCCGAAGCGCATGGGAAGACCGCAACGATGACGGTCGGCTGCTGCTCAATCCTACTCAGGAACTCGCAATCTGGTCTGACATCGTCCACGACGAACAGCATCTTCCCACTGCGCTCCCCTCCTCGGTTCGCCGCCTGGCAACGATGGCGATGGAGGCACATGAACTGATCTGTTCGTATGAGCCCCCTCTGCTGCGAGACGAGGCGCGAGTCGCATGGGATCAGGATGCCGGTGAATTCAGTCGCTGGCTCTCAGATTTCAACAGACGATGCCGCAAAGCCGATTTAATCAGCGCCAGCCGGGTGCCTCTCGAACTGACTCCGCTGCTGCGGAATCAGCCCGGTCCTCGCCCAGCGCTGCGCCTGGCGGGCTTCGATCGCATTCTTCCAATCCAGCGTAACCTATTCGATGTCTGGGGCGAATGGCAACTGTTCGAGCCGGAAACATCATCCCCGCAAGCTCAGTTCTATTCCGCACGTGATGTTCAGACTGAGCTGGAGGCGTGCGCATCGTGGTGCCACCGGCAAATTTCGGAGAAACCGGATGTTCGTCTGCTCGTCATTACGCAGGATCAGGCCGAACAACGCGGTGAAATTGAGCGCGCCTTTTTGCGTTTCAGTTTTCCGGGCGAAACACCCGCGTTTGAGTTTTCCCTTGGAATCTCGCTTGGGCAGACGCCATTCGGCCGATCTGCTCTCCTCCTGCTCCGATGGCTGCATGGGCCAATCAGTGAGACGGAGCTGGACTGGCTATTCGCATGCAATCTCTCCGCCGCTCCCGATGAATTGGCCGCTCTACAAACCTCGATGCGGACACTGCGCCGCAAAGACCAGCAACGTCCACAGTGGTTGCTCGAGGACTTCCTGAACCAGGCTTCCATCTCCCCCATGCTGCCTCGCGATTGGACGCGTCGCATGATCGCCGCTCAGAGGACGCTGAAGGAATCACCTCAAAAGCTGAATCCGATCGGGTGGGCCGATACGGCTCCGCATTTGCTCGGAACCATCGGCTGGCTTGGCTCGATGCCACAGACGAGCATCGAGTTTCAGTCGCAGCGACGCTGGACACAGGCTCTGGATAAGGCCGGATCACTCGGCTTCGATGGACGGCGCATCTCCTGGAACTACTTCCTCGCAGACCTGCAGCATGCCGTCGAGGAGACCGTCTTCGCGCCGCAGTCAATTGACGCCCCCATTCAGATTGCCGGGCCTGCAGAGTCCGCCGGTCTCAGCGCCGATGCAATCTGGTTCCTCGGTGCAGACGAAGACTCCTGGCCTGCTGTCGCATCGACCCATCCGTTCCTGCCCCTTTACGTCCAGCGCCAGTTCGGTATGCCTCATTCGTCGCACCAGCAAGACTGGGATTTCTCAGCCGCCATTACCAAGCGCTTACTGGCATCGGCACCGCTCGTTCATTTCACCTTCGCCTTGCAGCGGGAGGACGTGGACTCCCGTCCGTCGCGACTCGTCAAGCAAATCGCGACTCCACAGGCGATGCCTCCTTCACTTGTTCCGCCTCCGCATGATCAACCTGCAGCGACCTTGATTGAAGATTTCAGCCGAGTGCCTTATCCCGGCGGACACCTGCATGGCGGTTCGGCGATCCTCTCCTTTCAATCTCAATGTCCCTTCAAGGCATTCGCTACCGCGCGCCTCGGAGCTCAATCATGGGAAGCAGCGGAATCCGGACTCAGCGCCAGGCGGCGCGGTCAAATCCTGCACGACGTTTTACGCTCCGTCTGGTGCGGCCATCGCTCCGGAATCAAAACTCATCGCGATCTGGTTGCGATAGCGGATGCGAATCTGCCGGCCTTCGTCCGCAAACACGTTAAGCCGGTAATGCAATCAGCTGTGCCTGCGCAGATTCGAGAACAGATGCCCGCTATGTATCTGGAGCTCGAAGAAACCCGCCTCGTCCGGCTGGTAGCCGAATGGCTGCAGTTCGAAAAGACGCGCATTCCGTTCTCGGTCGAAGCAACAGAAGCAAAGAGTGCGATCACTCTCGCAGGGCTCACGATGAATCTTCGCCTCGACCGGGTTGACCACCTTCATGATGGCTCCCAGCTTGTCCTAGATTACAAGACCGGCACCCTCGACCCAAAAACATGGGACTTGCCGCGTCCCGACGATATCCAGTTGCCAGTCTATAAACTGTTTGGGCTCGCGCCGCTCCAGCCATCTCTCTTCGAGAGCTATGGGGGGCCGGCAAGCGGTGGACTGGTTTTCGCCCGCGTTCGCACCGGCAACACCTGTTTCGCAGGCCGCGTCGCTGAGGCAAGGGAGACGCTCATCGCCGACCTGAAAAGCAATAGCTCGCTTGTAAAACGGAGGCTTACAGCGGCCGAAGAGTCCGACTGGAAAGACTACATAGAAGGACTGGCAAAGGATTTCATTCACGGCCGCGCCGATGTGAACCCGCGCGACTACCCCAAGACTTGCGAACGTTGCGGCCTGCAAGCGGTATGCCGCATTCAGGAACCTGAAAACCGGTCCCGCTTCGAACAGGAAGAACTCGAGCCACACGATGCCATCGAAGATTAGTCTCATTCTTCCGGCGCCGCCCGACCAGGACCAGCGAACCCTCGCGCTCGATCCAGGCCGTTCGGTCATCGTACAGGCGCCTGCCGGTTCGGGAAAAACAGATCTGCTGACAAGGCGGTTTCTGCGCCTGCTTGCGGAGGTGAATGATCCCAGGCAGGTCGTAGCAATCACATTTACACGAGCAGCTGCAGCCGAAATGCGGCATCGTATCCTCGACGAACTCGAGAACGCCGCTCGACGTTCTTCCCTAAATCCCTCCCCTGCTCAATCGCACGATCCCGGCTCAATGGAGGAACTCGCCGCGCGGGCCCTGGAGCATTCTGAGGAACTCAACTGGCGTTTGGTTGAATTATCTTCGCAGCTTCGGATCTCCACAATCGACTCGTTCTGCCGCGACCTCGCGATCCAGCAACCCATCCATTCCGGCATTGGCAACAATCTGCAGATCAACGAACGACCCGCTGAGTTGTACGCGCAGGCAGCACACGCAACGCTTGAGAAGCTTGGAGACCCTGCCTACCCCACTCTGAGCTCCGCCATTAAAGACCTTCTCTTGTGGAGAGATAACGGCTGGAAGGAGCTTGAGCAGCTACTGGTAAAAATGCTTGGCCAGCGCGACCGCTGGATGCTCGATTTTGTCCTGCGGCATGAACAAGACCCAAATGCTCTACGAGAGAGACTGGAACGTCCGATGGCCAATGCCGTCAGCAATGCACTTGTCAGGTTGGAAGAACTGATGACGGCGGGCGACCGCGCTGAGGCTCACGAACTGGCGCAGTTTGCCTGTGAACATGGAGCAGGAGACAAATATCGGGGTTTGGCCGAACTCGCCGGCTTCCCCGTTGGGCCGCATGCCGATCACGAATCACTGGAAGAGGCGCGAGGTGCATATGTTTGCCTCGCCAACCTGCTGCTGACGAATGAGGGCGAGATGCGCCAGAAGATCGATGCGCGTCTCGGGTTTCCCAGAGAACACCTCGACGAGAAGCTTCGCATGGAAGACTTACTTGGAAGGCTCGCCGAGGCCCCGGGGTTGGAAGATGCCCTTTCCGTCGTGCGCAAACTCCCCCCGGCACAATACAGCGAGGAAGACTGGCAAATCATTCGCGCCATTTTCGTTCTCCTCCGGCATGCCGCCGCCGAACTCAAAACAGTCTTTGCGGAAGCCGGCGCCGTCGACTTCGTTGAAGTCGCGCAGGTCGCAAAACAGGTCCTCCGTGGTGAAGACAACTTGCCAAGCGATGCGGCGCAGATTGTGGCCGACGACATTCATCACCTTCTCGTCGATGAGTTCCAGGACACCAGCCGTCGCCAGCACGAATTCATCACAGCGCTCATCGAGGCATGGCCAGATCAGGCCGGCCGGTCTGTTTTTGTCGTCGGCGACCCTATGCAGTCCATCTACTTCTTCCGCGACGCTGAAGCTGAGCTCTTCGGGCGAGTGAAGGCTCTGGGATTCGAATTGAACGGCGCAGAATCGTTTCCCCTTGACCCCGTCGGGCTCTCCGCAAACTTCCGCACAGAGCCGGTGCTCGTCTCGAAACTAAATGACGTCTTCTCCCGAGTCTTTGCGGTTCCCGACGGCAGCGGAATCCAGTTCGCAGAGGCAAAGCCGGCGCGCACTGCCGTTGCGGGCGCCGCATCCCGGTTCAATCTGCATCTTGCCTTCATTCCTCAAGTGAAGACGGGTAATTCGACCGGTCCCGACGCTAACCGCATAAGGCAGGAGATTGCCGCGCAACGCGAGGCCACCCGCACTTCACAACTCCGCGACATCGTTACACTGATTGGCAGCCATGTTGATCGCATCAAGGTAGCCGGGGTCGCGGGCAGGAAGTATCGAATCGCGGTTCTGGGACGCGCACGCACGGCACTTACGCCAATCGCACTGGCCTTGCGTGAAGCAGGAGTTCCCTTCCGCGCCGTTGAACTGGAAGGCCTGCGCGACCGCCCTGAAATCATCGATGCTGTCGCCCTCACCCGTGGGCTCTTCAATCCGCAAGACCGCGTCGCGTGGCTTGGTGTGCTCCGTGCTCAGTGGTGTGGCCTCACTCTCGCAGAACTGCACTCCCTTGCTGGAACCGACGGAGCCGGGCCGATCTCTGCCCCGGTCCCGGAGCAAATCCGCGAACGCCTGCACCTGCTTTCCGCGGATTCGCGCAAAGCTGTCGAGCGCGTCCTCAGCGCATTTGCTTCGCTCGCACATCTGCGCACCGTCGTCCCCACAGCTTCCATCGGGACACTGATCCAACAGATATGGCGCGTAATCGGCGGCAATCATTGCATTGACGATGCGAGCCGTGCCAACCTCGATCTCTTCTGGAGGCTCCTCGATCGCCTCCCAAAGGGCGAACAGGATATCTTCGGTCCCGGTCTCAACGCTGCGCTCGAAGAATTGTGTGCGATGCCGGATCCCGGAGCCAGCGGCGACTACGGCGTTCAGCTGATGACGATTCACAAATCAAAGGGGCTCGAGTTTGAAGTTGTAATCGTTCCCGATCTCCAGGCGCAGGGCGGACGCGGATCAATCGAACTTCTCTCGTGGCTTGAGCGCGGATTGCCGGAACCCGGACCCGAGGGTGAGCTGACAGAATTTCTTGTCGCTCCCCTACAATACAAGGGAACGGATCCCGGCAGTGCGAAGCGCTGGGTCGATCACGCTCGCCGCGACCGCGAAACACAAGAAATGCGCCGCATCCTTTATGTGGCTGCTACTCGCACCCGCGATGAGTTGCATCTCTTCGCCCAACCTGCTTACAAGATCGAAGCCGATGGAACTAAGCGCCTCATTGAATCCTCAAACTGCCTGCTCGCTACGGCTTGGCCTGCGCTTGAAGATGAGGTCCGGACGCGTTTCGAAAAGTGGAACAAGACAACACAATCATCCTCGCCCTCGGCTCAAGGGGGTACGATTCGGTCCCTTGCAGCCGGTGAGGTTATCGAAATGCCATCATCGGCAATACCCACGATCATCCGTCGTCTGCCCGCTGGTTTTGAACCCGAAACAGGAGAAACGATCAGCCGGACTGCACCCCCCGCGATTCTCGGCCTCGGCGAACCGCATGGCTACGCTCGTCATGAAGGCGGCCACCACTCCCGGATTCTGGGCAACGCGGTTCACAAGCTTCTGGAGCACCTTAGCCGCCTTCGCATCACATTGAACTGGGCCGCCTGCCGGTCGGCGCTTGAGCAGATGCGTCCTCGCATTGTCGCTTCAATCCGGACCTCAGGAATTCCGGCGGACGACGCTGAAAAGGTCGCCGCGCGCGCATTCGATTCAGTGATTCAGGCTTCGCACAACATGCACGGACAATGGATATTGTCTCCTCATGTCGAAGCCGCCACAGAAGCCGCGTGGACGGGCATAATCTCCGGCAATCTCCACCAAATTCGAGTCGATCGGATCTTCCGTGCCGGACTCACTCCGCTGGAAGCAGGCGACGAGGCACTCTGGGTCATCGATTACAAGACTGCTCACGTTGACAATCTTGACGCATCCACTGTTCCTGAACTGCGCAAGACCTTTGCCCCTCAGCTCCAGACGTATGCAACGGTTCTTCGCAATTTGCACGGCGCAGCTATACCAATTCGGGCCGGCCTCTATTATCCCCGCATGTCGATGTTCGACTGGTGGGAAGCTTAACGACGCTCCCGCACGGCGCCAAGTCCTATCGATCTCATCAACTCCAGTGCGTTGCTCGTCTTTACCACGCCCGGTTTTAGCGTGTAGTCGAAAACAAGCTTTCCGGTTTGGAGGCGATCCTCAAAATGATAATTCACGGCACGCCCAGGCAGTGTATTGGGAATTTCGGCAAGCGCCAGATCATGCGTGCTCACGATTCCGATGGCTCCGCGATCCATCAGGCTCCGCACAATCAACCGCGTCCCTTCAAGCCGATCATGCGAATTTGTACCTGAAAGCAGCTCGTCCATTAGAAATAGCACGGGCACTTCACCCGCCGCCAGATCTTCCGCAACCTTGAGCCTGCGAATCTCCGCATAGAAACGCGAAGTTCCCCCAGACAGCGAATCGAGTACGCATATCGAGGCCGCAACTGCGAGCTGAGAGATTTTCAACGAGGTCGCCCGCACCGGTGCCCCGCACTGTGCCAGAACTGCATTCACGCCCATGCTACGAATGAACGTGCTCTTGCCCGCCATATTCGGGCCGCTCAGCACGATCAACTGAAGACCGTCCCCGAGCTTGACATCGTTGCAAACTGCGCTCTTTGCGGGCAAAAGCGGGTGCGTCATCTGTGTGGCATTGAACAACGGACCATCCGCAACCAACTCAGGAAAAACATCGTCGGGATGCTCGAATGCATATCCAGCCAGCGAGCTCAACGCTTCAAACCCACCGACAGCAGATAGCCACGTCCCAATGTGCGGACCGAATTTCTCCTGCCACTTCTCTGCGCGAAATACGCACTGCGCGCTCCAGAAAGTCAGCACGTCCAACAAGCGCATCGCAGGATTGCGACGTGACTCGAGATAGCCGACGATCCGATCCAGCCTGCGAATCGCCTGAGACGGCACAAAGTCCGCGTGCTTGAGACGTCCCTGGATGGCCCTCAAGTTCTCGGCGCGAAACTGCCCATGATCGATCAGACGAAGAACGCCCGTAAGAACATCAAGATCGTGCGTCGCTTCCTCAATCTTGTCCGCAGCTTCGTCCCACCGCGCGTGAATGCGGTGCGACCATGCGAGGTTCAGCGCGGAAAGCGCCAGTGCCAGCGTGCCCAAACCGAATACCGCCCAACTCACGATCGCTGCAATCCAGAGCAGCGCGAGCACAGTCGTCGTGATTTGGATCTTCCGGCTGCTCAAACTCGGCTTGCGTTCGCCCCACTCTGCCAGAGCCTCAGGATGCACGCTGGCCCGAACAGTCTCGCCGAGACAAAAGAGTTCCTCGCGAAGCTTCACTTCGGCTGAGAGTTCCTGGACAGCGCCATGGCGCGCGCGAATCTCATCAGCAGGCGAAGGGCTCAGGAGCCAATGGGCCAGTGTCTCCTCACCTGCTCTGGTGCGCGCCGTACAGAGTAACTCGAAGAGAGACGCCGGTCCGAACAGATCGAGATCGCGCGCATACGGATGTGACGGATCGAGGAACCGGTCTCCTGTCTCTCCCTTACCAATCCACTGATCATTGATGCGCGCGAGACCACGCTCAAAGAACTCGATCGATCGCGCCCTTCCACGAATCGCCTGAAGCCTGTTCTCATGCAACACTGCAAGATACACAAACACTGCCGCAGGCAGCAGTAACATCCAGAGCATTCTTGTGTAATAGAGCAGTACGATTGCAGACAGGATGGTGACAAACGCAATGGCGACTTTTACGTAACCGAGCCTTCTCTCTTGCTTTCGATCGTCGGCTTGGAGGCGTTCGAGTTGTCTCAACCGGCTTTGATATAACTCAGCTGGATCAGCTGTGCTTCGTCCCGTATGGCTCGCACCCATCACGAACAAGGGTAACCCACCATCCTGATAACCTTCAGACCCGATCAGCCCCTGGCTTCGGCGGCCTGCTTCTGTGCCATCACGCTCTTATGGTGGCGAACATCGGAGCCCTCGATCCAGAAGATCACGTCCTCCGCAATGTTGGTAGCGTGATCCGCCACGCGCTCAAGAGCTCTGCAGATCATCAGCGCATTGAGCGCCTGCGGAGCAATGTGGCTCTGCTCTTCCATCAGCTTGGTCAGAGATTTATAGGCTGCGCGGTTCATCGTGTCTACGGCGTCGTCCATGGTCAGCACAGCGCGCGCCGTCTCGGGATCGGCCTCGATAAACGCCTGAAGGCTCTTCCGCACCATCTCCCCAGAGAGCGTTGCCATGCGCGGGATATCCACCGGCAAGTCTGGCACGGCCGGCATCTGCTCCATATTGCGTACGCGCTCGCTGATACTCTTGGCTGCATCGCCAACACGCTCGAGATCGGCATTGATCTTGATGACGCTCAGAATGAACCGAAGATCAATCGCCATCGGCTGCTCCATCGCCAGCAAGTCGAGTGCCTCCTGATCGATATCGCGCTCCAGCCGATTGATCGCGATCTCGCTCCGGCTCACCAGGTCGCATATCGATAGATCGCGAACGCGATAGGCCTCAATTGCCCGCTGAATGGCTTGTTCTGCAAGGCCGGCCATGACCAGCAGGTTTTCCTTCAGTTGATCGAGACTCTGTTGAAACCGTATGCGTGTCATCCGAACCTGCCCGTGATGTAATCCTCGGTACGCTTATCGCTGGGATTCGTAAAGATCTTGTGGGTCGAGTCGAACTCCACCATGCGCCCATTCAGAAAGAACCCCGTCTTCTCGGCAACGCGAGCCGCCTGCTGCATGTTATGGGTCACAATCACGATAGTGTACTGCGATTTCAACTGGAAGATCAGGTCTTCTATTTTCGAAGTAGATACCGGGTCAAGCGCAGAGGCCGGCTCGTCCATCAGCAGTACCTCGGGGTCTACAGCTAGAGCTCGTGCGATGCAGAGACGCTGCTGCTGTCCGCCCGACAAGCTGGCGCCCGATTTCGATTTCAGATCATCCTTAACCTCATCCCAAAGAGCCGAGTTTTTGAGCGAGCGCTCCACGATCTCATCGAGAGAACGCTTGTTTCTATAGCCGTTCAGCTTGAGACCGGCTGCCACGTTGTCATAGATCGACATCGTCGGAAATGGGTTCGGCCGCTGGAAAACCATCCCCACACGCCGCCTGATCTCTACGGGCGCGGCATCGTTGTAGATATCCATGTCACCAATGCGGACAGTTCCCGTGACGCGTGCAATCGGGTTCGTCTCGTGCATCCTGTTGAGGCAGCGCACAAAGGTGCTCTTGCCGCATCCTGACGGCCCGATCAACGCCGTCGCATGATTCGCTGGGATGTTCAGCGTAATATCCTGCAGCGTGTGGTTCGTACCGTACCACGCATTCAGGTTGGTCACCTCGATTCCAACGCCCACCTAACTTGCCCCTTTCAGAACTCCGCGACTGGTCACGTAACGCACCAGCGACACCGCCAATACGATCAATACGATCAGAACCAATGCACCAGCCCATGCAAGACGATGCTGGTCCTCATAGGGGCCGGTCGCGTAAACCCAAATCTGGAGCGGTAGAGCTTCGATCGGCCGACCTGGATTGGTGCTGAAGAATGCATTCCCAAGGGCCGTGAAAATCAACGGAGCCGTCTCACCCGCGACACGCGCGAACGCCAGCATGCACCCCGTAATAATTCCCGGCGAAGCAGTTTTCACCGTGATAGACAGAACCGACCGCCAGTTCGAGAGCCCAAGTCCAAGTGCCGCTTCCCGGATCATGTTCGGCACCATCAACAGCATCTCCTCTGTGGTCCGCGCCACGGTCGGAATCATCATGATTCCCAGCGCTACACCCCCTGACAGAGCCGAGAAATGATGTTGCGGAATCACGATCAACGAATATGCAGCCAGACCCATGACGATGGATGGCACCCCATTGAGCACATCGGCGGTAAAGCGAATCGCGTTGGCTAGCTTTGTGCCACGGCCAAATTCGGCGAGGTAAATCCCCGCTCCAATTCCGATTGGAACCCCGATCAGGCTGGCGATTCCCAGCAACACGCCCGAACCCACAATGGCATTGGCCATTCCCCCGCCCGACTCGCCTTCAGGCACCGGGTTCTTGATGAAGAAGTCCAGATTCAGCGAACTGGCGCCTTTCAGCAGCAGGTAGACAAAGATCGCAACGAGCGGCATGATTACCAGCGCAGTGGCAAGAACCGCCATTCCTGTAACCACGTGGTCGGCCATCGCTCTATATTTCGATCGGAAACTGGATGCGTTTGTCGCCATCGTCTTCTTCCCTGCTTCCTTTCAATGCGCTCTCGCCGGCGCTCCGCGAGTAACCATCCAAACCAGGAATCGCGCAAGCGCATTTACGATAATCGTCACGACAAAAAGTGCCAGGCCGATTTCAATGAGCGAGCTGCGATGAAGGTCGCTCACCGCCTCCGCAAACTCGTTCGCAATCACTGAAGCCATCGAGCTGCCGTTTGCCAATAATGATTTGCTGATTTGGGGCGTGTTGCCGATCACCATCGTGACGGCCATCGTCTCGCCGAATGCTCGACCCAATCCCAGAATCACCGCGCCGACAATGCCGATTCGAGCGTTTCGCAGCACTCCCATTCGAATCATCTCCCAGCGTGTCGCTCCCAGCGCCAGCACCGCCTCACGCTGCGAGTGCGGTACGGCCGTCATCACCTCGCGGGTTAAGGAAGAGATGATGGGAAGAATCATGATCGCTAGAACTACGGCCGCAGCGACATAGCCAAGCCCCGTCGGGTTGTCACTCGCGAAGAATCCCGTCCAGCCAAGATGCTTCACCAGCAGCGGATTTACATGCTCTCTGAGAAGAGGAACAAGGACAAACACTGCCCAAAGCCCGTAAATGATGCTGGGGATTGCTGCCAGCAATTCCGTGATAAAGGCCAGCGGACCGCGCAGGACCCGCGGACACATCTCCGTAAGGAAGATCGCCAGTCCTACAGCTAGCGGAACTGAAATCAAGAGAGACAGGAACGACGAAACCAACGTGCCATACACAAACGGCAGCGCGCTGAACGATCCGTTCACCGGATCCCAGAATGTTGCTTGTCCGCTGTATCGTTCATGACCGGGTGTCTGGAAGAAGAACTTGAATCCGAACTGGTGCCAGGCCGGCCCTGATCGCACCATCAGTTCGGAAAGGATAAGCAGCACGATGCCGAAAATGCTCAGCGCGCACACCACCATGAGAAAGCGAAATGCGCGATCCGCGAAGGCCGAGTTCCCGCGCGTATTCAGGAACTGCCTTACAGCAGAGATTTCCGAGTTTGGCGGCTCTGCCACTCGTTCCTGAACGGAAACTATAGGTGGAGGCTGAGTTGGCGGTTGAGAGACGCGTATCTCTGGCACTTGGAGTGTCACCGACAATAAGGCTAAAGGGCAAAGATGAATAGGAGGTTACAGCGCTGCTAAATCCAGAACGTATAAAGCACTTCCACCTGTGCCACGCCGAAGCGCAACTCTGTTTCTGCTTTGATGCGCTTGAGACTTGGGAGAAGTGCCGCGGCCCAACCAGCTGACTGGAGTTGTTCCTTTTCAACAAACCCGCCATCTTCCGTTAAGCTTATCTGCTGGAAACCATTAAAGGTCTGATCAATGCGCTCACTTGCCTTGCTCCTCACTGTCGCCTTGCTGCCCGCCTCTGTCATTTGCCAGAATTCCGCTCAACCCGACCCCGTCCATCGGAAATGGCACGCTGCGTGGGTTACCCATCCAACGGCCCCGCTAAGGGAACCGCTGGTCCTGCACTTCCGGCGCGCATTGCAAGTGACCGCGGTGCCCTCCAGCTACAGAGTCCGCGTTTCCGCTGACAATCGGTTCATCCTTTATGTAAACGGTGACCGAGTCGGCGATGGCCCTGCCCGGGGCGATCTGACCCACTGGCGATACGAGCGGTTCGACCTTGCCCCTCTACTCAAGCAAGGCGCCAATCTGATTACGGCGACAGTTTGGAATTTCGGAGTCTTCGCGCCCATCGCCCAGATGAGCGATCGGACCGCATTCCTTCTGGAGAGCGAAGCTACCGGCGCTGACGGCATCAGCACACCGAAGGAGTGGCAGGTCGAACAGGAAACCGGAGTTCGCCCGCTCGGCCGCGATAAGGTCACCTTGCAAACCTACTTCGCTTCTGGCCCCGGCGAAGAACTTGACGCGTCAAAATACGACTGGACTTGGAAATCCGAATCTTCAAACAAAAACTGGGTTCCGGTCGGTACTCCGATGCGCGACAGCATCTTCCCAGTGAACGAAGCACATTCGGCCGATGCAACTGGAGACAATCCGTGGGGACTCATTCCCGATGAACTGCCGCACATGGATTACAAGCTGACTGAAGTGGGTTCAGTCGTTCGTACGGACCTGGCGTCCTTACAGAGTTTCCCAACCCAGTCCGCATCAATCCCCGCAAACTCACATCTTCATCTTCTCTTCGATCGCAAAAACCTGACCACTGCATACCCCGAACTCACTATCTCCGGCGGAAAGGGTTCGCACATCATCCTTACCTATTCCGAAGCTCTGTACGACAACAAGGAACGTAAGGGTGATAGAGATTCAATCGAATACTCCGATGAGCACGGAACCAAAAAGCCCCGCATCGCCCGTGGCCTGACCGATAGCTTCCTCCCTGATGGCGGACCGCACCGCGCATTTATGCCGCTCTGGTGGCGAACCTGGCGCTACCTCGATCTGGACATAACCACAGGATCCGAACCGCTCACGCTTGAGTCGCTGAAAGCGTACTTCACCGCTTACCCCTTCCAGGAGCGAGCCAAATTCGACTCAGGCCAACCCGACCTCGACAAGATCTGGGACATCAGCTGGCGCACGGCGCGGCTCGACGCTCACGAAACCTACATGGACACGCCCTACTACGAGCAGCTCCAGTACATCGGAGACACGCGCATCCAGGCCTTGATCTCCTATACGGTAACCAATGACGACCGTCTCGGCCGCCAGGCCCTCTTGGCGTTCGACGAATCCCGGATTCCAGAAGGCATTACCCGCAGCCGCTACCCAAGTTCGCTGCCGCAGAATATCCCTACCTTTTCCCTGATCTGGGTCGGCATGCTCCACGACTACTGGATGTATCGCCCCGATCCGCAGATCGTTCGCAATTCCCTGCCCGGCACGCGCGATGTCCTCACCTGGTTCGCGAAATACGAGCACACTGACGGGCTGCTCGGCGAGCTGCCCTGGTGGAGCTTCATCGACTGGGTTGTGAAGGGTGAGATTCCTTCCTACGACTCCAATCATGAATCCTGCATGACCTCGCTCGAGTATCTTGGAGCCCTTATCGACGCGGCCGATCTCGAAAAGAACCTTGGCGATCCCGTGCTCGCGCAGCGCTACGATGCGCGAGCCAATCACGTCCGTTCAGGGATCTCCAGCATGTGCTGGGTGCCTTCTCGCGGCTTGCTCGCTGAAAACTCCGATCGCAAGGTCTTCAGCCAGCAAGCCAACATACTCGGCGTACTCTACGACGTCATACCCAAAGACAGCCAGCAGGACGTGCTTCGCCGAGTTATCGACATCCTGCCGGGAACAACACCCGATGGCGTGATGTCGGCTTCGTACTACTTCCGGTTTTACCTCGCACGTGCGCTGGATCATGCTGGCTTGGCGGACGAGTACCTCAAATCCCTCGATCCATGGCGTGAACTCCTCCCTCTTCACTTCAGCACATGGCCGGAACAGCCGGGCGAAACCCGCTCCGACTCTCACGCGTGGTCGGCGCATCCCATCTACGACCTGCTTACACTGGTTGCCGGCGTCGAGCCAGCCAGCGAGGGCTTTGCAAGCGTTCGGATTGCCCCGCACCTAGGCACACTCGATCACCTGAACGCGACATTCCCCCACCCGCAAGGAGACATCAGAGTGGAGTATCGCCGTACATCCTCGGACCTCGACGCCACCATAACTCTTCCCGGGATGCTTACGGGGCGGTTCTTCTACGCCGGAAAGGACTGGGAGCTGAAACCCGGAGCCAACCACATAGAAGCCAAATGAACCTTCCTTTAGCGCTCAGCCGTCAAGAAAATCGATGTATTACCGCTCACTCGGTGGTTCCGTGTTTCTGCGAAACGTGCTACAACATCCAACATGGCACGAAGTAAGAACATAGAGCCAGCCGGACACGTCAACCTAAGAACGCTCGCTGATCATCTGGAGCTTTCGCAAACGACCGTCTCCCTGGTCCTGAACAACTCACCGTCGGCGAAATCCATCCCGCAGGAGACCCGCAACCGGGTTCTCGAAGCCGCAACACGGCTGAATTACCGGCCCAATTATTTCGCCCGGTCCTTGCGGCAAAGCCGGTCGATGTCGGTCGGCGTGCTTGCGCCCGATCTGAGCGAGGGCTACTTCACCCGGGTGATGAGCGGCGTAGTCCAGGAACTCACCAGCGCTCATTACTTCTACTTCACCGCCTGCCACGACTGGAACAAAGAACTAATCGAGCAGTACCCGCGCATGCTCGTTGAACGCGCTGTCGACGGATTTCTGCTGCTTAACACTCCCGCGGAGGAGATCGCGGTCCCGGTGCCTGTCGTCGCTATCTCAGCGCACTGTGCGGCGCAGAACGTCACCAACATCGTTCTTGATCACCACAAGGCAGTTGGAATCGCGCTGAAACATCTCTTCGACTTGGGCCACCGGAGAATCGCGTTCATGCGCGGCCCCAAAGCGATTCCCGATTCCGACTACCGCTGGCAAAGCATCCAGCAGGTAGCGGGCGATATCGGGCTCCGTATCGACCCCGCACTCGTCGTGCGCATCGATGCAACAGGATGGTCAAGCAAAACGGGCCAGCACCCAATGGCTCCTGAAATCGGCTACAAGCCCATGCAGGCGCTGCTCGAAAAGACAAAGGACTTCACCGCTGTCTTCTGCTTCAACGACATCTCGGCAATCGGCGCCATCCGCGCTCTGAAGGATGTCGGGCTACGCGTCCCCGAAGATGTCTCGGTGGTTGGATTCGATGATATTCAGTCCGCCGCTTATTCCACGCCATCACTCACCACCGTCCGCCAGCCGCTCTTTGAGATGGGCCAGCGTGGCGCGAAGATATTGCTCGATCGCATCGGCAATCGCGAAGGCGATTATCCGTCTGAGATTGTCGTTGAGCCCGAACTCGTCATCCGCGAGTCGACAGGTCCGGCAAACGGCCAACACTAGGACCTGACGTCAGATCTGTCCGCAAAGAGACTGGAACCAGCGGCTGATATAAATCTGAGCGTGCGCTTCTCCGCAGTAGTGGCGCGCGTTGGGTTTATCAGCAGCTTCCTTGGTCCACTTAAAGATCGTGAGCTGAGCGTCGCTGCAGTGAATGGCAATCCAACGGATCGGCTTTTCGCTCTCCTCGCCGCAGATCTCACATCGATATATGGTGTCAATCACTGCTACCTCCGGGAAAACAACTGTCTTCCTGTTGTTTGTTTTTGATCCTGACCCGTTATTACTCGAGGATCTGCAGATCGAGCGGTGGTTCGAGTAGACAGTTCATCTTTCCAATCTCGGCCAGCGCCCGCCTCAGCGATGAAGATTTGCACGGTTCAACCGTAACTACAAAAGGCAGCGCCTCCGCCGGATACCCCGCCTTCTGCACGATGGCCCGAATATTGATCCGCTCCCGCGCCAGTGCTGTTGTAATCTCTGCAACGATGCCGGGCCGATCGACCACAAGGAAACGAATATAGTGCGGCACTTCGAACTCCCCGCCGACCTTCGCCGGAACGGACGGAATTTCCACTCTTCTCGATCCGTGCGCCAGCGCGAGCAAATCGCTGACCACCGCTACCGCCGTGGGATGCCCTCCGGCGCCGTGTCCGGAGAAAACCACATCTCCTCCGTAGCGGCCTGTCAGGATTACCATGTTCTCCGTCCCCCGCGACCACGCCATTGGCGAGTTGCGGTCGATCAGCATTGGGCCCACCGTCGCGGCAACCTCTCCGTCTACCTCTTCAGCACGTGACACCTGCCGGATGGTGCAATTCAGATCGCGCGCATAGCTGAAGTCGACAGCAGAAACGCTTGTGATGGGCTGAGGCACGATCTCCTCTGGATCGACTACCACGCGCAGAGCCAATCTCATCAGGATCGCTAGCTTCGAACGCGCATCGAACCCACCCACATCCTCCGTTGGATCAGCCTCCGCATAACCCTTGGCCTGTGCTTCCTTGAGCACTCCTGCATACTCGGCGCCAGCCTCCATCCGGCTAAGGATGAAGTTGCAGGTTCCGTTCAGGATCCCTTCCGTGCGCCGGATTCGGTCGCCGGCCAGCCCCTGTTCCAGTCCGGGGATTACGGGGATGCCGCCCGCTACCGCCGCGCCATATTTCAAGTGGCCGCCCTTGTCTGCCGCCAGCCTCTCCAGTTCAACGCCATGATAGGCAATCAGTTTCTTGTTCGCCGTTACCACGCTTTTGCCGGCTTCGATCGCGCGCCTCACCCAGGTTCCGGCGGGATTCAGCCCCCCAACCAGCTCGACGATTACATCCGCATCGGAAGCGAGCACCTCTTCCCACTTTTCGCTCCAGACCACATCTTTCGGAACCCAATCAACTTTCTTGCGCGCCACGCTGCGATTGAAGATGTGAGTGATCTTGACCCCGACCGGCTTTGATTCCAGCAGTATGCGGGCAACAGAACTTCCCACCGTGCCGAACCCGAACAGAGCAATGCGAAGCGGCGGACGTCCATACGGTTCAGCGATGGAACAATTCTCCGAGACAGATGTTTTCACTGGTGACGGCATCAAATCCTTCAATCGGGCGAATTGAAATTCGGATGCATCGATGATACCTGAAATCAACATGTTTCCCCGAATCGCAGGAACCCGGCGGTCATGTAGCATAGTTCAAGGATGCGGCGCGCTCTTTCCATCCTGTTAATGCTCCTCTTTGGAGCAGGGCCTCTCTCGTTTGCCTTCACCGCGAGCGAAGATGCCACATTGCCCGCGTGTTGCCGGCGCCTCGGCGCGCACCACTGCGCAATGGATGATCAGCAGTCACCGAGACCTGCCGGCGCCGTTCTCAAGGCTCCCTCGCGCTGCTCTCAATACCCACAGCGCACCACTGCAAGAACCTCGACCTTCGCCGCCGTTTTCCCCCGCAGTGGCGCACTCTTCCAGATTGCATGGTGCCTGAACTGCTCCGGCTCTTATGCTGGGGTATTCACAAACATCTATCTCAGAACAACAGTTCTGCGCGGCCCTCCGGCAACTTTACCCCGCTTAACGACACATTGAATGCTCCCTGGGTTATCAACGCGCCGCCTTCTCTCTGGCGCGTCCACCTGTTGTCGTGAGGTCATTGCCGCATGCGTCTTCCCCGCCTTTTCGCAGTCATTGCTCTTTTCTTCCTTTCCTTGCCAGGACACGCGACCGTTTTTGCGACAATTCATGGCGTAGTCCACGATGCTCAACACCGGCCCATTGCCAACGCGCAGGTCTCTATTACGGCCGCAGACTCCGCTTTCGCTCTCAAGACCAGCACCGCGGGCAATGGAACTTTCGAGATAGCTCAGGTTCCCATCGGAGTCTACCGGCTGTCCATCTCTGCGGCCGGCTTTGCGGAATACAACCAGCCGCTCACTGTCACCTCCGCCTCAAACCCGGTCCTGCATATTCCCCTGGCCGTGGCCGGTTCCAGTGAAAGCGTAGTGGTCAGCGCCGGGGTATCCGCGGCAGAAGGTGCTGTTACCTCTCCCACCACACTTATTACCCGCGCAGATATCGACCAGACGCCGGGAGCCACCCGAACCCTCGGCATGGAGATGATCACTGATTTCGTCCCCGGCTCGTACATGAACCACAACATGCTTCACATCCGTGGCGGGCACCAGACCAGTTGGCTCATTGATGGCGTGTCCATTCCCAATACGAAAATCTCCTCCAACGTTGGCCCCCAGATCGACCCCAAGGACATCGACGAAGTAGAAACCCAGCGTGGAAGCTATCAGGCGGATGTGGGTGACCGGACCTACGGCATCTTTAACGTCCTGCCGCGGAACGGATTCGAGCGCAATCACGAAGCGGAACTCCTCCTTTCCGGCGGCAATCTCTACACGGGAGAGGCACAGCTTTCACTTGGTGATCACACCTCCAGGACTGCCTGGTATCTCAGCGGTACCGGCTCACGTTCCAACTACGGCCTCGAAACACCGATTCCCGCTATCCGCCACGACTCAACCAACTCCGAAAGCATATTTGGGTCCCTCCTGCGCAACCAGACTGCGCGCGATCAACTCCGCCTCGACGCACAGTTTCGCAACGACTACTTCCAGATCCCGTACGACCCCGATCCAAATGACTGGGAACAGTCCTCCGACTATTACAACTCTTACGGACTCCGCGATACCCAGCGTGAGCGCGATTCATTCCTCATCTTCAACTGGGTCCGCACTCTCTCGCCAAAAGCGACCTTTGAACTCGCGCCCTTTTACCACTTCAACCAGGCAAGCTACGATTCACCGGCAATTGACTTTCCTGTAGCCACGACTTGGCACCAGACCTCCAATTACGCGGGAGCACAGGCGGACCTGCACGCGACTGTCGGCCCCAACAGCTTCACCGGCGGACTCTACTCGTTTTACCAGCACGAAAATGACCTCTTCGGGTTGCTGATCAATGACCAGAGCTTCCCCAACGCCAGCGTCCCCAGCGCAACGGCAACCCAAAACGCCGGAATCGCCGAGTTCCATTTCGCCGATCAGCTCAAGGTGGGTCGTTACGTTTCTCTATATGGCGGCATGCGGATTTCCAGCTATCACGCCGGTCTAAGCGAAAGCGCTGCTTATCCGCGCATTGGAGCCACAGTCCTCCTTCCGCACCTGAACTGGGTATTCCGCGGATATTATGGCCACTACTTCCAGCCGGCACCCGTACAAACCGTCTCGTCGGGCCTGCTCAACTACGTGCACGGCCAAAGTGGCCAGAATGCATTCGTACCGATTCCCTCTGAGCGCGATGAGGAGCACCAGTTCGGCCTGACCATTCCCTGGAGAGGATGGTCGCTCGACATCAACAACTCCAGGAACCGCGTCAACAACTTCCTCGATCACGCCAACGTCGGAGAATCCAACATCTACTTCCCCATAGCTGTTGATGGCGCGCTGATTCGCTCGTGGGAGCTTGCGGTCCGTTCGCCGCAGTTGGCACGCTTCGGACAATTTCACCTCGCCTACTCAAATCAGATTGCCGAGCAGAGGGGCAGCGTGACCGGGGGATTCACCTGCACGGATCCCGAGAACGATGCTTGTACTGAAGGACCCGACTACACTTCAGTCGACCACGATCAGCGGCACACCCTCAACACCGGCTTCACTGCGAAGCTACCCCAGCGGAGTTGGTTCGCCAGCAATGTTTACTATGGGAGCGGATTCGCCAACGGCCTCGAAGGCGCGAACGTCGGTCCCTATAACGGTCCGTACCTTCCGGCACACACCACCTTTGACTCATCCTTCGGACACAGCTTCGGCGAGCGGCTCTCATTTGCGGTCAGCGCTGTAAATGTGACCAACCACCGAGTACTCCAGGACAACAGCATCACGGTTGGAGGATTTCATTTCAACGATCCGCGGATGATCTCAGCGCAGTTGCGGTACCGGTTTAGATTCTGAAGCGCAGAAACGAGTGCCGGCCCGATCCGGCCGGCTTGCTTTCCAGAACCAAAGCTTCAGAGTCAGGCTCGCACCTCAAACAAACCCGGCATTACCTCGCCCGCATTCCCTTCCACGACATTCGTGAAAGCCTGCGCATTCAATGGAGGCTCGGGACCGATATACACCGTGCGCGCTCCGTTCTGCCGTGCCCAATGCACGAAATTGGCCGCAGGATAGACAGACCCTGACGTGCCCACGACGATCATCAGAGTCGAATGGTCGATCTCGCGTTGAATTAGGCCCATTTCGAGCGGAATCTCGCCGAAAAAGACAATATGGGGGCGCAGCCGCGCGCCACAGGAGCACCGCCCAACCTCACTCAAGCTCTTGTACACGCGTTGATCTTCAACCGGCGCCTGTCCGCATTCATCTTGGCATCGCGACTTCGCCAGTTCGCCATGCATGTGAACGAGCCGCTTCGAACCTGCTCTCTCGTGGAGATCGTCTACATTTTGCGTGCAAAGAAAAAAACGGTCGCCCAGTTTCGCTTCGAGTTCCGCCAGCGCGATATGTCCCGGATTCGGACTGGCTTTTGCTCCCTGCTCGCGCCGCTCCGAGTAGAACTGCCACACCAGTTCAGGATTCGTTTCAAGCGCCTCCGGCGTGCAAACATCCTCAACCCGATGCCCAGCCCACAGCCCATCCGACGCGCGAAATGTGGGCAGTCCGCTTTCAGCGCTGATTCCCGCCCCCGTCAACACAAACACCCGATCCGAAGGCGCAATCCTAATCCTATCCAACGCCAACTCCCCAGTCCCTAACTACTCGTCCCCTTGTCAGCTTGTCTCCTCGCCCCCCGGCCTTTCACGGTTCCAAAAGTATCTTCCCCGTGGTCTTCCGGTTTTCCATGTCGTCCTGCGCTCGCCCGGCGTCGGCCAGCGGATACATGTGTTCCATGCGCAGCTTCAGTTCTCCGCTCGCAACCGCTCCCAGCACCTCGCCTGCGCGCCACTCGAGTTCCTGCCGCGTGCCAATGTAGTGCCACAACGTCGGACGCGTTATAAATAGCGATCCTTTGCTGCTCAACTGGATCAGATCGAATGTCGGCACAGGGCCGCTCGATCCTCCAAACAGAGCCATCAGTCCACGCGGCCTCAGGCAATTCAGGCTGCTTTCAAACGTAGTCTTGCCGACCGAGTCGTAAACCACTTCTACACCCTTGCCTCCCGTCAGCCGTTTTGCTTCCGCGAGAAAATCCTGCTCTGTGTAGAGGATCACCTCGGCAGCGCCAGCCTCACGCGACAGCTCCGCTTTTTCCTGCGTCGATACCGTTGTGATAACGCGCGCTCCGATCTTCGCAGCCATCTGCGTCAGCAGCAGGCCCACTCCGCCGGCCCCCGCGTGAATCAGCGCCGTATCACCGGCTTTGAGGGGATAGGTCGACTTTGCGAGGTAATGCGCCGTCATCCCCTGCAGCATCGCGGCGGCCGCCTGCTCGGGAGTCAGCCCGTCCGGCACTTTGACCAATTGTGCAGCCGGCACTAGGGCGTACTCCGCATAGCTGCCCAGTACGCCGACAGATGCTACCAGGTCGCCTGCCTTGAATCCGGTCACGCCCGAGCCAAGCTCTTCCACCGTACCCGCAGCCTCAGTACCCGGAACCAGCGGCATGGTCGCCTTGTACTGGCCTTTGCGGAAGTAGATCTCGATGAAGTTGACACCAACAGCTTCAACGCGAATGAGAACCTGCCCCGGTCCAGGCACAGGAATCGGCAGATCGACGACCCTCAAAACCTCAGGCCCGCCGGTAGTCTGAATCTGTATAGCGTTCATACATGCGAAAGCATGCACCCTCAGGCCTTCTGACTGCAAGCGAAGTATTTCCGCGCAGTGGGAGTGAAACCAAAGCACATCCTCTCAAATCGCCACAATCACCCGCTTCAGAATCTCCGCCGCCCTCTTCAGCACATCACGATCATCTGAATCAAGTCCTCCAACCCGCTCGGCCAAAACGCGCACACGCCGGTCGCGGCCCCGCAGCAACAGCTTCTTCCCCAGCCCCGTGGCCTGAATGAGCGTGCTACGGCCGTCTTGCGCGTTTTCCTTTTTTTCTGCCAAGCCATGCTGCACCAAAGCATCCACAATCCGCGTCATCGTCGGCGGCCTCACCTGTTCCGCAGCCGCCAGATCCCCCGGCGTGATCGGGCCGGCAAACACAATTACAGACAATGCAGATAGACGCGCCGCATTCAACCCGCTCGCCGCATCCTCCCGCCGTAGCTTACGAAGCAGGTGGATTGACGCCGAATGCAGCTGATCTGCAACCACCGTCTCCTCATTCGAAATTCGCCTTGACATGCTCAAATGACCCCATGATATATCGTTAGCTTAGCTAACTATCACGTTGAGGTTACTCGCATGTCGCACCCGGATGCTGCACCCGGAATCAGCCTGGAGAAGATCGGCCAAATCGCCATCACTGTCGATAACCTCTCACGCGCACGGGATTTCTACCAGAACACTCTGGGCATGAAATTCCTCTTCGACGCTGGTCATCTTGCCTTCTTCAAGTGTGGCGACATCCGGCTCATGCTTTCCACGCCCGATAAGCCAGGTACGCGGGGCGGTACCATCCTGTATTTCAAGGTCGATGACATTCAAGGGACGTTCATCGCGCTGAAGCAACGCGGCGCCGTTTTCATTGACGCCCCTCATCTCATCGCGAAGATGCCCGACCATGACCTCTGGATGGCCTTTCTCAATGACACGGAAGGCAACACCATCGGCATCATGAGCGAGGTTCCGAGAACGGATCTGGAGTTCCTTCCCCGTTGAGCGGTTTTCCAGAATTGCTGCCAGGTTCCTTCCCTGTTGAGCGGTAACCGGCATTCGACTCTCCCCAGAACCGTTGGCAAGTTCCTTCTCCGTTAACCCACGACCTCGTTATACACAGCTCGCAGGGGTATCCTCAATACATGGTCCGGTTCACAGTGCTTGCATCTGGGTCGAAAGGCAACAGCACTGTTGTGACCGGCGGCGAGACTCGGATTCTGGTGGACGCCGGCCTGAGCTGCCGCGAACTTTTTCGCCGTATGAAGCTCGTCGACGAAGACCCGGCTACCCTCGACGCAATAATTGTCACTCACGAGCATTCTGACCACGTGGCCGGTCTCGCTGTGACCGCTCGCAAACTCGGCATCCCCGTGTACTTCACTGAAGCTACTCATCGTGCCTGGGTTCGCTGGTTATCGCCACGAAAGCAGATGACCTATGCCCAATGGCTCGAACAATGCCGCCAGCAGGCTGCAGCCCGAATGCCTGATGCCGACTTACCAGTAGCCGACGATTGCGACCCCGAAGAATCCAACGACACTATCGAACTAGCAGCAATTGCAGAGGAGTGCGAACCGGCACCAAAAAAGAAAAAGCCCGAACTGCCGAAAGATCCGACTACGCTTCCGTCCGTCGAGTACTTCGAGGCCGGCAAGCCGCTTCAGATCGGCGATATCTCAGTCAGCCCCTTCACGATTCCGCACGACGCCGCCGACCCGGTTGGCTTCGTCTTCCAAGCCGAAGGCGTCCGCATGGCGTTTGCTACCGACCTTGGCTATATCCCGCCAAACGTCAAAGCGCAACTCAAGTCTGTCGACTTGCTTCTCCTTGAAGCCAATCATGACCTCGAAATGCTCCGCGACGGCCCCTATCCCTGGTCGGTGAAGCAACGCGTTCTCTCTCGCGTCGGACATCTCTCGAACGAAGCTGCCGCGACCTATCTGGAGAGCGAGTACGACGGGCAGGCCGCCTATGTCGTCCTCGGACATCTCTCGGAGAGCAACAACCTTCCTGAGCTTGCCAGGATTACAGCCGAGCGAGCCCTGAATGGCCGCGCCAGTCTACTTGCCAACCGGCTGTTGCTTGCCCTGCAACATGAACCTCTGGCAAGTATTTGCTTTTGATAAAACTCGGTTACAATCTTAATTGGGATTGTTCTGCTCAATTGGACCTCTTTTTGCGCTGCCTGATGTCCAACTACCGAAAAATCAAGACCTTGGCCTGAATTAGCATCACGCCCGTAACCTGGGGCATCCAAGGAGACATAACCGCTAACCCGTTGAACCGTGGGGTAATTTCGACAGCGGGCTGGGGCAGACCAACCACAAGGTGAGTCATCCGTATGGCGAAAACCGACTGTACCGATCGTGTTGTAGGCGCAATTCTTGCAAGCTGGCGGTATGACATCTCGGGAATCTCACCCGAGATGCGAAAGGATTACGAGCAGCATCTGTCCGATTGCACCCGCTGCAGCGCTCGCCAGAAGTTTCACCGCGGACTCGATGTCGTGCTCGTTGCCCTCACATCCCTCTCAGTCTTTTTCTCCCTCTTCGCTCTTGCAGCCTTGCGCCACATCAAGCCACTCGAGCATGTCGCGTTTAATATTCTTGGTCTTGATCTTGCCGATGCCTATCACATGCTCGTCTCGGCCGCAGTCGCAGGAGTGCTGTTCTCGGTCATTGCCTTCGTTCTCGTGCTGACCGCGACGCCAGTGCCGTCGTACCTCGGAGGGATCGCCGCTGAACGCGCGCGGCTCCTGGAGGAGCGCTTCCCCGAAGCCATCGAACGCCTCCCCAACGCCATCAAGTCCTTGCGCTCTCGATAGTCGCATTCCCAAGTTTCACACTCTTTCCAGGATCAACTGCGGCAGCCGTTGCTCCGATTCTGAAAAGCCCGCTTCCTATTTCTGGATCGGATGATGAACGCGGCGCAGCCCTCATTCAGCTGCGACAACTTCACTTGCTCTCACCCGAGAGGATGTTTTCGCCTGACCATCCACCAGCAGCAAGGCGATCATCGTGAGTGGGGCCACCACGAAGAACGCGTACGTTGGAGCTCGAACAATCGACTCTGTACTGAGTCTTGCTCCCAGCAGATGTACACCGGTCAACGCACATGTGGCAATCGCAGGCCAGAGCATCGCTAGGAGAGAGGACAAGTGCGCGAGCCCAATAACAGGTTGCTCGTTTTTGAAATCCCTTAGGCGCATGAACAGAAACACCCCGGCCGGAAATATCATGACCTCGTCATAACTGCGCCAGGACGATCTGGGAACCATCAACAACGTGAGTGCGAAAACAAGTGCAACACAGTGCGAGAAGCTCGCCGATTCTGGTCCAACCGAACGCAGCTTCAGGAGCCGAAAGACCGAGAAAGCTGCGATCAAGCCGGTTAAGGCAAGTCCAGTCGTGCTTCCGAAGATGAATTGAAGGCTCAAACGAGATCCCGAGTGCTCCACATAATGGTTTACAAAAGCAATCCATTCAGGTATCCAGCGAGGAAACAGCCACTCGGAGGCTGCGAGGAGTACCACGAGAGTAGTTACGAAGCCTGCTATCAGTCTTCGACTATGGTGACGGAAATAGCTCCACATCAATAGCCACGCGATACACGGACCGGCAATCTGCGGTTTGATAGTCGAAAGAGCAAGGAGGCACCCAGCCAGAAAGAATCTGCCATTGCATGCAAGATATAGTCCGGCTGTTAAGAGAAACATGACGACCAATGTGGGCTGTTCTAATATCAGCCCTTCGGCAAATGGCCAACTGGTTATAGCGAACACGCAGCCTAGAACGAACGGGAAGGTTGGCAAATGAAAAATTCTCAGCCACATCGCAATAGCCAAGATCGTCCCGCAGCTGAGCACAATTAGCATCCACGCACTTGCCCGGCCAAAGGTCATCAACGCGAATGGCGCAAAAAGAGGTATCAAGGTTCCGGGGTAACAGAATTGGATGGGATCCGCCTGGCCTTCGGTTTCAAGGGGCGCGCCGTAAGTCCACACTTGATTTCGTACGTCAGCGGTTTGACTATACGGGTCAATTCCTTCCAGCAATAGTCCTCTGATCGGCGACCAACGCGGATAAAAGTCACCTCCAAGCCTTGCTTGACCCGGAGTCCCGCTATTCCGGACAAAAGGCAGATAGATCCGGGACAAATAGTAGAGTGAGCAAAAGACGAAGAGTCCCGTCAGAAGGAACCAGAAAATGCGAGATCTATTTAACAATGAGAAGGTCCTCAGCTCCCGTTCCGACAGCAATGCCCCGAACGGGAAACCCCAAACGCCAATGTTCTAGTTGCTCTAGAAAGAGTGAGCCCGAGAGCTCTTGCCAGTCAATCCTGACAGCACAAAGCGACGAGGCCATGACACCCGAAGTGCACGGCTCAAGTCAGCAGCCGTTTCACTCCTCACCTCTCCAGCTCTCAATCTGCAAATTCAGCAACCGCAATCTAACTTGCCCGTCTGGTCAGCATCGCAATGTACAATCCCGCTGCAACAATCAGCGCTCCTCCCGCCACCATCCACACCGTCGGCAGTTCACGCCATAACAGAAATGTGACCAAAGCTCCCGTAACCAGCTGCGTGTAGTGGTACTGCGAGACAGTCGATGCTGACGTGTGCTTTACCGCAACAAAGAAGCAAATTGCGCCGGCGGAACAGAATGCCCCCATCGCCGCCAAGCCGCCAAGCACCATCCAGTTAAGGGGCGCAGCATGCCACAGCATTGCGGCTGAGCCCGCGAGGATCATCACGACCCCCGAAAAGAACACCAGGCTCTCCGGCGATTCCGTCCGCGTCAACACGCGCGACCACACCATGTTCACGGAAAAGCAGCTCACGCACACCATGCAGGCGGCAAACCCGATCCAGTCGCCCGGGCTGGTTATCCCAAAAGGATTCACCGCAATCACCACCCCGGCAAAGCCAAGCATGATCGCCACAGCCTTCCGGACTCCAATCTTTTCGCGCAGAAAGATCGCGGCCAGAAACGTGATGCAAATCGGGGACAGAAAAACCAGGATGTAAAAGAGCGTCAAACTGATATGTCGAAGCGCAACGACCACGCATAGATTGTTCGTCAGATCGAGGCATGATCGAACCAGCTGCCGCCGTGGCCGGGTCGGCCATAGCACATTCAGCTCACCCCGGACCTTCGCATAAAGCGTTAGGAACCCGCAGACAAAGACACCCAGGAATCCAATAATCTCGTACGCCGGCAGGTGCGAACGACCCACGATCTTGATCGTGGTGTCAGCCAACACCCAGAACGTGAATCCGCAAATGGCGAATCCGATCGCCGCCGCTTCCGTATGCCGCGGCTTCATTCCATCGTGCGGTTCGATTCCACTCTCCGGAACTTCGAAATTGGCACTTGTACTCAGGCAGACACCGTGGATGGGGACCAACCTAAGACTACCAACTCTGGCGGCGAAAAACTCCCGCGGCCGCCGTCGTTAGAGGTGCCCCTTCAAAGAATGCAAAAAAGAAAGGGCGAAGCCGTCAGGCCTCGCCCTGAGTCATTTCTGCCGGAGTCTAATGTTTGATCGGCACTCGGATGTCGCCCCCCGTCATCTCTTTTGGCAGGCCAAGGTCCAGCAATGCCAGCAGTGTCGGCGAAATGTCCCGCAGCGATCCATCAGGACGCAAGCGATAGTGAGCTGCATCTTCGGCGATATAGAAGAACGGCACTGGATTAGTCGTATGTGCCGTGTGCGGACCGCCAGTCACCGGATCAACCATCATCTCGGCATTCCCGTGATCGGCTGTGATGAGCCAGCTTCCGTTCCGCTCTTTCACTGTCTTGAAAATACGACCGAGTTGTGCGTCGACTGCCTCAATGGCCTTGATCGTCGGCTCCAGTTTTCCCGAGTGCCCAACCATGTCCGCATTCGCGAAGTTCGCAACCACCAGATCGAATGCTGTGTCGCTCACGGCCTTCACAATCGTGTCGCCAATTGCTTCTGCCTTCATCTCCGGCGCAAGATCATACGTTGCCACCTTCAACGAAGGAATCATCGTACGATCCTCGCCGGGGAACGGCTTTTCGATTCCGCCATTGAAGAAGTACGTAACATGTGCAAACTTCTCCGTCTCGGCGACCCGCAGATTGCGCAGACTGTTTTGCGACAGAATATTCGCCAGAATATTGTCCATGGATTCCGGCAGAATGATCATCGGCAGTTCGTACAGCTTGTCGTATTGCGTCATGCACAGATAGTGCAGATTCTTAGGAATCTCACTGCGCGGGATCATCTCGTCCAGAGACTCCCATCCTTCGAGATTCCGGCCGCCTTCTTTGTTCAAGCCGCTTTCACGCGCCAGAACCCGCGTGATCTGCCGTGCCCGATCAGCGCGGAAATTGAAATTGATGCACACATCTTCATCCCGAATCTGCCCAACAGGCTCCCCTGCTCCATCAACAATTACAAACGGGATGACAAACTCATCGGTTACGCCGTTGTTATAGCTTTCCTTCAAACGCGCCACAGGATCTGCATAGGTGCCCCCCTCAGCCTTGCCGTTTACCATCGCGTCGAAGGCCTTGCGCTCGCGTTCCCAGCGGCGGTCGCGGTCCATTGCGTAATAGCGCCCGTTTACCGATGCGATTTTGCCGATCCCATACTCACGCATCTTCTGCTCAAGCTTCGCAACGTACCCCGCACCGGAATCAGGAGCCGTGTCGCGCCCATCCATGAACGCATGTACAAACACGTTCTGCAACCCGTACTCGCGTGCCGTCCGCAGCAGCGCATAGAGATGCTCCTGGTGCGAGTGCACGCCACCGTCTGAAAGCAGTCCGAATAAATGCAGTTGCTTACGGCCGTCCCGCGCCTTCTGCATGGCCTGCACAATCTGCGGCTCTTTCTGCAACTGCCCCGAAGCGATCAGCGCGTCGATACGTGTGATGTCCATTTGAACAACGCGACCGGCCCCGATATTCAAATGACCCACTTCGCTGTTGCCCATCTGTCCATCAGGCAAACCCACAAAGTGATCCGACGCCTGGATCAGCGTATTTGGAAACTCTCGCAGCAGTTTCTCGTAGTTTGGCTTCCGCGCAAGCGCGATCGCATTGTTGGCCGTTTCGGCCCGATAACCCCATCCATCCAGGACGGTCAGAACAAGAGGACGTTTCGTTGAAGCCACGAAGAGAACACCTCGTAGTAGATCGATGTACTACAAGGATAAATGCTTGAGTTGTCTCATCGAGTGGTAAACGTCACATGAGAGGATTCCGCACAGCAGGTTCGAATGCGATCTGGTCACTCGTGCTCAGTTCTCGCCGACTCCCTGCTGCGCCATCCGCGATCTGCGCCTATGGTGTCCCGGCACCCTGCCGTGAGCTCTCAATGTCGTTGCTCGCGTAATATGCCTCGACCTCACTCTTTGCCTTGGCCTGTCGGGAAACGGCGGCAACCCCGCAAGAGCGAGCAGGGCATTATTTGATGCTTTGAACAGATTGAATCCGGGCGTCCGTGCACGCGGCTTCCCCTCTGTCATTGCCACGAAGAGAGCCGTGTGGCTTGCGGGATGAAGAGCGATATAGGTCGTGAAACCTGCTCCGCCGCCCGTCTTCTCGATGAGGTGATTGATGTCATCCCCTTTTCCCAGATGCATCCACCCCAGCCCAATTCCGCTCGGCCGGCCCGCGTGATCAAGTCCATACTGGCCCTTCAGGCTCGACGGCAAAAGGTAGACGCGACGCGCATTCTCCGGTTGCGCATTGCCGCCAGTGCCAATCAGGTAGCTCAGAAACCTCGCCATGTCGCCAGGCGTTGAATAGAGTCCGCTGCTGCCCTCGGTGTTCTCCGTGATTGTGCATGGACCCTCTTCATGCTCACCCGTCATCAGCCGTTCGCACTGCTTCGGATTTGGAAAGAACGTGGTCTGCCACATGCCCAGCGGTGCCAGCGTGCTCTTTTCAAGCAGCGCTGCATACGGCGTCTGCACCGCCGTTGCCAGCGCATCGCTCAGCAGATCAAAACCAACATTCGAGTAATACGCCTGCGTTCCCGGCGTGAACTTTAGCTGCGCGCTCGCAAGCCAGTGCCATCGCGTGTCGTAGTTGGGATAGGTAAAATGCGGCGTGTGCCGCGGAGCCATCCCGATTTCCCGCTCCAGACCGGCAGTATGGGTCGCAAGATCCTCGAGCGTGATGGGTGCATTCCGCTCGGGTACGACTGCCGCCTCGGGTGCATACTTCTTCAGGGGATCGTCGAGGCGAACCGTCCCGTCGGAGACGAGCTTCGCCAAAAGATCCGTCGTGAATATCTTCGTTATGGAACAAAGCCTCACAACCGAGTTCACCGTCGGGGCCGCATTCGATCCTGGAACCGCCTCCCCATACCCGTGAAAGTAGGCGTGGTCCCCACGCACCACAACCAGCACGAGTCCAGTCGCGCCTGAATCAGCGTAGAGTTCGGCCCCGAGTTGTTTAATATCCTTTTGATCGTGCGGCACCGTGACCGGTGCTGTCTGCGCTGCGGCAGTCACAAAGGTCAGCAGAAGAAGAAATGCTGTTAACAAACGCATTTGCTTTCAGTGTAGGCCCGTATCAGCTGTTTCCGCATGGAATGTCAACTGAGATGTACCACGAAAGTTTCATCAGCCAGCCGAGTCTCAAACACATATGCGGAAGGAGCAACGCCCCTTCCGCATATGTACAGCATTGATAATCAACAGACGAAACTAGTCTTCGTAGTTCAGCGATTCCAGTCCGAGGTACACTGCGCCCGCACCCAGTTCTTCTTCGATCCGCAGCAACTGGTTGTACTTTGCAATGCGATCCGTCCGGCTCGCCGAACCAGTCTTGATCTGACCCACCCCCGTGGCCACCGCAAGATCCGCGATAAACGTATCCTCGCTCTCCCCTGAGCGATGCGACATCACAGACGTATATCCATACCTGCGTCCCAGTTCAATCGCCTCCAGGGTCTCTGTTAGGGTGCCGATCTGGTTCACCTTGATCAGGATCGAATTGGCAACACCCTCATCGATGCCCTGCTGCAAACGCTTTACGTTCGTGACAAACAGATCGTCACCCACAAGCTGGATCTGGCTGCCGAGCTTATCTGTAATCTGCTTCCATCCATCCCAGTCGTCTTCGGCAAGGCCGTCTTCAATCGAAACGATCGGATACTGCCGCGCCCAATCAGCCCAGAAGTCAACCATCTGCTCACTGGTCAGTTCGCGCTTGTCGCCCTTTTTGAACACGTATTTGCTCTTCTCTTTGTCGTAGAACTCACTGGAGGCGGGGTCAAGCGCGATGGCGATCTGCTCACCCGGCTTGTACCCCGCCTGCGAAATCGCCTCGAGGATCAGCTCGACGGCCTCGTCATTGGACTTCAGCGAAGGCGCAAATCCACCCTCATCTCCCACGGCTGTGTTGTAGCCATTCTTCTTCAGAACGCTCTTCAATGTGTGGAATGTCTCTGCCGACCAGCGCAGCGCATCGCTGAAGCGCTCAGCGCCCACGGGCATGATCATGAATTCCTGAAAATCCACGTTCGAGTCGGCATGTGCGCCTCCGTTCAGAACATTTAACATCGGCGTGGGCAGAACGCATGCATTCACGCCGCCCAGGTAACGGTACAGCGGAACCTCCAGCGTTTGCGCAACAGCACGAGCCGCGGCCAGTGACACCGCCAGAATCGCATTCGCACCCAGCTTGCCCTTGTTGGCGGTCCCGTCCAAAGCAATCATCGTCTGGTCGATCAGGCGCTGATTGGCGGCATCCATACCTTCCAGTTCCGGCGCGATCACCGTCTCTACGTTCGCGACCGCTTGCAGCACGCCTTTGCCCAGATAGTGGCTCTTATCGCCATCGCGTAGTTCCACGGCCTCATGCTCGCCGGTAGAAGCGCCCGAGGGCACAATGGCTCGGCCAAGCTGACCGCTCTCTAGGATCACATCTGCTTCCACGGTGGGATTTCCGCGCGAATCCAAAACTTCGCGGGCCCGAATTGCAACAATCTCAGTCATTTCTGTCCTCGCTATACGGTGCTGCAGCCGGTCGTTCAGTTTCGGACGTCGATCCACGGCAACTGCCTCACCGGCGGCGCTCTGAATTGTTCCCAGAAGCTGATGCGCGTGCTTCAAACCTTCTCCGTCCGCACAATTGTGTGTGAAAAATTAGGAAGTAGTTCCGTTCGGATTCTAACAAACTTAGCCGAACCGCCCTGTGTGGCAGCGGTCACACCCGCACGCGCTTTCATTCACGGATGTTTGCATCCAGGTTGTCTCTCTTGATTCGTGCTACGCGAGGCACGTCGCACAGGCACTTGTTTGCCGACGCAAACAGCCCAAGCTAGCATGAGGACTGGGTGCAATACGCGCTAACCCGATTTTCAATGCCGCAGCAGAACATTTTCCCGCAGATCGGGTCTAAGTACATTGGGTAGCACCGCCTGAAACCGAGGAGAATCTGGATGAACCGGCCAATACTTGCATGTGCGTTTTTCGCGCTGGCAACCACTGCCCTTGTGGCTCAGGACTCCAGCCAATATCAGGGAACTTCGAATCCTCCGCCGGACGATACCATCATCACCACCGAGCAGCAGCCTCCCATTCCCAAGCCATCGCCCGCTCACCCGATGCAGCAGCAGACGCCTGTTGCACAGCCTGCTCCAATGCAGTCAGCTCCTGCCACTATGAGCGCACAGCCTGGAGACCCCGATCAGGATATCGTCAACGTGGCGCCTTCGGTCCCTCCATTGAACACGCGCGCAAGCAGCTACGATCCAGACAGCGACATCGTTCACCCGGCACCTCTGCCTCCCGGAACTCTAGGCGAAGGTACTCTGATCCGCGTCAAGCTCCTTGACGAGTTATCCAGCAACCTCTCTGAGAAGGGTCAGCCCTTCCGCAGCCGCGTTGCCACTGACGTGATTCAGAACGGACAAGTCATCATCCCCGCGGGCGCCGAGATCGACGGCCGCGTCGCCGACCTCTCAACCGGCCATTTTGGCGGTCATGGTTCCGTCCTCCTCGAGCCGCAGACCGTCACCTTGGAGAATGGCGCCAGGTTCAAGCTGCATGCGATGGTTTCTTCAACTCCCGGAACCGATGCGCGCGTCAATTCGGAAGGTATTATCACCCCAGGATCCCGGTTAAGACGTGACGGTATCGAGTACGCCGGAGTCGGCGGTGGTGGAATGATCGCCGGAGCCGTCCTCGGTGGCCCTGCCGGCATGCTCGCCGGCGGCATCATCGGAGCAGGAGTGGTGACCGCTCATCTCCTCCAGAGCCATCCGCAGACCACGCTCGATGAAGGCTCATATCTCATGCTCACAGTGACAGAGCAGGTGCAACTCGTTCCGGCAAATCCGCAGGGGAATTAAAAGCCTCGGTTGAGGTCACTTCGGCGCAACTGCGGTTATCCGGACTTCGTCCAGGTGTAACCGTTTCGTTGCGCCGCTTTGTTTGTGTGCTGGATGCTGCCGTCGTATCCGACTTTCACTCGGAACGCCCTGCGGTTGCATCCGAAGGCAGCCAGATGGAAAACGCAGTGCCGCTTTTCTCCTCGGCTTTCCTGCTCCGCACCACGAGTTTAGCGTGATGCTTGTGCAGAATCTCTCTACTCACCCAGAGACCAAGCCCGGTCCCTTTCTCGCCCTTGGTGGTAAAGAATGGTTCGAATAGCCGCTGTTTGGTCGCTCCGTCCATGCCCGATCCACTGTCTGCGATGGAGACCAGAACTCCCATCTCACCCGTCCGCGGATTCATACGATCGCGAGTCCTCAGCAGCAATCGGCCGCCCGGCTTCAACGCATCGAAGGAGTTCCCGATCAGGTTCGCAAACACCTGCCTAATCTCCGTTCCGTAACAGAGCACGGATTCATTGTCGCGGTAGTCGCGGATGATCTGCACTCCCATGTTCCTCATCCGCGGCGTGTAGATTGCAGCAGAGGAATCGAGCAGGTTCGACATTTTCTCCCGTGCTGCCCCGTAAGGCTGCCGGTTGAAACGCAGCGTGTGGGTCACAATGTGCGACACACGCGCCAGTTCCTGCTGCGCCGACTCGCTGAAAGTCTTCACCATCTCATCATTCGTATTCTGATGAATCAGATATAGAAGATTGATCACTGCTTCCAGCGGGTTATTGATTTCGTGTGAGATTGACGTCGCCAATCTACCCACCAGTGCAAGTTTCTCGCTGCGGATGAGCGCCTCGCGGGTCTGTTTCAAAGCGGTCACATCTTGCGTGACTCCATCGAACCGAAGCGGCCTGCCGGTTGCATCGTACGCCGTGCGTCCGTTCGCGCGAATCCATTTCTGCTTCCCGTCCAGCGAGACCGTGCGGTACTCCACGTCATATCGCGTGTGGTTGGCAATCGACTCCTCAATAGCTCTCCGCGTCGGTTCACGGTCATCGGGGTGAATGCACCGATAGAACAGATCTATGTCTACCTCAGCATCGGCCGGCAACCAGAAGTGGTCCTTGACCCGCTCATCCCACACTAGTTTGTCGAATGGAAGATCGCAGAACCAGTAGCCGATTTCACCGGCACCGGTCGCAAATTCGAACCTTTCCCGCTGCTCTGCGACGAGCTTTTCCGCGGTCTTCTGATCCGTGATGTCCAGAACTACGCCAGCCAACTGCGCGCCGCCGCTCACCTTTCGGCCCTTTGAAAAGAAGACTCTCTGACCTCGGTCGGGGTGATTGTAGCGGTACTCGACTTCCAGCAAACCCGACCGCATCGCCGCCGACATCGTCTGGTACACACGTTGCTGATCTGCCGGATGTACCCTGGATGCCCAGGTTTCTTCGATCGCCTTCTCGCCCGAATCCGGGTCTGTACCGAACATTGCGTGCAGTTCCGGCGACAGCGTCCGCGTGTTCGCGCTCCCATCCCACTCCCAGGCACCCATCTGCGCAGCTTCATGTGCAAGCCGCAGTCTCTCCTGGCTGGTTTCAAGCGCCCTGCGATTTGATACGTAGTCGGTTAGATCGACGGCGTGAATGAAGATCCCCTGCAATGCACCGTTCGATGCGTTCAGCATTGGCTGGCATACAAAGTCGAAATACCTCTCTTCGACCTTCCCCGTTTGGGATTGGGGGAATAGCACCTTAAGCTCACGACCGCAGAAGGCCCGCTGCGCCTGAAAAACCTCGTCCACAGTCTCGAAAATACCGGTGCCCCCAAGCTCCGGCAGCGCCTCTCTGAGAGTGCGCCCCAGCAGTTGATCGGCAGAACTCCGCCCCGTCACCCGCACAGCCATCTCGTTCACGTAGGAGCACCGCAGTTCGGGACCGCTCAGGAACGCGATCGCGGCCGGCGCATAGGCCAGTAACTTTTCAGCGCTGGGCTGTTTGAACCGGAGACTCCGAGGCATGGCTTTGATGCGTTTTGTCTGGGCAGTTCCGGTTGGAGTCGTTGCCATTTCCTGTAACTGCTCCAGACCTCGTGCAGAGTTCCGTTCCAAGTAACGTGCCGATGCATCCAGCAAATTGGGAGATGAGTCCGGCGGCGCACCCCAGTCCACCGTTGTTTGCCTAGCAAAGTACCGATTACGATGCATATACCGGGGGTGGGGTTGTCTGCGCTCTTTAGGTCTGACGCCGAGGCGCGGTGTGCGCCTGCTACACTCCGGTTGGCCGGAGGTGAACCAGTGAAAGATATCCGTTCAGTCGCTGTGATTGGAGCCGGAACCATGGGATCCGGGATTGCCCATGTCTTCGCAAGATCTGGTTTTTCCGTAGGACTCTATGACGTCGAACAGCGCATCCTTGATCGGGCTCTCGCCTCCATCCGTACGAATTTGGTCCGCGAATCCGCCAAAGGAAGACTCCTCGAAAGCGAAATAGACCTCACGCTCAACCGCATTGCTCCGGCCGTCAACATGGACGCTCTCGCTGGCGCTCAGCTCGTGATCGAAGCCGCTCCCGAGCGGTTTGAGCTCAAGGCGGAGGTCTTCCGTGCTCTCGACCGCTTGCTTCTTGACACCTCCATCCTCGCCACCAACACGTCTTCTATCTCGATCACAAAGCTCGCGGCTCTTACTCATCGTCCTGGCCAGGTGATCGGAATGCACTTCTTCAATCCCGTTCCGGTGATGGCCCTCATCGAAGTGGTCCGGGGCATGGCCACCACCGACGAAACAACCGTTACGGTCCGCGACCTCGCTCTCAAACTCGGCAAGACTCCCGTCGAAGTCAACGACGCTCCCGGGTTTGTTTCCAACCGAGTCCTGATGCCTCTGATCAACGAAGCCGCCTACTCCGTGATGGAAGATGTCGCAACCCCCGAAGCTGTCGACCAGGTTTTCAGACTTGGAATGGCCCACCCCATGGGCCCTCTCACCCTCGCAGACTTCATTGGCATTGATGTTTGCGTAGACATACTTCGTGTATTACATGAGGGATTCGGCAACCCCAAATACTACCCGTGCCCGCTCCTGGTCCGCATGGTGAACGCCGGCTGGCTCGGTCGCAAATCCGGTCGTGGCTTCTATACTTACGACAACTAATCGGCTTCACATGCTGGGGAGTACCGGTGTCGAACGAAATCTCGCCAGCCGAACTTGATGCCCTAACCGCCGCGCCCGAAAACCACAAACTCCTATTCGAGAACGATAGTGTTCGTGTCCTCGACACTATGATCGGGCCCGGCCAGATGACTCCACTACACTCCCATTGCTGGCCCGCAGCTCTTTATGTACTCACCGGAAGCGACTTTATCCGTCGGGACCAAAACGGCACCGTGACCTTCGACAGCCGGAACGCCCCGCTGCTTCCGTCTGGAGCCGCCCTGTGGATACCGCCTCTCCCGCCGCACACTCTCGAAAACATTGGCACAGCCGCGATCCGCATCATTGCCGTTGAAATCAAGGAGCAGTGTCAATACTGACGCCCCCTGAACGGAGTAGAAAATCTTCGACTCTGAAACCGGAATTTATGAGCGCGGCATTCACTACCGATTCGAGGCCACCAGAAAGAGTTGGGGCAGCCGGCAGCAATCACATGCGCGAAACGTATATCTGCCGAATCGCGGAAATCGACCGTGACGCGAACAGCTATCCCGTCAGTCGCGCCAACATCTCCGCTGACTTCAGTTTTCGCTCCAGGTGCCGCTCAATGGGTTGCAAGGCGAACCGCCGCAGATCCTGTGCCCGTCGTCTTGGCCACGCCTCTCTGGCAAACGACCCCACCGGTGCGCGCAGCATCCTCAGCGCCATCTGCCACGAGTCTCCGCACAGGTCGCTCGCATTTCCCGGCCGATGCACGCGGCAAAAGAGCCCATCTGCGTAAGCATTGAAACTCGTCTCACCCGCAACCAGCGCTTCACCGCATGCAATGCAATGCGCGAGGTCCGGCAGTAGCCCCATTAACCGCGTCATCCAGAGCTCAAAATAGGTAAGAGGCATCCATGGCTGTTCTACCGTCGTATGCTCCAGCACGGAAGAAATAAGCCGGAACACCGTCTCCTGAGGATCATGTTCGGGGAGGGCCTGCTCCAAAACTTCCGCATAGAGACTCAACACCATCAGTCGAACGGAATCCACCGGCAGAGAAAGCGGCGAGCGCACAATCTCGAGTTGATCCAGCCGCACCAGTTCCTGTTTCGGTTTTTCAACGAACCATGCCCGTGCGATCGTCATCGGCTCAAGTGCTCCGCCGAACCGCTTCCGGCTCTTCAGCGCAGACTTTGCCACCCCCTTCATCTTCCCAAAGTCGCGCGTAAAAAAGCTCACCACCAGGTCGGCCTCATGCACGGGCCAGGTACGCAAAATCACGGCTTCTGACGTCAGCACCGCCACAATCGTCCCTCTTGCCAGAGATTGGGTACCCAGATACCGCTTCTAAGACTAGAGAACACCTGAGTCTTACCAAAGGCCAGGTGCCGAGTGCCCCAGGTCTCGCCTCTGAGAGCCGGGAAAACAGGATCTACCCCAAACGCACAAACGCGCCCGCCGTAGCAGACGCGTTCTAGACCTTGCCCAAACCTTTTCAGGCTGGCCGGACTACCGTCCGAAGTGATCAGCATTCTTCTGTGTAAAGTGTGCCCACTTCTCCGGTACATCATCCTGCGCGAAGATCGCCGAAACGGGGCACGCCGGAACGCACGCGCCGCAGTCAATGCACTCGACTGGGTCGATGAACAGCTGATCGGCGGTGCCGTGATCGGCCTCGTCCTTCTTGGGGTGAATGCAATCGACGGGACAGGCGTCTACACAGGCGGTGTCCTTCGTGCCGATACAAGGTTCTGCGATTACATAGGCCATTTCTGGGGTTCTCCGAAGAGTTGAAGTCTCGACGCTGATACTAGCACACGGCCCTTTTGCCTGACCTCGATCCCCAAGCACTTGGTTTTGCGATGCGGGAACAGCGCCAGCAGGGTCCAAAAATCTGAGGCCACAATGAAGAGTATCCAGCATCGAGCCGATTACTCACTAGTCACTATTCTAGCCCCTTCGCCTTGATCTCTCGCTCCGCCCTCATTGCCGCGAACTCCTGTGGGCTCGGCAATGGCGCTAGCCCACGCCCGGCAAACAGATCCTGGAACATTCCCACAAGTTCTTGGTGGATCGCCCCGTTCGAGACAAGCGTCTCCTCGCTGTTGAGACGGAACGTGCCACGCGCGAAGTCGGAAGCTCTGCCTCCAGCCTCTTTCACCAGCAGAATTCCGGCTGCGGTATCCCAGGGGTTCAGGTTGAACTCCCAGAACCCATCCAGCCGCCCCGCAGCCACATAGGCGAGATCCAGTGCTGCTGATCCCGCACGCCTCACGCCATGCGATCTCAATGTAATCTCGTGATAGAAGTGAATATTCGGATTCTGGTGCCGCTTCCTGCTCGGAAACCCGGTCGCGACCAGCGCCTCGGCCAGCACCGCTGTCTTCGAGACCTCGATTCTATTTCCGTTGACGTTCGCACCCTTGCCCCGCTCGGCGGCAAACAGTTCATCGCGCATCGGATCGTAAATCACTGCGGCGACCAATAGGCCGTCTTCATCTTCCTTCAGTCCCGCGCTCCGTTGCTCCAGCCCCAAAGATACGCAGAACTGCGGGAATCCATGCGCGAAGTTGGTCGTCCCATCCAGCGGATCCACATACCAGCGAAACTCCCGCTCCATCCGCTCTCGCGTGCCTTCCTCGCCATACATTCCGTAATCCGGGAATACTTCGCCCATCCTGGTCCTGATCAGCTTCTCCACTGTCCGATCCGCTACCGTCACCAGGTCTACATCGCCTTTGTACTCAGTAGCGACCCCCTGCGAGAAGAACTCGCGCAGCCGCCCACCTGCTTCGCGCGCGATCTCCGCAGCCTTCGGAACCCATTTCATTTCCCGATCGCTCGGGGCAGTTCTCCCGGTCACTCGCTCGCCTTGCCTGCCCAAGGATTCAATGAGGGCGCTGTTCCGTTGCGTGGGGATCGTCTCTTCCCAGTTTCGGTGATCGTCTCAATTTGCTGTTTGTAGATAAACAGGTTTGGTTTGCCCTCGCGAGTCAGGCGCAGCATTCCGTCATCGAAGTATTCAATCCAGCCGCGTACGGTTTCGCCGCCACGCAGTTTCACCGCCACCGGCACTTGGCGTTCACTCAGCGAACGCAAATACAGCGCCTCTTGGCCCGTTTCGCCCGGCGGCGGCGCTTTCGCGTGTCGGCGAGTAGGAATCACAGGAGTCATAGTGTCATTTTAGATGCAGCAATCAATCTCGACGACGTGGGGATTGCAACGCGAGATTACGACAGTCCGGGATTCATCAACTCCCGTCCGATTGCTCCGAAGCGCGCGCTCAATTGCGAGACTCAGGGAAGCGGCCACATTTCCAGCTTCGGTGTCGATGGCTGTGCTGGATTCTTACCGCCTGATCCGGGGGGTCTAATGCATGATTTCCTCGCCCGCAGGGGGATCGGAGAGGCCCCGTTAGCGGAAACGGGAAAAAGCAGCACGTTTCCGCTCCCAAGATGCAGCGTTAACGGATAGCCGTTCTTACCACGCTTGCTCAGATTGAACCCGCGCGCAACCCTAATCGCCCGCGCTTTGGGTATACATGGGACGTGCATGACCGAACGCCGCTCTCAGCGAATCCCCTCGGTCGCTCGCGGTCCGATCGCCTTCTGCAGGTATGGCTTCATCCAGATTCTTCAACCGTGCAAGGAACATCCGCATCTCGTCCTGGCTCGCCCAGCGAACCTGCAATGGGTTGCCATGAGCCGCGACCGACTGCTCCTCGCTCAGAAGGACCGAAAAGCCAACACCTCCATCCGCCCAGCGAACCACGGTCGCCTGCACCGTGAAACGCTCTTCTTGATGATCGGAGGAACCATTCGAGCGCTGGAGTGTGACGGGCATCTCCGTCCCCGGTTCCCATCGTTCATCAGTCTTCAGAGAGAAGCCTCCCAAGCTCACATCGCCAACTTCGAAAGGTCTCGATCCATGCATCGTACCTAAATACCCAACCACCGGTGGAACCTCAATGCGTTCGTGCTTGCGCTGATCCGGAAAGATCTTCCTGAGTATCCGTTTAAACAACGGCTCATTCCGCGAATTTTCGATCCGGCCGCCATCACCTGCCGGCTTGTTCCAGTTCTGCTCGCTTTTACTCATTGGGCCCATCTCCAACGCAACTGAGAATTTAAATTGGAAAGCTCCGCATCGTGCAGTTGCAGGACCGTCGTTAGCTGCCCGGGTCCTGCTCTATATGCAGACAATATTGATTTCGCCGTTCACGGTGAATCCTTCTAGGGTGTCAGAGGGGTGGCTAGTTCGAGTCCGCATCGGGTTACCAGCGCACCGAAGAACCTCGTTACGCGGGTGCGAGAATGCGCGCCAAAAGATTGGGCTTGATCCGGATCAAGCCCAATGAAAATGCAGAAGTTCGTGAAATTACCTAAGTATCACTTCGGTTTGACCTCTGCGGGCTTTGCCGCGCTCGCGTCTACCGCCTTGCTGTCCGGCGCCCCCGCAGCTGCCTTCTGCCTCCGCTCGGCTGCCTTCCGGAGTTCTTCGTCATGCTTCGCCTTTTCAGTCGCAGCTTCAGCATCCGTCACATAGCGGAATACCTGGAGTCTTCCAGGTTCCTGCTCTGTCGTGTACACCCGGTTATGCTTGTCGATTGCCACACCCACCAGAGTCTGGAACTGGCCCGGCAACTCACCGTGTCCGCTGCCGATATAGGTCAATAGTTGTCCCTCGGGGTCGAACACCTGAAGCCGGTCCTGTACCTGGTCAGCCACCCAGATATGACCATCGCTGTCTACCGCGATCCCCTTAGGTCGAGTGAAATATCCTGGTCCATCTCCGTTCTTGCCAAACTCGCTGATAAAGTTCCCATCTGCATCAAAGATCTCGACCCGGTTGTTCATCGTGTCGGTCACGTAGATGTTTCCTTCGCCGTCGACCGCCACCCCCTGCGGCGCACCGAAATCCCCTGGCGTTGTCAGAAAATGATTCTTCCCGCCAGTTCCGATCCTTCGCAGCAATTTCAGCGTGTCCGCGTCATACACAATCACCTGATCCTGCTGTGTGTCTACGACGTACAAAAATCGGTTCGTTGTATCGATAGCCAGCCCAACTGGATCCTGCAATCCTTCGGCGATCTGATTTTCTACATCGTGCTTCGCATTAAAAATCAGTACACGGTGCATCTTGCCGTCTGAAACAAACAGCCTGTCATCATCGTCAACCGCCAGCCCGTTTATCCAACCGAAGTGCGCCTCAAATCCATTGCGGATCATCTGTGTATCTTGCGTCTCGGTGTTAAAAATGAACACGGCGCCCACGCGCTGATCGGCTACATAGACCAATCCTTTTGAGTCAATTGCGATCCCGTATGGACCGATCATCTGATATGGGAAATTCTTCGGGCTGACTTTTTCCTCTTCACTCTGCCCGCCTGCCAACCGGTCCATCCAGCTCGACTTGGGCTTTGCCTTTGTCGCCTGTGAATAATCGATCTTCGCGCCGGCGAAGTAGCTCACCCACTTGACACGCCCGATATTTGGCGGACTCGGCCACACCAGCTTCGTAGGATCGAAGGTGTATTTCCGTGGTCCCATCTCCGCCGCAGGCGGCGTTTCGACCTTTTTCTTTTTCTTCGCCGCATGCGCCCCAGCCGGAACCAGCGCGCATGCGCTCAGAAGAACCAGAAAACCTAGCTCTCTGCGAAACCGAATCGAATTATAGAGGAAGCTATACATTGCAGATTTCCATCCCTGAATGCCTATTTCCCGGGCAGGACTGTTTCCTTCATGTTGAGCCTGTTCTTGTGGCAGGTGTCGCAGAACGCCATGTTGTTCACCTGGTCTTTGATCAGCAGACCCGGCTGCCCCGAAGCGTGTGGCTGATGACAAGAGAGACAGCTCAGCGGTGTCTTCACCTTGCTCTGGTCCGTCGGATCCATTACATCTGAAACCGGGTGATACTCCACAGGGTGACCCAGCCCAAACCTCAGCGGTAGAATTGCCACCTTGTTCTTCTGGTAATAATCCTCCGGCAACCGAACCTTGCCGTTGAATATCGTCAACAGATGATTCGTCTGATCTTTTTGCGCCTGCGACTCCGGCCCGTGGCACTCAAGGCAGAGCGCATTCCCTTTCGCGCGCAACAGGTGATCGTTCTCGCCTCCATGAGGCGTGTGGCATGTCGAACACCCTTGCGCAAACGCCGGCTGATGATGTGCAGGCTTCTTCCGCAGTTCATCAATATCACTGTGGCATCCGAGACAGATGCTTACTGAATCCGTTTTCGGCAGGCCCGGCAGCCGGCTCGCATGCGGATTATGGCAGTCCGTGCAATCGCCCGCCGCACCAGGATGCGGCACCTTCGCCGACTCGATTTCCTTGGCCTTATCGTCGTGGCAGGTCACGCAGAGCAACTTCGAATCCGTCTGGGTCAGCACCACCTTGCCATCCTTGGCAGATTGATGGCAGATATCGCATCCATTTCCCTGGAAAGGTGAATGCTGAAACTTCACCATCAGCTTGGGCTGATCTGACTGGTGCGGATCGTGACATTGGAGACAGTTCGCCTTCTCAAATGGCTGGTTGTTGTGCTTTTTCGCCAGTTCGGCATCCTTCACATCGTGACAATCCACGCAGAGCGCCGGCGCTGCCTTCGTCAGGTGAAAGCGGTTTTCGGTTGTCGGCTCGGGCCCAGTCTTATGCGTTGTGTGGCACGTGTCGCAGCCGGCATCCAGCGCAGCGTGACGGCTTCCCTTCTCCGCAACGTGAGTGCCCGTCTGGTGACAGCTCAGGCACAGATTGTCCTTGCCATCTCCTGAAGCGGGCTTAAGCAACTGATTCTTGTTTTCGCTCGAATGCGGATCATGACAGGTCAGGCAATCCCGCACTGCCGGTGGATGCACTGTTCCCTTGATGTTCTTCGCAGTTTTGTCTTCGTGGCAGGAGAGACACAGCGACGAAGTCGTCGCCGTCGTCAGCTTTACTCGAGTCACGTCTTTGCTCACTCGCACTTCATGGCAGGTCAGGCATCCGCCCTGCATGGCGGAGTGCACGAACTTGTGCTTCGTCTTATCCGCGTGGCACTCAAGACACTTTTTTGCGTCGACATTCTTATCCAGTGGCACAGGGTGCACAGCCGCATAAACGGAAGTCCCGGACAATACAAAAGCCAACGCAAAGATCCCGGCGGCAACCCTGATCCTGCTCGTGAAGCGATATAACCGAAGGCCTGGAGGAAGCAGTTTCATACGGACTCTGAACTGACCTGTTGCAAACGACTCGCCGTTTCTGCGAACCCGACCGAGATCTCATCACCCGGTCTAAGCCGGTTATCTTGTGCGGTTTTCGCAACTCGATTAGATATCCGTCCGCAATCTCAATCCGTGATTTAGATCACATCATGGGCTATCTCCCTCACCGCTCCTGTGAAATACCCCACATTCGGGCGTGAGAATCAATGCCGCATCCTTTTATTGCGTGAAATCTCAACCGGACGTGCGCCAATTACCCCAGAGCTGGCTTCCCCAAGCCAACTAACCCCTTTCAGACCTTCCTTGTTCTGCCATCGCGGGTCTGGAAAACAACGTGCTTATCTCCGGGTGGGATCGGCCGGTCAGTTAAGGGGATTTCCAGAGTGCACAAGGTACGCGTCAATTGGCAGATCAAGGCAATTCTGCCCGTGGTGATAGTGCTCCTGGCGGGCCTTGTCCTGTTCACAGTCGCCACCATCACCTTGCGCGATACCGATCGTGATGCGCTGCTTCTTCTCGCCGGTGCTGGCTCCGCAATTGTTTGCGGCGTATCCCTCAGCGTTCTGGCGTACCTGATTCAGCGCCCCATGGTGGAACTACAGGAGAAAATGGCAGTCGTCAGCAAGGGAAATCTCGATACCTCCGTAAGCTTCGGTAACAGCAACGACGAGATCGGGGACCTTGGTCGAAATTTCAACCATATGGTGCAGCAATTACGAGAAAGCCGCTTGGAGATTGAAACCATGCATCGCACACAGATGTCGCGCGCCGAGCATTTGGCCACCCTTGGCGAAATGGCAACAGGGCTCGCCCATGAGATTCGCAATCCTCTCGCCGGAATTGCCGGCGTAATCGAGATCATCGGTCGCGACCTCCCCGCCTCCAGCCCCGCTCGCGCAATGGTAAAGGACGTTCGCCTCGAGATCGATCAGATTAACCGCATCCTTACCGACCTCCTCGAAACGGCCCGGCCCCACGCGCCGCGCCTGATGAAAAGCAATCTGAACATCACCGTCGAGCATGCCGTCATGCTCGCGCGTCAGCAGGTCTTTTCAAAGCCCATCCGTATCGAAGTAGTGACGGACCCGAACCTCCCCGAAGTCGAGCACGACAGCGATCAGATTCATCAGGTCGTTTTGAACCTGCTTCTCAATGCCGTCCAGTCCATCGATGGAAACGGATTCGTCACCGTCAGGGTCGGTTCGCAGGACAACTGCGCCACCGTCACCGTCACCGACACCGGCCGCGGAATGTCCTCGCAGCAGATCACGCAGATCTTCCGTCCCTTCTACACCACAAGGGCCACGGGTACCGGACTCGGCCTGTCACTCGTCCGCCGCATCATCGACGAACACAACGGACAGATCACCGTCACCAGCGAACCCGGCAAAGGCAGCACCTTCGAAGTGCGGCTCCCTTTCGCTCAAATCGCCGAACCCGCCCAGGTTGCCTAGGGACAAAACGATGGGTATCGCTACCCGCCGACATCTTTTCACTTGGGCGGGATAGTCGCGAATACCCGGCCTCCGGTTCCCTCGTCCCCGGGTCCCCTTGCCCGTTGCTGCCCCGCCTCCCGTGATCCTCATCACATTCTTCATGCGCCTTACCGCCTCTAATAACTCCAGCGTTGTATCGGGGATCACTACCCAGGATCCCATGACAAGAGATCCCCACCAGACGCACTGCATAAAGAACGGCAACTGCCCAAAACGGTCGCATTCAGTGGTCTATGAGAGAACCGATGCCAGCAGAAAAGATTCTCATTGTCGACGACGAACGCCTCGTGCGCTGGTCGCTGCGCCAGAAATGTGAAGAATGGGGCTTCCAGGTCGCCGAGGCTGAAGCAGGCGAACCCGCGCTCCGCCTCGCTCATAGCGAGAATCCCGACCTGGTCCTGCTCGACGTTCGCCTTCCCGACCTTAGCGGAATCGAAGTTCTCGATCAGCTAAAAAAGAGTGGTGATGCCCGTGCCGTCATCATGATTACTGCCGATCCGCAGCTCGATGACGTCAAAGCTGCCCTCAAGCTTGGTGCGGTCGACTTTGTCGGAAAGCCAATCGACTTCGAACTCCTCCACGAAGTCATTCAGAACACACTTCAGGAAATCGGCGCACGGGGCGGCAATTCCCAATCGCCACCTATCCGCACTCGCACCGGAGTCGGCTTCGAAAGTATTGTCAGCGACTCTCCCAAAATGACTGAGCTGATGAACTTCGTTCGCAAGGTCGCCTCCTGCGAAGCCTCAACGATTCTCATCCAGGGCGAAAGCGGTACCGGCAAGGACCTCATTGCCAAAGCGCTCCACTATGAAAGCACACGGCGCGACAAGCCTTTCGTCGCCATCAATTGCTCCGCCATCCCCGAAACCCTCATGGAAGCCGAACTCTTCGGCCACGAAAAAGGCGCCTTCACTGATGCCAAGCAGATGAAGCGGGGCCTCTTCGAAGCCGCAGACGGCGGCACCCTGTTCCTCGACGAAATCGGTGAGCTCTCGCCTGTCCTTCAGGCCAAACTCCTCCGCGTCCTCGAAGATCAAGTCATCCGCCGCGTTGGCGGACTCCGTGACATTCAGGTTGACGTCCGTGTCATCGCCGCTTCCAATCGCGACCTCGAAAAAGCGGTCCGCGAGAGCCAGTTCCGGCAGGACCTCTTTTATCGCCTTGCCGTCATTGCCATCTTCATTCCGCCCTTGCGCGATCGAAAAGAAGACATCCTCCCCCTCGTCGATTTCTTCATCGAGCGCTACAATCGGCGCTTTAAAAAATCCATCCGCGGCATCACCGGCGAGACGCGCAGCCTCATTCTCAGCCACAACTGGCCGGGTAACGTTCGTGAACTCAAAAACACCATTGAACGCGGCATGATCCTCGAAGAAGAATCGTATCTGCGTTCCATCTATTTACCCTTCTCTGTCGGCGAATCCAACGGCCGCACGCTCTTCGAACAGACATCTCCCCCCGAATCCGGGCGCAGGCTCTCCAACGGTCGCTCCCTGCCACGCCTCTACATCCCTGAGGGTGGAACTTCGCTCGAGGAAGTCGAGCACTCCATGGTCGAGCTCGCCATGACCCAGGCGAATGGCAATCAGAGCAACGCCGCCAAGCTGCTCGATATCAGCCGTGACGCCCTTCGCTATAAGCTCAAAAAATTCAGCCTGGTCCCATCGGAAATCGACGATCAGCCCTCGTCTTCCGGAATCCTTTAGCCTCATCTTCATCTCGACCTCAGGTCCTTTCGGCCGCGACCAAGGACCAAAGCGGAAAGCCAGCTTATTTTGGATCACGAGTGGAGGAAGCGCACTGGGCAATCCAATTTCAATGCCTCGAGGAGGGCCGGCAGATGTGACGGCACTCACTGTCCGGTCATGTTCGACTCTGCGATCTTATTTGATGGCTAGCGTGTGATTCGCTTCACATGCGGCTGTATCCCAGGTTCCGCGTGTCCATTAAAGCTCCAATACGATATCCATCCGCCCAAATCGAGGCACGCTCATCTATCCAGCAAACAACTTCTAGGAGAAGCCATATGTCCGAACTACTGCGTCGTTGGCCGCGGCGGCTTTCGACCCATAACAACGCCGTCTATGCAATCGTTGCAACCCTGATATTAGCGCTGTCATTCTTTGCACCGCAGATGCTGATAAGTCAGGCAGCCAGCGGAACCATCAGTGGAACCGTAACAGATCCAACTGGAGCCGTAATTCCAGGCGCCATCGTCGGCCTGGAAGATGTTGCCACCGGCGTGAAGTTCAACTCCATCTCCAACGGAACTGGCTTCTTTAATTTCGCGGCAGTTGCGCCAGGTACCTACAACCTCGTAATCAGTGCCCGCGGCTTTTCTACCTGGTCGCAAAGAGGAATCATTGAGCACCAGGGCGAAAGCCACGTGATTCCGAATATTACCCTGCCTGTAGCCGGCACTGCTGCGGAAGTTGTCACGGTTACGGCTTCGGAAGCCGCGGCCATTCCGCTCGACAACGGCGCTAGCAGCACGACCCTGAACTCGGAGATGGTAGATTCCGTATCCGTTCAGGGGCGAAATTCTGCTGAACTGGTGAAGTTCATGCCGGGCATGGCTATGAACTCCGGTCTGAGTCAATCGGAATACAGCAGCCAGGTCACCCAGACCAATAGCGGTCCCATCGGATCTTTCTCTGCCAGCGGCACGCAGCCATACGGCAGCATGCAGATGACGTTGGATGGCGCCGGCTTGATCGATATTGGAAACATGGGCACACAGCTCGCCAGTATCAACTCCGATCAGACAGCCGAGTTTACTTATCTAAATGCGGCCTTCGGCGCTGATACACCACGTGGCCCGAACATCATCCAGGTTGTCAGCAAAGGTGGCGGCCAGGGCTATCACGGAGACGTGTATGCCTATCTGCGCAACTGGCAGTTGAACGCCAACGACCCATACATGAAATCTCAGGTTAAGGATGCCCGTCGCACCATCGCTCACCAAACCTACCCTGGTTTCACACTTGGTGGACCGTTCCCATCATTGTTCGGCTACAACCAGAAGCACGATAAATTATTCTTCTTTTCCGGCTTCGAGAAAATGTTCCAGAATCCATCGGCCACTCTTCACCAGTTAGTCATTCCCACTGAGAACATGATCAACGGTGATTTCAGCGCGGCAACTCTTCCTGGTCAGCAAACCGACGGTTCAAAATGGTGGAATACCGCTCAGGTTCCTTGTGCAGGTTCGCCCGACTGGACGGGATTCTGCCCATCTGGTAGTGCGAGCCAGAACATGTTTGCGAATGGACAAATTCCTTCCAGTTACTGGGATCCCAATGGCCTCGCTCTGCTCAAGTACTTGAATAAAACCCATAAGCCCAACATCGATCCTGCCACTCATAATGGTTACAACTACCAGTTCCTTGACAACAGCCCAGTCAACCGTTGGGAGCTCCGCTTGCGCGGTGACTGGAATCCCACTGAAGACGACCGCATCAATGTCGTATTCACCAAGCAGAACGAAGCTGACCTCAACAACTTCGGCGTTTGGTGGTGGCCTTCGTGGACAGCGCCCATGGCTTCGCAGCTGAATGCAACCACGATCGCGCATCTGTGGACGGCCAACTATGTTCATACTTTCAACCCGACGACCACCAACGAATTCAGCTTTGGAAAAACCTATTTCACGTTCCCGCCAAAGTTTGCCAATCCCAGTGCGATGGACGCTGCTGCCGCGGGGTACACCACTTACTCTCCATTCGATGGCAAAAAGACAAACTCCTTCGATCAGCTCCCCAACCTGATTAGCTGGGGCGCGGGTACGGGTGGAAACAACGGCAGCTTTGCTGGCCTGTATGCTCCCGCCATGATGAAGGATTTTGGTGGCTCCTTCGGAAACATCAAGAAAATCATGTCGTTCCAGGACAACATCACCAAGGTCATCGGACGGCATAGTCTCAAGACCGGCTTTTTCTGGGATGTCAACGACCAGATTCAGACCACAAGCTATGGCAACTGGACCCAGGGCGCCCTCGAATTCGACTCGTGGGGATACTACACAACCAACAACCCATATGCTGACATGCTTATCGGAAACGTCACAAACATGGCGCAGTTTGCTGGCGCGCCAACTCATGACGTGGCCTTCCACGAATGGTCCTTCTATGGACAGGATCGGTGGCAGGCATCGAAGAAGCTGACCATCACCTACGGCATGCGCTTCAACCATGAAGGTCAGTGGTATCCGGTGAAGGGACCGGGATTCGCGGTCTTTGATCCAAAACTTTACGACAACAGCGCCAACGCTCCCGTCTGGAGCGGCATGACCTGGAAGCAGAAGGACAACAGCATTCCTCAGTCCGGTCTCCCATCGAAGCTTCTCACACCAGATTTTCGCGGCGGTGCAGCTTATGACCTCCACGGAAACGGCAGGTCAGTTGTCCGCGGCGGCTTTGGTGTTTATCGTTGGCAGACCTCTGAGGGCGACGTCGACGGCGCTCTGGCTCCGGCCTACAACATCCAGAACATCACAACTCCCTCCACGGCTTCTGCGTTCTGGTGGAAGCAGAATGGGAACAGCGGTCCCGGCGGCTATGCTCAACTGGCTACGTTCGCTCCAACGGCTGGCGCGTGGTGCGCTCTCAACTCAACCTGCCCCAACGCGTCGGTGATCAAAAAAGGTGAGGATAAAACTCCTTACACAACGAACTGGAACGTTACCCTCGACCAGCAGATTCCCGCGAAGGTGATGTTCGAACTCCAGTACATCGGAAACCGCACGCAGAACGTTCCACTCACCAATAACAGCACGAGTACCGAAGCTTCATTCTCGAATGTGAACAAGATCCCGATGGGCGGTCTGTTTGGCGTCAACAAGCTCACAGGCATCAACGCCTATGAGCAGAGTTGTAACGCCGGTACCTGCAAGACCCCGGAGAGCTCCAGCTATGCCGGCTACCGCCCCTATGCTAATTACGGTGTCCTTAATCTGATCCAGCGTGGCAGCTACTCCAACTACAACGGAATGGTTGCAGCTCTTCAGAAGCAGACCGGCCCCGTTACCTTCCTGGTGAACTACACGTGGAGCAAGGTTCTTGGTGTCCGTGATGGCAACACCGAAAACGGCGGCGGCGACGGTCCTACTATCGACCCATTCAACATGCGTGCGAACTATGGACCTTTGGCCTATGACCGCACTCATCTTTTCAACGCTGCTTACAACGTCAACCTCCCTGGGTTCCACGGTGACAATTCATTTGTTCGTCAAATCACGAACGGTTGGCAATTCTCCGGCGACACTCAGGCTCAGGCTGGCTCCCCGCTGCAGCCCAACACGAACGGTACGTTGAACGTTCAATGGGCAAACTCCAGCAATGCAACCCTGCTGGGCACCAATGCTCCTATCCTGTCTCCTTACCTCTCCTGTGATCCCAGCCATGCTACGGATGGTAAGCATTTCAACGACAAATGCTTCTCAACACCGAACGTCAAAGGCAAGAATGGACCGGCAGTCTGGCCGAACATCAAGGGACCTGCGTTCTTCGTTTCTGATCTGGCTCTTTTCAAGAGCTTCAGGGTCACCGAACATCAGAACGTGCAGTTCCGCGTTTCGGCCTTCAACTTCCTTAACCATCCCCTGCCTCAGTTTGGCGTTGGTCAGGATGTCAACCTCCACATGACCTGCGAAGGCGACGGCAGCTGCAGCCTCGGGGGCAAAAATGACAACGCAACAACCAACGGCACGGTTCAGTACAAGGCGCCAAACCAGAACCGCTTCATGGAAGTGGCGCTGAAGTATTACTTCTAAACCTGAGCCCCACGGACAAGCCATCGTCCGTGGGGCCAATTCTGCTTTATTGTTTCGGGCTTGCCTTCTCCTGTACCACCCCTCGACGGCGATCCGCCAGATATGAGACGCGCACCTTGGTATGGTGTGACACGAAAGAATATCGGGTCACATGCGACTAGTTTGACTCTTGCCAGATTTACGCCTCAAAGCGGACCCAACTCCAGCCCCTCTATTGCCCCGTGAGAAAATAATCCTGTGATTTCGCGTGTCCTCTTCCTCTGGATTCTTTCCCTGGCGATGTCCCTATTCTCCGCACTCCCCGTTTTCGCCGCGTCTGCAAAAGGAGATGAAGCCGCAAAATCCGGAGCCGCCCTTTTCAGTGACAAGGGCTGCACCTACTGTCACGGTCCCCTGGGAGAAGGCGCCAAGAAGGGCCCGTCGCTCACGGATCTCTGGAAAGATAAGGCCTGGACCAACGAAAAGATCACTAATCAGATCCTGAATGGCGGTCAGAAAATGCCGCCCTTTCGCGACTCAGTCTCCGACGAGGAAGTTACAGACCTGATCGCCTGGCTGCGTGCGAAGAAGAAGCCCGCCCCGCCGCCCGCCTCACCGCAAGATTCGGCCCCGATTTCCGGACCTCAATAGAAGGCGTTCCCGATCGTTCTGGTCCCGGTCCGATCATCAGGTGCACCAGTTCGATCTGGCCTAACTAGACATTGCCTCTCCAGCCGTCTCGCGCGCCTTCGGCCACTTCACTCCAGTTAGTTGAGTGGCCACATCCCACAGCTTCCGCCCCATCCCAGGATCCAGAACACGCATGTCCACCGCCTCCGGGACCGCCGGACCGATCAACTCGGCAAGACTCTTTGCGGGCGGTTCCGGAGCCTTCTTGGTGACCAGACTTTCGAATGTGCTCCCCGCGTCGCGACCGACGGCCTGGTGTGGCACAAGCCCGAGAGCCCGGCGATACCAGCTCAATGACGGAGTCACCTCTGTCGCATTCGCGAGCATCGCTGCATGCGATCCGATCGGCTGAGCTGAATTTCCCCCGATTCCCCACCCGTGCTCATCGCTCTGCCGCTGCAGTTCCACAGCGAAGATCATCATTGCAAGCTTCGATTGGCTGTATGCCTTCAGCGGAGAGTATTCACTTTCCAGGTGCAGATCGTTCAGGTGTATCTCTCCATGATGACGCCCGGTGCTCGTCAACTGCACGACCTTGGCCTGCTTGCCGGCCCTCAACAGCGGCAGCAGACGTGCCGTTAGTGCAAAATGCCCCAGAAAGTTCGTCGCGAAGTGCAATTCAAAACCATCGCCGGTCTGCTGGCGATTCTGCAGCACCAGGGTGTTCGCATTATTGATGAGCAGGTCAATGGGCCGTCCAGCCTGCATCAGGCGATTCGCAAAATCAGTGACCGATCCAAGGCTCGCGAGCTCAAGCTTCTCGAACCGCACAAGTGCATCTGGAGCGAGCGGTCGAATCCGGGCTAGGGCCTCATGCCCTTCCGTCGCCTGACGGCCCGTCACGATCACGTCCGTACCGGCACGAGCAAGCGCCAGCGCAATCTCAAACCCAATTCCGCTGGTTGAACATGTTACGACTGCCAGTTTTCCAGTTTCCGGGGAAAAGGTGGCCGCAGATTCGCGCTGCGACCCATTGTTTTCTTGCACGACTTTCAAAGCTCCTGAATCTTGCGGATTTGATGAATGATCACTCACTCAAACAGGATCGACAACGATTTGACCCGTCAAAGCCCTCCAGACCAGTCTGAATCCCAATTCACGACTCTCTGTTTCCAACTCTCGATGCGCTGCAATGAACTCAGCCGTAGCCTCAACCTGCGCTCTGAACATCAGCACCAGATATTCCGGTGATGGCTCCTGCAGGCCGCCCAACTCCGCACCTGCCCTGCTGATTTTCAGCAGTTGAGTGATCACCATGTTCGGCGCCTCCGCGTCCTTCAGCAGTCTTCCTGAAGCTCGCAACTGCTGCAGAACTTTGAGCCGCTCTGGATGCTTCTTCGCAAAATCCAGGAACCGATCCCAAATAAAGCGAAGTCGTGTGCGAACATCTGCGGAGAACGGAAAGTCGGCCGCCTCCCGGTCGATCTCCAGCCGCATTTCGCGATACAGCTCGTTCAGTAACTCATCCTTCGTTTTGAAATATGTGAACAGCGTTCCTTCAGCTACACCGGCCGCGGATGAAATCGCCGATGTTGGAGCGTGCCCTATCCCTCGATCCGCAAAGAGTTCAACGGCCGCATCCAGGATCGCCTTTCGCTTCTTGTCGCTTCTCGGTCGTGCCAGAACGATCTCCTATAAGCGACTGCTCACTCATTTATTGTAAGTAGATCGTCAGTTCCGATACAAGAACTATGTTCCAATCTTGTCATTAAAAACAATGGCAGCCAAATACACTGGCTGCCATTGCGTCTTCGCAATTACATCACTGCAATTGACTCACCGGAAACCATCCTTCACTGAGGCTTGGTTTCTGTTTCACTGGGTGCCGCAACTGGAACTGCCACCGGAGTGGCTATCGGCCGCGACGCCTGGAATGTCCCGTTGTACTCCGAGAAAGCCCAATCCCCTGCCAGAGCACCCGCGTCGTCCAGCTTCCCATCGAGCTTCATATCGTCAGTCGTCCCCGCCTCATCCGAGGTGAACTTGAATTTCAGATCCAGCTTGCCATCCTTATACGAGCCTGCAACATCTGCTGGACCCCACTTCCCTGTTACATGGCCGTCATTGTCGACCGCGAAGTCCGCATCGACTTCCCGGTCACCGCCCGGCGTAGCCAGAACAAAATGCCACTTCCCGCTAAGCCCTGCATCCTGCGCATGCAGATACCAGCTGCCCATCATCAGGCACACCACCGCCGTCAACACCACCAGAATCTTTCTCAACTTCCGTTCTCCTTTGAACCGGTTCTTCCTAGGGTGTCCGGAACTCACGATTCCGTCAACCCCCTGCAAAAGAAAATTGTGATCAGCCCTCAAACCGACACCGGCACGTTCGACACCCCCGCTGTTCCAAACACGCTCCGGTACCGTTCGATCTCCGCCGCCGGCCCCATCGCCTTTTGGTAGTTGTCCGAAAGCTTCACCGCCGGACGCCCATCCACTTCGCTCAGCTTGCACACCAGGCTCACCGGATTGAAGCTGTCGTTGCCCTGCGGATTGCAATCGCGAAAATCATTGGTCAGATATGTTCCCCAGCCCGCACTGAAGCGAATCCGCGGTTCGGGCAGCCATTTCGTGTGATCCGCAAAATCCGCAGCGCCGCGAAACTCTGACGGCTTTGCTCCATTTCGAATACTGCCCCCGAAATACGCGTGGAGTGCCACGATCAGATCCACATCCAGAGCGTCCGACGCAATCAGCCTCTTCGTGCGCGGATCGCGACCGCGCCTCCCCAGCCATTCAATGTATTCGTCACCCGCAACGAACGGATTCTTGCTGTCGATGCGCTGTCCCGTCCAGTTCGCCACCCAATCCGGAGCATGCTCGAGAAACTGCGTCGTCCCAAACGTATCGGGCAACATAATCAGCAATTCCCCTTGATACGTCTGCTGCCACAGCTCCAGCAGCTTGTATTGCGATTGCTTCAGCTCCTCGTCGTTATCCGCCAGCGCCGCCATGGCCATGGGCAACTCATGGGCATTCGTGCCGATCGCCTCCAGATCGTGCGTATAGGCAAGATAAGTATTCGAGCTACCGACAAACGTTGATCCCAGCACATCCCGCATTGCCGTCACCACGTAGTCCTGCCACAGAAAGCTGTGCCTCCGCCGCGTCCCAAAGTCGCTGACCGTCAGCCCCGGCACTCCGTACAACCGCGCCATCTTCTCCCAGAGCCGCGTCTTCGCCCGCGCATACAGAATGTCGAGCTCAAGCTCCGTTAGTTTCTTCAGGCTTGCCCGTGTCTTCAGCTCATCAATTGCCGAAAGCGCATAGATCTCCCACATTGTCGTTTCGGTCCACAGCCCCTCAAACTGCAGCGACAACTGCCCATCACACACCGAAAGCTCAAAATCCGACAACCGGAAATCATGCTCCAGCCAATGCAGAAACCCCGGCTCGAAGATCCCTCTCTTCCCATAGAACGTATTGCCGGCTAGCCAGATCAGCTCCGATTTATGAATCCGCAACCTGCGCGTGTGCTCAAGCTGTTCCCGCAGCTCGTTGACATCCACAATCTCGCCAAGCCGCACATCCTGCGAACGGTTCATCAGCGTGAACGTCGCACACGTCCTCGGAAAATGCTTCCAGATAAACTGAAGCATCAGCAGCTTGTAGAAATCCGTATCGAGCAGCGATCGCGTAATCGGATCGAGCTCCCAATTATGATCGTGTGCGCGTCGCGCCAGATTGATAATCACTGTGCCGCTATTCTATTAAACCTGCTCTCAAAAACCGACTCTCAACTGAGGGAGACTTTTAGTACTCCTTTGTTCACGGGGGTACGGGCCGACCCTACACCTAACGAAGCAAGCCGGGGACCACCCTTACAGTTCGGGGAGCAATGAGTCTGCCCTCCAGCGTATCGTTCTCCACAAGAGCCGGAGCAACCCCCTTCAGCTGTTGAATGCTGGCCTCAGTCCTCGCCACTCAGCTCAAGCCGACAGCGAGGGAGCTCGCGGGTGGACAATGATTGAACGCGCGAAAACCCAGACCATCACCAAGCAGAATGCATGCGACATTCAAGGTCTTGATTTCGATTGGTTACACCGGTCCCGCTCTGCTATGCTCCCACCCACATGGGCGCCACTCCGGCACTGAAACGTGGCATTCGCTTCCGCGATCTCGCGCTATTTTACGTCGTCGTCGCGCTCAACGTGCGCTGGACATCGACGGCAGCAGCCGCGGGACCAAGCATCCTTGTCATCTGGCTCGCCGCTCTCACCTGCTTCTTCATCCCGCTCTCCGCCAGCGTAATGGAACTCTCATCGCGTCACCCCGACGAAGGGGGTATATACGTCTGGACGCGCCGCGCATTCGGCGACTTTACCGGCTTTATCGCTGCCTGGATGTACTGGATGAGCAATCTGCCTTTTTTCGCCAGCGTGCTCTATTTCGGCGCCGCTTCTATCCTCATTCCTTTCGGATCGCGCGCGGACGCGCTGAATGCGAGTCCCTCGTACTTCATGGCATTCGCGGCATTCTGGCTCATCATCATCGTCGTCCTCAACATCCGGGGAGTCGATTCCGGCAAGTGGCTCAACAACATCTGCTCCATTGGCAGTCTGCTCCCGCTCACGCTCCTGATCCTGATGGCAGCAGTCTCATGGAAACGTTTCGGCTCTGCCACGCACTTCACCATCGCAAGCCTCACGCCTCATTGGTCTCTCAATAATGCTGTCTTCTGGTCAGGCGTATTCTTCGCCTTCGGAGGTGTCGAAGCAGGAAGCGCAATGGGCGACGAAATTCAGAACCCCCGAAAAACAATCCCATGGGCAATTCTCGTCGGTGGCATCGTAGTCACCGCCGGCTACATCGGTGGGACGGCTGCGCTCCTGGTCGCCTTACCTGCCAATGCGGTCAGTGGGCTTGACGGCTTCGTCAATGGAGTCCACACCCTCAGCGATCGTCTCGGTCTCGGCTGGATCCTGATTCCGACAGCCCTGCTCGTCGGAGTAAACACTGTAGGTTCGACCGCTGCGAATCTGTCTTCCACGTCTCGCCTTCCCTTCGTCGCCGGAATCGATCACTATCTTCCACCCGTATTCGGCTCAGTCCACCCGCGCTATCGAACCCCGTGGATTGCAATCGCTGTATATGGATTGGCGAGTATCCTCGTCGCCATCCTCGGACAGGCCGGAACCACCGTTCGCGGTGCCTACGACGTCCTCGTCAGCATGGCCGTGGTTTGCTATTTCATCCCCTACCTGCTGCTCTTCGCCTCTATGATCAAACTCCAGAACGAGCCAGCAGGTCCGAGCATTCGCCGCGTTCCAGGGAAAAAGCCCGTTGCCATCGCCCTCGGCCTAATCGGCTTCACCGCGACAGCTGCCACGATCGCGCTCTCGCTGTTCCCAGGCGCGGACCAACCCAACAAAGCACTTGCAGTAGTTAAGGTCGTCGGAGCAACGCTAATCCAGCTCGGCTTGGGAATCGCCATCTTCACAGCCGAGCGGCGCCGGGCGCGTCGCGAAGCCCTCATCGCCTGACAAACTTCAAATGTTCAAGGCTTCACTTCACGACCACCGATGAACACGCGCGGCCGCATCGGCGCAGCGATGTAATAGGCAAGCTCACGATAATCCGTAAATTCATGGATTAGAAAGTCCGCCTGCTTTCCAACTTCCAGCGAGCCAACATCATCGCCAAGCCCAACACTGTAAGCAGCATTGATCGTCGCGGCACTCAGAGCTTCTGCGGGCGAGAGCCGCATCTCCAAGCACGCCAGCGATAGCATAAACGGCATCGATGCGACCGGAGACGAACCCGGATTGAAGTCCGTCGCAATCACAATCGCCAGTCCAGCCTCAACCATCTTCCGCGCCGGCGGATATTGCCTCCTGCTCAGCGCAAACACCGAACCAGGCAACAAAACAGGCTGCACGCCAGCGACTCTCAAACGCTCAAGTGTCTCATCCGTCGCTGTTTCAAGGTGATCTGCCGTTACCGCGCCAAGTTCTGCAGCAAGGTCCGCCCCTGTACCATGCCGAAATTGCTCTGCATGCACCCGCAGCTTCAGCCCATGCTGCTTCGCCGCGCTCAGAACCGTCCGAGTCTCTTCAACCGTAAACGCATGATCGTCACAGAACGCATCGCAATATTGCGCCAGGCCTTGCGCTGCAACTTCGGGGACCAACTCCTCCGACACAAACCGCACGTAGTCCTCTCGCCGTTCCTTGTACTCCGGAGGAACCGTGTGCGCAGCCAGCAGTGTTGGTACGATCCTCGCAGGTCCTTCCTCATTCAATCGGCGAATCGCGCGCAGCATCTTCAGTTCCGTATCGCGGTCCAATCCATAACCCGACTTCGCTTCCAGTGTCGTTGTCCCGCCTCGCTGCATCCAGCCCCGATGGCGCCGAGCCGCAACAAGCAGCTCATATTCAGTCGCTGCTCGCGTCAACGCGACGGTTCGAAGGATTCCTCCGCCTGAAGCAGCGATATCCTGATACGTGGCTCCTGCAATCCTCTGCTCAAACTCTGCCGCGCGATTACCCGCGAACACCAAATGTGTATGCGCATCCACAAAGCCAGGAGTGACGCACCGACGTTCGGCATCAATGACCGTCGTATCGCTCGAAATCCACGATCTGAACTTGGCCTGATTCCCGATCGCCGCGACCCGCCCATTCACGATAAAGAGTGCAGCATCTTCCAGGATGACAAGCTCGCTGAGTTCTCTGCTAACACGTGGCCGCGTCGGTCCGACGGCCGTCACCAACTCCCCGATGTTGACGATCGCGGTCGCAGTGTTCACACCTCACTTCTCCGCCATCGGAATTCGAATCCCTTTGTCGCGCGCTTTCTCCTGCGCCAGCCCATACCCTGCATCCGCGTGACGCGCTACGCCGATCCCCGGATCATTGTTCAGCACGCGCGCAAGCTTCCGCGATGCCATCTCCGTCCCATCCGCCACGGTCACCTGCCCTGCGTGCAGCGAGAACCCGATCCCAACGCCACCGCCATGATGAAAGCTCACCCACGTCGCGCCGGAAGCAGTATTCAATGCGAAGTTCAGCAGCGGCCAGTCGGCGACCGCGTCCGTCCCATCGAGCATCTTCTCCGTCTCGCGGTAAGGACTCGCCACCGAGCCCGTATCCAGATGATCCCGCCCAATCGCCACCGGAGCTGAGATGATTCCGCGCTTGACCAAGTCGTTCATTGCCGCGCCCATCAGCGCTCGCTCGCCATATCCCAGCCAGCAGATCCGGGCGGGCAAGCCTTGGAAAGCAAATCTACCGCGAGCCAGCCGCATCCACCGCTTCAGAATCTCGTTATCGGGAAAGAGTTCCAGCGCGAGGTCATCGGTCACATCGATGTCCTTGGGATTGCCCGAAAGTGCGACCCACCGGAATGGTCCAGCTCCCGTGCAGAACAGCGGACGGATATATTCAGGCACAAACCCGGGAATCAGGAACGCGTCCGAACACCCCGCATCGAATGCAAACCGCCGAATATTATTCCCGTAGTCGAAAACCACCGCACCCGCGCTCTGAAGCTCAAGCATCGCATCCACATGCTTCACCATGCTCGCGGTGGACCGTCGCACATACTCGTCCGGATCACGCTTCCTTAACTCCGCCGCCTCATCCAATGTCAATCCCTGCGGCACATACCCATTCAGCGGATCATGCGCGCTCGTCTGGTCCGTGACCACATCCACCTGCACGCCGCGTCGCGCAATCTCCGGCAGCACATCTGCGCAATTCCCCACCAACCCAACAGAAAGCGCTCGCCCTTCCCGCCGCGCCGCCTCGCATAGTTGCAGCGCCTCGTCCAGATCCTCGCTGATCGTATCGCAGTACCGCGTCTCCAGCCGCCGCTCTATCCGATGCCGATCCACCTCGATGACCAGCACCACACCGTCGTTCATCGTCACCGACAGGGGCTGCGCTCCTCCCATACCACCCATACCGCCCGTGACGACCAGCTTGTGCTTGAGGCTTCCGCCGAAGTGCCGCTCTGCCAGCGCCGCAAACGTCTGAAACGTGCCCTGCAGGATCCCCTGCGTCCCGATGTAGATCCACGACCCCGCTGTCATCTGCCCGTACATCATCAGACCCTTGCGATCCAGCTCATGGAAGTGCTCCCAGGTTGCCCACTTCCCCACCAGGTTCGAGTTCGCGATGATTACCCGCGGAGCCATCTCGTGCGTCGGAAACACCGCCACCGCCTTCCCCGATTGCACAAGCAGCGTATCCTCCGGCCCGAGCCTCTCCAACTCCCGAACGATGGCGTAGTAGCACTCCCAATTCCGCGCCGCCCTGCCGATCCCGCCATACACCACGAGATCCGCTGGCCGTTCTGCAACTTCGGGATCAAGATTATTCATCAAGCAGCGAAGTGCTGCCTCCTGCTGCCAGCCTTTGCAACGAAGCTGCGTACCACGAGGCGCCTGGATCACGGGAGAAGTTGCGGTAGTCATCATGAGCTCCTGGTCGTTAGCCAAGTTGAGGATACTACTGCGAGCACCGGTTCATCCCCTGCAACAATCAACCTCGGGCAAGCCCGGAGACCTGCCGCTCATAGTCGTCTGCGTCAAGCTTGCCCAGCGATTTCTCAATCAAGAATCCGCCCGAATGCGACAGCTTTCGAAGCCGCTGATTCGCACCCCACGCCCAGTGCCGCCAGGCCCCGTGTTCGTCCCAGTTAGAGCCCAGTGATACTCAACGCGATCCCCAGCCTTGACCAGCCGATCCAGGCCTACACGCAAATCCGGAAACGCGCTCAGGAACGATTGCACAGCCTCGATGATCTCCATGCGCCCAACCGACGGCGCATCACCGCTTTCGTCAGCGATCCGCGCATCGCAACGAACTATGCAACCTTCCCCGCATTTGGCTGCACCACGCATCCCTATACCATTCAGCAAAGTCCCTGAGCTTAGGCGAAATTTCCTGCATAGGAACTCATCCTGACATGCAGGAGCCCCTAATGGGAAATGCTTTTCAGCACTCCGCGCGGCAATGTATGCTGTCGAAACCTCCACAGTTCAATGCACAGGCCTCCTCGATGAACACTTTAAACTCCACCGTTACCATCGACCGCGCGCTTGCAGCTCATGGCGCTGTCATGACCTTCCTTGGGCTCGCCTCTGGCTTCACCACCATGTTCGCCAAGTCGCCCCATACCGCACTTGAAGCTCACTCAATCGGAGTTGTCCAGGGCGCACTTCTCTTCGGACTGGCAGCCATATGGCCGGCTCTCGGGAAAAACGGAGTTGTCACTGCAGCCCGTTTCAGCGCTCTTGTTGGCTTGTATGCAAACTGGCTTGGCGCGCAGCTCGCTGCGCTCTGGAGCGCCAAAGGCATGATGGTCGTCAGCGGCTCCTCCATGCCCGGCGGAGCGACTCCGTGGATGGAACTCATCGTCAAGATCCTGCTTCAAGTTTCGATCCTCGTCATGGTGATGTGCCTCCTGATCTTGTGGGCCTTGAGAAGAAAAAGCAGGCTTGACCAAAACGGTCGGTGATCCAATTGGAATCAGGCCCCAGTAATGAAACGCTCTTATCGCAATCTCGGATACATACTGCTTGCTCTGCTGCCCATCTTCTTTGCAGGGTTCTGGATACCCTATTTTTCGGAATTCCCGCACTTCGATGCTTCGCTCACCGCGGCGGTTCACATTCATGCAGTTCTACTCTTCTCCTTTGTTGCCTTGCTTATCTTCCAACCCCTTGCAATCCATTACAGGGCGTTTTCAATTCACAAAAAGCTCGGGAAATTCACCAATTTACTAATGCCGTTCATTCTGATCTTTTCTGCAGCAATGCTCTGGAAAGAGTTTCACGAGCATCTCGCAGAAGGCGCCTCGACGTCCACCGCCCGAAACGACGAGTTTCTGTCAACCGTCCAACTTCTGCTGCTGGGATGTATCTATGGTCTGGCTGTTTCTTCGATCCGCTCGCGAAATGTCGCAGCACACATGAGATACATGATCTGCATCGTCCTTGTCGTGTTGCCCGCCGGGCTTGCCAGAACGCTTGGATACTGGTTAAACTTCCGCCAGTCTTCCTCGCAAACAATATGCCTGATCATCATCGACCTGATCCTTCTGGCATTGATCGCCTACGACAAACGTACCGCCCATCCATCGCGCCCCTACCAAATGACCCTCGCTGCCTACCTAGTCATCGAGGTCACCTGGATTCTTCTAGGTCGTCCAGTTTAGGCGGACCGCGAAAGTCAATCAGGCCCAACGCTCTCCTGATTTATCCTTCTTCTCGTGCCAAACACATTAGTAGAGTGCGTTCCCAATTTCTCTGAGGGCCGTGACAAGGCAAAGGTTGATGCCATCGTCGAGGCTATGAAGATTAACGGCGTCTACCTGCTCGATCGCGAAATGGACGCGGATCACAACCGCTGTGTCATCACGCTGGTTGGCGACCGGGAAGCCATCCAGGAAGCCGCGATCCGTGGCGTCGGCAAAGCCGCCGAGCTCATCGACCTCACGCAGCATCAGGGAGCGCATCCCCGCATGGGCGCGGCAGATGTCGTTCCTTTTATCCCCATCGAAGGCGTCACCATCGAGGACTGCGTTGCCATGGCAAAGCATGTCGGTGCTGAGATTTGGAAGCGCTTCGAGATTCCCATTTACCTTTACGAAGCGGCTGCGACCTCTCCTGAACGCCAGAACCTCGAGAACATCCGTCGGGGTCAGTTCGAAGGCATACGCGCCGAGATCGCAACCAATCCCGCCCGCCGGCCCGACTTCGGCGAACCTCGCGTCCATCCTACAGCCGGCGCTACCGTCGTGGGCGCACGCAAGTTCCTCATCGCATACAACGTCTTTCTCAATACCGCCGACATTGACATCGCAAAGAAGATTGCGAAGGCCGTCCGTTTCTCCTCCGGGGGCATGCGCTTCGTCAAAGGCGCCGGATTCCTTGTTCGAGGCATGGCGCAGGTTTCCATGAATCTCACCGATTTCGAGCAGACCCCCATCCATCGCGTTTTCGAACTGGTCAAGCGCGAAGCTGCCCGGTACGGGGTCATGCCAGTCTCAAGCGAAATTGTTGGACTTATTCCTAAAGCAGCCCTCGAGCACGCAGCCGAATGGTTTCTCCAGGTTGAGAATTTCGACTCCTCACTTATTCTCGAAAACCGCCTTGCAGGCGTGATGACCGGCAAGATTGCAGTAGGCGGACTTCGCGACGGAGTTGAACCATTCATTGAGCAACTCGCCGCCCCCACAGCGACTCCCGGCGGAGGCAGCGCCTCAGCCGCGAGCGGTGCGATGGCCGCCGGACTTGCTCACATGGTCGCCTCCATGTCTCGCGGCAAAAAAGCATATCTCCAATTCGAAACCCAACTCGGCGAAGCGATTGCCCGCTTGTCCACGCTTCGCGAAGAGCTCAAAGCTGCGATCGATGCCGACGCCGAGTCATACAACGTCGTTATGAAAGCTTACCGTGCCGCTCGCGAGACAGATGACGGCGGTGTTGGCGTTAATGCGGCTCTCCGCCAGGCCACCAGCGTTCCTCTCAACGTGGCAGAACGTTCCTTCGAGACGATAGAGATTGCGGAATCACTCAAGCCCATCACCAATCCCAACATGGCGTCCGATCTCTTTACAGCAGTTGCACTGGCCAAAGCCGCATTGACGGGCGCTCTCTCCAACGTCGACATCAATCTCGGCTCCATGAAGCCCGGATTCCCTGAGGATGATGCCTTCATTTCCAGTACGCGCGCCCGGGCTGCGACACTGAAGACCTAGCCCACCACCGTAATGCGTCTCTTTTCTCCGGCTATGCAGAACCGCACATCGGGCGCCCGCACCCTGTCTCCTCTAAACGACCCGCGAGTTTTGCCGATACATGGAACAGTACTTGAGGCTGCGTTCCATGAGCCGTTTGCCGCTCCTTGCATTGTCGCTCGCTTCCATCAGCACGCTCGCCGTCGCACAGATGTCTACAGCCAACACCGATGTTCTGGGAGCCCACCTGAACTACGGCAGAGGTTGCACAGCCTGCCACTCACCGCACAGCGGCGCATCGGGCAATGGAAATGCTCGATCGCTCGACCTGTCCGCCGCCCGCGGGCCCGTGCTCTGGGGAGAAGACGTAACCAGCCTCTACGGCAAGACCATCACCAGCGGAGGTGGAAAGTTCGTGGAAGTCCTTCCCGCCAGCATGTCCGCAAACACGCCAGACGTTGCTGGTTTGCTCACCTGCCTCAGCTGCCACGATGGCAATTTCGCACCTGCCGCCATGATGAAGAACAAGATCTATGAAGCGCTGCCCTCTTCTTACGGTAGTCGCGCCCAGATCCCCACTCTCATCGGAAACAGTGTCATTAGCGGCGGCAGCTACATTAGCGAGCATCCCATGGGCCTGAATGCAACCCTGAACTGCGGAGGCGGCCGCTGGGACTGTGCTGAAGTGAATGGCGCAATCTCCATGCGTGGTGCGAACTCCAGCCACTTTGTCACTAGCTACGGCTTCTTCGTCAAACCCGGTGTCTACAACAATCGTGCGGTCATCGTCTGCACCACCTGCCACGATCCCCACGTCATGAACGTTGTCAAAGTCACACAAAGCTCAAACTCCGGCTTGCCGCCTGGCAACTACGCAACGATGTTCTTCCTTCGCGCTCCCTACAACCCCGGCAACACGAATCCCATGTCCAATCAGACCGCGCAGTTCTGCCGCCAGTGTCACGGGGACAAATCGAATGAGATGAATGGAAGCTCGGCAGGAACGGTCTTCTAGCCGCCAATTCGAGAGACCAGAACCGCAGCAATCAATTTGAGCTCACGATCGTTCCCGTCGCCGTGCCCATGTGTTTCACGTTGTGGCAAACCAGCGTGCACGAATTCGTAGCCCGCGTATACGAGATCGGGCTTCCGGGGAGCGGCGCCACCACATTCACATCGAAATTCACCAGCCTCTCGCCACTGGTCTGTCCACTCGTTGCTCCCATCCCGTGCGCCGTATGGCACGTCGAGCAGCTCACCCCCGCATTGATGTGATTCGCGTGATCGTTGAAGCTCGTATTCTTCATCACCTGGTTCGCCATGTCATGGCACTTGCTGCACAGCGCATAAGGCCCGTTCACACTCGTGTCGGGATTCGGGAACAGGTTGTTGATCAGCCCTCCCGGAACCGTCGCCTGGCTCATCTCGTAGCGACGCTCGAGAATATGCGTCCACCGCGATCCATGCGGACCATTTGCGCCCGTACCGCCAAACTCCCGGTTGTCATCACTGTTGTGGCAATCGGTACAGAAGATCTGCGTTCCCATCGCCCGGCCCTGCGTGATCCCATCAAGATTCAGCAAATTTTGCAGCAGGCTCGGCTGTGGCAGAACGCTGCTCCGCGTATGCGTGACCGGGTGACTCGAGGTAGACGTCTGCGCAAATTGCGGGATGAGGTTCAGCGGATCTCCCGCCGCCACTCCACGAACCGCAAAATATCCGTAGATCGGCAGAACCTGCTTCCCCGCACTCGTCCCATGGCAGCGCAAACAGTTCTCATACTGATTCACAGCCGGGGTCAGCAACGTCGTCCCATCTGCGGCGCTCACACCCGCAATATTCTTCTGCGACGTTCGAATCGTCGGCGCAGGCAAAAACGACGTCACCTGCTCGGAGCCATGCGCATTATGGCAATCCACACACGTTGCATGTCGATTGTTGTTGAGCAAAACGTTCTCTGTCGCATCGTGGGGACTTGTCGAAGCCGGAAATGGATGCCCAACCTTGGGCGTCGCGTACTCGGCAAACACATTGGCGTACACCGGCAGCGGCGAGATGTTCGTTCCCCCATTATGGCAGGCAATGCAGTCCTGCTCGTTCTGTCCGCGTAGCAGCCGCGCAGGTCCGCTCGCGTTATGCGGCGCATGACACGAATTGCATGCGTCCGCCGCTACCGTTGCGTAGCTTCCCACTTTGGCTGAGGCTGAGATCTTGCTCTGCGATACAGCGTGGATACTCGTCGCCCAGTCCGCCAGCGGATTCGCCTGTCCGCTCATCGTCCGCGCAGGATCGTGGCATGCCAGGCATAGCTGCCCGTTTGAGCTGTCTTTCACGAGAAAGTTCAACGATACCGGATCCTTCGCCTGCACGTGCGGGTTATGGCACGAGGTGCACTCGATATTTCCGTTGATCAGCTTCACAGCTCCGGTCGTATCGGCCGTCTTTCCGCTCGCCACGAGCGATGCCGTCAGATCGATGCTGTCCTGCAGCGGTAACGCGAGGCTGAAAGGATGCGAAGACTGCATATTGCCGCCAAACACGTCAGCGGGGTTCATTGCGCCACGGGTCACCACTTGCCCATACGCGACAGTGGCTCCCACAGCTACGGTGCCGTCATGACAGCTGAGGCACTGGTTGCTCACGCCGCCAAGCAACGGCTGTGTCGTCTGGTTCTTCTCCGTATTACTGGTGTACGTACTGTAGCTCTGGGTCGTGAGCTTCTGGTTCCACAGTCCCAGGTTCAAGCCCGAGTGTGGCGCGTGGCAGTAGGCGCAGGCGTCCGGTCTGGCGCCCGTAACTGGCGATGAGCTACCGGGCCCCAGATTGTGCACTCCAAGGGCATCACTCGTGATCTGAGCCCCGGCCAGTTCCCCCATCAGGAGCAAGAACGCAGCCAACAATGCCCTGAACCCCACCTCATTGCCCTCCGGTTGAGCTCTTCAACCCGGCATACTGAAACACCTGTACCCGACGATTGAACGAATCCACTACGTAGACACGATCATCATGGTCGATGAACAGTCCTGAGGGCAACTGAAACTCGCCTGCGCGCGTTCCTTTCGCGCCGAAGTAGTACAACAACTGTCCCTGGCGGTTGAAGACCTGCACCAATCCCCAGAGCGCATCTACGACGTAGACATCACCCTCGGAATCCATGCTGACCGCCTTTGGCCTGAAGATCGCTCCTGTCGTATCACCCACCTTCCCAATAGAAAACTGGAAGTGGCCTGCACGATCGAATGCCTGTACCCGGAAATTCATTGAATCCACAACCAACAATTCCTGCCCGCTCAGTCGCAGTTCAGTCGGCAAATTGAATTCGCCGTCGCCCTGCCCTGTCTTTCCGAACTTCTCCAGCACAGTGCCCTGCAGATCCAGGATGAATATCTCATCGCGCAGCGTGTCGCTAACGTAGATCCGTTGCGTTGTTGAGTCCACTGCAATCCCCGTAGGCCGTTTGAAATAGCCCTCACCGCCCTTCAGGCTTCCAATCGCTCGCACATATTTGCCGTTCGGTTCGAAGACGAAGATCTTTCCTGACTCCGAATCTGTGACATAGATATTGTCCTGTGCGTCCACCGCAACGCACTGCGGCGCCAGCATGGCGTCTTTGCTCTTTTCACGGCGCTCAATGAACTTGTACTTCTTCTGCCCGAAGTCAAAGATGTGCACCCCTGACGCGCCCGGGTCAGTCACGATAATTCGCTCGTGCGAATCCGTGATCACACTGTAGGGTCGCACCAAAAACTTATAATCGGGGGCCCCGGCAACTACATCCACCAGCTTGTTCCAGAACCCGCGATTTGGCCTTACCTCGGACTCAGACTTAAAGCTCTGCTGCCACGTCAGGCTGCGACCACCATCCAACGAAAGCTGCCACATCTCGCTCGGTCGCGATATCTTCGGCTTACCCGCACCCCACACCGAAATTGCCATTAGCATTCCGCATGCCGGCGCCACCATCATCCGCAGCTTCTTTAGTTCGCGCATCAGAAGAAGTTGAACCAACGCGATAACCCCATGTAGTACGACGAAATGATTTCGGGCTGCGATCCAATTGCGCTGAAACCTTGCTCTAACCGCGAATACCCGCTAACGAAACTCATCTTTCTCACCTGGTACTGCAACAGTGTGTTGAACTGGCTGTTATTGTTGGCTGAAAACACCCCGCTGGTCACGGTATTGTTTGTCGACTCGGCATAGGAAGCCGATGTGATCAGATGCTTGACCGGTGTACTCGACACACCCACTGAGTAACTCTTTCCTCCGAACAGACTTACGAGGTCCGATGGCAGCACCGGGGTCGGTATCGGAAGACCTACGAGCCCTGATCCTGTTGCAAGTGCCTGGCCGTCAGCCTTCGTGTAGGTCCCCGTGGCGGCCACAAATCGCCCGTAGCCGACGCTTGCGGAGTAGCTCTCGCTGCTGTTCACTGTATCGGGCTGTGCCGTTAGAGCCGTCCTCGATCCGCCCGCTCCCGCGCTCACGTTGAACTGCCCCCAATGGCGGCGCACATTCCCGGAAAAGTTATAGAAAGAATTTGTGTACGTCACAAGGAGCGTCTGAGCATCCTGCGCATAACTGAATGACTCCGTGACATGCCACCCCATCAATATGCTCGAATAGCTCTCCGAGGCGGTTAGACCTATCGTGTCGGACCCGGAAGGTGTCGACCTGTTCGCCGTCACGCTCAGCGCCGAGTTGAGGGTGCCGTTCAGCAGAGCGTGCGTAAAGACCGCATCGCCGCCATACGAATCCACACCATAGTCCTGGCCCATAAAGGATTGTGTCCGACGCTCAACAGAACCTGAGGTCTGCAGGCTCGGCAAGGCCGCATACGTTGCAACAGCCATTAGGTCCAGGGAGTGCGAAGACTGGTCCAAATTTATCCCGCCAGGCACTGCCCCGGCCGTAATCACCGACTGAATCAACTGCCCGGAAAGGTTATCGGAGTAATTCGCAGTCCCCGTCAATGTGAGTTTCTCGAAGGGATGGATCCCCGCGGTGGAATTGAGCGTATCGATGGTTCCTGAGGACTTGTAGCCCGAAAACTCACTGCTCCAGCTCGACCGATTGACAGAAGCGGAAGCAGAACCTTTCAGAGGAAGCAGGTGCGACGCTGTTAGTCCGTACACTGAAGTGCCGCTATGCGTTTGCAACACCTTGCTTGAACCAAGCTGCGGCACCGTGGCGCGATTGTTGCCATACACATAAAAGGCTCCGAGCCCAAATCCCTCCCATCGATAATTCGAATGCAGATTTACCGATCGGAAAGAGTTCTCCCCGTTGTCCGATGATCCATATACCGAATACTTGCTCCCCCCTGTCTGATACCCGGCTGAAAATTTAGGCTTGCCTTCCAGCAGTTCACTCCAGTTGATGCCGAATGCGTGGTTGCTCCCATGCGTTACGTAACTGGCGAGGCCTGGAATTCCGTAGTTGCCATCGCTGTTGTAGGCCGTCGAGTAACTGATCGAACCGGGGAACTTGCTGCCACTAAAGATATTTGTGCTCAGATTGATCCCGCTCGCATTTGAGATGGATTGGAAATTGGAATTCGAGCGCGATTGATTCAGATATGGTGAGAAGTTGTAGGAAAGAAAATTGGGACTGTGGAAAGAGCCAGACAGTGTCCCCGCACCCCCCATTGTAAAACCGTGGCTCGACTCAATTGTGTTGCCATACGTCGCGGTGTAACCCGACGATACGGTCCCATTGGCTCGCGAACTGGTCTCCCCCCATTTGAGCTGCGCATTCAACGGGAGTGCGTACCACAGAAGCCCCGCAGTAACTACGCTCGCAATCCGAATTGACCTCACCACGGCGTACCGCCTTCTTCTTAGCGCGCAAACTGATTCCATCTTCAGATCCCTTCAATCGGATGGGACCCTACAATTCCTTGATCTTTGCGCTCTGCCGCAGCTTCGCATCCAGCGTTGCACGCAGCCGATTCTTTTTGCTCTCTTTCATATCCTTGGTCAGCTGAGCCTTGACCTCTTCGAATCTTGCCTGACCGGCTGGAGTATGCTCTTGCAGCCTGACAATCGTGTACGCCTTCTCCACCTGAATCAGATCGCTCATCTCGTTCGGACGCATTGTCGAAAGTGCTTTCACAACCTGCGGCGCCAACTCCTCCGCCGCCATCGGCTTGTGCTGCCCCATCATGACTCGGTAATCGTCATCCGACATCTTCTCGGCAAGCAGCCCGAATTCCTCGGCAGTCTTCGTCGCCTTAGCCTGCTTCAGCGCGCTTTGCGCGCGAGTGTGACCTTCCCTCAGCTGCGCCGCTGTCGCGTTTGCAGGAGGTAGTACTGAAATCGTCTGGAACCGAAACGTCTCAGAATGATGGAACCGCGCTGGATTCTTCTCGTAGAACGATCGCACCTCGGCGGGGGTTACTGTGCATTTGTCCTCTACATCACTCTTAAGCAGCGCCTCAATCAAAATAGAGCGCCGGATTTTCTCATCCAATTGCTCGACAGATCCGTGGAACTCTGTCTCAAGCAGCGCCTTGAACTCCGACGGGTTCGCAAACTGCTTCCGGAAGTCTGTTTCCGCGCGCCGCAGCTGCTGCGCTGGAACCATCATCTTCCGTCTCAGAGCCTCCTGATAGACCAGTTCCTCGAAGATGATCATCTTCATCGCGCCGTCACGGATCTGCTTTTCAAACTCCTTCGGTATGCCTCCGTTGTGCTGCTTCGCGTATGGGAAAATCGTGTATTCCTCCCGGATCAGGTCGGCTCTGGTCAAAGTGGCGCCATTCACGATCGCAACCGGCGCAAGATCGACTATTCTCGGAGCCACGGCTCCGGATGTGCCGGGCGCATTCTTGAATACTGTGGGAGTATGCGATGTGACTTGTGCTGAAACCAGCGACACCGCTGCGAAGAGAAGACTGAGGAATGCAAATCTAAGTTTCATACTGACCCCGCTTTTGAAAAAGAAGGGGAGGGAAAGGTCCTCCTCCCCTCATGCATAAAAAATCTAGAACACGGTTGGAATGGCGCCCCCGCCGTTCATTTCATTTGCTTCGGCACCGTGGCATTGCCGGCAGAACTGGGCAGTCTGGTTGCTGCCTCCTGTTGTGCTTGCAGGGTTGTAGGGAGCGCGAATAAAGAACATTGTCGCGTAGTTCCCGCTCGGAAGACCTGAGGTGCCGCTTACCGTACCGGTGGTGCCGCTGCCGGTAAATGTGACACCATTAGTCACCTTCACCACGTTCATCAGGTGCTGGTTGTGGCAGGTGGTGCACATGACCGTCGGCTGGTTGAGATAGGGCTTCGGACTGACGAAGAAGCCATAGTTCTGCACGAACTGCGAAGAGGCTGGGCCATTCATCAGGACCTTGCCCGCGGCGCTGATGTTGCAATCCCAGTCGTACTGACCGCCGCACCCGATAATTGCATTGATTCCTACCGGGTGATCGTTCAAGTAGTTACCCGTACCCGTCTTGTCATTTCCGAGCAGGGTCGGGATCTGGTTTGACGTCCCGTACGTACTTGGCAGTGTTTCGTACACAACGTTCTTCATCATGGCGCCAGTGGCATAGTTGCCGTCATGGCAGCTCAGGCACATCAGCAAACCTGCGGTATCCGGCCGCGAAGCATCCGTGGTTCCCGGCAGCGTCTCTAAGAAGCTCCCGTGCTCACTCTGGCCGGACGTGATGGTCTTGCCATACAAGCTGGAGACGTCTTCGCCCCACAATGCAAGGTTGCCCGTGGTCGCATCTGCCGTCTTGGCATTCCCGTTTCCGTAAACGCCGCTGTGTGGCGCGTGACAGGCCGCACAGCCGCGGCCATAGTTGAGGTGGGCGCCCAAAACGTCGGACGTCGGATTCTTAATCTGGGCAGTCGCGAAACTTGCGCCTCCCAGGATCATCAAAGCGAATAGAGCAAGTCTTTTCATTTACGTGGAGCCTCCTAGTGCGCACTCCCTGAATCGCCTGAACCTTCGCGTCGACTTGACCCGCCTCGTCTCCAGTTCAGTCGCCAACAAGCCGTGCACGTTGAGTACCGTTTTGAAAGCGGCGCTTCCTGAATCGAAACAACACACGTAATTCCTTGTCTCGTTGAGAGTTGAAACCACTTGAACTCCGGCACCGTGCAAAGCCGCTCGAAACCTCAACGCAAAGCATGAGAGTTCTCGCACACTCGCTTGGTGAAAAGCCCCACGTTTCTAGTGACATGCGTCACAAAACGAAATTTTCGCGCACAACGGATCGTGATGCGCGTGACTTAGCGGCGCTATGAAAGCGAAGCAATGTGATTGACATCACTTGTCCACGAGATACCGTCTGCTTTACTCAACCAAGACACGCCGCTTCTCACGCCGCGTGCCTCCGCTTCGGCGGCAAACGTGCATGCAGGTTTCGTGATGCGCCCGGTGTCTCTCCTCGAGATCCACCGCACGCGCAGTTCCCACCCGGAGTAGATTGCATGGCTGATGAAACAGCAGCAACGCCAGTTCAGGTCTCCGCTCCACAGTCCTCGCACGTTTATGCGATGGCAATTATCTGCCTCGCCACAGGCTTGGGCATCGGATACCTGATGCGCAGTTCCCAACTTGCTCTTCCAGTTCCGCAAACTGTTGCTCTCAAATCTCCGCACACAGTCTTGCCACCTGGACATCCGCACTCTCTCGAAGAGTTGAAGCAGATTTCCGACCAGCAGGCTGCACCATTGCTCGAGAAGCTGAAGAACGATCGCAACAACACCGCTTTGCTCATACAAGTTGCCACGCTGTATCACACCACTCATCGCTTCAACGAAGCAGCAGCATATTACAAACAAGCTGTGGCTCTCGCCCCATCAAACGTTGCCTTTCGGACCAAGCTTGCCGTCAGCCTTTATCGCAGTGGCGAGATTGACAGTGCAATTGAGCAGCTCAACAAGGCTCTCGCCTACAACGCAGGCGATGCGAACGCCCTCTTCAATCTTGGCATGATCAAGTTCCAGGGAAAGCGCGACAGTAAAGGCGCAGTTGCCGCGTGGCGCCAACTCCTCAAAACCAATCCAGATCTAAGCGTCGATCGCAAGCAGGCCGTCATGAAGGCGATGGCAGACGCAATATCCATGTCGTCCGATCAACACGCTTCGGCGCACGCGGGAGTTAACCATGCAAGCAATTAGCCTTCAGCGACAGTGGACCAGCAGGCAAGCACTGATCCTCGCGACCCTCTGCCTTGCGCTGGGAATCGCCGGCGGATGGGTGATCCGGGGATTCCAGGGCACAGCGAGTCCGCAGACTGCAATTCCAAAGCAGGCAAGCCCAGTGTCCGCAGCTGACGCCCAGCAGCAAACCGGAGCGCAACTCAGGCAAATGGCCGATGCGCAGGCTGCTCCCCTGTTCGCGAAACTTCGCAGCAATCCAAATGACAGCGACGCCGTGATCGCCGTGGGCAACCTCTACTACGACGCACAGCAGTATCCCATCGCAGTTGACTACTACCGTCGCGCGCTTCAGGCCCGCCCGTCGGACTCGTCAGTGCGCACCGACATGGCAACCGCATATTGGTACCTCGGGAACGTTGACCAGGCGATTGCGGAGTTCAACAAGGCTCTCGCGTATGCGCCAACGAATCCAAACACCCTCTTCAATCTGGGACTGGTGAAGTGGCAAGCCAAACACGACGGCGCTGGAGCTATCGCTGACTGGCAGAAGTTGCTGAATGCGAACCCTGAGTACGAACAGAAAGACAAAGTCCTTCAGATGCTCTCCGAAGTAAAAAGGCGCAGCACAGCCAAGGGCTCGAGCAGCAGTTGATCCAGTTCTCTGGATTGGCATCGATGGAGGATCAGTCGTACAGAGGTTCTTCGCTCGCCGCCAGAAGGGCAGAAGCTCTCTCAAGCATCAAGTTTGGGTGTACCGGCTTGGCCAAAACCTCGAACTGATATCCCTTCCTGCCTGCTTCCTCCAACAGCATCGCCGTGTTCGCGTGACCGGAAAACAACAGAACATGACATCCGGAATAGTTCGCTTTGATGACAATAGCCAGGTCGATGCCGTTCATTTCAGGCAGAATTACGTCGAGAACCGAAAGATCAGGCTGCCATTCAGCTAGGATTTCAATTGCCCGTTCAGCCGAATAGGCGGTGCGCACTTCGTAGTGCTGTGTTTTGAAAATCAGTGCCAGCGTGTCAGCGATCGCCATCTCATCGTCGACAATCAAAACCCGCCTATTGAATTTTTGTATGGGCATTCGAGCCGCTTGTTTCAATTGAGATGCCCCAGTCACCCGTTCTTAGTTGGACGCCTCAGGAGCAAATGAGTGAAAATTGTCTTGCGAGGTTTCGCTGTCGTGTTCGGCGCCTTCAAGGCTAACTGTTCCCTTCTCCACAGCCTCGCTGTTCGCATCCGCAGCCCCGGCAGCTCTCTATCTCTGTTCCCCAGCAGACTTACGATGCGAAGCAAAGCCTGCTAGGATACCTCGAGCAATGATAAATCATTGATTCCATTGAGGTAATTGCACTAGTGAAACTGGTTACCGCAGCGCTAAAAGGGGACCCATGGTTGACCATGAAGTAACAACCCGGGAATGGTCCGATCGCTTGAGGCGACTTTTGCGGGACCTCAATTTGACGCAGGCTGCGCTCTCCGAACGCCTCGGTGTCTCGCCCGCAACGGTCTCTCGATGGCTCGCAGGCAAAAATGAGCCCACTGCTGAAACATATGTAGCACTCGGCAACCTGGCAGGTCGCCCCGACGGTGACTATTTCTGGGAACGCGCTGGAATCGATACCTCCGAACTCCCGGAAACCAGCATGCGTCAGGCGCTCTCCTCGATGCGAGTCAGTCTCGAGAATTTCAATCTCATTACAACGAGAAAAGTTTCACAGCATATCAAGGGTACAGGCAATGCCGTTGCTATTCCCCTCATGAATGTTACTGCGTATGGCGATCCCATCCCTCCAAATGAAAACGTTCGTCTCTCGCAGGCCCGAATGGAAGACGTACTGCTCGCGCCGCTGTCTTGGTGTCCGCATCCCGAACAAATCATCAGCATGCACATCGCCGGAGACTCAATGTACCCGACAATCCCGTCCGGCTCCATACTGTTTGTCGACACAGCATCCAGTGAACGCGAGAATCTAAATGAGAAGCTTGTGGTAGTTGCGCACCGGGATCTGGGGTTCAAGGTAGCTCGTTTTCAGCGCTTATCAGGCTCAGACCTTCTCGTCTCCGCCAACCCCAAATACCTCCCTCTCGATGTGAGCAACGCTACGAAGTGGAAGATCTTTGGTGAAGTCCTCTGGTGGGTTTCCAAAGATCCCAAGCACAACAGCTGACCTCTCTCAATACCGCGTCATAACCTTAACTTTTTGACGTAGCTCTGCCCACACTTCTCGATGAATGGCAGCTAAGGCTGTGGGCCCAGTCAGATCTGGGATGGTAGCTCTTCCATTCGGTGTGTACTCCCGAAGTGGTAACAATCGCCCATGATCTTGTCTCGTGCGTTCTTATAGGGCGTCCTTTGAATTAGAGGTGAAGCATCCAAGCGACCAGCTAACAAACCCGCGGAACAACTCGCTGCTAGCTCGCGCGCCTGGGAATCTCCTCGCGCACGATTTCTCGACGGTCCACAGCCGGCGGTCGCCGATCAGTGATGCCTCCATCCCGCTCGTAAACCAGATCTTCAAAGAGCGCCCGGTAATGAATCATCGCTCTGCGCAAATCTTCTGTAGAGGCCTGACCCTTTGCCTGCCGAATTGCGATGTCATGCGCCGACCGGTAGTTCTGCACTACGACCGGATGATCCACCGAAATGTCCGCCGCTCTCTGTTCGAAATCGCCCATCGGATAGCCGCAGGTCGCCATGATGTCGCCTAGCAGCTGATCCGCTTCCGCCACTGCACCTGCCGGCGCGTCCACAAAATGCGCCTGTACGCGATCCCATTGCTCCGTGAACCGCGACCTGTCATCCGCTGTAAGAGGCCGAAGGTGATATTTCTCCACGCGCTCCGCTCGCTTCTCTAGCTGCGCCTCCGCGCGACGTCGATCGCCGCTCTCCGCGATAGATCGTTCGTACTCTGGCCCGAACCGCAGCCGCAGCTTTTCTGTCCGGCGTCGTTGAAAATAGACAGCGATAATCGCGCCGACAACCAAAACGATGATCGCAACAATGATTGCGATCTGGGTGGAAGTAAGGTCCTGCATATTCATAGCCGAAAGGTCCCTTCTGCTTTAGTTAGTCACATGTAAGGTGATCTATTCGTTCACCGCCCGGGCTCTCGGGGCAATACAGGTTGGAGGACCCGCTAAGCACTGCAGGTTGCCTCCCCTGCTGTACGAAAGGCTCCCTGCAAAGACTATTTGCTACAGGGGTCAGTGAGGGATGGTGTTGTCAGGTATAGACGGTTGCGGCGGCGTTACAGCCTGCGCGGGAGGACGTGGCCAACGCGGCACTTCGTTCTGTGATTCACCGCCAGGAGTTGGCTGCTGCTGTCCCTGCACCCCGATCGATGCACCTGAAACGACAAGTTCAACTCGTCTATTTTTCGCGCGTCCTGATGCAGTTGAGTTGCCCGCAATCGGATCATTCTTCCCAAACCCTTCAGCGCTTACGTTGCTCTCATGCACGCTCTGACTCACCAGGTAGTCCTTAACACTGTCGGCTCGCTCTTCTGAGAGCTTCTGGTTGTACTCTGCCGATCCGATGCTGTCCGTGTATCCCTCCACCTGAACTTTCAGGTCAGGGTAAGCCAGTAGAATGCCGGATACCTTCGCGAGCTTTTCACGCGCTGCCGGCTTCAACGTGTACTTATTGAAATCAAACAGAACATCCGGCATTTCCATGATCAATCCGCGTGCCGTTTCACGGGTCTCGAAAACTGCACTGAGCTGCGCTTTCAGACGTTCACGCGCCTGTTGCTCCTGCAGAGCAAGTTGTTGTGATTTCTGTTCGGCTTCCTGCTGTGCCTGCTGCGCCTTCTCTGCCTGTGCCTGAGCAGCTGCCGCGGCCGCTTCGGCCCGGGCACGTTGCGCTGCTTCAGCCTGCTCACGTTGTGCAGCCTCCTGTTGCGCCTGAGCTGCTTGCTGCTGGGCAAGTTGCGCCTGTTCAGCTTGCCGCTTTGACTTCTCCGCGCGCTCACGGGCTTCCTGAGCATTCTGCTCAGCCTGTTCCTTCGCGACCCGCTGAGCTTCATCGTCTTCTGCCTTGATTTTACGGATCGTCATAATGCGCGCGTCTTCCGAGGCTGGACCGCCTCTCGCGCATACGTGATCGACTGTTTCGTGTCGTGCTTCTTCCCGTTGAACATCTCGGCATTATCGAGGTCTGACTTCGCTGCCGCCATCGCGTCCGGAGCGTACTTCCCTGCTCCCGCCGCATCCGCTATCATCACGGCGTTCTCCGCTTCGTAGATCTCAAGCGGAGTCTTCCCCTTTCGCGTGATCGGATGCAACACAGTATGACGACCCGCCGTGTTGGCATAAGCACCGCGCGGCAGAAGCTCGTAGTGAGCCGTGACTGGCTCGATGATCCCTGATGTGCCTTTCGTTGCAATGTTCTGTGCAACCACGAGATCCGAAGGCATTGTCACTGCGAAGTAAGGTTCGGCCGTCACCATCAATCCGAACGTCTGCAAATTCGTTGTCACGCTGATATGGCTCTTGTCGTCTCCCGTGGTCAACACCTCACCAAGGTTTACCGGCCGCCCCTCGGGCGTGATCGCCCACAGCACATACGTTAGATACTCTTCTCCAAATCCATTCGCGGGCGACAGATTCTCAAGATTTGCATCGATCGAAGTGCGCCCGTTATGCGCCTCCACTTTCGCCTCGCCCTTCGCCTTTGGCATCAATTGAGTTCCTACAAACGCGATCTTTGTCTCACCCGATCGATGGAAGTAGTTAATGGCAGGCAGGGTACGATCCACTACCTGAACCTTGTAGTACGCCACCCCGTCCTTCATCTGCACTTGTCCCTGCCCCTGCTGATCTTGCGTGGAAGTGGGATTCGGAACTTGTGCCGCCAATGGGGGGGTAAACAACATGGCCCGAACCAATGCAAACAGCAAGCCCGAATAGATGGATTGACATGTAAGCCTCACTTCAAACTCCTTGGTGATCCAGCGCAAACTGGCATAATGTGCGTTTCAAAACGTTCGAGCCAAATGGATGCCCTTCAAGGTCGTCAAGTTGTCCTAGCCTCCCCCAAGTCAGTGATTCGTAAGTAGATTGTCGATGAGAGGCTTCTCTTTTTAGAAAAAGAGCGCGTGGTTGCTCCAATCCCGAAAGTGACTTTCGAGACTTCAAACTTTAGTTAATGTCTTCTGAGATTCCGAATCGCCGATAGACTCTCTGCAGAGTCCTCTCCAAGGAGACACACGTGAAGTTATCGCGCCTCGCCGAATTTGGCTTTTTCGCGCTTCTCTGCCTGTCGGCCACTGCACTCAGGGCCGAAGTGCAGATCTCTGTCAACGTCGGCGTTGAACCGGTCTGCCCCTACGGGTACTTCAACTACGCGCCCTACAATTGCGCTCCCTTCGGCTATTACGGACCCACATGGTTCACCGGTGGCGTCTTCCTCGGATCCGGCCCGTGGTTCCGCGGTCCTGTCGGATTCCGCGGCTATATCGATCGCACGTATGATCCACGATTCGGATATCACGGCCCGTTCCCCGGTCGGGGCGAGCGCGCCGACTGGGGTCGCCATCGCGGATGGGAAAGGAGCTTCCACGCCCGTGAATACCGCGAGGAAGTTCGCCACGACAACGGCCATCATTACGGCCAGTACAAAGATCACAACGATTACGGCAGAGGACGCGAACACAAAGACCACGGGCATGGTCATGATCGCGAGCACGACGATCACGGCCACGGACACGGCCGCCATTGATCGCATGCGACCTGAGCGCCAAGCCTCGCCGCCACAATGACTATCATCCTGAGCGCAGCACAGCGAAGACGATGGACCCGCAGCTGAAGCACGATACTCAAACAAAAGCCCCGCATCTCGCCGGGGCTTTTCTCATGTGGTGAACCTTTGCCGATAATCACCGGCTCGTGGCAATCATCTGCGCGGCGTGCTGCAAACTCGTATCCGTCACCTTCGCACCCGAGAGCATCCTCGCAACCTCATGTGTTCTCGCGCGATCGTCCAGGAGCCGGATATTCATCTTCGTCCGTCCGTGGTCTTCCTTCTTTTCCACTACAAAATGCTGATCCGCAAAAGCCGCAATCTGTGGCAGGTGCGTTACGCAGAGCACCTGCTGCGCGCGCCCCAGCGCCTTCAGTTTCTGCCCCACGGCATCCGCCGCACGTCCGCCAATACCGATATCAATCTCATCGAACACGAGCGTTCGTGGTGTAGGCAGCTTCTTTCGCGTCTTTGCCGCAGCCTCTTCGACGGCCACCTTCAGCGCCAGCATCACTCGCGACATCTCACCGCCCGACGCAATCTCGTGCAGAGGCTTCAACGGTTCTCCTGCGTTCGTTGCGATCCGGTACTCCACTTCATCCCAGCCATGCTCGGTCCAAGCCGATTCCTGCTCATTGCCCGCGACCGAAATCTCGAACCGCACCTTCATGGCAAGCGAATTGATCTGAGTCTCCGCCAGTTTCGCGAGCTTCGCCGCGGCACTCCTCCGCTGCTCCGACACCGAACTGGCCGCCTGCTTGTACGCCTCCGCGGCTTTCGCCAGTGCAGTACGCAAGCCCTTCAAGGTTTCGTCGCGATCCTCTACCTCCGTCAGCTTTCCCTGCACGTCCTCGCCCAATGCAATCACTTCATCGACGGTCTTGCCATATTTCCTCTTCAGGCGATCAAGCAGCGCTAGCCGATCCTCGATCTCCGATAGCCGCTCCGGCGAAGCATCGATCCTCTCCGCATAGTCCCGAAGTGTCGCGCTCACATCTCCCACGATCGCCCGCGCTGATGCAATCTGCTGAGCCGATTCATTAAACTTATCGTCATACCGCCCCAGCTCATCAAGATTCTTGCCCGCGGAGCGCAGAGCCGCCTCTGCGGAAGCTCCGCCTTCATACAACTGATCGAATGCGCCCATAGCGGCTGCGTACAGCTTCTCGGCATTCGACAGCACGCGCTTCTCCGTTTCGAGCTTCTCGTCTTCTCCGGCGGTGAGGTTCGCCGAAGCAATCTCCTTCGCCTGAAAGCTCCACAGGTCCACCATCCGCAGCCGCTCCTGCTCATTCGTCAGCAGGTCATCCAGCTTCGCCTGCGCGGTTCGCCACGCTTCGTATACCGCCGCAACCTCATCAGTCGAGATCGCCCCGAACCTATCCAGCAATATCCTCTGCTGCGTCTGATCGAAACTCGCCAGCGTCTCCGATTGCGCGTGCACCAGCGCCAGTTCCGGGGCAAGCTGCCGCAGCACAGCCACCGTTGCCTGCTGGTTGTTTATGAATACCCGGCCCTTGCCCCCTGCAAGAATCTCGCGCCGCAGGATGATTTCTTTCCCCTCGGCATCGATCCCGTTCTCTTCAAGAATCGCCTCCGCCGCCGGAGTCGCTTCGAACACGCATGCCACAACGGCCTTCTCCGCTCCGTGCCGCACGATCTCGGTCGACGCCTTGCCTCCCATCAGCAGCGCAAGTGCATCCACAAGAATCGACTTGCCTGCTCCGGTTTCTCCCGTGAGCAGGTTCAGCCCCGGCCCAAACACCGCAATGGCGTGATCGATTACAGCGTAATTTTCGGCGCGTAATTCAACGAGCATGAGAGGTCAATCCGAGCGCAGCATAGCACGAACGCCATGCCTGGCGGCTAAACCGCGCGGAATGCGCAGCTTCAGGCGCACCACATCGATAACTTGGAGCGCTCCCACACGTCTGATACCGTGGATACTGAGGTAAAAACCAATTTTCACAGCTACTTTGCTCCTCGCGTTTCAGGCTGATTCGGGCGCTCCCGCGGGTCCCGTTTCCACGGGTACCGGAGCGCTGATGGAGATGCTCAGTAATATCGGCGGTGTCGCGCTCGGCGTCCTCGTCCTGCTCCTGATTGCCAGTCTCTACTCCTGGACGATCATCCTCGGCAAAATAGGCACCTTCGGCAAGGCCACGCGCGAAAGCCGTAACTTCATCAACGCCTTCCGCCGCGCAACTCGTCTCCAGGAAGTCGCCGCCTTTGCCGACAATTACAAGTCCAGCCCCCTCGCTCAGGTTTACGTCGACGTCTACGAAACCTACAAGCGTCAGACCGGCGGCTCCGGCCCACCGCGCAATCTCGCTCCACTCGAACGCTCCGCGCAAACTGCCGCCAGTGAAGCCGTCACAGCGCTAGAACGCCGCCTCACCTGGCTCGCCACCATTGCCGCCACCAGCCCCTTCATCGGACTCTTCGGCACCGTCATGGGCGTAGTCGACGCGTTCCACGGCCTGGGCACCGCGGGCGCAGCCACACTCCGCGCCGTCGCACCTGGGATCTCCGAAGCGCTCATCACCACCGCCGCCGGACTCTTCGTCGCCGTCCCAGCGGTCGTCGCTTACAACCAGTTCGCTGCCCGCATCAAGGTCTTCGCATCGGCAACCGATGACTTCTGTCGCGAGCTATTGAACTCGCTCGAAGAAATCCCGGCACGCAGTTCCGCTCCGCCGCGCGACGAGCCGCAAGAGGTGGGACGTGGCTTTCACGACTAGCTCCGGAAAAACGCAGTCCTCCCTCGCGGACATCAACATCACGCCGCTCGTTGACGTCGTGCTCGTCTTGCTCGTGATCTTCATGATCACCGCGCCTGTCCTTCAGTCCGGCATCGAGGTCAACGTACCGAAGACACGCACCGTCAAGGAAATCACCGAACAGCGTCTCGTTGTCACCATCGATCGCGATCAGAAGGTCTTCCTCGGCGACAATCCCATAAACGTGCACGATCTCGGCCAGCGCCTTCGCGACGCCAGCGGCCCCGACACAAAGAAAGTGATCTATCTTCGCGCCGACGAACGCGTCCCCTTCGGCGCATTCGCCAGCGTGATGGATGCCGTGAAGCAAGCCGGCATCACCAACATCTCTATCGTCACCCGCCCTGTCGAGGGCAAAGGAAAATAGCAATGCAAAAGACTTCGGCGCGCGAACGAGAATGACCAGCGCATGACTTCAGTCGTACCGTCGAACAATAAGCGTCAGGGATGCCGAAAAGGCCTGAATCAATTCCGGGGGCTTTAGCCCCTGCATCAACCAATGAGCAGCCCCTTCTTCCAAGCCGGTAATCACCTTCAGCAGGAGCTGGCCCCCGAGCCCTTCGCCAAACCTGCCGCCGGCGCCGTACTGCTCCACTGCGGAATCGTCATTGCCATCGTCGTCTACGGAGTCATCGGCGGCTTCTTCCATCGCAATCTATGGGGCGGGGCAGGTCCGGGCGGGGCCATCCAGGTCAACATCACCAGTTCCATCCCGCTGCCCTCTGACCACCCGCCCAACCAGAACGTCCTCGCCACCGAAAAACCCAGCGAAGCTCCCGCTCCTCCGGAGCCCAAAGCCAAGCAGGCCGAAGACGAAACCGCGATTCCGATTCAGGGCAAGGTGAAGAAACCGCAGCAGCAGGAAGTCAAGCAGACTCCGAAGCACCAGCCTGATGTTCCGAAGAACACCGCCCAATACGGCGAGCAGGCCGGCACGCAACTGCCGCGTGCCATGGCGCAAGGTGCAGCCACCGGTCCAACGACAGTTACGGATGCTAACTTTGGCAGCCTTTTCGGCTGGTATGTAGACAACATCAACCGCAAAATGGATGCAAACGGCTACCGCTCGCTTGCCGATCCCCACACACCCAAAGGCGCGCGCGCCTATATCTCTTTTGGAATCGCTCGCGATGGCTCCGTGAGCCAGGTACGGCTCGATCGCTCCAGCGGCAGCCCAACGTGGGACCAGGTATGCGTGCGCGCCGCACAACGCGTCGATACCTTTGGTCCCCTGCCCGCGCAATATCGCGGAAGTAACCTGAATGTCTCGTACTACTGTGAATACTAGGACACCTAACGCCATCCACATTAAAATGGACTCCGATAAGAGACACGCAGATTTCCCAACTCACCACTTTCCGCGCAACACGCAGCATCCTGCGCAACGCGCAGCATCACCCCAGGAAGGGTTTAGCGTTCTCATGAAACTTACTTTACGGTTTGGTTTTTCGATTCTCGCCTTCGTTGCGGTCGCATCGCTTCCCTCCTTCGCACAGGATTGGGTCCGCACCGGCTCCGGTCTCGGCAACGCCCCCATCCGTCTCGCCGCCGCAGATTTCAAGCAGGTCGGCGCCGATCCGCAAACGCCGGCATTGAAAGCCACCTTCGACGCCACCCTCTTCAGTGATCTTCAGAACGCCGGCGTCTTCGATATGGTCTCGAAGAGCTTCAACCCCCAGGGCACTCCCGGCTCGCAGCAGGAGATCAATCTCTCGCAGTGGTCCGCCAACCCTGCCAACGCGGCGATGGTTGCCTTTGGCGCTCTCTCCGCAGCAAACGGCCGCCTCACCGTCTACGGCTTCCTCGATGACGCGCGCAATACCGCCAACCCCCAGGTCCTCGGCAAGCAATATAACGAAGCCGCAACCGAAGACATGGCGCGCACCGTCGCCCACCGGTTCGCTGACGAAATCATTCTCCGCCTCGGCGGCGGTATCAACGGCATCGCCGAAACCAAAATCTTCTTCATCAGTAATCGCACCGGCTCCAAAGAAGTGTGGGAAATGGACTACGACGGCCAGAATCAGCACGCCGTCACCCACCTCGGCAGCATCTCGCTCTCGCCCCGCATATCACCCGACAACTCTCGTGTCGCCTTCGCTACTCTCGGCAAACTTGGCTGGTCTATTCGCATGTACTCGCTCGAATTGAACCGGCTCGTCTCCTTCCCAGCAGGCGCCGTAGGCGGAAGCAATACCAGCCCAGCCTGGTCAGCCGACGGCACCAAGATCGCCTTCTCTTCCTCGCGATCCGGCGACCCCGAAATCTGGATCTCCGATGCCGGCGGTGGCGGCGCGCACAAGATCACGTCCTTCCGCGGACCCGATGTCGCTCCTACCTGGAACCCCCGCACCAGCTCCCAGCTCGCCTGGGTCAGCGGCCGCACCGGCCTGCCGCAGATCTACACCATGGATCAGGACGGCGCGGGAGTCACTCGCCTCACGGATAGCGGCTACGCAGTCTCGCCCTCATGGGCGCCTAACGGCCAGTTCCTCACCTTCGCGTGGAATCGCAAGTACGGCCCCGGCGCTCCCGGCGGACAAGACATTTATCTCATGGATATATCCACTAAACGCTGGGTCCAGCTCACCCACGAGTCTGGCAGCAACGACTTCCCTTCCTGGTCTCCCGACAACCGCCACATCGTCTTCGAGCGCACCGTCGGCGGAAGAGCCCAGATCTGGTCCATGCTTGTCGACGGCACTCAGCAGAAGCAACTCACCACATCCGGCCAGAATTTCATGCCCAACTGGAGCTGGAAGTAGCTTCAAAACTGGGGCCCACGCGATCCGGGAGCCACAGCTACGCTGCTACACCCTTTCCCGTTTTGCTATTCCTGTTTGACTCCTGCTGAACCAGCCATTTTGAACACCGTCGTCCGAAATGGCTGGTGTAAGATTCGCATGATTCATCTCCGAGGTGATTCATGAAGTCTGCTCGCATCTTCTTCACTTTCTTTGCGTCATCACTCCTGGCCCTGGCGCAATCGCAATCATCCCTCTCCACTAAATGGGAAGAGCTCACCGCTCCCGATTTCGTCCAGGCAATCCATCAGGCGCAAGGCGTCTGCATCCTGCCGTTCGGCATCATCGAGAAGCACGGACCGCATCTTCCCCTCGGCACCGACCTCCTCGACGTCCGCTTCGCCGTGACGAACGCCGTCAAGCAGGAATACGCCGTCATCTTCCCTGAGTACTACTTCGGACAGATCTTCGAAGCACGCCAGCAGCCCGGCACACTCGCGTACAGCCTCTCCACGCAGCTCACATTGTTGCAGGAAACAGTCAGTGAGATGGACCGCAACGGTTGCAGGAAGATCGTGATCGTCAACGGACACGGAGGCAACAACTCACTGCTTCCGCTCTTCGCCCAGGCGCAGTTGACCAGTCAGCGCGACTACGTAGTCTATGTCTTTGGCCTGCCTAACGAGAACGTTCCCGGCCGCCCCGCACTCAAGACACCGTTCGACATGCACGCCGGCGAAGTCGAAACGTCGAACATGCTTATCGCCCGTCCGGATCTCGTTCACCAGGATCGCGCCAGTTCGCAGTCAGGTGCCGATCAGAAGCGTCAGAATCTCCCCGACTCTGTTTACACCGGAATCTGGTGGTATGCGCGCTTCCCCAATCACTACGCCGGAGATGCCTCCGCCGCCAACAAAGAACTAGGTGAGTTCGATCAGAAAAGCTGGTCCAAAGAAATCGCGGAAGCACTCAAAGCCATAAAAGCAGACGCCGTCAGCCTCAAGCTTCAGAACCAGTTCTTCGAAGATGCAAAACACCCGCTCGACACGAAGCAGTAGAACCCTCAACCATGCGTTTCTTTTTGACCGGAACCGAGCGAAGCTCGGTGTACGTGCAGTTGTCTTTGCTGCGTTCTCACAAGAGGTGGGTGCCCCAGGCCTCGATTCTGAGACCTGGGAAACGACAATGGCCGCGTTGCATAATCAACGGGAAGACCAGCCTAACGGATCGATCTCAACAACCCCATCATCTCGCGCTCCTGCTTCTCAATCGACTCCAGAAGCCTGAATTGCGTCCTGCACCGATCCAGGTTTTGCCCTGCCCGGCTCACCTTGTAATAGGTATCTCCCGCAAGGTGATCCGCCAGGAACCGAACCCCCTGTTCGAACACAATCACCTTCGCGCCCGCAATCAGCGATTCGCGTTCTTCTAACGTCAGGAAATCCCCAGCCCCCGCCAGATAACCGCGCAGGACAGCCTCAAAGAACGTGAACCGCATCTGCACCTGTGCAACATCCTGTTGATCTTCGGCTGCCGGACAGGTCATCGTCCGTACCATGTCGCCGAAGTCATACGCTGCGAAACCTGGCATCACCGTATCGAGATCAATGACGCAAATCCCCTCGCCTGTCCGCTCATCCAGCATCACATTGTTCAGCTTGGTGTCGTTGTGCGTTACGCGCTCCGGCAAGCCACCCTCGACGAGCAGCCCCGCGATGAATCTTCGCTTCATCGCAAAGGCAATCTCATCCCGAACATGCTTCGCCTGTCCGGCAGCATCTGCATCCACGGCAAATTCGAAATCCGTATACCGCTTCGGAGTATCGTGAAAATGCGGAATGCTTTCCGCCAGCCGCTCCCCCGGCACGTCCGCGAGCATCCTCTGAAAGCCGCCAAAGGCCTTCGCGGCTTCAAAAGCCTGCCGCTCCGACTTCACCTCGTCAAACGTCTTGGCGCCTTCAATAAACCGGTACGCCCTCCAGTACCGCTCCTCATCATCCACGTGCCACGTGGTTGCTTCGCGGGTTGCTACCAGTTGCAGCACCCGCCTGTCCGCATCCTCCATACCCTCTATCTGCGAACGCACGTGTGTAGTAACGCGTCGGATGTTCTCCATCACCGCCACAGGATTCTTGAAGATCTTCGTATTGATTCGCTGCAGAATAATGTGCGCGGCGCGGCGTCCACCCTCGTTGAATCTGACGCTGTAAGTATCGTGAATATGGCCGCTGCCGTAGCGAACTGCGCTCTCAAACTCTCCATCGATCGCGAACGCCTTCGCAACGGCAGCCACCGTGTGCTCTTCAATCATCGCCAAAGCTTCCTGGGATACGTGCCACCCTCCACCAGCCTCAGAATACTCTGCACAACGCGCGGGTGATCCTCACGGTAGGTCACTCCGAACCACGCATCCCCTGATCGCAGCACCTTCACCCGCGCCGCTCCCGCATGAATAAGCGTGCTTACGGTGCTCGGAATATAGCACTCTGCTTTCAGATCCTCTCCATAACGCTTCAGGAAGCGCTGGAACTGGTCATGGAGTTGTCCAAAAATCTGCGGCGTGAAACCCCACATATTCATGCTCACCATCTCGCCGCCGTTCAGCACCGTCTCCTGACCCTCTGCATCGATATCGGTGATGCGCGGTCCCTCGCGCTCAATTGACTTTAGCTCTGTAATGTCTTGCAGAAGCCCATCTTCGGAGACATGGCACACCCCACGCGCCACTGTTCCGAACTCAGACAGCGTATTGCGCAACACGAAACCCACCATCGCGTAATCCGAGCTTCCCGTCTGCAGATGCTGCCCCAGTATCGTGAAGCTCCCGGCTCCGTAAAAATCATCCGCATTGATCACCGCAAACGGCTCGCGGATGACATTCGCGGCCATCAGGATTGCGTGCGTCGTTCCCCACGGTTTTGTGCGTCCCTCCGGAATGGAAAAACCAGGTATCAGCTTCCCAACTTCCTGAAAAACATACTCAACCGGAACCCGCTTGTCGTAGCGCGCGCCAATAGTCCTCTTGAATGCATCTTCGATCTCTCTGCGGATGACGAACACAATCTTCCCAAACCCCGCTCGGCGAGCATCGAAGATTGAGTAATCCATAATTGTTTCGTCATCGGGCCCGACGGGATCCAGTTGCTTCAGCCCGCCATAACGACTTCCCATTCCAGCGGCCAGGACAAGAAGTGTAGGAGAAACCATGGCATCCATCCTTCCTTTTAGCGTTGAGCGTCTTCGCGGCTGTCCGCGCTTTTGCGGTGATCCGCGCCTTCAGCCGGCAGGATGTCGAGCGTGAGTACCTGGAATGGAGCGAGATGGAACTCATGTGCTTCTTGCGCACGAAGCACAATCGCCGGGCGCCCTGCATCTTCCTTCCAAGGGCTTCGAGCACTATACACCTTGGCGGCATCAGGCGGCAGTTCAAGCGCATCCTTCAGCCGCAGACTGATTATCTGCTCATGGTCGCTCGGATTCCGCAGCACCAGTATTGCCTTCTGCGGAATCCACGCACCCCATCCATACACCTCGAGCCATGCCGGATCGCCGCCCACCCAGTGCGTATCCTTCAGCACCTCCTGGTTCTCGCGCCACCACTTCGCTGCCTCCGCCAAGTCATCCCAGTTTCGCTCGCTTAGCAGCGCCGGTGTGATGTACATCTCCTGAAGCTGTGTCCCCGTCCCGAAGTACGACCGGACCTCGTTCTTGAAGTCGTTCCCCAAGTCTGTGTTCAGCTCCTTGTGCTCCCTCGCATAAATGATTCCATGCAGCATCAGCGAATTCAGCGGGTACAGAGGCCCCATCTGCACCACGTTCCTGTATGTCTGCGCGTCGCGGTACGTGATCCAGCGTTCGCGGTAGGTTCCTACACCTGCGTAGTTGTCATCATCCCCGCCACGCCAGATCGAATCCGCATGCATCACCCAGAACGGCGACGGCCACGTTCCCGTCGTCAGATTGACAAAGAGATCCGGCTTCACCGCTCGAAGCTCCCCAATCAGATGAATCATTGCCGAGAAATCACTGTCAAACCGACTCCCCTTGAAGACCGAATCAGCGTTCCCCGTCCCATCAAACTTGAACTGATTCACTCCGTACTTCTCAATCATCTCCAGCGCGACTTTCTTGAATGCCTCGTAGTACTTCGGCCCCGAAAGCGCATACCCGCCGCTCACGATCTCGTATCCCGCACCCCTTCCAAACGCAATTCGCTCCTGCTTTGGCTTCGAGTACCCACCCCACGGCGACATCCAAACACCCGGATCAGCTCCATACTTTTCCGCCGCCTGTTTAAGTGGAGTAAACCCATCCGGAAACCCGCTGTTGAAGTTCCAGAGCGAGTCGTGCCTATCCCATCCGTCGTCAAACAGAAATGAATCCAGCTTCACGCCGCGCTTCACCGTCAGCTCATGTCCGAATGCGTGAATCCGGTCTACCGCATCCGTTGCTGTGTACGGCGTGAAATAGCCAAGGTCGTACCACGAGTTGTAATGCAGAAACGACCGATATGGGTGCGCCCTTTCTCTCTCCAGATACGTTAGGAAATCCCTTCGCATCTGCCCCTCGTGTGCCACCCCGATCACCGAGGAATACGTAACCGCCTGCCCGGCCTTTAGTGGCAGTTCCCTCTCGATCCACGTCTCTGCCCGCGCCCCCGTCACCTTGCTGACTGACAAAGGGTGCTCAAGTCCTGCAAACAGATTGCCCGCCACAATTGGTGAACCCGCCACGGATCCAACAACAGAAGCACCGGGCAAACTGAGATCGATCAGTTCCACTCGGCTGATCGGGACATCTTGTTCGCCTTGCGCCGTGATCATGACGACCTGCCGGATGTAGTTCGACCCATTCAGCAGCACGATCGACCAACCGACGCCAACCGAGTGATCGGCAGTCTCAAACTGCGACTGCACTTCCTCTCCAGAGTCTGCGTCCGCGGCCCTCGGTGATCGCATGTCCGGCTTGATCTGCACTTCCCTGGGTTCGCCTCTCAACTTCAGGCTTTTCGCATCCAGAATCCTCCCATCCCCAAGAAGGACTCTGAAGGCTACAGGTACCTGAACCTCTGTTCCATGCAGCCGGTCGCTGATCACCAGCCCCGACAATCCTCTATTTGCCAGTGACCACCGTGCGCCGATCATACGATTCTGTAGTGCAAAACTCGTCCTTTTTTCGGATACCGTCACATCTCCAGGACCTTGCCGGGCTTGGCTACTCGCCTGAGCTGCGAAACATAGCTGCGCTCCAAGCAACAGCGCACCAGCGATCCGCGATCCACCGCTGCAACCGATTCTGCAATTACCTCTCGTATCGATCTCCGCCCATCGTCCTACTCGCAATTGCCAATTCTACAACTACTTACGAATACCTTTAAACGAGAGATTCTTGCCGGTCGCACTGACCATGCGGCGTTTGTAGAGATTCCGTCACCGCTGACTCTCGGCTCGCACCTAGCACCCCCACCCCAGAATCTCAAAGCAGAGAATATCCGCAGATAACACCACGAGGTGAACTACATCACCAATTCGAACACCTTACGGAGCTAAAATGGAAACGTCACCAAGCTCGCATTTAATTTGCGGAAGGAGTCAGGAATTGAAACGTTGCGCTCGTATTCTGTCTGCTGTTTTGCTGGTTTTCGCTTTGGTCGCCATCTCGGGTTGTAAGAAAAAGACCCCCCCACCCCCCCCGGCGGCGCCACCTCCAGCCGCCCCAGCTCCCACCGCCAAGATCTCGGCTCAGCCCGAATCGATCTCCGCGGGCGATCAGGTCACGCTCACGTGGAAGACCACGGATGCAACCAGCGTCTCCATCGACGGTATTGGGGATGTCCCGACTTCGGGCACCAAGACCGTGACGCCGACCGCTTCCACCAACTATCACCTGGTCGCCAAGGGTGACGGTGGAACAGCAGAAGACACCGCGCGTGTCACAGTCACCGCCCCTCCGCCGGTGCAACAGCCCACGCACACTATGTCCACCGAAGAAGAGTTCAAGGCAAATGTGTCTGACATCTTCTTCGACTACGACGCATACGACGTTCGTGCCGATCAGCAGGCAACGCTCTCCAAGGACGCAGCCTACCTGAGCAGTCATCCGACGCTTAAGATCGTCATTGGCGGTTACTGCGACGAGCGCGGCTCTAATGAGTACAACCTTGCTCTCGGCCAGAATCGCGCGGATGCCGTTAAGAATGCTCTCGTCCAGGCCGGCGTTGCAGGTGATCGCATCCGCGTCGTCAGTTATGGAAAGGAAAAGCCCTTCTGCACCGAATCAACCGAAGCGTGCTGGCAGCAAAACCGCCGCGGCGGCCTTTCGCTCGATCAGTAAACCCGTGGGCGGCATCGGATACTCACCGATGCCGCCTTTTCCTCGTACTTTTGATCACTTTCATTCAGTTCGAAGCAGCGAACTTTCCGCTCGAGCCCGTCTAAACAACATCGCGTTCTTCAGACGCACGCATCCCATCCTGTAGGTGATCGATGCTAAAAGCATTCACAGTTCGTCATCGCTCAGTTGCAGCCGCAGTGCTCGCGGCAGCAATTGTATTCATGCCTGTCCGGGCGCACGCTGCTTCCAAGGAAATCATCGCTCTCCAGACCCAGGTGCAGCAGCTCCTCGACATGGTGCAGCGCATGCAGTCCACCCTCGACCAGAAGTTCGGTGTTCTCCAGCATCTCGTCGAGCAGACTGCCGACAATGCAAACCAGATGACGCAGACAGTGAATTCCCTGCAGCAGAAACTGAACCAGCAAAACGATGCCCTCAGCGGCAAAATTGACACGGCTTCCGGCCAGGTCCAGTCTCTCAATGACTCCGTCGATGAGTTGAAGACCCGCATCGCCAAGCTCGACAAGTCCGTTCAGGACCTTCAAAACCAGCTTCAGAACATTCAGGCACCACCAGCCGGAACCCAACCTGGTATTGCGCCCACCGGAACCCCTGAAGGTGGAGTCCCCTCCGGTGCACCGGGCGTTGCCAATCCTCCAACGGCCAGCGCAGCACCCGCTCCTCCGCTGAAGGAGACCTTTCAGGCCGCTCTTCGTGACTACAATGCCGCCAAGTACTCCGTCGCCAGCGGTGAATTCCAGGACGTGATTCACTACTACCCACTGGATGACCTCGCCGGAAGCTCGCAGTTCTACCTCGGCGAAATCGCATATCGTCAGCAGGATTACGCGGAAGCCATCAAGAACTACAACGCCGTTCTCGAAAACTTCAGTGGAAGTGCCAAGGCCTCCACAGCTCAGCTCCACAAAGGCTTCGCTTTGATTTCAAGCGCTAAAAAGGAAGCCGGCATCCACGAACTTCGGTTGCTCATCCAGCGCCACCCGCAAACACCGGAAGCCGCTCAGGCCCGCGCCAAACTCAACGCCTTGGGAGTGCACACCACCGCCTCCCAGCGCTGATCCGTCCTTACATTTACAATTCCGATCCGGTTTGCCGTCGAGCAACCGGATTTTCTGTTTTCATCCAATTTCCAGTTGCCATCCCCCCAGTTCATCGGATATCTCTCAGAACGCGCCTGTACTCACCGGATACAAATTACAGGCCAAAGATAGACCAACTTTTCCCCGCTCTTGACCAGCCTAGCCTGTAGCAGTGCGACGGGTTCATTTCGAATCGCATCGCATCCGGTTCGCGATTGAAAACAATCCAAGTCTCATCCCAAGCTTCTAGAGGAGAAACAATGGCAACCAAGAAGACCGAAACGTCAAAAGCTCTCGGCGCCACACTCGAAGCCGCCCGCAAAGTCATCCGCGCCGGCCAGGAAAAAGCATCCGCCATCGGTCAGCCCATGAACATCGCCGTGGTCGATGCGGGAGCGAACCTAGTCGCCTTCGAACGTATGGAAGGCGCATGGCTCGGCAGCATCGACATCTCCATCAACAAGGCTTTCACAGCCCGCGCTTTTGATATCGAGACAAGGGCCTTGGGCGAAAATTCCCAAAGCGGCGATCAATTCTTCGGCATTCACGCTTCCAACCACGGCCGCGTCATGATCTTCGCCGGAGGCGTCCCCCTCAAATCAGGCGGTCAAGTCGTCGGCGCTGTCGGAGTCAGCGGCGGCTCAGGCAAGCAGGACCAGACCGTCGCCGAAGCCGCCGCAGCAGTCTTCAACTCCTGAACCCGCAGAGCTTCTTCCGTCCAACAAAAAGCCCCGCATCCCGCGGGGCTTTCGTCAGTTCCCTTATTACCTTGTTTACTCGTCCCCTGCTACTGCAGCGCCTTCATCAGCTGTTCCAGCGTCTCCTTCGGCGGCCGCGTCACCGACTGCGGCAGTGTGGCCAGCGGCTCATCCACCATGTTCAGCAGATCGGTAAAGGTCGGCTTCTGGGTATCGATGTAGAACACGCCGGTCAGCACTTCGTGGTTGGCTTCTGCCTCCATCAGCGTTTTCACCGCATTCGCCTTGTCCGTCGGATCGTAATCCTCTTGCAGCTTGCGCAGACGCAGGCTTGATCCGTCGTGCATTTCCACTTCATACACCTGACCCGAATCGTAGTCGACCTCAATATCCTCGAAGCTCGCTACGAAACCCACCTCGTTCACGGGCTCATCATGATCCTGCATGAACTTGTAGCTCTTGGTCGAACCCTCGTGATCGTTGAACGTCACGCACGGGCTGATCACGTCGAGCATCACCGTTCCCTTGTGTGCAATCGCAGCCTTCAGCATCGAGAGCAGCTGTTTCTTGTCACCCGAGAACGATCGGCCCACGAACGTTGCGCCCAACTGAATAGCAAGTGCGCACGTATCGATTGCCGGTAGATCGTTGATCACGCCGGTCTTCAGCTTCGACCCGATGTCCGCCGTCGCTGAAAACTGGCCCTTCGTCAATCCGTACACGCCGTTGTCTTCGATGATGTAGATCATGGGAAGATTGCGCCGCATCATATGGACGAACTGTCCGACGCCGATGGACGCCGTATCGCCGTCGCCCGAAACACCGAGCAACATGTTCGTGTGGTTCGCCAGCAGCGCTCCCGTCGAAACCGAGGGCATACGCCCGTGCACGCTGTTGAAGCTGTGTGCCCGGCTCATGAAGTATGCCGGGCTCTTCGACGAGCAGCCAATGCCGCTCATCTTCATAACCCGCTCTGGTTCCACTCCCATCTCGTACATCGCATCGATGATGCGCTCCGATATGGCGTTATGTCCGCATCCCGCGCAAAGAGTCGACTTGCCGCCGCGATACTCAAGAACCGGAAGCCCAATGTGATTTACTTTCGGGCCTGGTGCGTTCGTCTGAGTTGCCATATTACAGGCCCTCCTTCGTTGCAAATTCCTCTGTGATGGTCCGGGCGTCGATCGGCAGCCCGTTGTAGTTCAGAATGCTCCGCAGCTTCACCACCTGATCGGCAGGCAGATCCAGCTTCAACAGGCTCGCCAGTTGCGCGTCCCGATTCTGCTCCACGATGTAAACGCGATCGTGCGACGCTACAAAGTCGTGAATTTCGTGCGCAAACGGATACGCCCGGATGCGCATGTAATCCACATCTTTGTTGTATTCCTTCTTGATCTGGTCCAGGCTCTCGGTCAATGCAAAGTCCGTCGTCCCGAACGCCAGGAATCCGACCCGCGATGTTCCGTTCTTCACCGCCACTGGCGAGGGCACAAGCTTCCGTGCGCTTTCAAACTTCCGAGACAGCCTGTCCATCACTTCCTGATACTCGTCCGGCTTCTCGGTGTATCCGGCCGACGAGTTATGCCCCGAACCTCGCGTGAAGTACGCCGCCTTCGGATGCTTCGTGCCCGGCAGCGTGCGATAGCCAATCGCATCACCATCAACATCTTTGTAGCGCGCGAAATTCCCTAGCTTATCGAGCTCTTCCTTCGTCAGCACCTTTCCACGATCCAGGGGCTTCTCAGGATACGCAAAGGGCTCTGACATCCAGTTGTTCATACCCAGATCAAGGTCCGTCAGCACAAACACCGGGGTCTGCAGCCGCTCCGCGAGATTGAATGACTCATATCCAAACTCGAAGCATTCCTTCACCGAACCCGGTAGAAGCAGAACATGTTTCGTATCGCCATGTGACAGGAATGCCGTCGACAGCAGATCCGCCTGCTGCGTACGCGTCGGCATACCAGTCGAAGGCCCCGTCCGCTGCACATCGAAAATCACGCCTGGAATCTCGGCGTAGTATCCCAGTCCGGCAAACTCACCCATCAGCGAAATGCCAGGTCCCGACGTCGAAGTCATCGAGCGCGCCCCGGCCCAGCCAGCGCCCAGCACCATACCAATCGCCGCCAGCTCATCCTCGGCCTGCACAACCGCAAATGTCGCCTTTCCTTCCGGCGTCACGCGATATTTCTTCAACAGATCGGTCGTCGCCTCAATCAGGGAAGTCGAAGGCGTAATCGGATACCACGCCACCACCGTCACGCCCGCAAACACCGCGCCCATGCCGCATGCGGCGTTGCCGTCGATGATGATCTTGCCCGCCGTCTCATTCATCTTCTCGATGACATACGGATCCTGCTTGACCAGCTTCTCATGCGCGAAATCAAATCCCGCCTTCACCGCGCCGAAGTTCAGATCGAACACCTTCTGCTTCTTCGCAAACTGCTTCCTTACGCTCGCTTCGACATCGCCAAGGTCAATCGAAAGCAGCTGCGCCACCACGCCCACGTACACCATGTTCTTCACGAGCTTGCGCAGTTTGGCTTCAGGGCATACAGCCGCAGTAATCTTGTCGAACGGAACCGGATAGCAAACGATGTCGTCCCGGTACTGCTTGAGGTTCGCATTTTCCTCGTAGATCGCCACGCCGCCCGCAGGCAGTCCCATCACATCATTCTTTGAGGTCTCGGGGTTCAGCGCCACCAGGAACTCTGTCTCGCGCGTACGGGCAACATACCCGTCTTTGCTCGCGCGAATAATGTACCAAGTAGGAAGTCCGGCGATGTTCGAGGGAAAAAGGTTTTTTCCGCTTACCGGAACACCCATTCCAAAGATGCTCTTCAGCAGCACGCTATTGGCGGATTGCGAGCCGGACCCGTTCACCGTTGCTACGTTGATGCTGAAATTGTTAACCACACGTTCTTGCGTGCTGATCGCGCCCTGTTCTTGACCCAGAGCCAGGTCTCCTGTCGCCATTTGGCGGGATTCCCTTCAAATGAGGTTCCGCGCGCCCAAATCCCAAGATTCGAAATTCATTTAAGACCGTCCGGCATCGTTGCAACCTCGCGGTCGCTGCCACCACCGGACTGTAGCTTCGGAGTTCGGGGGTTCCTGGAAAGACGCGATGGAAAGCGACAAACTTCGCTCATTAGTGATTATAGTCACTCCGTAGGTGAGCCGTACCGCTACAGGACATCCCTATTTGCACCATAAGTACCTTTCCCTGCAACGTATGTTCACTCCCGCAAAACAAGCCCGCTCCGGCAAGTGATCCAAGTCAGATTGTGAGAACTGACTCTGGACCTAACTCTAAGTATTTGAACAAACAGCGTCGGCTACATAGCATCTCGGGCGGCTGTAGATGATCAAGAGGTTGTTCCGGGATCGGAGCGGCTGATGGGCGGCTTGTAGTTGAGGCTACCATGGGGTCGATGGCGGTTGTAGTAATCGATCCATGGCTGGAGGTGGGCGTCTCTTTGCTC